>Ga0070734_10000194_pt1 | contig 164483 bp, 130 predicted proteins | sample Coa_R1_8_FD_66444 | JGI IMG/M metagenome (GOLD analysis project Ga0070734, IMG submission 66444) | Surface soil microbial communities from Centralia Pennsylvania, which are recovering from an underground coalmine fire - Coalmine... | ecosystem: Environmental > Terrestrial > Soil >... | reverse complement strand
TGGAGTATGTTTGAAAACTCGCGGGCGTCGGCCCGGCGAACACCCATCGTTCGCCATCGCGGCGGAACAGACCGGACGGCATGGCCGTTCCCGGCTGCATCATCTCCGGATGCACGATCCACCGTTCCGTCCACCCCGGCTTCAGCCGTTCGCGCGCCATCAGGAAATTCGGCGCGGTGGCCCGGGCGTCGTGCTTCGAATCACCCGTCATATGGCACTTCAGGCACGGCGCGCCTTCGCTCGAGAACAGCTGCCGCGCCATGTTGCGCTCCTGGTCGCTGACCATCTCCATCTTGGGCGCGATGTACGGCGCTGCCTGCGACGACATGGCCGCGAAAAAGCGTACCAGCTTCTGGATTTCCCCGTTGGAGAAATAGAAAGTGGGCATTCGAGCTTTCAGATATTGTCGCACGCCGTCTCGATTGGTATCCGTTTCGCTCAACGACGGATTCGTCAGGAACCGCATCAGCCATTGCGGATTTACCCGCGCCCCCTCGCCGATCAGGCTGGGCGGCTTCTGGTCCTTCCAGTCCGGGTCCTGGTAACGCGGCAGCGTCATGAACACCGTCGTCTGTCCCACGTGCACCTGGTGGCAGCCCATGCAGTTGTACTTGCGAACCACCCACCAGCCGTCGATAATGTCCTGCCGCTGGTCGGTCGGCTCATAGTGATAACGATCCGGCATGGTCGAATCTACCGAACCCAGCAGGAACGTCGCCACCTGGTCGATCTCCGGCTTCGACAGGTTGAAGTTCGGCATCTTCAGCCGGTCCAGCTTGTTGGGCTTTTCCTTGCCCTCGTCGTAAACCGCCGGGTTTTGCAGCTTGTGCTCGAAGAATCCCTTGTGCGTGTACCAGCCCTGCTCTTCGGCTTCGTGGCCCAGAAGAGCGAAATCCAGGCGCTCCAGCGGCTTCGAGCCTTCTTTCGTCAGCTCCGTGCCGATGCGCTGTTCTTCCTCGAGCCCCGCGATTTCGTGGCATCCCGCGCACCCGTAATAGCGAACCTTGAACAGGCCTGCCGCTTTGAGCTTCGGATCGTCCAGATAATCCGCCGCCGGGTACGTGGCGCCGTCATGCTTCCGCGTCATCAGGTAGCTGGCGATGTCGCGCGCCTCATCGATCGTCAGCCGCAGGCTCGGCATGGGCGTCATCTGCTCTACCTGCAGCTCGTGCCCGTCGTTCGGGCACTTGTCGTGGTCCATGTCGAAGACGAACGGCAGCCCCTTCTTCTTGTAGTCTTCCGCCGTCAGGTCGCGCTTCTCGAACGGACAGTAGGGCAGGGAACGGTCGCGCGGATTGTGAATCCAACGCACCAGGTAATCGTAGTTGTCCTTCTCGCCCACCCGGCTCAGGTTGGCCGCAAAGTCGCCGCCTTGTCGCTCGTTGCCTTCTCCCATCGAGTGGCACGCCATGCAGCCGCGCGTCTCGAAGGCTTCCTTGCCCTTGGCCGGGTCGCCCTTTGGCTGCGACGCCAAATTCCCTGTTACGCCCGATTGCCAGATAAATGCCCCGATTGCCCGGATGTCTTCCTGGTCCAGCCGGAATGTCGGCATCTTGGTCCCCGGCCGCCACTTGTGCGGATCTTCCAGCCACACCGGAATCCACTCTTTGTGCATTTTCATCCGGACTTCCTTCAGGCTGGGCCCGACCTTCTTCACTTCACGAATCAAATCGCTCGACCGGATATCCGCCTGCTCGATCTTGGCGTCGATCCCGGTAATCCGTACTTTCAAATCGTTGGCGTGCTGATAAAGCTTCTGCGCTTCTTCGTTCGACCGCGTCTTATCGGCTTTATCCGTGGTGAACCCGATCTCGCGCGTCCACTCGGCCTTCTGTTGCTCGAGCTGCCGGATCTGCTGTGTCACCGCCGTCATCTCGTCCGGTTCGCGATCGAACCCCTCGTAGCGGTGGCAGCCCATGCAGCCTCGCCGCCGGAAGGTTTCGCGTCCCGCGTTGAGCGTGTCCGCCATTTCCGTGACGATTTCCTTCACGTGGCACTGCTGGCAGCCCGACTCGAAATTCTCCTTGTAATGCAGCGGCCAGAGCCAGAATTTGTGCCGCCCGTGCGCTTTCTCCGTGCTGTCCACCGCTACGCCATTGCCGCCATGGCAGGGCGTGCAGCCGAATTTCTCGGGATCGTGGATCTTCAGCAGCTCCCGGTTCGGATGGCTCGCGTAGAGCTCCGTGCCCATGTTTGCCTTGGTCAGCGTCACCGGCTCGCGCGTGCCCAGGTGGCAGGATTCGCAGCGGTCCACCAGCTCCACGTCTTTGATGTGGATCTGACGGATGTGCACGTCGAAATCCTCCATTTTGGTCGTCAACCCGGTGAGCGTATCGGCGCTCACGTCGGCGATGCGATCGGAGAGATATTTGTCCCTCTGCGCGCGCAGCTCCGTCGCCGGCTTCAGCAGTTCTACCCGCTTCTGCAGCAGCTCGGCTTTTTGCGCCTTCCAGTCGAGAAGGTTCTTATCCATCGCCGCGAAATCCATTTCGACGGTTTCCGTGGTCCCGTCCGGCTTCGGCAGCTTGACGTTGTGCTTTTCCTTCTTTAAGGCCTCGATCTCTTGCCGCTTCGAGTTCTTCGAGCTCTCGCTGTCCGTCGTCTCGATCTGATAGGTCAGCGCGCCGATGTGGCCGCGCACTTCCTGGAAGGGATCGTTTAACGCCAGAACGCGCGGCACCAGCTCCTGGTTCACTTTGCGATCGATCTCCGCCACCTGCGCGGAAACCGCCTTCTCTGCCGCCTGCATGTCGCGATCGAGCTTCTGATAGTCCGACGACGCGCGGATCTCCTTCTCGAAACGCGCCTCGTTCGGCTTCACGCCGCGCAGATACTTCGTGTACACCTTGGCGAAGTTCGCCTGGTAGCTCTTCCACGGACGAATCCCGTAAATCTCGTCCCAAAGCCCCCACCCAAGCGAGAGCAGCAGCAGCGCCGACCAGATGAACAGCGGCCGGCTCAACGACGAATGAACTACTGGATCTTTATCTTGTTCTTGATCGCTCATACGTTGAACCAGGGCGTTACCCAGACGTATTTAATGCGGAATACCAGGCGCGCGATGATCTTGATCGGCAGCGACAGCATGACGATCAGGAACGTCTGCATCGTCACGTATTGCAGCAGGCTCATGCGCTTGAAAATCTTCTGATTGAACGGCTGCTCCTTGATCAGCGTCCACTTGCCGACCATGAGTTTCGTGCCCGCGATCAGCTTGTGAATGAACCAGCCGGCTACTACGCCGTAAATGCCGCACACGATCGCGCCGAAGAGGATCTTCCCGATCCGTCCCTTGATACCGAAAATGTCCGGCAGGTCGCGGTTCACCGCGAACTCCAGCCGGTTGTGATCCCAAGTCGTCCCCGGCCAGAACCACATCCAGCCCGGACCTCGGATTAGCGTCCCGATCACGATCATCGTCACCCACAACACGATGAACCCGAAAATGAACGTCAGGATCGCGCTCTTACGCTGCTTGAACGTGTAATACCCATTGCCCAGTGGGTTCGCGTCGATGTACGGGATCACCATCAGCCCGACAATGATCAGTGACGGCATCACCACCCCTGCGATCCATGGATCGAAATAGACCAGCATTTCCTGCAGCCCGAGGAAGTACCACGGCGCCTTCGATGGGTTCATGGTCAGCGTCGGGTTGGAAGGCTCTTCGAGCGGCGCGTTCAACGTGATCGACCAGACCATCAGAATTAAAGTGACGATGATCGCCGCCAGAAACTCGATGCGCAGCAGATACGGCCACACGTGGACTTCCTTCGCCCAGCCCGGTTTCCACGGCTGCGTCTTGCGATGGTGCGTCTTGGCCAGGGCTGGATTGGCTTCGAGCTCCCCAATCAAGCGATCGTTCGCGAACGCCTGGCGCAGCCCGTACCACGTGTAGAACGGCACCACGATCATGAGCAGCACGATCGGTACGTTATCCGGTAGGCTGACGATGGTCCAAAGTTGATGTAGATCCATGGCGATCCCCCGTTAAATCTTCCTCGGCTCCTTCATCTCCGTTTCCAGCTGTACCGGCGCCGGTCCAGAAATTCCGCCGTCCTTGCGCACACGCCAGAAGTGCACCACCATGAACGCCGACGCGATGATCGGAATCGCCACGCAGTGCCAGATGTAGGCGCGCAACAGCGCGTTCGAATCCACGATCGAGCCCCCCAGCAGCCCGAAGCGCACGTCATTGAACGGCGTCATGCCCAACTGATGCCCGAATGGCCCGTCGTGCCCCAGTAGCGGCGTCGCCCGCGCCATGTTCGTTCCCACCGTCACCGCCCAGAAGCCCAATTGATCGTCCGGCAGCAGGTAGCCCGTGAAGCTCAGCAGCAGCGTCAGCACCAGCAATAGCACGCCCACCACCCAGTTGAATTCCCGCGGTTTCTTGTACGATCCCGTGAGAAACACCCGGAACATGTGCAGCTCCACCATGATCACCATCAGGTGCGCGCCCCACCGGTGCATGTTGCGCAGCAGCTTCCCGAACGGCACATCGTGCTCGAGGTACAGAATGTCGCGGAAGGCCACCACCTTCGACGGATGGTAGTAAAACATCAGCAGCGTTCCCGTGAACACCAGCGTGATGTACACGTAGAACGTCATGCCGCCCATGCCCCACGTATAGTTGTACGCCACCGCATCGCGGTTGATCTTCGCCGGATGCAGGTGCAGGAAGACGTTGCTCAGTACTCCCAGCGCCCGGCTGCGCGGCGTCTCGTCGTGCTTGACGCGCAACACCGACTTCCATACATCGGTCTTATCCAGCTGCTTCAGCGCCTTGATTTCCTCGGTGGCCTGAACCTGAACCGCCTTCGCGCCTTCCACGATGGTGGCAACCGGGCTCTTCTTGGCCCCGTTTCCGCCCGCGTCGGCTCCGTTGCCGGTTGCCCCGTTTCCGCTCGATCCGTTTTTTCCGTTTCCCTCAGCCATGGCTTACCTCCAGATGGCTAAACGTGAATGATCGCGCCGGGATCGTTGAACTCCGAGCGCTCCCCTTTGGGCCACCGGTATACATGGCTCAAATCCACTTCAATCTGCCCCTCCGGCGTCACTTCCACGTGCGCGCGGTCCATCGGCCGGGGCGCAGGGCCTTCGAAGTTCACTCCCTCAGGGTCGTAGCCCGAGCCGTGGCAGGGGCACTTGAACTTGTTCTCGCTGGGTTTCCAATCGGGCGTGCAGCCCAGGTGCGTGCAGATCGCCGAGATCACAAAAATCCCCTCCGTGTTCCTCACCACCCAGATGCGATGTGCGTTTTGGAACTTGGTGTCCACCCCAAAGCCGAAGTCCGACGGATAGCCGATCAGAAACTTGGTCTTCGGCTCGTAGAGTGCCCGCGGAAAGAAGAACCGCAGGAACATCAGGAAATTCACACCCAGAAATCCCAGCACGCCCGCCATTACGAAACGCCGGCGCCGCGCGATCACGCGCTCGGGGTTCGGGTCTTCGCCCGCAAAGATCTTCTTGATCGCATCGACTATGCCCGGCTTAGCTTTGCTCTCAGGCGCTGGCGCGCTGGGAGGAGTCTCGAGGGTCGCCATTTCGTGCCCCTTATGACCGGGACGCACCCGGTCCCCTTCTGCAGATATGGATATCGCGGCGTGGGAAATCGCGGGGTGGTTGGAGTGCGAAAGCAGCAGGCTCCGTTATGTAGGTTATGGAGAAGCCTGGTTAGTAAATCAAACTGCAGTTATGAACAGATTCTTGCGAAGCCTGTATTCTGCTCTCCCGCTTCAACCGGATCAGTCCCCACCTCCCCGGCTGCCTCGTATCGTTTTATATTCGACTCGAAATTATACACCCGAGTAATGGATTTGCAATACCGTCTCGCCGGTACGCCCGCTGCTGCCTTTTTCTCGCCTTCACCGGCGTGCGATTTGACTCGCTTGTGACGCTGTGTTAATCGTAGTGATCTTCACACGGAAACTGGGATGGCAGACGAGCACAACGCCGAAGGCTCCACGCCGCCACCCGCTTCGGGCGGGTCACCAGAACCGCCTAAAGAAGCCCCTAAGCCTCCTGCAGCCAAACCCGCCGCTCCGGCGCATGCCGCGCCCAAACCGCCCGCACCCATGGCGGCGACGCCGTGGGAAGGTGAGCTTCCAAATCAGATCAAAGAGCGCTTCGGCGATCAGGTATCCGCCTGCTCCACCTATCTGGGGCAGAGCTTCATCGTGGCCAGGTCCGATGCCGTGGTTCCGCTGCTCGAGTTCCTCAAGCTCGAGGCCGATTTCGATTACCTGGTCGACATCACCGCCGTCGATTATCCCAGCCGGCCCGAGCGCTTCGAACTCTTCTACATCCTGTACAGCTTCACGCGCAACGAGCGCATTCGCGTCAAGATTTCGATTCCCGACGGCGCGCAGCCGCAATCCGCCGTTTCCGTGCACACCGGCGCCAACTGGCTCGAACGCGAAGTCTTCGATATGTTCGGTATTCAATTCGCCGGGCACCCCGATATGCGCCGCATCCTGCTGCCCGAAGAATGGCAGGGCTTCCCGCTGCGCAAGGAGGTTTCCATCCTCCATCAAGACAACCGCTGGGTGCAGGAGAACTTGGGGATCGAGAGCGGCCAATAACCAGCGATGCCCGAAACCACATTCCTCGACTCCACCGAACTGGTCCTCAACATGGGGCCGCAACACCCCTCCACCCATGGCGTGCTGCGCGTCATCCTCAAGCTCGATGGCGAAAAGGTCATGGGCACCGAGTGCGTCATTGGCTATCTGCACCGCGGCGTCGAAAAGATCGCTGAAAACCGCACATACCAGCAGTTTGCGCCATACGTCGACCGCATGGACTATGTCGCCGCCGTCTCTAACGGTCTCGGCTACTGCCTGGCGGTCGAAAAGCTGCTGAACATCGAAGCTCCGCCGCGCGCGCAAGTCACTCGCGTCATTCTCACCGAGCTCAACCGCATTGCCAGCCACCTCCTCTGGCTCGGTACGCATGCGCTCGACATCGGGGCCATCACGCCCGTCTTCTATTGCTTCCGTGAGCGCGAGGAAGTCCTCAAGATTTTCGAAAACTACTGCGGCGCCCGCCTCACCACCCATGCCTTCCGCATCGGCGGCCTGCAATATGAGCTCTACGACGGCTTCGAGCAGGAGGTGAAGGCCTTCTGCGACATGTTCCTCCCCAAGGTGGACGAGTACGAAGAGCTCCTCACCAACAACCGCATCTGGGTGGCGCGACTCAAGGGCGTCGGCATCTTAAACGGCGACGAGTGCAAGGAATTCGGCGTCACTGGCCCCGTGCTTCGCGCGGCCGGCGTCAAATGGGACCTGCGCAAAGCTCAACCCTATTGCGGCTACGAACAGTACGATTTCGACATCCCTACCGGCGAGAACGGCGACACCTACGACCGGTACATGGTCCGCATGGAGGAAATGCGCCAGTCGGTTCGCATCATCCGCCAGGCCGTGGAGAAGATTCCCGAAGGCCCCATCGGCAAGACGCCCAAAGTCATCAAGCCCCCTACCGGCGAAGTGTACGTCTCCATTGAAGCGCCCAAAGGCGAGCTCGGATACTTCATCGTCAGCGATAATTCCACGCAGCCTTATCGCATCCGCGTCCGCCCGCCGTCTTTCGTGAATCTGCAAGCCCTCGACCGTATGGTCCGCGGTGGTCTCGTCGCCGATGTTGTCGCTATCATTGGAACACTGGATATCGTATTGGGTGAGGTGGATCGATAACCATGGGTAAGTTTCTCCGCACGATCTTCCTGGTCGACCTCTTTCAGGGCCTCTGGGTCACGTTCCGCAATCAGAATCCGAAGAACATCTATACCGAGCAGTACCCCGCCGAGCGTCCCAAAGTCGCCGAACGCTATCGTGGCGCTCCCCGGCTCAACATCAACCCCGAAAACGGCGAAACGCTGTGCATCGCCTGCAATCTGTGTGCGCTTGCATGCCCCGAAACTCTAATCGTCGTCGGCAGCGAGCGCAATGAGGAAACGCGCCGCAAAGAGCTGACTACGTTCACCTACGACCTCTCGCGCTGCATGTTCTGCGGCCTCTGCGAAGACGCATGCCCGGTGGATGCCTTGGAGTTGACGCAGGATTTTGAGCTCGCCAGCTACACCCGCGAAGGCTGGATCTGGGACCGGCAGATGCTGGAGGAAGGGCCCAAGCCCACCCAGTACAAATGTTGAGTAGAATGGCGGTCTGCCAATGATGGACGCGCTGTTCTTCTACCTCTTCGCTGCCCTGGTTTTGGGTGGCGCAATCTTCACCGTCACGCGCCGGAACGCAGTGCACAGCGCCATCAGCCTGATCGTGTCGCTGATCGGCGTAGCCGGTCTCTATCTCTTGCAGCAGGCCGAGTTCTTGTTCGCCGTACAAATCGTCCTCTACGTCGGCGGCATCATGGTGTTGTTCCTCTTCGTCATCATGCTGGTCAATCTCGACCAGGCCGCCAAAGAACGCCAGTTCAACGGCCAGTGGTGGATCGCCCTGCTCTGCGTCGCCGTCATCGGCGTCGAGATCTTCTACTTCGTCCGCAAAGGCGCGAGCGCCTTTCAGATGCCCGTAGTCGCCGCGCCCGCTGCACTCAACGCCGGCGGCAACACGGAGCAGATCGCCACCACGCTGTTCTCCCAATATCTGCTGCCTTTCGAAATTGCGTCCGTCCTGCTGCTGGTTGCGGTTGTCGGCTCCGTCATCATGGCCAAAAAGAGAATCTGATCCATGGGACCCATTACCACCACGCACTACATAGCCTTGAGCGCCGCGCTCCTTCTGATCGGCACCATCGGCGTGCTCACGCGCCGCAATATCGTCATCGTCCTGATGTCCATCGAGCTCATCCTCAACGCCGTAAACATCAACCTCATCGCTTTCTCGCATGCATTACAGAACGTCAACGGCCAGATTTTCGCGATCTTCGTGATCACCGACGCCGTGGCTGAGGCTGCCGTGGGTCTCGGCATCCTGATCGCTCTCTTCCGCAACAAGGAAACGGTGCTCGCCGACGAAGTGGATTTGCTCAAGTGGTGACGGCATGAATTTTCTCGACCAGATCTGGCTCATCCCGCTCTTCCCGCTCTGCGGCGCGGCCCTCATGCTGCTCTTCGGTAAGATTTTCGATCCGCAGCCGCCCTCCGATGTGGCCATCGCGCCCGGCGTCGAGCACACTCACGATCACGACCATCATCATCACGATCATGACCATGGCCACGATCATCATCACGGCCACACCCACGACAACGCCCACGAGCACGCCACCGGTCACGATCACCACCACGCCGGCCCTCTGAAAAAGCTCGTCAGCCTCATCTGCCCCGGCATGGTCCTGCTGTCGTTCATCTGGTCGGCCGGTGCAGTGATCCAGCTTTCGAGCCTGCCCGAGCGTTCGCATCAGGTCATCCAGTTCACATGGCTCGCCGGACTGCCGTTTCACATGGCGGACGGCCGCCTCGCCACGTTCTCCGCCGACTGGGGATTCCTCCTCGACCCGCTCAGCTCTGTCATGATCCTCGTGGTCACAGGCATCGGATTCCTGATCCACGTCTACTCCACCGGGTACATGGCGCACGATAACGGCTACTACCGTTTCTTCGGTTATTTGAACCTGTTCGTGTTCTTCATGCTGATGCTGGTGCTGGCCAACAACTACGCGCTGCTGTTCGTCGGTTGGGAAGGCGTCGGCCTGTGCAGCTATCTTCTGATCGGCTTCTACTTCCACAAGAAATCGGCGGGCGACGCCGGCAAAAAGGCCTTCATCGTGAATCGCGTGGGCGATGCCGGATTCATCCTCGGCATGCTCCTCATGTTCAGCGTCCTCGGCACGGTGAAGTTTCTGGACGTAAGGCAGATATTGAGCAGCGGCCATTTTCAGGCGGAAACCGCCGGCTTCGGCGTGCTGAGCACCATGGCGCTCCTGCTCTTCATCGGCGCTACCGGAAAATCCGCGCAGTTTCCTTTGTACGTCTGGCTGCCGGACGCCATGGAAGGCCCCACGCCTGTCTCGGCTCTCATCCATGCCGCCACCATGGTTACGGCGGGCGTTTACATGGTGGCGCGCTCGAGCGCGCTGTTCCAGCTCACGCCGCAGACCTCAACCATCGTCGCCACCATCGGTGCCTTCACCGCGATTCTGGCCGCCTCCATCGCGCTCGTCCAGAACGACATCAAGCGTGTGCTCGCGTACTCGACCGTCAGCCAGCTCGGCTACATGTTCCTCGCCCTCGGTGTGGGCGCGTATTGGGTCGCCGTCTTCCATCTCTTCACGCACGCCTTCTTCAAAGCCCTGCTCTTCCTTGGTTCCGGCTCCGTGATTCACGCCGTCGGCGGCGAGCAGGATATGCGCCGCATGGGTGGGCTGAAGGACAAGATCCCGATTACGTATCGGACCATGCTCGTGGGATCGATCGCCATCGCAGGCATTCCGGGACTTGCCGGGTTCTTCTCTAAAGATGAGATCCTTTGGCAGACGTACAGTTCGCCACAAGGTTCGCACACGCTTTACGTCGTTGGTCTTTTAACGGCCGCTTTGACGGCCTTCTACATGTTCCGCTTGATCTTCATGACATTCTGGGGGAGATCACACGTGGCACCCGATGTGGAATCGCACATCCACGAATCTCCGGCGTCGATGACCGTTCCACTCACTGTCCTTGCTGCCGGCAGCGTGCTGGCCGGATGGATCGGCACGCCAAAAGTGTGGGGACTGCCGGAAGCTTTCCACGCCTTTGAGCGCTGGCTGGAACCGGCCTTTGCCCTCGTAGGCGGTGAAGCTACCCGCGAAGCTGCGGAAAGCGGTGGACTGGAGTTGCTGCTCATGCTGGTTTCCGTTGTGATCGCAGTGATCGGCATCACCGTCGCGTACCGCTTCTATCACCAGCGTCCCGAAATTCCCGATACGCTCGAATTCCGCTTCAAGTCGCTCCATAACGTCTTGCTCAACAAGTGGTACGTCGACGAGATCTACGACTTCCTCTTCGTCAATGGCCTCGCCAAAGGCGGCGGCCGCGTGCTCGGCGCGTTTGACCGCAACGTCATCGATGGCGGTGTGAACGGCGCTGGCTGGCTCACGCGCTTCTCGTCCTCGGTTTCCATCTGGTGGGATACCTGGATTGTCGATGGCGCCGTGCGCCTCACCTCGCTTCTCGTCAAGCTGTCGTCTTACCCCGTGCGTGTCCTGCAAACCGGCCGCGTGCAGGCTTACGCGCTCTTCGTCGTCATCGGCGCTCTCGCGTTTTTGGGGTACTATCTGGGCCGCTAATTATGGATCAGCACTTACTCAGCATCGTCCTCTTCACGCCGCTCGCAGGCTTCCTGATTCTGTTGCTGATCCCCGGGAAGCAGAAAGAGCTCATCAAAATCTGGGCCAATCTCGTTGGCTTCGCCGGCTTCCTCATCTCGCTGCCGCTCGTTTCGCGCTTCGATAAGAGCATCTCCGGGTTCCAGTTTGAGGAAAGCTTCGATTGGATTCCCTCCATCGGCGCGCACTTCCACATCGGTATCGACGGCATCAGCCTGCTGCTCATCATGCTCACCACGCTCGTCGGCTTCCTGGCGATCCTCTGTTCCTGGAACGCCATCGACGATCGCGTCAAAGAGTACTACGCCATGTTCCTGCTGCTGCAAACGGGAATGATCGGCGTCTTCGTCTCGCTCGACTTCTTCCTCTTCTACGTCTTCTGGGAGCTCGTGCTCGTTCCGATGTACTTCATCATCGGCGTGTGGGGCGGCCCGCGGAAGCTCTACGCCGCCATCAAGTTCTTCCTCTACACCCTCGCGGGCTCCGTGCTGATGCTGCTCGGTATCCTGACGCTCTACTTCCAATACCACCAGCAGTTCGGCGCATACACCTTTGAGATCGCCGACCTCATGAAGCTCGATCTTCCCCTCCACTTGCAGCAATGGGTCTTCTGGTCGTTCTTCGTCGGCTTCGCCATCAAAGTCCCGATGTTCCCGTTCCATACCTGGCTGCCCGATGCGCACGTCGAGGCGCCGACCGCCGGCTCGGTCATCCTGGCCAGCGTGCTCCTGAAGATGGGAACCTACGGATTCATCCGCTTCTCGCTGCCCTTGCTGCCCAAAGCATCGGTCGACCAGACCATCGTGCAGGTGCTCGCCGTGCTCTCCATCATCGGCATCATTTACGGTGCGCTTGTCTGCCTCATGCAGCAGGATTGGAAGAAGCTCATTGCATACTCCTCCGTCAGCCACCTGGGTTTCTGTACGCTCGGCATCTTCGCGCTCAATCCGAACGGCATCGCGGGCAGCGTTCTCCAGCAGATCAACCACGGCATCTCGACGGGCATGCTCTTCATGGTCATCGGCATCGTCTACGAGCGACGCCACACCCGCGAGATCGCGGAATATGGCGGCCTGGCGCACGTCATGCCCAAGTACGCCATCATCTTCGCCATCGCCATGCTGAGTTCCGCGGGCCTGCCGCTGCTTAACGGATTCGTTGGCGAGTTCACGATTCTGCAAGGCGCGTTCGAAGCCAGCCACACCTGGGCGGCGTTCGCCGTCGCTGGCGTAATCCTGGGTGCAGCGTATCTGCTCTGGCTCTACCAGCGCACCATGCTCGGCCAGGTCACCAACGGCCGCAACCTGCACCTGCCCGATCTCAGCTTGCGCGAGCTCGCCATTTTCCTGCCGCTCATTGCCTGGGGCATCTGGATCGGTCTCTATCCCAAGCCATACTTCGACATTCTCGAAAAGCCCGTGCAGCAGATCGTCGAGCGTGTGCGTCCTGACTACTACCAGGGCGGCCCGCAGCGCGCGGCCGCCACGAAGCCCGCGGCGCTTCAAGGGGGTGTCCAGTGAGCCAGTTCTATACCTCCACCGATCACTTCGTCCTGCTGCCCGCGATCATCCTCGCGCTTTTCGGATGCGCCATCCTGATCTTCGACGTCTTCTGGTTTCAAAATCCGAAGGATCGTAAATGGCTGGCGCTCCTCGTCATCACCGGGCTGGCGTTCACCGGCGCCGCATTGGTGCGTCAGCAGCTGCATCTCACGACAGAGAACCTCACGCAACTCACCGGCTTCGGCGGCGCCCTCACCATCGATCGCTTCGCCATCTACTTCAACTGGGTATTCACGCTGGCCACCCTCATCGTCGCCATCGTGTCGTATCACTACCTCGAGATTGAAGGCGAGCATCATGGCGAATACTACGCCCTGCTGCTGTTCGCGCAATGCGGCATGTTCTTCCTTGCCGCCGGCACCGATCTCGTCACGCTCTTCATCGGTCTCGAGCTGATGGCCCTCTGCTTCTACGTGATGGTCGGCTTCCTGCGCGGCGACAAGCGTTCCAATGAGGCCGCCATCAAGTACCTGCTGCTCGGTGCCTTTTCGAGCGGGTTCCTCGTCTACGGCTTCTCCATCATGTACGGCCTCGCGGGTTCCACGAACCTGGTCGCGGTCGAAGCCGCCGTTAAAGCGCACGCCGGCGAGCCGCTCGTCTACCTGGCTCTCGCCACCACCGCCGTCGGCCTGCTGTTCAAGATCTCCGCCGCGCCCTTCCACATGTGGGCGCCCGATGCCTACGAAGGCGCACCCACCACCATCACCGCCTATCTCTCGGTCGCATCAAAAGCCGCGTCGTTCGCGTTTCTGCTCCGCATCTTCGGTCCGTCCGGACCGCTGGCCCCCGCCCGCGATTCCTGGGAGCCGCTGCTCGCCGTCGTTGCCGTCCTCACCATGACCATCGGCAACCTCGCCGCTATCAGCCAGACCAACGTCAAGCGCCTGCTCGCCTACAGCTCCATCTCGCACGCGGGCTATATGCTGCTCGGCCTGATCGCCGGCAATGACACCGGCATCCAGGGCATCGCCGTTTACGTGCTGGTCTACGCCTTCATGAACCTCGGCGCCTTCGTCGTCGTGATCGCCCTGCGGCGCAAGAACATCATCGGCGAGGATCTTGACGACATGGCGGGCCTCATGTACAAGAGCCCCGGATACGCTGTCCTGATGCTGATCTTCATGCTCTCGCTCGCCGGCATCCCGCCGACAGCGGGCTTCCTGGGCAAGTACTACATCTTCCTCTCGCTCATCGAAACGCACCACTACCTGCTCGCCGTGATCGCAACGCTCTACGTCGCCGTCGCCATCTACTACTACTTCCGCGTGGTCAAGATCATGTTCGTGGGCGAGCTGACCGAGAAGGCCGCGCTCTCCACGAGCTTCGGATTGCGCGTCGCGCTCGGCATCACCGGCGTCCTCACTCTTGCCATCGGCGTCTATCCCGAGCCCATCCTGCGCCTGGCTCAGAATTCGTTGCTGAGGTAGCATGCAGACCATCCTCCAGAATCCGCTCTTCATCCCGCTGGCCGTCACCATCGCCATCATCGCCCTGTTTCCGCTGGTCGCGGGTTACCTCACGCTCGTCGAGCGCAAAGTGTTGGCCGATTTTCAGGTGCGCCTCGGTCCCATGCGCGTCGGCCCTCACGGCTTGCTGCAGCCCATCGCCGATGCCTTGAAGCTGATGCTCAAGGAAGACATCATTCCGACCGATGCCGACCAAGCCATCTTCTGGATGGCGCCTGTCATCTCGACGTTCACCGCATTGACGTCGTTCGCCGTTTTGCCCTTCAGCCAGTTGCTGTACGTCGCGGATGTCAACGTCGGTATCCTGGTCATCCTGGCGATGTCGGCCGTCGGCATCCTCGGTATCATCCTGGGCGGATGGTCCTCGAACAGCCATTACCCGCTGCTCGGCGCCCTGCGCAGCGCGGCGCAGCTCGTCAGCTACGAAGTCGCGCTCTCCTTCGCGCTGCTCTCGGGTCTGATGGTCGCGGGCACGCTCAGCATGCAGGGCATCGTGAAGGCGCAGGCCGAACGCGGCGTCTGGTTCGCGTTCTCCAACTTCGGCTTCATGCTGGTGCCGTTCGTGGTCTACCTGATCTCGGCCACCGCCGAAACCAACCGCGCGCCCTTCGATCTTCCCGAAGCCGAGTCCGAGCTCGTAGCCGGTTTCCATACCGAGTACAGCGGCTTCCGCTGGGCGCTCTACTTCCTGGCCGAATACGCCAACATGTTCGTCGCCGCGAGCGTCGCGGTCACACTCTTCTGGGGCGGCTGGCTGCGGCCATTTCCCAACGTGGCTTGGCTCGAACCCGTCAACTACGTCGTGCCCTTCCTGCTGTTCTTCGGGTCCGGCGCCGGCTCGTTCCTGCTCATCAAGAAGCTGCGCGATCCGCTTCAGCAGAAGGTGCTGGCTGCCATCGCCCTCCTGCTGATCCTGGTTGCGCTGGTGTTCGTGGTGCCGGCGGTGAATCACGCCGTGATCGGCCTGTTCTGGTTCCTCTTCAAGGTCGCCGTGATCATCTACCTGCTCGTGTGGTTCCGCGGCACGTTCCCGCGATTCCGCTACGACCAGCTCATGAACATCGGATGGAAGTACATGATCCCCATCGGCATGGGCGCAGTGCTCGTCAACGCGCTGCTGGGCATGATCTAACGCCCCGGGCTGATCGGCGCTTTGTGGGCCTGTGTGGCCACGATCGCCGCCGCCGTTCCCGCTCCCGCCGCTACCGCCACTCCGGCGATAACCGCCGTCGAGATGCCGATTCCCGACGACGCTGCTGCGCCGCCGGCCGCGCCCGCTGTGCTCCCGATTCCTCCCGATGCCGCCGATCCACCCGCTCCGCCTCCTGGGTTACCCGCAACGCCCGTGTCGGCATCCGGACTTCCGCTCGCCGCCGGCGCCGCGGCATTCTCGGGCGCCGCTGCCCGGGCTCGCGATCCCGTCACCGCCGCCAGTTCCTGAGTGGCCGTTCCGCAGGATGCCCCCAACAACCGCAGCGCCTTCGCCTGCACCACCTGGTCGGCAGCCGCCAGCGCATGCTGCGCCGGCGCCATGGTTCCATGCACCTGCACGCGATGCCCGGCGCGGCTCGCCACGTCCGCCCCGCGCAGTTCGACCGTAACGGCCGATGCCTCATCGCGCAGCGTGTAAACGCTCCCGTTCTTCACCACGCAACCCGTCAGGATCGCTGCGTCGCTCGTCGGTGCCATCCGCAGCTCCACCGCCCGCCCCGCGGCCACGTTCGCTACCACCACGCCTTCCGCATTGGCTACGTGAACCGTCCCACCGAGTGCCGCCACTTCCACTTCGCCCGCCGCGCCCACCGACACGATCGCCCGCGCGCCCGGTTTTGCTAAGGACACGCTGATGCCCCGCGTCTCAATCGCATAATCCTGACCACCGTCCAGTTGCGCCCGGCCCTTTTCCAGTACGAGCCGTTTCGCCTCGACCTTCGCGCGCGAATGCGCATCCAGCAGTACGCGAACGTTCCCCAACTGCAGTCTGGCAACGTCCACTTCGGTCTCGACCGTGCTGTTGTCGAACAGCGTCGCGTGTTGCGATACACCCGCGCTGTCCACCCAGAAGTTGCCCGTGCAGCTCGCCGTTCCGATGTAGCGCGGCTGCGCGGAGGCAACGCCGGCGATCGCCGCGATAATGCCCACCAGGCTCGTTCTCATCACGCCCCGATTGCAGCACAGCCGGGAGCCTTTCGCACTTTGCCCCGATAGCCCGTCTGGGGAATGAGGCCATACCGTGCGAAGATGTCTTGTTGGACGCGATCACCAGATCTCCAGAGCCCGCGGCATCCGTGCCGCGGGCCCGATCCGATACCCGCCGCCGTATTGTCAGTACCCTGATTCTGATCGGCCTGTATCTGGCCATCGAGTTCCTGCTTCCCCGGCCGGCCTCGGTGACGCCAGCGGGTTGGCGCCTGCTCGGCATATTCGTGGCGACGGTTGGTGCGCTCATGCTGCAGCCCATCCCCGGGGGCGCCGCGGTCCTCATTGCGGTCCTACTGTCGTCGATCTTTGGCGGCCTCACCATCCAGCATGCGCTCGGCGGCTACGGCGATCCCACCGTCTGGCTGGTGCTCGCAGCCTTCGCCATTTCGAACGCCCTCATCAAGACGGGCCTTGCGCGCCGCATCGCGCTGCTCTTCATCCGCGCCGTTGGCCAGACTTCGCTCGGCGTCTGTTACGCGCTCTCGGCCACGGACATGGTGCTCGCTTCGGTGATTCCGTCGAACGGCGCGCGCTCCGGCGGCGTCGTGCTGCCCATCGTGCGCTCGGTCTCGGAGCTCTATGGTTCGCTCCCCGGGCCGACCGCGGCTCTTGTCGGATCGTTCCTCATGACCGGCGTCTACCAGGGCATCTGCATCACCGCGGCGATGTTCTTCACCGGGCAGGCCAGTAACCCGCTCGCGGCTAAGATGGCGACCGAGATCTTCCACTATCCCGTAACTTGGGGACTCTGGTTGGCTGCAGGCATTGTGCCCGGCCTATGTTCGCTGGCCGTCGTTCCCTGGATCGTCTACCGCATGGATCCACCCGAGATTCGCAAGACGCCGGAAGCTGCCGCCTTCGCCGCGGGCGAACTGGAACGCATGGGTCCGGTGAGCCGCGGCCAGAAGATCGTGGCCTTGATCTTCGTCTCGGTATGCGTGCTGTGGATCACCTCGCCGCTTCACGGTCTGGACATCACCGTGACCGCGCTCCTTGGCGAGGCCGCGCTGCTGCTCACCGGCGTCCTCACCTGGAGTGACATCGTCAGCGATCGCGCCGCCTGGGACATCTTCATCTGGTACGGCGGCCTGGTGCAGCTCGGCAAGTCTCTCAACGACGCCGGTGTCACCCGCGAGTTTGCGCGCGTGGTTGCCGGCCTGTTCGGCCAGGTGAGCTGGGTCGTGGTTCTCGCGGGCGCGCTGCTGGTCTACTTCTATGCGCACTACGGTTTCGCCAGCATCACGGCGCACATGCTGGCCATGTTTCCGCCCTTTGCGGCCGTGCTGCTGGCGCGCGGCGCGCCCACCGGTCTCGTCATCTTCAGCTTCGCCTGCTTCGCCAACTTCGCCGCCGGTCTCACCAACTTCGGAACGACGCCCTCGCCCATGTTCTATGCGCACGGCTACGTCTCGTTTCGGAAGTGGTGGCGTGTCGGCTTCGTCGTGTCGTTGGTGAATCTCACCATCTGGTCCACCATCGGGTTCGCGTGGTGGAAGCTGATCGGAATCTGGTAATCACCCTTATGATCAAAACCGTCATCTTCGATTTAGGGAAAGTCCTCATCCCCTTCGACTTCATGCGCGGCTATCAGGGGCTGAGCGGCGTGTGCTCGCTTCCTGTGGCCGAGATCCGGAGCCGCATCGGCTCCGTCGATCTGGTGCAGCGATTCGAGACCGGGCTCATTGAACCGGCGGATTTCGTCGCGCAGCTCTCGAAGCTGCTTGCGCTCGAAATCACCTACGATCAGTTTTGCCAGATCTGGAGCTCCATCTTCCTGCCCGATCCGTTGATCCCCGAAAGCCTCGTCGAAGGCATCAGCCGCCGCCACCGCCTGCTGCTGCTCTCGAATACCAACGCCATCCACTTCGCCATGCTGGAGAAGACCTACCCGCTGCTGCGTCACTTCCACCACAAGATCCTGTCGCACGAAGTGCGAGCCATGAAGCCGTCACCCGCCATCTACCGCGAAGCCATCGCGCGGGCCGGATGCGCGCCCGGAGAGATCTTCTTCACCGACGATATCGCCGAGTACGTCGAAGCGGCGAAGCGCGAAGGCATCGACGCCGTGCAGTTCCAGTCGAGCGAACAGATCCAGCGCGAGCTGCGCGCCCGCGGCATCACGTGGGATTAGACGTCATCAGCGCGATTCGCTGAAGGCCAGCGCCTTTGGCCATGTCGATCACTTCGGCAATGCTCGCGAACAGCAGGTCGCCATCGCCGCGCACGAAGATGACGGCGTCGCCGCGCGCCTGGTAGATCTGCGCGAAGCGCGAAGGCAGGGAGGCGAGCACGATGGTTTCCTGGTTGAGCAGCATCGTTCCGTCTTTGTGAACCGTCACCACGATGTCCTCGATGCGCGGCTGTTGCGTGGCATGCGGAGGTGCGGGTTCCGGCACCATGGTGTGCAGCCCGACCTCCTTGGTCGGCGCGATGATCATGAAGATGATGATGAGCACGAGCAGCACATCGATCATCGGTGTGATGTTGATGTCCGCTTTGTGAGGTCCGTGTTTGCCGACCGCCATTCCCATGCCCTATTCGACACTGGGCGGCACGCGGAAGTTCCCGGCTCGTTTGCACCGCTCCCTCCGGTCACGGCTCGGTAGCAGGCTGTATTCTGAGCCGTGACCAAAAGGAGCGGTGAATTCCCCGCGGCAGGCGCTAGTGCGCGGCGGCGCGGGCGCCTTTCACCGCGATGATCGAGATCTGCTCGAGCCCGGGGTAACGGCCCTCTTCGTCAGGCTTGCGGTCAGCCACGGGCGCGATCTGCTGGATGGTGGTGCGGGCAGGGAAGGGCGCCTTGAAGTACTTGGCGTAGATCTTGTTCATTGCCGAGAAGTCGGTGATGTCATCCAGGTAGACGTTGGCGGAGACGACCTCGCTCAGATCCATGTCGGCCTCTTCGAGGTTGTCGAGCAGGTTGCGCACGGACTGGCGGACTTGCGTTTCGACTGTGCCGGCATAAATGGCGGCGTTCGGTCCGGGGATGAAGGCGTCCTTGGCGGAGCAGTAGAGTGTGTCGCCGGCGAAGACGCACGGGCTGGCCGTGGCGCTGGGCCGCATGTTCTTGGGCCGGATCGCGCGGCGCTGGCCGAGATCGCGGACGGCAACACCCGTGAACTCGATCTGCGCGCCTTCGGGCAGGCTCGCGACTTCGATAGTGGCGCGCGCGGGCGTGTTGCCGAACTCGAAGCGGCTGGCGTAGAGCTTGTTCATCACGCGGCCGGGGATCTGTTTCGTCAGATACGGATTGACGAACACCATGTGGCCGAGCGTGAGGCCCGCTGTTTCGAGGACCATCCTGACACCATTGAGCGCGAGGTCGACCTGCTCGGCAGGATCTTCGGGGACCCTGCCGCCGGGACGTATGCCGCGAATGCCGGAGATGAAGAGACGATCGTTGGTCAGGATACCGTTCGATGCAGTCTCGCGCAGACCGATGCCGTTGACCGAGACCACCCTCTTGCTGGCGAGATCGCGTACGGCCACGGCGTTGATCTCGACCGGCGTGCCCGCGAGCTTGGCGACGCCGAGGACGGCGCGCGCGGGAGGCGAGGTGGGGAAGAACTCCCGGAAGACGCGGTTCATGGCCTCGTAGTTGGCGATGTCTTCGAGGTAGACCTGCGTGTAGACGACGTGCTCCATGGTCAGGCCGGCGGCCTGGACCACCGTTTTGACGTTCTCAAGCGTCTGCCGGACCTGCGCATCGAAGGTCGCGGGCATCTTTCCGTCGGGCGAGTCGGCGCCCTGCCCGGCAACGTAGAGGTAATCACCGGCGAAGATGCCGGGAGAGTAGGGAGCGCCGGGCGCCGGTCCGCCGCCGGGAACGACGGCGCGGATTTCGGCAGCGGAAAGAGTGGAAGCGAGAAGGGCGATCAGGGCAAGGCAACGGGGCCGCATGCCCGGATTCTAATCGAACGCGACGGACTTCGCCAGTTTGACGGCGGCGTTCTCGCGGAGCTGCGCGAGGACTGTCTCGGGCACGGCGGCGTCGGTGGAGACGACGGCGACGGCTTCGAGCGGCTCGCCGGGCCGGGCGGGTTCGTCGCGGCGGCCGAGCGAGAAGTTCGCGATATTGATCTGGTTCTTGCCGAGCACAGTGCCGACGTGACCGATGACGCCGGGAACGTCGTGGTTCTTCATGAAGACTGCGTGGCCGGAGAGGGACGCTTCGCAGTAGATGCCGTCGACCTGGAGGAGGCGCGGTTTATCGAGCAGCACGATGCCTTCGACGACGGTGACGCCCTTGTCGGTATCGAGCTCGAGGCGGATGGAATCGGTGTGGACGGAGCGGCGGTCGTGATGCTCGCCGACATTCCAGCCGCGCTCGGAGGCGATCTGCATGGCGTTGACGAGATTGGCGCGCTGCCCGAGCGAACGCTTGAGCGCGCCCGCGACACCGGCATTGCGGATGACGTGCGTGTTGTTATGCGCGAGATGCCCGAGATAGGTGAGGCGCACGCCCTTGGGATGGCCGGAGGTGATATGGGCGGCCAGGACGCCCAGGCGCTCGGCGAGATCGATGTAGGGCCCGAGCGTGCGGTACTGCTCGGGCGAGAGCGCGGGCATGTTGACGGCGTTGATGGCGACGCCGTTCCTGAGATATTCGACAAGCTGCTCGGCGATGCGCACGCCGACGATTTCCTGCGCTTCTTCGGTGGAGCCGCCGATGTGCGGCGTGGCGATGACGGGGTCGAGTGCGAAGAGCGGATAGCCGGCGGGCGGCGGCTCGGTGGAGAAGACGTCGAGGGCGGCGCCGGCGACTTTTCCGGAAGCAATGGCGTCGGCGAGCGCCGCGTCATCGATCAGTTCGCCGCGGGCAATGTTGACGATGCGCACGCCGGGCTTCATCTTGTCGAGAGCCGCGCGCGAGATCATGTGCTCCGTTTCGGGAGTGAGCGAGACGTGGAGCGTGATGTAGTCGGCGGAGGCGTACAGCTCGTCGAGCTTGACCAACTCGATGCCGAGATCCTGCGCGATTTGCGCGGTGACGTAGGGATCGCGCGCCACGATGCGCATTTCGAAGGCGCGGGCACGCTTCACAACCTCGCGGCCGATGCTGCCGAGGCCGATGATACCGAGCGTTTTGCCGCGCAGCTCGCTGCCCAGGAACTTCTTCTTCTCCCATTTGCCGGAGCGCGTGGAAGCGTTCGCCGGCGCGATGTGGCGCGCCATGGCGAGCATGACGGCGAGCGCGTGCTCGGCCACGGACACCGCGTTGCCGCCGGGCGTGTTCATGACGAGAACACCAGCGGCGGTAGCGGCATCGAGATCGACGTTATCCACGCCCACGCCGGCGCGGCCGATGACGCGGAGTTTGGGAGCTTTCTTGAGGACTTCGGGAGTCACCTGCACGGCGCTGCGCACGACGAGCGCGTCGGCATCCGCAAGATGCGCGGCATACTCCTTGGGATTGGAGACGATGGTGTTCCAGTCCTTTTGAGACTTTAAGAGTTCAATTCCGGCCGGTGAAAGCGGCTCGGCTACGAGGATGTTCATGAGATTGTGATTGCCCTGCGAGTAACTGCTAAAACGAGTCTATCAGGTTGCGGAATCTTGCGCCGGCAGAGCCGGCTCCAAACAGGGCATCAGTTTTTTGGCCACTCGTACGGGAACAGTCTGCCGGCCTCTTCGGGACTGAGCTTTACGCCAGCGGTTTCCGCCGCTCGCACCATCACGGGATCGAGGCCCCCGGCTAAATCCGCGGCCGTGGGCAGAATGGTCTCATCCGGAACCACACCGGTGTGCTCCAGGCTCTTGCCGTCGTTCATCACAAGGTCGGCTACCGTGATCGAGGCCCCGTAGAACACCACGGTGTCGCTGCCGATTTTGTAGCTGTAGCGTTTGGACTCCATCACGCTGCCTGAGGTCTGATCGCCTAAAACGATGCCGCGTTTCTCAATCTGCACGACGCGCGAGAAAAGTTCGGCGGCGGAAGCCGATCTGCTGTCGGCCAGCACGATTAGCTTGCCTGCGAAATGGTTATGACCGCGAGACTTGGCCACCATCGGCTTATTCATATCCTTCTCGCGCCCCACTTGATCGCCAATTTTGATTTCCTGTTCGAAGACGCCGCTCACTAGGTACTTCATCGTGTCCACGCTGCCGCCCGGGTTTCCGCGCAAATCGAGAATCAAAGCCTTGTGTTTGCGAGCGTTCCCGATCATCTTTTCCACTTCCGATTCCGTAAAGGAGAACCGGGGGAATTTGATGATCAGCAGATCACCGCCAAACTCGACCTCGCGAGCCCGGTTGAGTTTGATCTCGTTCTCATCTTCGCGGATGATGTCCCAGACATCCTGGGCGCCGCCTTCGCCGGTGAGATTCTTTACGCGCGAAAACTGTTTAATGCTGGCCATTACGTCGACCTGGCGCTCGGCTCCCGCGGGACTGCGCAAGCGAAGGTGCAGTCCGCCCTGCGGGCGCAGGGTGTTAAACACGTATTCCATCTTCCAAAGGTTGTCTCGGATAGGAGCAAAACCGTTGACGCTCAGTACCTCGTCACCGGACTTCAGACCTTTTGCTTCGGCGTCACTACCCGGACGCACTTGAGTGACAAAGCAACGATTGCCGACCATCTGCATTTGCCAGCCGTAGTCATGGCGAAACGGGCGCGGGGGCGGCAGAAAGAAAGTGTGGGAATCGTTGAGTGCGTCCAGAGCACCGGCGACTGACGAGAGGGCGCGATTGATGCCGTCCGCCCCATCGATGCTGGCCTTCGCCTTCTCGATGGTGGCATCCCAATCCAAGCCGTGCAGCTTTGGATCGTAATAGTGCTTCTTAATGTCGGCCGAGATTACGGTCAGCATTTGCTGCGCGCGGTCTCGTTCCGTGTTGGAGATTTGTTGGGCCGAACCCAGTGTGGCGATCGTGCCCGTTATGGCTAACAGCCCACAGCAGAGAGCATGCGAAGTACGCACTCTCCTCCTTCCCGCGTAGGCCTAAGCGGCTGTTTAGACGCGGACTTGTTCCGGTAGCGCGACCTCCGCGTATACGTTTTCGACCGCAGCGACGCCGGAGCCGAACTTCACGTTATGGCCGTTGGCATGGAGGATGAGCTCCAGGCCGGCGATGACGCCGAACAGGTCGGCGAAGTCGAAGTAGCCGAGGTGCGCGATGCGGAAGATCTGGCCTTTCATTGAGCCCTGGCCGTTGGCGATGATGGCGCCGAAGCGCTTGCGGAATTCCTTGACGATGACGCCGGAATCCATGCCGCGTGGAGCTTTCACAGCAGTGACGGAAGCGCCCGGCGATTTCGCCGCGAAGAGTTCGAGACCGAGTTCCTGGACGGCGGCGCGGGTGGCGCGGGCGAGCAGTTGGGCGTTCTCGATGAGATTCGCCATGCCGACCTGCTTGACGTATTTCAGGGCTTCGCCGAGCGCGAGGATCAGCGCGGTAGACGGCGTCCAGCTCGATTCGCCGTTGGCTCCGTTCTTCTTTTCTTTCTTGAAATCGAAGTAGTAGTGCGGCAGGGTCGCGGATTCCGACTGCTTCCAGGCCTTCTGGCTGATGGAGAGGAAGGCCACGCCCGGCGGGACCATGAACGCTTTTTGGGATCCGCCGATCACGACGTCGAGCGACCAGCCATCGATATCGAGGGGCATGGTGCCGAGGCCGGTGATGGCGTCGACGACGAAGAGGGCCGGCGTTTTAGCGATGGCCAGGCCCATAGCGCGAACGTCGTGGGCGGCGCCGGTGGACGTTTCGGATGCCTGCACGAAGACGCCCTTGGTATCGGGCGCGGCGGCAAGGGCGGCCTGGACGCGATCGGGCGTGACGACGTCGCCGTATTCGGCTTTCAGAACGTTGACTTCGAGGCCGTAAGCTTTCGTGATTTCGGCCCAGCGCTCGCCGAATTTGCCGGCGGTACAGACGATGACTTTGTCGCCGCGGGAGAACAGGTTTGAGACCGATGCTTCCATAGCGCCGGTGCCGGAGGAGGCGAAGAGGAGGACGTCGCCCGATCCGCCCATAACTTCTTTTAAGTCAGCGAGGACGGACTTGTAGACGTTGCGGAAATCCTCGGTGCGATGATGCATGTCCGAGGCCATCATGGCGTGTAAAGCCGGTGGATAGAGAGGCGTAGGGCCCGGAGTGAGGAGACGCTGTTTTTTAATGTGCATGATTTGAAACTGAAATTATCAGGATAGCAGATCGATCCGGCGAGAGATGGCTGGATAGTACTGTCCGGAAATGGGAATGGCTTTGATTGGAAAATTAGTCTTTGTCAGGGAAACCATGGCGCCGGCGATTGATATACCTCGCACTTGTACGTTTAGCATCGCGGGAAGCGGGAGCCCCGCACAAGCGATGATGCAGCAGCGAAATATTCCAGGGAATAGGTGTGACTGGCCGTGTGGTCTAATAGCAGCACGCGAACGAACTGTCTTCTAGTTATTGTTTTGGCGTTCCTGCTTCAGATTGCTGTGCCGCGAGCCACCGGCCAGGCGGAGAAGGCCAGCTATCCGGCCATGGCCGAGCTCGATCAGTACCTAATATCGGACGAGGCTTCCGAGATCGCACTGGCGCGGACTGCGGCTCCGGCGTCGATATCGGGAAGCGCCGAGGTGAAGGTGCTGGGCCGGAAGGGGTACACGACGGCGGTGAAGGGGACCAACGGCTTTCTCTGCATCGTGGAGCGATCGTGGGGAGCGGCGACGGACGAGCCGGAGTTCTGGAATCCCAAAGTTCGCTCGCCGATCTGTTTCAATCCGGCGGCCGCCAGGACGTTTGCGCCCATTTATCTTATGAAGACCAAGCTGGTGCTGGCAGGAAAATCCAAAGCGGAGATTGTGGCGGCGACGAACTCTGCATTCGACGAGAAGGAACTGCCGGCGCTGGAGCCCGGGGCGATGTGCTACATGATGTCGAAGCGGCAATACTTGAACGATCGCGGCGGGAGCTGGCATCCGCACCTGATGTTCTTTGTTGCGGGCGATGCAGGGAAGAGCTGGGGAGCCGACCTGCCGGGGTCGCCCGTGATGGCGGCGCCCGACCCCGAAGAGCGGGTGACGATCATGATGACCTGGGTGGGCCAGTGGTCGGATGGAACGCCGGGTCCGTAACGCGCAGTTGGCGACGGGAGCCCCATTTGGCTCCGCCCGGTTGATCCAGAAGCAATAGACACGCTCCCGGCTCCCGGCACGCGAGCCCAGAGAACGTGATTCGGCCGGGAATCATTTACCGAAATATTCGTTGCGAGGGTTGTACCGGAGTTGCATGCCGAAGCTGCTGCTCATCACGGCGTCGTCGGACGGAATCCGGCGGGCGCGCCGGTCGCGTTTCCTGAACTTTCAGCAGATCACGATGCCCTACCTGGCGGCGAGGGCGCCGGCCGACTGGCAGGTCACCCACGTGGACGAGGAGGCGCAGTGCATCGACTGGACGGCTCGTCCGGACGTGGTGGGGATCACGTTTCATACACCGAGCGCGGATCATGCGTACGCGATCGCGGCGCAGTTCCGGTCGCTGGGTGCCTGCGTGGCGATGGGCGGGCCGCACGTGACGCTGCTGCCGGAGGAAGCCGCGCGGCATGCCGATGTCACTTTCGTGGGGGAGGCGGAGGGGCTGTGGGAGGAGTTTCTCGAGGGCTTCGCGGCGGGGAACTACCGGCGTGTTTACCGGCAGTCAGGGCCGGTGTCCCTGGAAGGCGCTCCGATGGCGCGCAAGTCGCTCTACCAAAGGAAAGATTTCACGAGCGGGGTGTTGTTTGCGACCAGAGGATGCCCGCACCCTTGCGATTTCTGTTCCATTATCCAGATGTACGGCCGGGGGTTGCGGAAACGGCCGGTGGCGGAAGTTGCGGCGGAATACGGCTCGTTCGAAGGAAAGCGAATCATCTTTTGGGACGATAACATCACGGCGGACCGGCAATATGCGAAGGAGCTTTTTCGGGCCATCGCGCCGCATGGGAAGTGGTGGAGCAGCCAGGCAACGATTCAGGCGTCCGAAGACGCGGAGCTTCTGGAGGCGGCGGCGCAGAGCGGCTGCAAGCAGTTGTTCTTCGGGCTGGAGTCGGTGTCGCAGTCGAGCGTGAATGGAGTGCGGAAGGGGTTCAATCGCGTGGAGGAATATGCGCGGGCCATTGAGCGCGTCCATGCTCACGGCATTTCGGTTCAGGCGGGGATCGTCTTCGGGTTTGATGATGACACGCCGGCGATTTTCGAAGACACGCTGGATTTCCTGGAGCGTGCCGCGGTGCAGAACGCGACGTTCAACATCCTGACGCCGTACCCGGGGACGCCGCTGTTCCGCAAGCTGGAGTCGGAGGGCCGCATATTGACGCGGGACTGGGAGAAATACAACGCGCGCGCGGACGTGGTGTTCCAGCCGAAAGGGATGAGCGTGGAGGAGCTGCTGCAGGGCTTCCGCTATGCAAACCAGCGCTTTTACTCGCTTTCGAGCATCGCGAAACGGCTGTGGCGCTCGCCGGTGGGTCTATGGTGGACGCTGCCATTGAACCTGGCTTATGCGGGTTGCTGGGCGCGGGCACAATGGGACGATCGGGGCTGGCGGGGGCGGCGCGGTAAGGACTTCGGGCGAAAACCGGATGTATACTACGAAGTAGACAGTTTCTTGAGGTAAAAATGAACGTTTCGACGGTCGATCTTCGCTATCGAACCAAGGACATTCTGCGCGCGGTTGAGCGCGGGGAATCGGTCACGGTGCTGCGTCGCGGGAAGGAGAAAGCGCGGATCGTGCCGCCGGCGTCCAAGCGGAGCGTGGCGAAGCTGGCAACGCCTGAGGCGTTCGGGATGTGGAAAGACCGGAAGGATCTGCGCGACGTCGCCGCCTACGTGCGCAAACTGAGGCAGCCGCGTGATTTTCGACACTGACGTCCTGGTCTGGTTCCTTCGCGGCAATCGCCACGCGCAGGAGTTGATTGCTGCAGAGGGCGGGCGGGAGATCTCGATCGTGTCCTTGATGGAGCTCTTTCAAGGCGCGCGGTCGCGCGACGAGATCAAAGTCATCCGACGGTTCGTGCAGGAAAACGGCATCCGCGTGATTCCCATCAATGAGCCCGTTAGTCATTTGGCGGCTACTCTGGTCGAGGAGCACGCCATGAGCCACGGTTTGCAAGTGGCCGACGCGCTGATCGGGGCCACGGCCCGGCAGGGCGGACTCACGCTCGCGACAGCGAATGTACGGCACTTTCGCGTCATACCGAGATTGGAGTTAAAAGCGTTTCGTCCGGCGGGACGGTAGAGCCCTCGAGCGACTCTAACGGGTTTAGCGCTTCAGTTCCAGCGCTACCGTGCGCACTTCGACGTCGCGGTCGCGGAGGATGTGGAGCACTTTGCCGGACGAGTCGACGACCACGCTGGCGCCGCCGTAGGTCTGGCCTCTCCAGGGGCCGTGGGACATCTGGCCGATCACGTCCGTACCGACAACGGGGCACTTCCATTGCGCGGCGCGGCGGGTCACGAGCTTTTCGAGTTCCTTGGCGTGCTGCGGCCACTGGTCCATGGGAGCGGCCCAGCCGTAGGGCACGAGCATGAGATCGGGCGCGAGGTCCTGGAGGCGTTGCGCGATCTTATCGACAAAGGTATCGGCGCAGATGACGAGGCCGATGCGGCCGAACTCGGTTTGGGTCACGCCGACATCCTCGGGCCGGCCCTCGGAGTAGGGCGGATCCATCAGCTCCGCCAGCACGTTCAGCTTGCGATGCTTCCAGAGGAGCTTGCCGGTTTTGTCGACGAGGATGGCGGAATCATAAAGCTTGCCGCCGTCCTTCTCGTCGAGGCCGATGGAAATCATGACACCGTACTGACGGGCGAGGGCGGCGATGCGGTCGCTATCGGGGCCGGGGATGGGTGCGGCCATGTGATGCGCGTCGGGATTTTCCCAGCCCAGGATGACGGACTCGGGAAAGGCGGCGATATCGGCATGCGCATCGCGCGCCTGCTCGAGTGCGTACTCGATGCGCCGGAAGTTGCCTTCGCGGTCGCCGTCGATGGAAAGGATCTGGCAGACCGCAACGCGAACGGTCCGGGATTGGGCCGGCAGGGCCACGCCGAGGAGCATGAAGGTCACCACCCATTTCATGGGGATGCTTTGATTTTAGCGGGGGAAGGCGCGCAAGGAGTTGTCATCGCCGGAATCCTCCGCGCGCTACAATTCCCCCTTATGCGCATAACCGCGATCGACACGTACATTGTGGGCAATCCATGGAAGAACTGGGTTTTTGCGAAGGTGACGACGGATGAGGGAATCCACGGGATTGGCGAGGGCACGCTCAATTTCTTCGCCAAGACGGTGGAGAGCGCGATTCACGAGCTGAAGCCGCTGGTGATGGGGATGGACCCGTTTCAAGTGGAGCTCATCACGCAGCGGCTGGTGCGCGATGTGTATTCGGATGGTGCGCAGATTCACATGTGCGCGGTGGCGGCCATCGAGATCGCGCTGTGGGACATCATCGGGAAGGCGACAAATCAGCCGGTCTACAACTTGTGGGGCGGGCGATGCCACGAGAAACTGCGGGCGTATGCCAACGGCTGGTATCGCGGGCCGCGCACGCCGGAGAGTTTTGCGGAGAAAGCCAAGAAGGTCGCGAACCGCGGGTATACGGCACTCAAATTTGATCCGTTCGGGTCGGCATGGCGGACGCTTTCGCGGTACGACTTCGACCTGTCGGTGGACATTATCCGCGCGGTGCGCGATGCTGTGGGGCCGACGGTGGATCTGCTGATCGAGGCGCATTGCCGGTTCAATGTGCCGACGGCCATCGAGTTTGCGGAGGCGATCCATCAGTTCCGGCCGACGTGGTTTGAAGAGCCGGTACCGCACACGAATACCAACGCCATGGTCGAGGTGGCGCGGCGCAGCCCGGTGCCGGTGGCGACGGGCGAGAGCCTGTCCAGCCGTCAACAATTTGCTGACTTACTCAAGCACGATGTGGTGAACATCATCCAGCCGGAACCGTTAAATCTGGGAGGTTTGTTTGCAGCCCGGATGGTGGCGGCGATGGCCGACGCGCATTTCGCGGTGGTGGCCCCGCATAGCGCGCAGGGACCGGTGTGCTCGGCGGCGTGTGTGCAGCTCAACGCATCCATCCCTAACTTCTTCATTCATGAGATCTTCGACGAATTTAACGAGCCCTGGGAGAAGCAGATTGTGACCAACCATGTGGAGGTCGTGAACGGCTATATTGAGGTGCCGGAACGGCCGGGGCTGGGGATCGACCTCGACCTGGAGGAGGTGCGGAAACACCCGTATCAGCAAGAAAACTATCTACCTTTGTTCAAACCTGGTTGGGAGCGGCGGGAACGCCAGACCCCACCGTGAGTTGGGAAAAATTTCGTGCCGTGTAATTTTGTAAGGGATATGCCTTACCAAATTACTTAGTTAAGCAGGTGTGTGCACTTGTTTTGTTACAGTTAGCGCGTGGTCATTATCTTGCTTTTATGGAGGGCAGTTGAAGTGGCGCGAACCGGCGGGCCTCGCACAGGATGCTGAGAAGCACAAAGTGCGCACCGCCGGTTTTTTATTTTTCGAGCTCTACAGCGATCCCACCCCTCTTTAAGGCAGCCCCAACATCGGTTGGCCGCAAGCGCGAAGCATCGTAATCGACGACGATTTCATTGCCGGACGTATCGGGCTGCACGCGCATGATTCCGTAGATGGAATGAGCGCTGGCGATGCTGGGCATCATGCTCTCATCGAGCGGCCGTTCCAGGCGGAAGCGGATCTGCACCTTGGTCATGGGTTGATGTGGAACCTCGCGAGACAAGCAAATTGTAGCACCCGTGAGCGAATTCGCCGGAGCTTTGCGCGTTTATACCGTCCCGGCGCTTCAACTAAAATGCCGGGCGAGGAAAACGCGATGCAAAAGAGAACCATAGGACTCTGGGCACTTCTGGCAGGTATGGTCACTGTACCCGCGAGTGCCGATCCCTTCCCACTAAATCTGCCTGCGGCCGAAACATTCGTGAAGTGCAGCGGACAGACCGGTGCGGTGGTGTCAGAGCCCTATTCGCAGTCCTGTACCGGTACTTATGGCGAATCGGCGACGGGGGATCTGAGCGGCGCATCGGCGCGTGCGGCCGGAACAGCGCTGGACGGAACTCTTAACGGGGGGGGCGGCGCCGCGGCCCAGACCTCGTATTACTTTGCCATCGTTCCGCCGGCGGGCTTCGATCTTAACGTGCAGGTGCCGGTGCGGATTGACGCACTTCTTACGGCGGGGGCTACAGGTACTGAAGGAGACTTCCTGGATCATACTTACGGGAGCGCCGGGCTTCTGGTTAGCACCGGCAACATCACGGATCTGGGGGAATACGTCTGCGCCGGTTTCTGTGAGGGACCAAGCACGATCAACGGTTCTTGGACACTCGACCTTTACGCACTCGCGGCCAATGAAGTGACGTTAAGCGCGGCCATTTCCCTCCACTCGATGTTACAAAGTTCGGCTTCAGGCTTGGCTGACCCTTACATTCAGATCGATCCAGCGTTTCTAGCAAGCCATCCCGGGTTTTCAATTGTTTTAAGCGATGGCATACCGAACACGCCGCCCGGAGGCGGAGGAGGAGCAACGGTACCGGAGCCGGCAACGGTCTGGCCGCTAGGAATTGGATTGCTGGCACTGGCTAAGGCGGCGCGGCGCGCCAGCCGTTAGCTCGGAACGTCGCGAGTGCCTTCCAATTCCTCGAGCAATTCCTGGACGAGGGCCTGGCGGCTGCCGCCGGGTCCGGCGTGGGACTGAATCCACGCGCGAAGGAGCGCAGTGACGGGGGCGGCAACCGACTCGTCGGCCCCCGGCTCGAAGCGCAGGGGAATTTCGGAGCGGCCGATAGCTTCCAGCAAAAGATCAGGGAATTTCATGCGCCATGAGTCCCGCGGGCAATGGCGGCGCTGGCGTGATGATTCAAGGGGCCGGAACCGCGGCCGAGCCCCGGGGCGGTGCGGATAGCCTCGGTGACAAAGGCCTTGGCCAGGGAAACGGCCTGTTCAAGCGATACGCCATGGGCGAGCGAGGCGGTGATGGCCGCGGAGTACGTGCAGCCCGTGCCGTGAGTGTGGCGGGTGGGCACGCGGGAGGCGCGGAACTCACGGGCGCCATGGGACGTGAGGAGAACGTCGACGGCATCGCCTTCGAGATGACCGCCTTTCACCAGGGCGGCATGCGCGCCCATCTCGCGAAGACGGCGCGCGGCTTTGTGCATAGCGGCGAGATCGCGGACTTCGAAACCGGTGAGCGCCTCGGCTTCGGCGAGGTTCGGAGTGACAAGCAGAGCCCGCGGAATCAACTGATCGCGCATCGCGGGGAGTGCGTCGTCACCGGCGAGCGGGCGGCCGTGCTGGCTGACAAGAACGGGGTCGACGACGAGCGGAAACCGGAAATCAGCCGCGGCGGACGCGACGGCTTCGACGATGGCGCGGTTTCCCAACGCGCCGGTTTTGGCGGCGGCGGGTGGAATATCATCGACCACGGCGCGCAACTGGTGCATCACCAGGACTGGTGCGAGACATTCGACGCCCTCAAGCGAGACGGTGTTCTGCACCGTGACGAGCGTGATGACGGCTTCGCCGTAGACACCGAGTTGATGAAAGGTTTTGAGATCGGCCTGAATGCCGGCGCCACCCGAGGGATCGGAACCGGCGATGGTAAGAGCAACGGCTGGCATGATCGGGGCTACGATTATCGTACCGCGATCGCGACCCCGTACTGGCTGGCGGCGGCGCCGACGTGCAGGACGACGGGCAAAAGGCCGGCGGTCTTGAGAGTGGACGGGACACGGGCATTGACGAGCAAAAGGCCGACGAAGCCCGGCGCTTCGCCGGCGTAAGTGACTTGTGCGAGCGAACCGCCAATGGTGACGTTGACCGGCAGCACTGGCAGAGGCGAAGAAGATGCGGCGGCGTGGCCGTCGACACCGGCCGGTGTGGTCAGACCCTCGCCGGTGGCGTATAAGCTGACGACGGATTCGCGCGCTGCGGGGTCGGCAAGCGAGTTCAAGGTTCCATCCTGATTCACGGCTTCGGCGAGCCCGGCGCCGGCGCTGACGGTGAACAGCGCAGGCGCGGCCGGAGCGACGGGCACCATGACTTTTCCGCGCGACACCCCCTGATACATGATTTCGACATCAATGGCGGTGGCTCCCGCGATCTCATAGGGAACCTGAGCGGTAATCCGGCTATCCTGCGCGTAGAACAGGGGCGCGGGTTGCCCGCCAAAGAGGACTCGAGTCTGGGCCAACTCGGTTGGCAGCACGCCGGAATCGTCGAGAGAACCGGTAGCGGGTTTCACGGGGCCGATGCCGAGTCCGAAAATGGCCACAATTTCGCCGGGCGCCACGGGGCCTGCGAGCATGCTGGCGGCATTGACCACTGCGGGCGGGGTTGTTTGCGGACCAACCTCGCCGGTGATGCCGCCCACGCTGAGCTTGCGCACGCGGTTATTGGCGGTATCGGCGAACCAGAGGTTGCCGGCAGCATCAATGATCAGAGCGGTGGGCGCGTTCAGTACCGCGGAGAGCGCGGGTCCATTGTCGCCATCGAATCCTGCAGAGCCGGTGCCGGCGACGGTTTGAATATTACCGTCGGTGGTGACGGCGCGAATGCGATTGTTCCCGGTATCGGCGATGTAGACGTTCCCGCGACGGTCGACGGCGATGCCGGCAGGGGAGTTGAGGGTTGCGGCGAGTGCGGGCCCGCCATCGCCGCCAAATCCTGCCGTGCCCGTACCGGCGATGACGTTCTGATGCCCGGCGCGATCGATCCGGAGAACCTGATGCAGGCCGGCATCGGCGATGTAGAGGACACCATTGGAATCGACGGCGACGCCACTGGCAGCGACCGGGGCCACGGTGATGATGGATTGATCGGAGCGGATCTCGCGCAGACGTTGATTGCCTTTGTCGGAGAAATAGATCGCGCCGTTTGCGCCCATGGTCATGGTGCCGGGTGAGAAAAGCTGGGTAGAGCCGGCCGGCAGGCCGTCGCCGTTGTAGCCGGGAATTTCGGTTCCCGCAATCGTCACGACGCTGCCGGAGCCGAGGACGGCGAGGATGCGATCGTTATTCTGATCGGCGACGTAGACAGTGCCGGAGGCGTTGACCGCCACGCCACCGGGAGCGCTCAACTCGCCCGGCCCGGAGCCGAATGTGCCGTCGCCCAGGAACGTGGAGATGTTTCCAGAGGTATCGACCATGCGGACGCGGGAATTCTTCTGATCGCAGATAAGCAGGTTGCCCTTGGGATCGACGGCAATGGCAACCGGCGCATTGAGCCGTGCGGAAGTTGCGGGGCCGCCGTCGCCACCGAACAGATAAGCGTTCCCGCCGGCGATGGTAGAGAGTTTCAGGGCCGCGGTGAGTTCGGAGAGCTGTGAGCCGTCGGCGATGACCAGATCGCCTCGGCTATCGGCCGCAAGATCGCGTCCCGTGCCGGGGAGTGTTTGGATCGAGCCGGAAGGCGAGAGCTGCTGGATGCGTCCGTTGCCGCTATCGGCCACGTCGAGATTTCCATAGGCATCGATGGCGAGGCCGGTGGGCTCGTTGAGCTGATTGGGAAGAGAAGAGCCAGGATCGCCGGTGCCCAGAACCGTCGTAATGACGCCGGAAACCAGCACTTCACGCACGCGATTGTTGCTGCTATCGGCGATGTACAGGTTGCCAGCAGTATCCAACGCGAGTCCGGCGGGATAGTTGAGCTGGGCAGATTTGGCGGGGCCGCCATCGCCTGCGAAGCCGCCGGTACCGGTGCCCGCGACGGTCGTAATGGCGCCATCGGCTGCAATGCGCCGAACGCGATGGGCGCCGAATTCGGAGACATACAGGTTACCCGCGCGGTCGAGCGCGACGTTGCGCGGGGCGTTGAACGCATCGGTGCCATTAACCGTGGTTATGGTACCGGCGGTGTCGATTTTACGGATGCGGTTGTTGCCGAGGTCGGCAATATATATGTTGCCGGCGGCATCGACGGCGATTCCATAAGGTGTATTGAGCCGGGCGGCGGAAGCGGGGCCGCCGTCGCCGCGAAAGCCGGGAAAGCCGTCGCCGGCGAGAGTGGAAATGGTGCCATCCGTTGAGATTTTCCGAATGCGGTGATCGTTGGCGTCGGCAATGAAAACGTTACCGGCAGCGTCCACGGTCACGCCCTCTGCATCGCTCAAGGACGCGTGCGTGGCGGAGCCTCCATCGCCGACTGTGCTCGAGCCCGCAACGGTATCGATGGTATATGCGGGGATAGAACTTGTGGAGGCCGCGCAAAGAGCCGCGGCCGAAATGAGCCCCAGGGCTATTAGCCTCATGTCTTACTACTGAAGTGAACTGAGCGTAAAGAAAATCTCGATTCGTCCGATGAGCTATATGTGCACGTCTTTCGCATTCTTATCCTGATAACCCTAGGTCTCGGCAGTGTGGCGGCCGAGACGATCCATCTGAAAACGAGGGATTTCGAGCCGGCGGCGGACCGGAACGAATATCTGTCGCGGCCCGTGTTGCGGCGTTCGACGGAAAGCTCTCATTATTTGATTCAATTTCACGAGTCGTTGAGCCCTGGGGTTCTGGCCAAGTTGCGCGCCCGGGGTGTGACGGTGACCGGGTACGTGAACCAATCGACCCTGATGGTGGCGGCGCCGGATGATGTCTCGCTTGCGGGACTAGCGGTGCGCTGGATGGGAAGGCTGGAGCACCAGGACAAGATCAGTCCGCGTATCACCCAGGAAATCGCCTCGGGGCACGCACCGGCTGTTTATGTAGTGGAATTTCACAGAGACGTGAACATGCGGGAAGCGCGCGCCATGGTGCGGGAACACAGCCTGCGCCTGGTGGAGAATCGATATCTGGCAGGGAATCACTTACTGGTGGCCGGCGATTTCAATGCCGTTTCGCGGCTGGCGGCGTGGGACGAAGTGGCGTACGTATTTCCTCCTTCTCCGGAACTTGCGGCGGGCAAGCGCGCGTACTCCTGCGGCGGAGCCGCCGCGGCGGAAGGCGCGACAGTGGCGCAGTATGTGGGTACGGGATATCCGTGGCCGGTGAACGGGGCGAGCGCGCTGACGATGGGGTATTTCTTTTCGCAGTTAACGCAAAAGCTGGCGCCGGGGACATCGCAATCGGAAATTCTGCGGGCGTTCAACGAGTGGGCCAAGTACGCGAACGTGGCCTTTTCGAGCGCAGCCAGCGCGCAGGCTCCGCAAACCGTGAACATTCTGTTCGCGACGGGCGCGCATGGCGACCCGTACCCCTTCGACAGCCCGACCGTGCTGGCGCACACGTTTTATCCTTCGCCATTGAATGCCGAGCCGATTGCCGGCGATATGCATTTGAACGACGCCGAGCGATGGCAGGTAGGGGCGGACACGGATTTGTACAGCGTGGTGCTTCACGAAGCGGGGCATGCGCTGGGCCTGGTGCACGTGGACGATCCCAACCAGGTAATGTATCCGTATTACCGGAGACGGAGCACCCTGGGGCCGGGCGACATCGCGGTGGTGCAGTCTTACTATGGCGCGTCGGCAAACGCCGCCTCACCCTCGCAGCCCGCGCCTGCGCCGTTGACGCTGACCGTGCAGACCCCCGCCGTGAATTCCACGACGTCAGCGTCCTCGATCTCGGTTTCCGGAATGACCACGGGAGGAGTCGCCCCGGTTGTGATTTCCTGGAGCAGCGCCAGCGGGCAAATCGGGAATGGCTTGGGATCGGCGAACTGGAGCATCACGGCGATCCCGCTCACATTGGGCGCTAATAATATCACCGTCACGGCGTTTGACGCAGCGAGTCACGTGGTTTCGCAAACCATCAACGTGACGCGGCAGGCGGCGGCTCAGCCCGCCCCACCCTCCGGGCCACCCGGGCCGGGGCAGCATGCCACTTCGCCTTCCGGGCCGAGCAGCCCGCCGGGAAACGGTTCCGGCGACAAGACACCGCCTACGCTGCAGATCACGAATCCCGGATCTTCGATCGTATCGACCACGGCATCGAGCATTATGTTTCAGGGCATCGCCACCGACAACGTCGGCGTCACTTCAGTGACGTGGGCAACCGCGGCGGGCGCGTCGGGTACGGCGGCGGGCACGCTGACGTGGACGGCGGGCGGCATTCCGCTGCTGGTCGGGACCAATACGGTTACGATTCGCGCCTTCGATGCGGCCGGGAATGCGGCGTGGCGGGCTGTCACGGTTGTGCGGACGGGGAATTAGGAAGGCCGGGCATGCCCGGCCACTACGACCTTCGGAAGCTGCGTTTCCCGCCGGTTACTACTTCGGGAAATTAGCGTTTGCTTTTACTTCTTCGATTTGCAGGGTGTGCCGGTGTGAATGCGTAGTGATGAGCACGATCCACTGATAGCCGTCGAGCGGACCGAATGCGGGATGATCGAAAAAGTGGTCGCGGAGCGCGTCCTGCGTCGTCTCGACGTAACTGATGGTGTGGTCGCGGCTCTCCTTGAAGTGATCGACTAAGGCCTGTTGGTTCGGCCACCGGTGCGTGGGACGTAGAACTTCGGGTGCCTGGGCCTTACGGCTGCGGTCGACGACGCGTGTCCAGAGGATTTCGTCTTTTCCTTTCACCTCGGAGCGCTTTTCAGGCTGTGCGGGCGACTGCATGAGCCGGTCGGTAACCAACCCGAGTAGCGTGTCTTCGGAAACGGCGATGTGCTCCGCTACCTCGGCCACCGACCAGACGTCCGGCGCGGGCTTGAAATTCCACTGGGCTTCCGACAACCCGGCCACGGAATCCAGAAACAGCTTGCGTGTAGCCTGCAAATCGGTGATGGCCCGCTCGCGTTCTTCCTTCGTCAGTCCCTCTGAGAAAGCCGGCGCCGCGGCGCACAGTAACACGATTGAAACAATCGACGTCCTCTTCATGATTTTCCTCTTCAGAAGAATTACCAGTCCTGTTTGAGTACTTCATAGAAGATTCGGATTCCTTTTTGAAACTCGGCGATGGGAATGTGCTCGCGGTCGCTGTGCATCGAGCCGGCGGTGGAAAGGTCGAGCACCATGGGCGTAAGTCCATAAGCAATCAGGCCCTTCATACGCAGCTTGTTGGAATCGGTTCCATGAGGGACGAGCATGGGTGTGACGACGGCGTCGGGATGAACTTTGCGAATAGCGCGTCCGATGGCTTGGAAGAGCGCCGTACTACTGGGGGAGGCACCGGGGTCGTCAGGTTCATTGATGACCTCGATCGTGACGCGCGGATCATTCATCCGAGCCTTGATTTCCGAGACAAATTCGGGCGCGTTGACGCCCGGCAGCAGGCGGCAATCGAGCGTGGCTTCAGCGAGCGAAGGGATCACATTCACTTTGACGGGTGATCCGACGCCCGAGGTCAGGGTGGTCAGCGAGATGGTATTGCCCTGAATGGCGGCGGTGTAGCGGTTTTCGGCCAGCGGGCCGATGGTACGGATCATTTCGGCGACCACTGGATGCGGTTTTGCAGGGGGGAGCGCCAGGGCCTTCTGAAGGGCGGTGAGAAGGGTGATGTTGGAGTTATCCGGAATGGGCTGCGAGCCATGGGCAGCGGTGCCATGCGCCTTCACGCGCAACCATAGGGTCTGTTTTTCGCCCACCTCCACTCCGAACACCAGCTTGCCGGGAGCCAGGATGTCACGCGTCCCGAAGCCGCCTTCATCGAGCACGTACTCGGCATTGATATCGGCGAAATGATGGTCAATCATCCAGCGGATGCCGTAGGTGCCGTTGTTCTCTTCATCGGCGGTCGAGAGCATGACGATGTCACGGGCAGGGACAATGCCGGATTTCTTCAGCGTCACCAGGGCCATCATCTGCTCGATGCCGATGCCCTTCATGTCCATGGTGCCGCGTCCCCAGATCTCGCCGTTCTGGATGACGGCCGCAAAAGGATCCAATTGCCAGGCCTTGCGATCGACGGGCACGACGTCGAGATGGTTGAGGAGCAGGAGAGGCTTTTTCGAGCGGTCGCGGCCGGGTAAGCGCGCGAGCAGGTTGGTCTGTCCGTTCGGGCCGCTGGTGTAGAGCTGGGTGGCGATCCCGGCCTCGTCCAGCAGGCCCTTCACGAAGGCGGCGGCTTCAGCGGTGTTCGCGGGCGGATCGATAGACGGGATGCGGACGTAGGCCTGGAGAAGATTGACGGCGGTCTGATCAATCTTTGCCCAATCGGGTTCGGCGGCGGGGAGAAGGGCCGCGGCAAGGAATACAAATGCGAGTCTCATGATTTTCACTCCGGAACTCCGCTCAGTGCGGGATGCATACCGGCAGCGCGATAGGCTTCGATCAGCGCACCGGCGGCAGGACTATAACGCGGCGCTGCAGCGTGCACGCCGTCGTCGAGTTCGACGAGCTGTCGAAAGCGCTCCGACAGAAGGCGACTGCGGAAGACGCCGCCGATAGAACAGACGAGCACCGGCTGCGGCGCCGGAAACACGCGGCGGCCGGCTGTAACGGCCAGGGTGGCAAGCTGTTGGGCGGCACCCGCGAGGATGTCGCCCGCGACGGGGTCCCCGGAAAGGGCCACGGAATCCACAATCCTGGCGAGCGAGGCCACACGCGGGCGCGGCCAATCGGGCGTGTAAAAGCGATGCAGCAGATCATTGGCCTTGCGGGCAACACCGGCTTCGAGCAGGGCGGGGTAGAGCGCCGTGGAGGGTCCCCAGCCTTCCTCGTAGCGAAGCATGGCGCGTACAGCCTGGCGCACAATGTCGAATCCGCTGCCTTCGTCGCCGAAGACGTAGCCCCATCCCCCGGCGCGTGCCGTTTCGCCAGCGGCATTACGAGCGAAGGCGAACGAGCCGGTTCCCGAGTACGCAGCTACGCCCGGCTCGCCGCCGGTAGCGCCGGAAAGCGCGATCACCATGTCATCGGTCACGACAAGATTTCGCGCCCGAAGAATCTCGGCGAGAATACCTTGCTTGTCAGCAGGTCCGCCGCTCATGCCGACACAGGCGGCTTCGAATTTGACATGGCCAGCGTCGATCCCGGCTTGTTGGCAAGCCCCGGATACGCATTCGATAACCGCGCGCCTGAGTCTCTCGCGACCTTCGGCTTCGGCGACGTGGTTGCACGGACCACCGGCACCGGAACCGATTACGCGGCCGGTTTCATCCCCGATGAGCGCCTTGGTGGAAGACTTGCCGCCATCGACTCCTAGATAGAACGGCATCAGTTAGCCGCCTGAGTCCCCTGGGCGCGGTCGTTGCGGAAAACGGTCCCTTCCTTCATCACAAAAAACACGTGTTCCGTCTGATGGATGTCCGCCGTTGGATCGCCGGGGACCGCGATCACGTCCGCGATTTTGCCTGCTTCGAGCGTGCCGAGTTTTGCGGTGAGTCCCAGCAGATCGGCGTCGACAGAGGTCGCGGTCTTGAGCGCGTCGCCAGGTTTCATGCCAAGCTTCACCATCAACCCGAACTCGACCGCGTTGAGGCCGTGCGGATAAACACCGGCATCAGTGCCGAAGCCGATGGTCACGCCTTTGTCGAGGCCCTTGCGAAACGTGGCGTGGATGGACGCGATGGCTGCGCGGGCTTTGGCAACGATGGGCGGGGGCAGATAACGGCCCTTTTCGATCTGCTGGTCGAGCCACCAACTGGCGGCAAGGGTCGGGTTCCAGACCGTACCCCGGGCCTTCATCATCTCGAGCGCTTCGTCATCGAGAAAGGTGCCGTGTTCGATGGAATCGATACCGGCGCGGATGGCGCGTTTGGCGCCGGTTGCACCATGTGCGTGCGCCGCTGTTTTCCGACGGAGGGCGTGCGCCTCGTCGATCAGGGCATCGAGCTCGGCTTGAGTGAGTTGGGGCGTATCGACGTCATCGGTTAACGAGAGGACGCCTCCCGTAGCGCAGGTTTTAATAACGTCCGCGCCGTATTTGATGTCGAGTCGGACCGCTTCGCGGGCCTGGTCGGGGCTGTTGACGACGCCGTCCTCCGGCCCGGTCTCCTTGCCGAAGAGGCCGTGACGAAAACCAGCAGCGCCGTCGCAATGTCCGCCGGTCGCTCCGATGGCATGGATAGCGACAAGCATTCTCGGGCCCGGAACTTTACCGTCGTGGATGGCATTGCGAAGGCCGACGTCGATGTAATCCGAGGATCCCACGTCACGGACGGTGGTGAAACCGGCCATCAGTGTTTTACGGGCATACTCGGTGGCGTCGAGGGCGCGTTCGGCGACGGTCTTGCGAAGGAAATCGATCTCGTCCTGATTCCAGTTGTCGGAACCTTGCTGCGACAGATGCGTGTGTGCATCCATGAAGCCGGGGAGGAGCGTGGCGTCGCCTAAATCAATGACTTGCGCGCCGTCGGGGATAGCCGCACCGGATCCGACGGCCTGAATCTGGCCCGCCACGACCACGACTATTCCAGGAGTGGTAGTACTGCCGGACCTGGCATCGAACAGGCGTTTGGCCTTGAGAACCATTGGCCCGGCAGCACTGGCCAAGGACGACATCCCTATCAGCAGCAAATAGATAGACGTTTGGCGCATGGATGCTACTGTAACATTCGCGTTGCGCCTGGAAACGGAGTAAATGCCCAAAATTGCTGAGAGGAAAGAAATAGCCCTTTTACTTATTGGGTGTATTCGGCAAAACAGGCTGCAGGGTGACTGCGACGAGGGAACCGGTTGTCGGGCTTCGTAGCCGCCGGAAGCAAATTCTTTGAAATGCAAGCAGAGGGTTACATGCAGAATAGATGGTTTTCCTCCTGGCGCGGCCAGGAAATTTCCAACGGCGCGGTCAACGGCACGCACGAGTGCAACGGCGAACCGGAGCAAGAGTTGCAGGAATCGAGGCCGGCGGTGAATTCCGGCAGCAATGGTTTCGCCGGATCTGCGAGCGAATTGCAGGCCTTCGAGGAGATTTACCGCGCAGCCGGCATCAAGGGGCCGCGGCTGGGTTACAGCATCGGGAAGGTGATTGAGATGCTGCAGAACGAGCACATCCGCAACCTGGCGACGGAAACCAAGCGTGCGTCCCTGCTGATGGCGCTGGATGCCGCGGGTGTGCAGGTGGACGAAGTTCTGCAGGACGCCACGCTGCGCCAGCGCGCCATCAATTCCTACGAAGCCATCCAGCGCAAGCATCTGGAGGAGTACGAAGCACGCAAAGCGCAGGAGAATTGCGCGATTCAAGCGGAGATGGAGCGCGTGTCGGCGGAATATGCAGCGCGCATCAGTAACAATCTGGAAGAAGTGGCGCGGGAGAAAGACAGCTTCCGAAAATGGGTGTCGAAGAAGCAGGGCGAGGCGCAGCGCATCTCGGAGGCCGTGGCGCTCTGCGTAACGCAGGCCGGGCCCAAGGTATCGGCGGATACGATGTCGGCCTTTCGCGAGCTCGCCAATGCAGTTGATCCGGCGTTTGCCAGCCGCGGATAAAAGTTATGGTCATTGCAATAGGAATCGCCGCGGCGTTCATGGTGTACATGAGTAACCGCCACGCCACGCGGCGCACGGGCCGGATCGACAAACTCGGCCAGTTACGCGCACAAAGCGCGTTGTGAAGACACGTTCCCGTTCGACTACCTGAGCCGTTAGGCCGTAGCACGACGTGAGCCGTTCGAAAAGAGCAAATATGAGTGCAACGGAACAACCGCCCGTCCTAGGTCTGGACATTGGGACGAGCCACATTGTGGCGGGGAAGAGTTTTGATCAGAGTTTCCAGTATGAGCGGCAGCTCAACGCCTTCGTGACGATTCCTTACACAAAGATGGCGCAGGGTCTGTTGAACAAAGAGCGCATTCCCCACGCCGTGCAGGGCGAAGAAATCCTGATTTTCGGCAATGATGCCGAGCAGTTCGCCGAGTTGTTTCATGTGGAAGCGCGGCGGCCCATGATGCGCGGTCTGTTAAACCCGGGAGAGGCGGATGGGATGCTGGTGATCCGGCAGATCACAACGCGCCTGCTGGGACGGGCGCGCAAACCGGGGCAGACGCTCTATTTCAGCGTCCCGGCGCCGGCGTTCGGCGTGAGCGACGAGAAGTTCACGTTTCACGAGACCACGTTACGGGAGTCGCTGCGGGAGCTGGGCTACGATCCCAAAAGCATCAGCGAAGGGCTGGCGGTGGTGTACGGGGAGCTGAGCGATTCGAATTTTTCGGGAATCGGCGTGAGCTGCGGGGGCGGCATGTGCAATGTGTGCCTGGCGTACCTTTCGGTACCGGTGATCAGTTTCAGCGTGCCCAAAGGCGGGGACTACATCGATTCGAGCGCGGCTGCGGCGATTCGTGATCTGGGCACGAGCGTGCGCGTCGAAAAAGAAAAGGGGTTCCGGCTGAACGGCTTTTTCGAGAACAAGGTCTACCACGCGATTAGTGTTTATTACGACGACCTCATTCAGACACTGGTGAAGGCCATGCGCGAAGCGTTCTCGAACGCGGCGCACTTGCCGAAGTTAAAAAATCCTGTCCCGCTGGTGTTGAGCGGCGGAACGGCCATGCCGCCGGGTTTTCAGGAAAGATTCGAAAAGGTATTGCGTTCGAGTGAGTTCCCGATTGCGCTATCGGAGATCCGAACGGCACAGGATCCGCTGCACTCTGCCGCCAAAGGAACGTTAGTTGCGGCACTCTGCGAGATGTAGAGTCGCTCCGACCGCAGCTACGCGCGATCGTATGCGTGCATGAAATCCTCGCGCGAGACTCCAGCCTGATGACATGCACGATGCAAGGTCGAAGATTTGATCCTTGCATGATTGGGTAAGGTCAAAGTTCGGGTCTCGGTTCGCGTTTCCATTCGCAGAAACAAGTGCTCACGCTCACGGATCACGCGGAAACCGAGCAACTCAAAAGCCCTTATTACCTTGCTCTTTGGTGCGTCAACCGGAAACCTGGGCATTCACAGGAACTTCAATCTCAGCGACGAAGACTTCCACAGCGGGAAGTTCGTCGTCAAAGATCTCGGATTCACTGGAAGACTCCAGCGTGAACTTGATGGCAGAGGTTACGTCCGCCAGGGCCTCTTCGTAACTCTCCCCTTGACCGACGATAGCCACTCCGTTTCGGAGATCAAGCGGATATGCGAGGTATCCGTCCTCATGACGCTCCACGACGATCTTAATCTTTCGCATCGCGACGCCTGAATTCATGTTACCGCGTCACCGACGGGCGTCGCTCAGTGCGCCGCTTTTGCGATGATTCCCTTCTCTTCTTCAATAGTCAAAAACTGATTCGCCGCCAGATTGGCCAGCTTCTGCCTGGTCCCGCTGGGCCATTCGATTTCCAATGCGGTAACGGCAGGATCCTTGCCGAGCCCGAACGTCAAGGGCAGATCGCTCTGCGAGCAGTAGCTGCCGCCGGAGTGCACGGTGCTCCATTGCTTTCCTGAAGCGCTCTCGATGCGCACTACGGCGCCGATGCCGTCACGGTTGGATTTCGTGCCGACGAGCCTCACGCAGAGCCACTGATTGCGGTTGCCGCGATCGTTTCTGTAGAGATATGCAGGGCCGTGATTGGTGGTGATGACGACGTCGAGATCGCCATCGTGATCGATGTCGGCGTAGGCGGCGCCACGGGCCACGATGGCACGGTTGAAGTCCGCTCCCATGGAGGCCGTGACATTTTCGAAGCGCCGCTTGCCCAGATTGTGGAACAGCAGGGGCGGCTCCTTATATTGCACCTTGGGCTGCACGCGGCCGATTTCTTCCTCGATGTGGCCGTTGCCGGCGAAGATATCGGGGTAGCCGTCGAGATCGTAGTCGAAAAAGAAGACGCCGAAAGCCAGTGTCAAGAGACTCGAGCGGCCCACCGCGGATGACGGCGCCTCGTCGACGAAGAGGCCAGTGCCTTCGTTGTGATACAGCCCGAGCATCTGGTTGGAGAAATTGCCGACGAGAAGAGCGGGGCGGCCGGAGCGATCGTAATCGGCGGCGTCGGTACCCATGGCGCCGCGCGCCACGCCGTCTTCGCCGAACGCCACTCCCGCAGCCATGCCCTCGTCGGTGAAGGTGCCGTTCTTGTTATTGCGGTAGAGCTTGTTGGGCTGCGTGTCGTTGGCGACGAAGATGTCGGGCCAGCCGTCGCCGTTGTAGTCGAAGACGGTTACGCCGAGCGATTTACTGGTTGGATCGGCGATGCCCGCCTTCTGGCTGACGTCTTCAAACCTGCCGCCGCCGAGATTATGAAAGAGCCGGCAGGATGTGCCTTTGTAGGATTCGGGCGTGCAATACGATTTCGTCGCGCCGTCGAGCGAGCACCAAAGATCTGCCTCGGGCTTCCATTGGACGTAGTTGGCGACGAACAGGTCGAGCTTGCCATCGCGATCGTAATCAAGCCACGCAGCGCTGGTGCCGAAGTTGGCGTTGCGGATGCCGGATGCCGCGGTCACGTCGCGAAACTTGCCGCCACCTTCGTTGTGAAAGAGGTGATCGCCTTCGAGTGCAGTGATGTAGACGTCATCGCGGCCGTCGTTGTCGAAGTCGCCAATGGCTACGCCCATGCCGTACATCTCGGCGTCGAGGCCGGAGCCGGCGGTGATGTCGGTAAAAGTGCCGTTGTGATTATTGCGGTAGAGAGCGCAGAGCGACTTGCGCCCGCGTGGACTCCAGTCTTTGCTGTTAATCAGGAGGATGTCCGGCCAGCCGTCGCCGTCAGCATCGAGGAAAGCAACACCCGAGCCGAGGGTTTCCGGAAGGAATTTCTTGCCGGCTCGGCCGCTGTTATGGGTAAAGTGAATCCCTGCCTGCTTGGTGACATCAGTGAAATGCACACCGCCGGCTGCCGCCTCCGGCGCTGTCGATTCCGCGGCGTAGAGCAATAGCGCGGCCGCCAGGATGCCGACGCCGTAGAGTATCTTCATTGCCCGCCGCCCGTGAGCGCGACGCTCTCGTGATCGTGAATCTGCTGGCGCTCGTTATTGTCTTCCGGACTCACGCGGCGCCGGATCGCCGTGATCGATTGCGCCGATTCTTCAGCCTTGAAGCGCTGGAATAAGGTCTGCTCGCGCGCGGCTTTTTCTTTGTCGCCCAGGCCGCGGTAGCAAAGCATCATGGTGTAGTGCATCTGCAGGTCCTCGGGATCAACGCCGCAGACCCGCTCGAGAATCTTCAATGCTTCGGCGTACTGACGTTTCAGAAAGAGAATACGCGCCATCTGGTTGAGGACGACGCGGTCACGCGGGTACATGGATTCGGCGGTGCGGAGTGAGGCGAGCGCGCCATCGTAATCGCCATCGGTTTTCTGTGCCATGGCCTTGAAGAAGTAAATGCGGCCGAGCTTGGGATTGATCGACATGGCTTTTTCGATGTATGGCTTGGCGGCGTCGGTTTCGCCTTCCTGGATGAGGGCGCGCGCCACGTTGAGCCAGCCGTCGGCGTATTCGGGCTCGGCTTCGGTCACCTTCTTGAACGCGTACTCGGCGCCTTTCAGATCGCCTTGCAGAAGCAGGCCGATGCCCCAATCGTTCCAGCGTTCGCGATCTTTTTTCGTGACCACGGGCGCCCAATTGGTTTCGCCCAGGCCGACCACAGCCTTGGCCTCCGCCAGCGTGATGATGGGCAGGTCGGGCACGCGATCCTTGATCTCGCCCGAAACGTCAGCCGGAATATTTGTCTTATCGAACGAGTACTCCAGGCTGTTCTGCGAGGCATTCAGCAGCGCCGCGTCCTGCCCGGGTTTGGGCTGCCCAGCGTAGGCGAAATGCGTGTAATACCAGGCGAACTTGCGATAGTTCAGCTTCGCGGTGAAGGTGAGCGGACCTTTGGCGCTCTTGGGCACGCGCACGCGATAGTGCGCGACATCCGCAGCCCCGGGCGGGATCAGGCGGACGTAGAGCACGCTGCGCGCCTGCCAGGCGTTGCGCTTATTGATGGGATTGCCTGCGCCATCGAGCTGATAAGACCTGTAGAAATGCGCTCCGGGCTCGACGGGGCCGCGGCCGTTGTCGGTGACCTCGCCGCTCCAGAAAACCAAACGGCCATCGGCGTCCTTGGCCTGCAGTTCCAGCCAGACATCAAAGGCGTCGACGGTTCCGGCAGGGAAGAAGTGGCCGATTTTGCGCGTACGGACAACCACGTCGACACGCGCGGTGCTGCCGGGAGCGAGTTTCGTCGCGGCGGTATCTACGGGCGCGGCGATCTGGCCCACTTCGCGAATCACTCCTGTAGAAGCCTGCTCCGCTTCTTCACCGACGGCAAACCCGGACATGGCCTGCGGCCCTTCGCCCGTGCGTCGTACCATTTGCGTGCCGGAATCTTTCACTGGCGAAACTGCAAAAATGTCAACCGTAATAAAGCCCGACTTGAGGAATTTCTCGGTGGCTTTCATCTGCTCGTCATCGTGATTGGCGAAGGGCACCGCGGTATTCGCGGCAGGGAAGCGGTGCGAGTGCACCATGCCGTCGCGGTTGCCTGGATCCTGCGACGGTACCATCGGCATGTGGCAATCGGAGCAAACCTGGCTCTTCGGCGGGTAGTAGAAGGACCGCGCACCCTGACCCGAGATGCCGCTCGCCTGCCAGTTATCGTAATCGTTGAAGCCGCGGAACCAGCGGTACTGATTCACGGGAACGTCGAGATGCACCTTGTGGCACGTGGCGCAGAACTCGGCGGAATTCTTCATGAACGGCTTCAAGAAAGATGACTTGTGCGGACCGGGATTCAAGAACGTCAGGAAATAATCCATGGCGTGAATGTACGGGTTGCGACTGCTGGCCAGATCGTGCAGCGGCGGATATTGGACGGTGAAGTCACCGTTGCCCATGGTGCTGCTGACGTGCACGATGGAGTGGCACGACGTGCAGGCCAGGCCCGCTCGCGCCTCGGGTGTGTCGACCTGTTCTTTGATGGGACGATCGAACCGGCCATTGAAGAAGACGGCGTGATCGTGGCAGCCAGCGCACCATTTACTGGGCCGCGTGCCGACCACTGACTGCACGTACTCGATGGATTTCCGGTAGAACTGGTTGTTGAACGATGCGAAGTGGTGCACCGAACTCTTCCACTGCTGGTAAATATCCTTGTGGCATTCACCGCAACGCTCGGAATCCATGAAGAAGTTCGAGGGAATGATGCCGCCGACGTTGGTTTTGGCCGATGACGGGAAGAAGGGCGATTTCGGCCCGCCGCCTTCACCTTCCATCGAGACAGGCACATCGAGGGTGTTGTGTATTCTGGCGCCCGGATCGGGAACCGTTTTGCGATAGAGCAGAGCGATGCCCGGCAACAGCAGAAGGATTCCCAACGAGACCTGAAAAGCAGTCCGAAATTGGGGTGCCTGGCGCAGGGCAAACGGAATGAAGGCCGCAAGCCCGATCGCGGCAGCGGCAACGTGCGCAAAGAGTGCCCACCGATGCGGTGTAGTGTTGCCCGCAATCGCCAGATAAATTCCCGCCGCTGAGGCGACCAGAAAAAACCCGGCCGCCATGGGAAACTGCCGCAGCAGGAACAGCAGCGCCACCGTCAGCACCACGCCCAGCACAAGGTGCAGCAGCACGTTGCCCATGTAGAAGATGGTTGGCGAGGGCAGTGCGGCCACGTATGCCGTATTGATGAGTAGAAAGAGGAACAGAATGGCCGACCAGCGCAGCAGCGAGCGGCGTGTCATTTTGCGTCACCTGAAAGGAGCGGCCGCACGAGGCGAAGAGCGGGCCGCGTGTTGTATTCCTTGCGATAGGCGAGGTGGGCGGCATCATCAGGAAAATGCTGGGCCCCTGGGTACGGGTACGAGGCCATGGCGTGGAAGGGCAAGGGTTCGACGGACTGAGAATACGCGGTATTGTAATCGCCGTCTTTTGCCCAGCCGTCAACCAGGAGCAGAAAATCGCGTTTCCACCCGTCGCGCAGCGTAGGCAGTTCGCCGGCGGGGAACAACAGACGTAGCTCATCGCCCGAACCCATCACGACGAGTTTGTCGTCGACGGCATTCACGAGAGGGCGCACGTCGCCGTAGCGCGTGTACATGCCCGGCGTCGGGTTCCACATCGACACCGGCATCCAGTTCTGGTAGTCGAACGCCTCGGGCTGTTTTCGCGCCGCATCGATTTTGGGTTTTGAGAAGCCGCGGAAATGGAGATCGGCATATTGGGCGTTGACCGGCGTCAGGCGCGCATCGGGCGTGCTGGAATTTGCGCTGAGGAAGATCTCATCCCAGTAGACGCAGAGGTTGGTGACGAGGCGGACTTCGCGCGAGGCCGACAGCCACTTGCCGGTCAGATCTACCGCAATAGTTTTGGGCTTTCCGGCGGGAATGCCCATGTCGTCGATGACCGTCTGCCATTCGCCGCGCGCGTTCTTGACTTGCAAATAGGGCAGGATCAGGCCCGCTTTGGATTCTTGAGCGGCGCGCAGGAAGGTGCTGCCGTCGGCCCAATCGACCCAACCGTTCAGAATGAGAACCGCCTGACCGCTCTGCGCCGCCTTACCGAAATCGAGATCCAGATGATGCAGTTCCGCTACACCGTTGTAGTCGCGGCGGAACTGGTCAGGGTAGGTGCGATCGCGCATTAAAAGGCGCGGCAGCACGTCGCGGCCTTCCGTATCGCGGGCGGCCACCGGATATACGCGCTGGTTGACGCCGTAGAGCCGGAACTCCGGGAACGGTGGCGACTTGAACTTCTCGTTGGTGAAAATCTCGGTCGAAGCCGGGTGATCGAGCGCCATCAACTGGACTTGATCCAAATACGAAACCTCGCGGAGTTCTTCCGTGATGCGGATCTCGTATTTGCCGTCGCGCTCGGCGAGCATTTCGCCGGGGATCTGGACGTACTCCGTGTGATCCACGGGGAAGTACCGGCCATCGCCCGAGCTGGCGCCGAGCGGCGCAACCCCGAGCACGTCGGTAATGAACTCGAAACGCTTTCCGTTCCAGGCAAAAATCATGGGGCAGGAACCCGAGAGGCGTTGGGACTCCTGAAAGTTCAGGGCCCGCAGTACCGGCTGCTTGGTTTCGTTTTGGATCAGGCCGTTGGGCCATGTGATGCGAACCGCATCGGCTTCTTTATAGCCGCCCAGGCCGAAGGTGAGCGGCACGCCCTGGTAAACGCGTTTCTGATAACTCAGCCCGGCTTTGATTTCAACCGTTGCTCCCGGCGCGAGCTTGAGATTCTTCACGCCGGCGATGCCCACGCGCATCCAGTTGTTTTTGGTGGGGGTCTGATTTTCGTAGACGTGCAAGCTGCCGTCGGGCGCGATACCCGCTAAATCAGTGCGGCCATGCCCGCTGAAATCGGCAGCCGTGACGGCGGAACCGATAGAAACGCCCTGCGGCCAGTTCTGCTTTTCGAACTTTCCGTGACCGCTGCTGCGAAAGACCTGCTGGGCGCTCGCCAGATCCATTACGCCGCGATTCTCGAAATCGGCAAAGACGGCGCGCCCGCCGCCGGTAAGCCGGGCACCGGGTTCGAGCGTTCCCTCGCGATTCACAACCAGCGCTATTTCCTCATCTAAAGACACGGCAAGATCCGGGAAAGCGTCGTTATTGAAGTCTTCGGAAATCACGTCCCGCGCGCCCTCGGGAATGGCGGCCAGCGGAACGGCTTCATATTTTCCGTTGAGCCGGTCGCGATACAGGACGCCGGCGTGATCGCGGTAGGCAACTGCCAGGTCGTTGGCCGCGGTATCATGCCGCACGGCAAAGACGGCAGCGGCGACGGCATGACCGGGAGCAAACGGGAAGTCGGCGGTCTGATCGCTAAATCCGGCTTCGCCATTATTGCGATAGAGAGCCGAGTGCTCGCCTAACAGCACCAGGTCGAGATCGCCGTCGTGATCGTAATCGATCCAGATGGCGCGCTCGAAGGGACCGCCAGGTAAGCGCGTCGCGCGCTTCTCGAAAACTCCTTTGTTGTTGCGATAAAGGAGCGCGGAGTTCGTGGTGAGCACGCAGAGATCCGGAAGGCCGTCGTTATCGAAATCGCCCGGTGCGATCCAGCGAACGTTTTTCAAATCTTCCAGGCCGGTTTTTGCCGCCGGAGTGATTCCATTTTTGTAAAGCCGTATACCTTCGGCCGACCACGCGATCAGGTCGGTCTTGCCGTCGTTATCGGAATCGAACGCGGCGACGCCGGCTGTGGCGGCATCGAAGTGTCCACTCAATTTGTGGTCGCCAAAACGGAGCGGAGTGGGCGGCTGTTCGTTAGCCTGCTGCTCCACGGTTTCGTAAATTTCGGCGTAATAACACCACTCCATGTCCTCAGGGACCGCAGCGCCCGCCGTGCGCGTCTTGATCTCCTGGAAAGTCTTCAGCTCACGTTGCGCCTCTTCCGCGCGCCCCAACTGCCGGTACTGATTGAAAAGTTGAAAATGCGGTCCCGCCAGATTGGGATTGAGCTTTTCGGCGGTTTCCAGCTGTTCCAAACCTTCTTTCGGCTTTCCCGCGAGCCGGTAAAGAACGCCGAGGTTGTAATGCGTGACCGGCTCGTCAGGCACCAGCTTGGCCATCCCCTCTAGCTGTTGAATGGCGGGCTCGTAGTCGCCTTCCTTCTTGTAATAAATGCCGAGATTGAACCAGGTGTGCGGGATAGCGGGGTCCTGCTTCTGTGCCTGGGCGAGCTGGACGACTCCGTCTTTAGTCTGCCCCGCACGCAACAGAGCCAGGCCGTAGTTGATGCGCTCGCGGGCGGAATCCGGTGCCAGGTCGAGAGCTTTCTTAAATTCTGTTACGGCTTCTTTTTGAGTGGTGGGGTTCTCGTAGAAGGCCTTGCCGAGATTGCGATAGTGCCAGAGAAGATCCTCGCGCTGCCGCGCCGCATCCGCGCCGGCCAGCAGAAACAAAGCTGCCGCCGACAACACAATTCCACAAAACCAAAAGGAGACCCGCCTCATTTGCAATATGGTGTTAGCCATTATGCGACCGAACGGCATCTCCGGAAAATAATGGATTCCTACTAGGAGGAGCCGCTACGGCGGCTGGACGTACGAAACGTGTGTTACCTGGCAGTTGTGGAGTAGGCGCTTCGCAAGCCGTTTTTTGGCAGAAGAGATGGTAGGATAATGGCATGAATACGACCATGGACGCTGGGGGAAGAGTGGTAATCCCGAAACGTCTGCGGGACTTGGCGGGATTAACGCCAGGCTGTTCCCTAAGAGTGGAATTTAGAGAAGGCCGGGTACAGATCGAGCCGGCCACCAAGCCCGTGAAAGTGGTGCGCAAAGGCTCGTCCTACGTTCTTCGGGCACCCAGGGGGACGCCGCCCCTGACCGTCGAACAGGTGAATGACATCCTGAATCGAGTTCGGGATCGCGAGATCTAGTCTTGGCCACCCTTCGATTCGCTCTGGATACGAGCTGCGTTTTGCCGCTGGTGGCAGAATGGCACGAGCAGCACGAGGCGACCACGAAGGGTTATCGCACCCGCCTCAATCGCGGTGAAAAAGCCGTTATTCCCGTCCATGCGCTACTGGAATGCTATTCGGTGCTCACACGCCTTCCGCCGCCGCTGCGTACGCCTCCGGAATCGGCCGCCGAGGTCCTGACCAAGTACTTCGCCGATGCCGAACTTATCGGATTGCCCGCAGATGCCGGTTGGTTTCTGATCCGGTCGGCATCTACTCTGGGGATCGCCGGGGGGCGCGTTTATGATGCGGCGATTGCTATGGCGGCAGTTGAGGCTGGCGCAACAGTTATCATCACCTGGAACACGAAGCACTTTCTCGGATTGCCGTTTGCCCGCCTCCTGGTCACACAGCCGTGATTTCTCCGAACCGGATATCCTAGTCACATGTTCTGGTGCGGCACGAGGGCGGGTGGGAAGTGATCGCTCCACTGTTCCAAGTTCGGGACCTGTCGAAAACGTACAGTTCCGGCACGAGCCGCCTGGTGGTGCTGGATGGCCTGACGTTTAATGTAGAGCAGGGCGAGCGCCTGGCGCTGGTGGGCGAGTCGGGCGCGGGCAAGTCCACGTTGTTGCATTTATTGGGCGGTCTGGACAGGTCAACGAGCGGTACGATATACTACAAAACGAAGGATATATCGCAGCTTGGAGATTCTGAGCTGGCAGATTTCCGGAACCGGGAAATTGGGTTTGTTTGGCAAATTCATTACCTCTTGCCCGAATTTTCGGCGCTTGAGAACGTGATGATGCCGCTGTTGATCCGAGGGCGGCCCCACCCCGAAGCCAGGCTGGATGCGGCGGGGAGGCTGGAGGAGGTAGGACTTGGAGCACGCGCTGGGCATCGTGCGGGGGAATTGTCCGGAGGCGAGCAGCAAAGAGTCGTACTGGCGCGCGCCCTGGTGGGTAAACCCTCGGTTCTATTGGCTGACGAGCCAACCGGAAATTTGGATTTCAGGACCGGAGAGATGATCTTCGATCTCCTGACCGATTTGCACCGATCCCATCAACTTACCTCGGTTTTCGTTACCCACAATCTCTCCTTTGCACGAAGATGCGATCGCGTTTTGCGGATGGAAAACGGTACGCTGGTGGAAGGATTGCCCGAAGTTGTGCATCCGGAAGCGGGCAAGGAGTATCTTGAGTAGTAGATAGGTTTTTATCAGCGGGGGCGCTACGCAGTATGTTTGAACGTTATACAGAAAAAGCCAGACGCGTCATCTTCTTCGCGCGGTACGAGGCGAGCCAGTTCGGCAGCCCGTTCATTGAAACCGAGCATTTGTTGTTAGGCCTTCTGCGTGAAGATAAGACGCTGGCGAACCGCTTTCTCCGGTCGCATGCAGCCGTCGAATCGATTCGGAAACAGATCGAAGGCCACACCACCATTCGTGAGAAAGTATCCACATCGGTGGACCTGCCCTTAAGCCATGAGTGCAAACGCGTTCTGGCTTATGGTGCGGAAGAAGCCGAGCGGCTGAGCCATAAGCACATCGGCACCGAGCACCTGCTGTTGGGGTTGCTGCGCGAGGAAAAATGTTTTGCGGCGGAAATCCTGCATGAACGAGGGTTGCGTTTGTCGGCGATTCGCGAAGAGCTGGCGCGCGCGTCTTCGGAAAAGGTGACCTCCAACCGCCCCAAGGAAAGTTCCCTCCTAGCCGAGTTCAGCCGGGATCTGACGCAGGCCGCCATCGATAGCTCGCTCGATCCCCTGATCGGGCGCGATTTCGAATTGGAGCGCGTGGTCCAAATTCTCTGCCGGAGGACCAAGAACAACCCTGTACTGATCGGAGAGCCTGGGGTCGGCAAAACGGCCATCGTGGAAGGCCTGGCGCAGCGCATCGCCGAAGGCGACGTACCCTCATTCCTCGCGGACAAGCGAATTCTGGCGCTGGATCTTTCCTTAATCGTGGCCGGCACCAAGTATCGCGGGCAGTTCGAGGAACGGTTGAAGACCATCATGAAGGAGCTGATGGAGAATCAGAACGCCATCATCTTCATCGATGAGCTGCACACGTTGGTAGGCGCGGGCTCGGCAGAAGGTTCGCTCGATGCCGCCAACATTCTGAAGCCGGCACTGTCGCGCGGCGAAATCCAGTGCATCGGCGCGACGACCCCCGGCGAGTATCGCAAATCCATCGAGAAAGACCGGTCGCTCGAACGCCGGTTCCAGGCCGTGAAAGTTCCACCGCCGACCGAAACCGATGCCATCAAGATCTTGTTTGGCATCAAGGACCGTTACGAGAAGTTTCACGCCGTGGGGTACACGGACGATTCCATCGAGACCGCGGTCTACACTTCGAGCCGCTACATTCCCGACCGCTTCCTCCCCGACAAGGCGATCGACCTGATTGATGAGGCCGGGGCGCGCGTGAAGCTGCGGCAAACCACACTGCCGGCGGATCTTGCCGACATTCAGAAACGCATCAAGTTCATCGTGCACCGCATGGAAAACGCCATTGCCAACCACGAGTTCGAAAAAGCGCGTTTCTATTCGGACGAAGAGCGCAAAGAGCGCGAGAACATGCGCCAGTTGCGCGAAAAGTACAATCTCGACGACACTTCGACGGGCATCGTCACCAAGGACGACATCGAAGATGTGGTGGCGCGCTGGACCGGCGTCCCCATGACGGCCATCAAGGAAGAAGAAATCACCAAGCTCCTGCGGATTGAGGAAGAGCTGCACAAGCGCATCATCAGCCAGGAAAAAGCGATCTCCGCCCTGGCGCGCGCCATCCGGCGTTCGCGCGCGGGACTCAAAGCTTCGGCGCGGCCGGCGGGCTCGTTCCTGTTCCTTGGACCAACCGGTGTTGGAAAAACCGAAGTCGCGCGGGCACTGGCAGCGTTTCTTTTCGGCAGCGAGAAATCGCTCATCCGTTTCGATATGTCCGAGTTCATGGAGAAGCACTCGGTGTCGAAACTGATCGGCTCGCCTCCCGGATACGTGGGCTATGAAGAGGGCGGTCAGTTGACGGAGCGCGTGAAGCGGTCGCCTTACTCGATCATCCTGCTCGACGAAATCGAGAAAGCGCATCCGGATGTCTACAACATCCTGTTGCAGGTGTTCGAAGACGGCCAGTTAACCGACGGCCTCGGCAATACGGTCGATTTCAAGAACACCATCATCATCATGACTTCGAACCTGGGCGCGCGTTTCCTCGAGAAGCGCGGGCACCTGGGTTTCTCGGCCCCGGCGACCGAGGGCATCCCGGGGAAGGTCGAGGATATGGTGCGCGGCGAAGTGAAAAAGGCGTTCAATCCGGAATTCCTGAATCGTCTGGATGAAGTAATTCTGTTCACATCGCTTGCCGACGAAGACCTGCTGCGCATCATCAATCTGCTGGTGGAGCAGGTGAACTCAAATCTGGTAGGCAAACAGATCAAGATCCGGCTGACCGATGACGCCGCCAAGTACATTCTGGAAAAGACCTGTGCCGACCGCAGTTATGGCGCCCGGCCCTTGCGGCGCGCGCTCCAGAAGTACATCGAAGATCCGCTTTCCGAAGCCCTCATCCAGGGTGCTCTGCCGCGGCCTTCGGAGCTCGAAGTCTACCTGGGCGACAGCGGCATCTATTACCGCCCGATCCTGGAAGCGCAGCCGGTAGGCGCGGGCGATGTCCCGGCGGAACCCGCGGCGGGTACCCCTCTCTACACGTTCTAAGGCTGACCGAGGCCGGCCCGAAGTGCCGGCCTCAATCCTCGAAGTCACGCAGTTCCCAGACGCCTTAGAGTAGCCACGTCATCGATCACATCGAAGCGCTTGGCCTCTCTCAGCCGACTGCGATACCTGCCTGCGCCCCACAGCCGTCCGCCTTCGGTCACCTTGCAAATAGCCAAGGCGAACCGCGCGGTACCTCCATCGACGCCAAATGAAGCGATCGGGTGAACTATCTAGTGTATTTCCCTGGATAATTTTGCGATGCTAACTAAGGTATATTGAGGAACTCAACGGAATGTTGACTCATCTGCCGCTGGTCCTGCGTGCAGTGCTGGTGATCCTTGTGGTGACGGCCGCTATTTACGATCTGCGCTTTCGGCGCATCCCGAACTGGCTGGTGCTAGCGGGATTAGTCCTCGGCTTCGGCCTGAACTCGTTTCTTTTCGAACTGGGCGGACTGGCGACGGCGGCGAAGGGATTTGGGATCGCGCTGCTCATCTATTTTCCGTTGTACCTGCTGCGCGCCATGGGAGCGGGCGATGCCAAGCTGATGGCCGCGGTGGGTTCGATTGTCGGCGGGTGGGGGAACTGGATTGTGCTGTTCGTGGCGACGGCAGTAATCGGCGGCCTGCTCGGGCTCGTTGTGCTGCTTTTTGCGGGGCGCATTCAGAAAACGTTCTGGAATATGGGTTGGATTTTGAACGAAATCCTGCATTTCCGCGCGCCGTATCACAGCAGCCAGGAACTGGATGTCCGCAGCTCGAAAGGCATGCGGATGCCGCACGGCGTGGCGATCGCGCTGGGTTCGATCGCGTTTTTGGTTGCGCAGGCAGTTTGGGTCAAATAATTCAAGGGTGCATTTATGATGATGGCGAGCCTACGGGAAGACGTTCGGGTAGCAGTCAAGTTTTTTATCTATCTGCAGATTCTGGATTTTCTTACCACGCTCGTCGGCTTCAAGCTCGGCGTCCCTGAGGCGAGCCCGTTCGTGCGTTCGCTCATGCACTATGGGCCCGGCTTCGCGGTGGCGGCCTCGAAGATCATGGCGGTCAGCCTGGCGGGATTATGCGTTGCCTTGAACCGCACGCACCTGCTGCGCTGGGTCAATTACTGGTATGCCGCACTCATCATCTGGAACCTCTGCACGATCTTGATCGCTTGACAATGCCCCGATTACCGATATAGTTTAGGTAGATTCCCGAACAGGAGAAACTCAATGGCGAATTATGCTCATCCGGAGACCCTGGTGTCTACCGACTGGGTTGCGCAGCATGCTTCTGACGCAAACGTGAGGATTGTAGAAGTGGACGTCGATACTAAGGCGTACGACGAAGGCCACGTACCGGGCGCGATCGGCTGGGCCTGGAACTCGCAGCTTTGCGACACGGTGCGGCGCGACATACTTCCCAAGGACAAGCTCGAGGAGCTTTTGGCTTCATCGGGGATCAGCAACAACACGACCGTTGTCATTTACGGCGACAACAACAACTGGTTTGCCGCCTGGGCGCTGTGGCAACTCAAGATTTATGGCCACAACGACGTCCGGCTGATGAACGGCGGGCGGAAGAAGTGGCTGGCGGAAGGCCGCGAAGTTTCCACGGAAGTGCCCAAGCCGTCGCGCGCCAGCTATCACGCGACCGGACCTGACAACGCGCTGCGCGCTTTCCTTCCGCAGGTGCAGGCCGCCCTTGACGCCGGAAATTACAAGCTGGTGGATGTGCGTAGCCCGCAGGAATTCACGGGCGAGATTCTGGCGCCCCCGGGACTGCCGGAGACCTGCCAGCGCGGCGGCCACATTCCCACGGCGCGCAGCATCCCGTGGGGCAAGGCATGCAATGACGACGGTACGTTCAAGTCGGCGGACGAACTGCTGGCGTTGTACGGCGGCGAGGGCGTGGATGGATCGAACCCGGTGATTGCATACTGCCGGATCGGTGAACGGTCAAGCCACACGTGGTTCGTATTGAAATACCTCCTGGGATTCAACCGCGTGCAGAACTACGACGGGTCCTGGACGGAGTGGGGCAACCTGGTGGGAGCGCCGGTAGAGAGGGGCCAGGCAGCCTCGACCGCTAAGGCATGACCGACATGAAGGTTGAGGATTATCGCGAGCGCAGGGTGGAACTGGCCGGGTGGCCGGTGAACCTCACCACGTACCGCCTGGGCGAGGTGTACCACACGAAAGCCGACAACGTCTCTCCGGGAGCGGCGCTGGCGCGCACTACGGGAGCGACCGCAGAGGAAGCCGAGAAGAAAGCCATCGAGCGCGCCGAGCAGATGCTGGCCCGAACGCGCGTGCAGAAGGCGGAAGGCTAGCCTCCGGGCGAATCCTGCTCGCCGGTACCGGCCATTTCCTCGACCTTTGTGCCGCGCCGGTCGAGGCGTGGGGGGACCGTGCCGCGCATATTCATCTGGTCTTCGGTCGCGCCCAGGGCCGATTCCGCGTGCCCGCCGGAACGGGCCGTCAATACCATCGGCCTTTTGACCTCGTCAATTAAGGCCGTAATCAGCGCTTCGAGTGATGAGGCTACCGGCTGTGCGCCCGGAGCGCCCAGCGCTTGGGCGAGCGAGACCGGTGACGCTGTCGATAAAACCACTGCACCGTCCCGCTCGTGAGCGGCAATTCGTAAAGGCAGCAGCGCGGCAAAACGGATATCGGCGGCTAACAACTCGGAATAGGCTTCAGGCAGAAAGAGGCTGAACACGGTGACCGGTCCGAGCGACTCCACGGCGGAGATGCTCGCCCGGCGCCGGCGGGCAGCACGCCGCAGGGCTGGTTCCAATTCGGTTAACGATAATGAAGAAAGCCGTTCGAGGATCATAAAACCCCCGAGCGGATCATACCAGAAGCATGCGATTTCGGGAAGGCCCTCTTACTGACTCTCCGGCTAGTACCGAAAAAAACGACAGTCCGGGCAGCGTGTCATCAGGCGATTATTGCGCGCGTCGCAGGCCGATGCTTTGCGCTCCACCGCCCCCGGTGCAGGTCTGTTCGCCATTGGCGTCGCTAACGACCGGGCCGGAGCACGGTTTCAATCTAAAGTCGGTCTGCTCGGTAAGGGTGAAGTTCGTAGCGTCCTGGCCCGAATTCGCCTCGGATTTGTCCGCGAGCAAATCAGGCGTGTTCTGCATGTCCCAATCGCCGATATGGTTCGGATCAACGTCCGTGAAATGGAACAGACTCCACGCAGTCAGCCAGAAGAATTCCGGGAGGTTCTGCGTTCCGTCCGGGCATGCTTCCACCACGGTTTCACCGGGTATGCCAGGGATCATATACAGATCGACGGCGACCGGGATCTTCCGGTAGACGGGACAGAAGCTGCAAAGCTGTTGGCTTTTGAGATCAACGGCGGCGGGATCGTAGTGCGGGGCAAATTGAAATTTAATGCGACTGTTGCTGTTATCTCCGGTAGTGTTGGGCGTTCCGGGAATGACGCTCATCGTATCAGGCTTCACGTTCTGTAGAGTGACGGAACAAGTCTTATTGGAAACGTTGATCGAGGGCGTGTACAGTTCCTTCCCGGATCCCTGGACCTCGAAAGAAGTGAAGAGGTCGTAAGTGGGATCGGAGATATGATTCAGTTCGTCGTTCAAAAACGAACCCTGTAAAATGATGGAGCCTTTCATAGTGGCGGTCCACTGGATCGTACCGGCGGTACCGCCTTGGAAAAATCCGGTGGCGAGCGAGTTGTAGTCGAGCTCCAGTGCCGGCAGGCAGCTCTGCACGGTATCCGCGATCGCCTGGGAATCGACTGCCGCTCCCAGCAATGCGAACTGCCGATAGGCACCCATGATATCGCCATAGACGGAGAAATCATGTTGTTTGCACCGCTCGAGGAGCTTGGGAAACAGGATGCCCGGCGCGGTTTGATGAACAAATAACGCGATGTCGGTGCTGATCGAATCATCCTCCGTATAGGCGCCAGTAGCAGCGCCAACCAGCTCGCGCTGGCGCTCATAACCGAGAATGTGAATGAGCGCGCAGCGGATCACATCCGGGTCCTGGCTGCTGACGGCCAGCTTCATGAAGGGAACGACAGCGAACTGGTAGGCGTCGGCGAACAGCTCCTGGATGTCCCGCTGTAGCGATGTGTCCAACCCAGCCATGCCCAGCAGTTGAGCCTGGCGGTCCTCCTGCAACAACTCTCCGAGCGTGGACATGATGAGATCGATCTTGTTGTCGATGAAAAGCAGATCACCGGTTAGGTCGCCCGAGCCCATCCCGGCTCCGCTGAAATGCGTGAGAGCCAACGTCAGCGACTTGGGATCCGGCAGGACAGCGTTCATGTAAATTCCAGGGGACTGCCCGCGCCAGCCAATCGCGTGTGAACCGCCGGGCAGCGGTGCAGCCAGATCGATTTTCAACTGAGCAGGGGCCATCAAGGGCAAGCCGTCGGGTTCGAGCTCGACGCCGGCTATCAGACCCGTGCCGGGAAGACCGGTGGCAGACGAGATCGCGGTCATGGTGATGGGGGTTTGGTCGAGCAGCGCGCCGGCGGGAATGGTGAGGGTGAATTGATTGCCTTTCGCGTCCGTGACACTCAGGGAGCCGCCAGTTGCGTTGATGGTGGCGGTCGCCTGATGCGCTGTGTCGAGCTTGGGCGTGACTGTAGGCGGCGTGCCGGCGGTGTTGCCGAAGAAAGGCGCACCGGACGTGGCGGAAAGAAGCTGGCCCTTCGAAGTTTCGCGCACGGCAACAGCGGATACGAGCATGCTGAGAGTACTGCCGGTGGAAGCGACGATGGTGCCCTTACTGGCGTGCGAGCCGAAGAAATCGGTGGCGGCGCCGGCGACGGTCTTTCCGGGAGCTAAGGAAGGGAGTTGCTTTGTTCCCTGCAAATTGCCGTTCACGTCGTACAAATGCAACGTCAGCGTGACCGGCTGGCTCCCCCCATTGTAGAATCGCGCCGCAACGGTTGTTTTGGTGCTGTTATCGAACGGAAGGGCGAACTGGAAGAACCTGGGCGCGGAAGTGACGGTGGTCTCGGTGGCTGCGCCCGATGAGTCCGTATTAGAAACGAGGGCCGCAGCGGCGATCGGCTGGTTCGACACGATTGAGGCCGAACCGGAAGTCAGGGAGGGAGTGGAGCCGTCGGTTTGCAGGAACAGCGACACACCGGGGCCGATCGATTCCTGGAAGGAGCTGTTGCTTCCCCCCGGTGTCAGGTGCACTTTGAAGGGATTGCCGTCGTCCCGGGTGAGCGCGAGCTTAACAGTTGCCGTCTTGGTAGAGACGTTTGTCAGGACCAACGTTGTGTGGGTGGTTTCGGAGCCTGAGTGGCCGTCGGCGACACCGGGAAGAAAGAAACTGAGGTCGTGGCCATTGGCACCGGAGGCGGGGAAGAGGGCATAAGCGGACGACGTGGAATTGCGGCGGACGGTGACGGCGGCTACAGGCGCGCTGGCGGCGACGTCCATCGAACCGCGAAATCCCGGCTTTTCGGACAAAGGCTTGGCGGTGGCGAATATGGTTGTGTGATGCCCGGCCGCGAGGGTCAGCTTCTCCGTCTTCGCAGTTTTGCCCTTGCTGTCCAGAAGCTTTACGGTAATGTTGACGCTGGCGGTTCCGGGGTTGAAGACGGCGACGCCCGTATCGGCGCCGACAGTATCGATGGGGACGAGGTATTCCGAAACCAAATCCTGGTCCGCGACTGCTGAGATGGCGGATTCGCTGACCGGAGCGCCTGCATTTTCGTTAGAGAGAATTTCGGAGACATTCAGGACCGTGTCGGAAGTCACGACGGCGGCACTATCGCTGCCGTCTCCGCTGCCGTCGCTCACGAACAGCCGCGCGGCGCCGGGCGCGAGCGTGGTGGAGAAGCTGCTGCCACCGCCGAGTCCCGAAAGATTGATGTGCCGCGGTGTGGAATCGGCGCGGGTGGCAGCGATGGTGATGTGAGCGAGGCTGGAGCCGGTATTTGTCAGGACGAATGTGGTCCGGACATTCACAGGATGGGCACCCGAGCCCTCGGCAGGAGCGTTGCCGTCGACCAACTCGGGCACGTAATAGTGATATTGGGCGGCGAGGCTGGTAGCGAGCGACAGCGCCAGGACCAGCGGACGAAAAGCGGGCATTCTGCATCCTCCTGGGGACGGGGGTGTGGTTGAGAGCTCTGTACTGACCGACGGCGGCTGCCGGTTCCCGTTCGGCTCTCTGAAGCCTCCGCACAGTATAGCCGAAGCCCCGAAATGCGCGTTACTAACTCGCGGCCAAAGGGCGCGGCAACTCATGCTAAGTACGCAGGATGGAAAACGCCTGGAGATATTGCCGGAAACGGAGTTCTAACGGTAAAAATCTACCGCTGGCCGGTCTGAGTATGGCCTCCCTGCTGGTAGTGCAACGCCAGCAGGTCAAGCCCGAAGTCGCCGTTGAAATCACGCCAGACCGAGTGGATATGATTGGCGTTATTCTGCGTGTTGTCGTATTCGATCAGGAATGTGGGCGACTGGATGCGGTAATAGTGCCCGACGCCGCGCTCCTGGCCTCCCGCCCAGGCAAAGAACAGATCCTTACCAGCGTCCTTGATGTGCTGTAAGCGGGTTTGGGCAAGCTGCTCGGGGACGTTGTCCGCGTAATCCGACAAGAGTGTGTGCAGAAGATTGATCTGTTTCTCGGTCATCTTGGCGGCGGAGAGTCCGGAGGCATGGCCTTCGATCGCGGCCTTGCGTGACGCCATGGTGAGGATGTCGGGATAGGCCTTTTCAGAAATGACGGCGATTTTCTTCTGGTCGAGCGTGAGCGATTCCATCAGGTCACGAGCGAGATCTTCTTCGGCGCCCAGGATGCGGAGTCCTTTGCGCGGACCCTCACGCACTTCGGCGGGATTGGAGCCGAAAAAGCTCGGTGTATCGGCAATTTTGCCGTTGACCACCGTGAAGTTCTGGCTGAGATGATGACCCTCGACGCGATAGCCCCAGGTTCCGGTGTCGGAAGGCTCGCCGAAGATGCTGAAGTAATATTTCTGCGGATTGCGGTAGTTGGGGTCGGCGTTCTCCATGATGCGGAGAACGTCTTCCAGGCTCATGATGCTGACGGCGCGAATGTAGCCCTGCTGGCTGAGTCCGGCGGCGAGCAGCGCATGGGCCAGCGCTTTCTGGTGCGGCTGCATGTCGAGCAGCGGAAGTCCCTTGCGCTCTTTGGGAATGAAGTGCCAGTTCTGACGCTCATCCGCTCCGAAAGCGAAGGTCGCCTGGGCGCGCTGCTCGGGGGTGAGTGCATTCAGGAAGTGCCTGGCTGCCAGCGTCATCACGGTGCTGGAATTCGTGCGGTGGTAGGCGGCAGTGAGCAGCATCACAGCAATCGACAGCGCGGTCAGGCGGACCGACCAATTTCTCATGTTTCCGCTCCTCGGTGGGATTAGCTTACCAGGAGCCGGAAGACAAAGGCAAAGGCGGCGGTACAAAGATGTGCCGCCGGTGACGGGCAGAAGGCTCAGAACGGGAATTCGAGCTTTGCCTGCCGGGCCTGCGTGTGCGACATCAGATATCGGTACGGATTGACAGGCGCCTTGTGGATGTGGATCTCATAGTGCAGGTTCGGTCCAGTGACGCGTCCGGAAGTCCCCACGGCGCCGACGAACTCACCCTGACGGATCTCCTGGCCCTCGATGACGTCAATGTGCGAGAGGTGCGCGTAGTAAGTCTCGAAGCCGTTGCCGTGGTCGACGACAACCAGACGTCCGTAACCGCTGTAGTGATCGGCGAACGTCACGATACCGTCGGCAGTGGCACGCACCGGCGTGCCGGTGGGAGCGGAGATATCGACGCCTTTATGCATAGCACCTTCACCGGAGAACGGGTCGCTACGCTGGCCGAAGCTGCTCATCAGCGGACCGTCCACGGGCCAGATGCCGGGCGTGGTATTCAGGTGCCAGCGGCGGGCATAACTCGAGCGCGAGAGGTTCGAGCTGCGCAAGTAATTGTATTCGTCGAGGCTTTCGGAGAATGTGGGAACCAGCTTGCCCTCCGAAGCGATATCCGTGGGGCCCTCGAGCTTCTGCTTGATGCCGTAGGCGACAGAAACCTCGTTGGCGAAAAGTTCCAGCGAAGCGAGCTGTTCGTTGGTCTGGTTAACGACTTTTTGCAGGTTCTGGTAGCGTGCGCGAAGCTGGTCAGCTTCCTGCCGGAGGGAGTTGTAATTGGCAACTTTCCAGGCCATGCGGGCATAGCTGGATACAAACCCGAAGATAGAGAAACCGCCGACCATGGCCAGCCCGAGAACCACATACAACACCTGATGGGGGATATGAATGCGACGAAGTCTGCCGTGAAGCGAATGGGCGAGTACGAGAATAAAATACTGTTGCTTCATTCTTCTTCCTTTCGGCTCCGGAAAATTGTTTTTTGCCGCGGCGCGATGGCGGCGCGATATTTGCACCAGTGCCATTACAGTCGGCCTGGCATTTGGAATTGTTAAGGTTTAAACTTTAGCAACTAGAGAAGTTGCGTGTCAAGCCGCCAATTGTTAGCATGCGGGGTTGCCCAGTCGTATACCAGGCATTTTCTTTCTGCAGAATCTGATCGAGCGCAGGAGTCTGCTTTTTCAGCTAGTTAGGCGCGATTTTTCGCAGCGTTTCGTGGGCTCGGTAGCGGGTTGGGTGTGGGGGTTGATCCATCCGCTGGTCCTGCTGATTACCTGGACTTACGTGTTTAGTGTGTGCCTGAAACAGACGCTTCCGGCAGGGCAGCCGGGGACGTATCCATTATTCCTGTTTGCCGGCATGCTGCCCTGGCTCCTGTTCAGCGACACCGTACAAAGGTCGTCGTCGTCACTTGTGGAGCAGGCCGGTTTGATCACGAAGACGATCTTTCCCTCGGAGATGGTGCCGCTGTCGGTATTTTTGTCGTCGCTGGTGAGCCATCTGCTTGCGCTGGCGCTGATGATTGTGGCGACGGAAATCAAGGTGGGGTCGATCGGGCCGGTGCTGGCGATTCTGCCGCTTTATATGCTGTTGCTTGGGATGCTGGCGGTGGGGATTGGCTGGGTGGTGGCGGCGCTTCAGGTATATCTGCGGGACACGGCGCAGTTTGTGACGGTAGTCTTGACGGCATGGTTTTGGCTGACGCCGATTTTTATATTCGAGGAGCAAGTACCAAAGTCGCTGCGGGTGGTGGTGTACGCGAATCCGCTGGCAGCTGTGGTCCGGGCGTACCGGCTGGTGCTTCTCTCGACCAAGGCGCCCGGGTGGCGGGAGGCGGGGTCGCTGGCGGTAGTCAGCGTGGCGGTGTTCTTCCTGGGCGGAATGGTTTTCAGGCACCTCAAGCGCGGGTTCGCGGACGTGCTGTAGGAGGCCTCAGCCGAGCATCGTCATCGTGTTCGGGTCCCATTTGCACATGCGCTGCTCGAAATAGCTGATGTTGGAGAGCAGGGCGGGCCCGGCGGCGCGAAAGCCGAACGTCGGATCCTCGACGACAGGTTTGCGGGTTCGCACGGCATGGATGAAGTTCCGGTGGTGATCGAGATGGTCGCTGTAGCCTTCGGGTGGAAGGTACTTTTCCTCCCCCTGTGGCTTGATGCTGTCGGCGTTCATGGGGGGAACCGGATATTTCGCACGGTACTCCTCCAAAAATCGCTTCTGCATGGCATCGGTGAAAGTCTCAATCGTGTATCCAGGCTCGGCTTCGCGGGGATGCTTTGAGACTGTCACGCCGTCGTCGATGGTCATAATGCCTTCGCTGCCCACGAAGCGGAAGCCGGAGCTTTCGCCGGCCCCATCGACGAAGTTGACGCGCAGGGACAGGTTGAAGGCGGGATGGGCGTCGGTAGCGGGGTAATCATAGAGGCCGAGCAGCACGTCGGGGACGTCGCGGCCGTCTTTCCAGAAGCGCAGTCCGCCCGTGGCATAGACGCGCGCGGGTCCGAGGGCGCCGGTGACGAAATGCATGCCGGAGAACAAGTGCACGAACAAATCGCCGGCCACGCCGGTGCCGTAATCACGATAGTTGCGCCAGCGGAATAGGCGAACCGGCTCGAAGGGAATTTTGGGTGCGCGGCCGAGGAAACGGTCCCAATCGATGTTTTGCGGATTGGCATCAAGGGGGATCGAGTACTGCCAGGCTCCGATCGCCGAGTTGCGATCCCACCAGGCTTCCACCATGTTGAGCTGACCGATGGCGCCGGCGTGCAGGAGATCCTTGGCCTTCTGGTAGACGATAGAACTGACGCGCTGGCTGCCCACTTGCAGGATGCGGCCGGTTTTCTGATGCGCGGCAATCACCTGTTTGCCGTCGTCCAGGTGCTGCACCATGGGCTTTTCACAATAGACGTCCTTACCGGCGTTCATGGCGTCAATAGAGATTTGGGAGTGCCAGTGGTCGGGAGTTGCGACGATCACGGCGTCGACGTCCTTTCGGGCAAGCACTTCGCGATAGTCGCGCGTGGTGAAAATATCCTTGCCGAAGACTTCCTTTGCGTGATCGAGACGCCCCTGGTAGATGTCGGCCACCGCCACAAGCCGAACGCCGGGCACGTCCAGCGACGCGTGCGTGTCCCCCGTGCCCATACCGCCGAGACCGATGGTGGCGATCTGCACACGATCGTTCGTCGAAGTTCTATTTTGCGCAGCCAGAGCGGATGTGACGAGTCCAGCGCCGGCGGATTGTAAGAAATGTCGTCTGGTGGAGGGCATACGTGAGTTTCCTTCCCCATACTGTAGCGCACGCCATTTTGAGGCTGGAGAAGTGCTTGCCCGATTTCCAAATCCGCGGCGTAAATGGAAAAAGAAATCACACACGGCAGTGTGCGCGCTAGATCGGCTCAATTTTTTTCTGGCGGATGTCCAAACTGGTGTTGGCCCCTTTATCGCCGTCTACCTGGCGGCGATGCATTGGAATCCGGCGGAGGTGGGTCTCGTTCTCACCTGCGGCGGGCTTGCCGGTGTGATGGCGCAGACGCCGGCCGGAGCGCTGGTCGACGCGGCACGTTCCAAGAGGTTACTGCTTGCGATCGCGTTGGCCGTCGTGGCGGCCGCTTCGACGGTTTTCGCCATTAGGCCTGTGGTTTCCGCCGTAATCGGTGCGCAGGTCATTTTGGGCGCGGCGGGTGCATTTCTGGCGCCAACGGTAACGGCAATCTCGCTTGGCATCGTAGGACGTTCGGAATTCGACCGGCGTTTTGGACGCAATCAGACTTTCAATGCCGCAGGTAACGTGGCGGCCGCGCTGTTTATGGGGGCGATCGGATATTGGATTTCCAACCGGGCGATTTTTTTAAGTGTTCCGTTTCTCGTGGTTCCTTGTTTGCTTGCGCTTCGTGGAATCCGTCCGCAGGAGATCGACCACGCTCGAGCGCGAGGAGCGCGTGTGGTTGAAGGAGCGGAACAGGCATCCGGTTTTGCGGTTTTGACATCGGATCGAACGCTCTTGGCGTTTATTGCTTGCGCGGTTCTATTTCACTTCGCCAATGCAGCCATGCTGCCGCAGCTTGGAGAAATGCTGGCGGGCGGGCGATCCAGATTGGCGGCTCCCTTTATGTCTGCGTGCGTGATCGTTACGCAACTGGTGATGGCGGTGAGCGCGACGTGGATTGGTGGACGCGCAGCCACTTGGGGCCGCAGGCCATTGTTACTGGTAGGGTTTGGAATTCTTCCGATACGAGCCGTGCTCTATACGCTGACCGGGTCAGTGCCGCTCCTGGTCGGCATCCAGGTTTTGGATGGACTTGCGAACGCGATATTCGGCGTGGTGTCAATACTGATAATCGCGGATCTTACAAACGGGACCGGCCGCTTCAACATTACGCAGGGGGTGCTGGCGACATCCGTGGGGGTCGGGGCATCCCTCAGCAACGCCTTCGCCGGCTGGTTGGTGCTTCGAAGCGGCTTTTCATTCAGTTTTCTTGGGCTGGCCGCCATCGCGCTTTTCGCCTGGATTCTGCTTTGGGTGGCAGTTCCGGAGACTCTAGGCCGCGGCGAAGCGGCGCCGGCGTGCCGGCGGCGGATGGCGGCTGATACCAAAAATCGCGGCTGCTGAACGGTTATGTTGTGGAGGCGGGGGCGGGCTGGACAGTAACGGCGTTAGGATCGACCGCGGAGTGCTCGGCCGAGCCGTGCGTTCCGGTATTGGCGGGAGCAAGACTCCAGACATTCTTTCCGCGGCAACTGAACATGTCCCAGCCGGTTGGCGCGTCCGTTTTGTGGAAGACATCGCCCGCCGAGCAAGTGAACGGGAGCGTAGTCCCGCTTTGGACCAGCGGCTTTCTCCGCGAGCGGTGCTCAATGCTGCCGCCGGGTGCGCCGGGCTGGACTCCGGTGTCATCCGGAGGGGGCACGGTGATCTCAGGAATAGCCTGAACGGCCAGGTCCGATGGCGTTGCCTCCGGAATGGGGGTTCCCAAAAAGACAATGTTTTGCGCGATGGTATGCCCATCCGGCTGAGCAAAATCCATGCGCAAGTCGACGCGCCCGCTTTGACGGGCGTACATCACGGTACCTCGCTGCAAGCGGCGGCGATCCAAATTGACGAACAGACGTTGTGGCCCGTCAGTAATGTAGAGTTTGGCGCCAGTAGCGTTGCGCGCGACATCCGACTGGGCATCCCAGGAAATTTGCAACTGACCATGCGAGTCATCAGCGCGCAGTTGCGCCATTACGTAGTCGGTATGCTTTCCGAGCCTGACAGCGGCGGCCAACACCAGCATGCAACCGAGTGCGCTCAGGCTGCCGGCAACCCACGCGCGACGATGCGCGTTTGCGCTGGAGAACACCGCAGCCAAAGTAGGGATGTGCCAAAAAGGCAAATGAGAACTTCTGCGTTCGGGTGTAGGGGGCGGGGGAGCGAGAATCGGGGCCTTCATCAACTGCGCGAGGCGCCGGCGCTCCGGCTCCGACAACCGATCCTGGGGCATGGGAAGCAGCTTCTTATTTAAATGATAACGCTGGGCATACCCCAGTTCCAGATCGGGCGCAATCAGTAGGGTGTAACACCGTGCGGTATCAACCAAAACCGCTCGCCCGCGGCAGCCTCCACTGCCTGACGGGAGAAGGGCATCGGGTGGTACCGGCCGTTGGCCCAATCGTCGAGCAGATCGCTGTAATGCGGGCTTTCGGGATCGCCGGATTCGCCTGGCACATTTGTCATTACGGAGTTGTCCCAGTTGCTCAGATCGAGGATTTCGCGATAGGACGCACCCGTAGACTGTCGAAAACGAGGTCCGCTGGTAGCGTTCACGGTGTTACCGTCGCCCGGGCGTGGAACCGGCCCCCGGTCGAATCGGGAGACGCCCAAAGGGTGGTGAAACAGTATGGTATGCGCTTTTCCCCATTGCCAGGACTGCATATCGGGACCAAATTGCCGGTCGAGTTCAGCCACGGCAGCGCTAAGTGACTGCGCGAGGGCCTTGGGATCGGGCTGGTGTTCGAGTCTGGCCAACAGGGTTTCCAGGCTGGGATCGGAGTCGATCTCCGGGCCAAAAACAATCCGCGGAAGCTGCGCGATCCAGTATTCGTAAATCAGGGCCGGTGCGGAGTCAGCGGCCAGCACCGCATTCCAATCACGCACAAGGCTTGCGGCCAGCGCTTCGCGGCTACCCGGGACAGGAGTCCACGCTTTGATGATGGCCTGGAAGCGGCGGGCGGGAAGCGAAGCCACGTCTTGCTGCATACGCTCGAAGTCCTCGATAGTGAACTTCTTGCCGGCCGCGAGCATTTCCTCAATGCGTTGAAAGCGGAAGGGCAGTGCCCACTCATAGTTCAGCGGAAGCTTGTATCCGGCGGGGAGGATGTTGTGATTCGCCGTAGCGATGAAATGTTCAGCAGGATTGTGTTTGCGAGGCAGTTCCGATGCGCGGCGGAAACCGGTCCATTCGTACTCGCCGGAATCGCCCGGGACGGGTAGAACGCCCGACCAGTTCTTACGGATCGGCGCGAGCCCCGCGGCCTGCCAGCCGATATTGCCGTCGACATCGGCATACACGATGTTCTCGCTGGGGACCTTGTACCGCTCCATCGCGTCCAAAAATTGGTTCCAGTTCTTAGCCTGAGCAACAGCCAGACCGGCGAGATAGCCCGCGGTTCCGGGCTCCGATCCGACCCAGCGCAGCGCGTAGGCGCGATGACGTGCGGCGTCCTCGTAAATGACCGGGCCATGCACGGTAAAGCGCAGTTCGACGGAGCGGGGCGATTCGCCTTTCACGGGAATCGTCTGATGCTCGACCTCAAATTTCTTCCACGCGTTGCGATAGCGGTATTCATCCGCACGATCGGGATTGATCTTTTCTACATAAAGGTCCTGCTGATCGATGCCGACGATGGTGAACCCGAACCCTATGCGCTCGTTATGTCCCAGTGCGATGCCGGGCAGAGCGGGCTCGCCCGCCCCGATCGCGTTCCAGCCAGGACCCACCAAGTGAACGGTTTTTCGCAGTGAAGGAATCTGCACGGGGCGATGCGGGTCGTTGGCGAGCAGCGGTTTTCCGGTTACCGTCATCGTGCCGTCCACTACCCAGTCATTACTGCCCTGCTGCGCGGTGAAGGCGACAGGACCGACGGCCAGTTCATAGACACGGACGATGTCGTGCGAAATATCGGCGAGATCCAGTCCTTGAGGTATCTGGATCTGGATAGCGGGATCGAGCGGGAAAAGTCTTTCGACGGTGGGAATGCCGTAGCGTTGCACGTCGGCGGCGCGTTTGACCTCGCTCGTGAGGTTATGGGTCATGAGCAGGCCGGCCATGCGGCTGGCGCAGTCTTTGGGTTCCCAGAGGCCGGGGTCGTAACCGGCGAGTCGAAATTCAAGAGGCCGTACGCCGCCCAGTGATCGGATGTAGGCGTTGATGCCGCCGGTGAAAGCGGAGACAATTTCGCGAGTGTGCGGGCCGTAACTTGCCCACTCGGCATCCCAGTTGCCGCGGAATGTGACGGATCGTGCGAGGCGATCGCGGTCGACAGCCGCGGGCCCGACGACTTCCGCTAGCTTTCCTGTTCCAATGCGACGCCACAGGTCAATCTGCCACAGCCGGTCCTTCGCGGTGATGTAGCCCTGGGCGAAGAAAAGATCGTGAACGGTCTGCGCATAGATGTGAGGCACACCCCAGCGGTCGCGAATGATCTCGACGCGTTGAGAAAGCCCGTCTACTGCAATATCGCCGGCAAGCAATAAGCCTGACGACAGAATGAAGAGCAAAGCGCGCCTGGCGCCGTTAAGCACTACACTTTTTTATCAGAACTGGAGGGAGTTGTGGTGGAGGACGGCTTGGTTTCGGTTTTCGATGAAGAATCCGACGATGAGCTTTCGCTCTTGGTTTCCTTCTTGCCGTCTTTTGACGGCTGGCTCTTTCCGTTGCCGCTGGCGTAGTCGGTCACGTACCAGCCCGAACCCTTGAATTGCAATGCAGGCGGCGAAACCAAACGTTCTACGCTCCCGCCGCACTTCTCATGGGTTACTAATGGCGCATCCGTAAACTTCTGGATGACCTCAAAAGTCTCGCCGCACGACCCGCATTTGTATTCGTAAAGAGGCATACCGCTGAACAAAGAACTTATGCACTATTCTAGCAAACCGGCCCGAATGGAGAGCTTGCCGGCCCGGGTGTCGTAATATGTCAGCCGATGGGACTGGTACGAGCAGCTCTTTTCCTGGGGTACCTGGCGGGTCCGGCTGCGGCGCTTGCGCAATCCGGCCAAGCTGAGGATTTCTTTCCAATGTCGGTGTGGTACGGCGGAGGGAAGGCCCGCGCGCCTATGCTCGAGCGGGACCCATGGTCGAAAGTTGACGTTTGGCGCAAGGATCTGGCGCAGATCAAACAGCTCGGTTTCAACACGGTTCGATGCTGGATGGATTGGGCGACCGGAGAGCCGGCGGAAGGACAGTACAAGCTCGACACTCTCGACGTCATTTTGCAGCTGGCGGAAGAGCAGGGGCTGAAAGTCGTCGTCCAGGTCTACATGGATTCGGCGCCGGCATGGGTGGGAAAGAAATTCCCGGATTCGCTGTTTGTTTCTTCGAACGGAATGGTGATTCACCCGGAATCGTCACCGGGATATTGCCGCGATCATGCCGGAGTGCGCACCGCGGAGTTGGCCTTCTATGCAGCCGTGGCGCGACGCGCCCAACGGAGCCGGAATTTCCTGGGCTGGGATCTATGGAGCGAGCCGCACGTCATCAACTGGGCCACCCCGACCTATATCGAACACCCCGAGTTCTGCTTCTGCGCGCATTCCGTGGCTCGATTTCGCCTGTGGCTCCAGAAGAAGTACGGCTCCCTCAACAGCCTCAATGATGCCTGGTACCGGCACTTTACTTCATGGGATGACGTGGAGCCCAACCGGCTCAGCACGATTCTTTCTTATGCGGATTTCATTGACTGGAAGCAGTTCATTGCCGACAAGCTGGGTGAAGACCTGCGCGACCGGTACAATGCTGTCAAACAGGTAAACCCGCATGCCGTGGCCACCTCACACGCGGCGGGAATCGGACTGTTCAGCTCTCCGCTTTGGTGGGAGGGCGAGTCGGATGACTGGACGATGACCCGCCAGGTGGATTATTACGGAACGTCGTTTTATCCGAAGCATTCGTCATTCGTAGATCGCGATGTGGAATGGCGGGGAGCGCTGCTCGACTTTACGCGGTCTTTTGGCTTTGCGGAAGGCGGCCGCGGGTTCTGGATCGGTGAGTTGCAGGGCGGTTTCGGAACGGTGGCGCTGAACGTATCGCCTACAGTGACTCCGCAGGACATTCGCATCTGGACGTGGAGCGCGCTGGCGCGAGGCGCGAAGGCGATCAATTACTACGCCTGGTATCCGATGAGCACAGGATATGAATCGGGCGGGTTCGGCCTGATCCAACTGGACGGAACGCTGACAGACCGGAGCCGGGTGGCGGGTTCGATCGCTCAGGTGGTGGACCGAAATCAAAAGCTGTTTCTCGAGGCGCGGCCGCCGAAGGCGGAAGTAGCGGTCGTGTACAATCCCCTGACGTACTTTGTCGGGGGGCGCGAGCGTGAGGCTGCCTATGGTGGACCGCAGGGCGAAGTGAATGGCATTGAGCGAGACTCGATGTTGGGAATCTACCGGGCACTGTTTCGCACTAACGTTCCGCTGGACTTTATCCATATCGACCGGCTATCCCAAGCGCCGTTGCCGCAGTACAAGTTGATCCTGCTGCCGTACCCGCTCATGATCCCGCAAGCGTCAGCGGGTGTCTTGAAACAGTACGTCGCCAATGGCGGTGCGCTGGTGGCGGAAGCCCGGCTGGGATGGAATAACGAGCGTGGCGCGTCGTCGCCTGTGATTCCCGGGATGGGGCTGCACGAAGTGATGGGATGCCGGGAAACCGATGTGCAAACGGGCAAAAGCGGCCGCACGACGCTGAGGTGGATTGGGAACGAGTTGCCTGGTTTTCCCGCCGGTGACTTGATCGAAGCCCGTTGGTACGAGGAGACGCTCGAACCGCTCGCGCCCGGGGCACGCGTTGTGGCCAAATTTCCTGACGGTGCGGCAGCCGCCGTGCTCTCGGACTACGGAAAAGGGAAGACACTGATGCTTGGATCGTATGTGGGGGCGGCATACGAGACGCATCGCGAACCAGTTGCCGCGAGGTTCTATGGGGCGCTGCTGGCGTGGGCAGGTGTACGCACGCCGGTTCAGGTCACCGGAGCCACGGTTGAAGTGAGATACCTGGAGAGCGGCGCGGACACGGTGGTCTTTGTCTTCAATCACGGCGCGCAAGCGGTCGAGCCCGAATTGTCGCTGCTCATTAGGCCGGGCACTTATCGGGGCACGAATCTGGTTACGGGCGCTCCGGTTGAGGTCGAAAACGGCAACAATGCGGTCACACTCCGAGGCAGAATAGAACCGAAAGATGTTCTCATCGTGGATCTTTCACCAAAATGAGCGGCATACCGAGGGTCATTGCCGTCGACCTGGGCGGGACAAAGCTGAGCGCCGCAGTGGTGGATGCGAAGGGCACAGTCTCCGGGCGGCGGAAAGTCGCGGTTGCTTCCGCGGATCTGCGCGCGTCGGTGGACCAGATTGTGCAGGTAGTGGATGAACTTCGGAACGCTGAGCGCGTTTCGTGCGACGCCATCCGAGCGCTGGGTGTGGTGGTTCCGGGAATCTACTTTGCGGCTACCGGCGAGGCTTGGGCTCCGAACTTGTGGGGGCATGCCAACGTACCATTGCGGGCGGAACTGGAGCGCGAACTGAGACTGCCGATCATCATTGACAGCGACCGGGCCGGATATGTCACCGGCGAGAGCTGGCTGGGCGCGGCACGTGGATTAAGCGATGTCGTTTTTCTCGCCGTGGGCACCGGCATTGGCGCAGGTATTATTTCGGGGGGCCGTCTGGTCCGCGGAGCGGCGGATATTTCAGGGGCCGTGGGCTGGTTCGCCCTGAATCCCCGGTTCCGCGAAATCTATCGCGAAGTGGGGTGCTGGGAAGCCGAAGCTGCGGGGCCGGGCCTCGCGCGTCGTATGAACTTGGTCTCGGCGGAAGAGGTGGTGAGCAGGGCGCGGCGCGGAGATTCCGATGCACGGGCTTCGGTTGAGGAATCGGCGATGTATCTCGGCATGGGGATTGCTAATATCGTGAGCATCCTGAATCCGCAAATGGTGGTCCTGGGGGGCGGCCTGATGCAGGCCGCAGATCTGTTTCTGGAACCGGTTCGACGCATTGTCGCGTTGTGGGCTCAGCCGGTTTCCGCGAAACAAGTCAGGATTGAGGTAACACAATTGAGCGAAGACGCAGGCCTGCTGGGTGCGGCGCGTCTGGCTCTTGGCGAAGCGGTCACAACCTAGGGGAGTTATGTCGGCAAACACATACTACGAAAAAATCTCGGCAGTTCTCGCAAAGATTCATACGACGCAGCAGAAGCAGATGGAGCGCGCGGGTGAAGCCATGGCGGCGGCGATCGCCGCGGGAAATCGAGTCTACCTGTTCGGTAGCGGTCACTCGGTGATTCCCGTGATGGATATCTTTCCGCGTTATGGCAGCTTTGTCGGTTTCTATCCGCTGTATGATCCCCGGCTCATGTGGTCGAACGTGGTTGGACCGGGCGGCGCGCGGGAACTCTTATGGCTCGAGCGAAAGGAGGGTTACATCGAGGTTTTTTTGCAAAGCTATCCGCTCCGGCCGGGTGATGTGATGCTGGTTTTCTCTCACGGCGGCATGAATGCCGCGCCTATCGAGGCTGCGCAGTATGCCAAAAGGAAAGGCTTGACCGTTGTCACGGTGTCATCGCTCGAGAACGCCAAGGTTGCGAAGGCCACGCACTCGACGGGCCAGAAACTCTCCGATGCGGCAGATATCGCGATCGACAATTGCGTACCTCCGGAAGACGCGCTGGTGAACATCGGCCGGCCGGAAAACGTCGCCGCGGGCTCAACCATGGCGGTGATTTTCGTCGCCATGTCGCTGGTTGCGGAAACGGGTGCGCGTTTGGCTGCGAAAGGGCACAAGCTCGTGACGTTCGTGTCGCCCAACGTTCCCGGAATCGAGAAAGATCACAACTTCCGCGTGTTCGACGTTTTCACTCAGGCATTATTTTCACGCAGCCCAGTATGAGTCAAACGCCGGCGGCGCCTCGAATTCGCACCGGATTGCTCAGCGGCGCAGCCTATGCCGGCATGTTCGGTTTCGGCATCGTGATGGCATCACTCGGCGCGATTCTACCGTTGGTCTCTCACAGGTTGCATTTCGATCTTTCACAGGCCGGCAATCTGTTTTTGGCCATGAATGGCGCCATGCTGGTAGTCACAGTCTGCGTCGGGCCGTTGCTTGACCGCTTCGGAACGAAAGCCGCCTTCGTGATTGCCCCGTTGTTTGTGGCGGGAGCCCTTGTACTCATTGCGGGCACAGACAAATTTGGCGGGCTCGCCATTGCCGTCGCGCTGCTGGGCGCCGGTGGCGGAGCCCTCAACCAGGCCAGCAACACGTTAATTGCCGGTTTGCATGACGACCCAAAGAAAAAGAACGCTGCGCTGAACCTGCTCGGCGTTTTCTTTGGGTTCGGGGCGCTGTTCATTCCGTTCACGATCGGCTCGCTGCTCCAGTCGCTGGGTTTGTCCGTCATCCTCTATCTCGGCGCCTTACTCAGCCTTGTACCGGCAGCCGGAATCGCTCTACCGTTTCCTGCTCCGCCGCAGGCTACGGGAGTTCCGATGAGTGATGTCCTGCGTCTGGCCCGCCAACCTCTGATTATTGTCTTCGCATTGCTGCTGTTCTGCGAATCCGGCAATGAATTCCTGCTGGGTGGATACGTCACCACTTTTCTGACACGCAATCTGGGCGCAACTGTGGCAGCGGCTTCCTATCTGCTGGCGGCCTACTGGGGCGCCCTGATGATCGGGCGGATCATCCTCAGCCGGGTGCTGCTCTGGGCGAGCGGCGGCGTCTTGATCCTGTCGAGCGCGATCGGGGTTGCCGTCGCCGTCGCTTTGCTGCTTTTGTCCACTGCGTTGCCTATGGCGGGTGTGGCCATTGTCCTGCTCGGACTCTGCACTGCCGCGATTTTTCCGACCACGCTGGGTATCGCCGGGGGTCAGTATCCGCGGCATTCGGGTACGGTGTTCAGCATCTTAATCGGAGTGGCGCTCAGCGGCGGCATGACACTGCCATGGATCGCGGGTCAGCTTTCCGCGAGCCGAGGCGCAGGTGCGGGCCTTATGCTTGCCATCGGCAGCGCGCTGGTGATCGGCGTTCTGGCATTGTCCGCGGGTCGTGTGATGAGGAGGGAAAAGCGATGAGAGTTTGGGCGGTTTCGGCACTCGCGCTGGTTTCTTTCAGCGCGATGGCACAACAGCGCACCATCCTGGCGATTGGAGCCCACGCTGCGGATATGGATCTGACCGCGGGCGCGATTCTGGCGCACCAGAAGAAGCTCGGAGACCGCGTGGTCATCCTACACATGACGCTGGGCGAAGCGGGTAATCCGCATCTATCCCCTGAGAAGTATGCCGAGCAGAAGCGCCAGGAAGCCGCGGCCTGCGCGAGGCTTCTCGGCGCGGAAGTCATCATCGGCCCGTATCCTGACGCCATGCTTCCCAACGATGAAGAGGCGCGCCGTTTTGTCGCTGATGTCGTACGCCGGGTCCAGCCCACATACGTCATCACGCACTGGAAAAACAGCTTTCACAAAGATCACCGAAATACGTCGGCCATCGTTACAGACGCCGTGCTGATGGCGGAGTTGGAAGCCGTGAAGACGAGCCACCCACCGTACCGCGGTATTCAGGGCGTCTTTTACGCGGACAACTGGGAAGACTCCGAAGGTTTCCGGCCATACATATATATAGACGTCTCGGATGTGTTCGATCAGTGGAAAGCCGCCATCCGCGAATATCAGATGGTGCGCGGTGGAGTATCGCCGTTTTCCTATTTCGAATACTACACGTCGCATCTGCAGGAGGAGGGCGCTCTGGTCGGCCGGAAATATGCGGCCAGCCTCGACGTGGATGAGTCCTCCAAGCGCCGGGTGCTGGATTCGCTGCCCTAGATCTCTACTCCCAGTTGGGTGCGCCGTTGGCCCGCCGGCACGAGAGAGTGGTGAGTTCCTTGCGTAATTCACGCACCAGAATGACGTGCGGACGGATTCCATTTTTCACTTTGGAGCCGGTCACCTTCACTTCGTCCCCTTTGGCAAATGTAATCTCGAACTGCTTGATGAAGGCGGCGGGCCCCAAGTAAGCATCCAATACCTGCGTTTCCGTTTTCAGCAGCAGATGAATGCCGCCGAGCGGATCGTGCGGCGGAACTTCCCGAGTCTCTGTTACGATCGCCAGAAGGCTCACTTCCGTATTGGCATCGTAACGCGGCTCTTCTACAGAAGGCGCAGTTTTTTCCGTGACGGTCGCCCCGAGAAATGCGACCACAGATAACAGAAGCAGGCAAACGATTACAGACCGCATGGCCGCCCCTCCTTGTCAGCAGGGTGAGCGGATCTTCCACTCGAATTTCGGACCTGATCCTACTATATTGTACGTCGAAATACACGCGGCGGCGTAACGCTATTTCAGGTTGGTCTCGAAGAATGCTCCCACTTTATCCAGGTAAACCTGCGGCGTGGCCGTGTATGCCCCAGTATGCGCGGCCCCGTCCACTACCCAGAGGTTCGCGCCGGGGAACTCCTGGTTCAGGATGCGGCGGCGATCGCTATCCGCGGGAAGTTCCTTCGAGCCGTAAATCAGGAGAAATGGCCGCGGAGGAATCCGCTTCATGGCATCGATCGGCCGCAAGGTACGTATGTCGTAGCCGTAAAGCAGGCGCTCCATCAGGACACCGGCAGGAAAGAAAAATTGCGGCGTGCCCGTGGTTACGGTCCAATTCCGTTCGATCCCGGGATATTCCTCGATACCGGCGCCGTCGGTGACGAGCGCGCTGATGTCGGGATCATCAGCCGTCGCGTATACGCTGGAAGTCGCGCCGAGCGACGCGCCGAGCGCCCCTATGCCCGGTGGGCTGATTCCGTGTTGTTTGACCCAATCCACTGCGCCTTCCACGTCGTGCCGCTCGCCCACGCCCCACGTGCAGTTTTCTCCGCCGCTGAATCCGTGCGCGCGAAGCTCGATCATAAGAATGTTGAACCCGCGACCCTGAAACTCATTCAGCTTTGCACCCAGATCCAGGAAGTGGCTGTAGAACTCGCTGGTCCGGTTCTCGCCCCGCCCGTGGACCATCACGATCGCCTTTGCGCTGCCGGCTCGCGGTATCCACCAGCCGGAGAGCTCAATGCCGCTTTCACGCGATGGGATTCGGACATCCTGATAGGTGAGACCGAATGCCGCCGGCGTGGCGGAGAGATCCGTGTTTCGCCGCGGCTTCATCCATTTGCCGGCGCCGTACGCACCCACGCTCAGATAAACAGCGATGAGCAGGACGAGTACGGTCAGTGCGCCCCCAAGATGGATCGCTCCACGCTCCTGCCTGCTGCCGCCCTTACTCGTTGTTTGCACGATTTTCTTGCTCCTCCCGCGATGGAGAAATGCGTTCCATTGTACTGCTTTCTCTTGCGGTCCCTATTCGCCGGAACAAATGGCGGCCGATGCCGTCTAATCGCAGGAGGTGACCATGGTCCGTCTAGGTTTCCTATTGTTTTTTGTGGCCGTGTGCCAGGCAGGTTCGCTCGAGTGGCCCCAGTTTGGCGGCCCGCATGGAAATTTCACGTCCAGCGCCACCGGCTTGGCAAGCTCCTGGCCCGCTACGGGCCCGAAAGTTCTTTGGAGCCGCCGGCTGGGCGATGGCTACTCGGCCATCTCCATCGATGGTAAGACCCTTTTCACTATGTATCGTGACCTTAACGACGAGATCGTTCTCGCGGCCGATGCCGTCACTGGAAAAACCATCTGGGAATATCGTTATCCAGCCCGGTTCCGTCCCGGTATGGGCATGGAGAACGGTTCGGGCCCGCATGCTACTCCATTGGTCACCGAAAGCGGCGTGTACGCCATTGGCATTCTCGGGAATCTTGTCTGCCTGAGCAAGAAGGACGGCAAGCTCCTCTGGTCGCACAATCTTTACTCGGAGTTCAACGGAACGCCTCAGGACCGTGGCTATGCTCCGAGTCCCGTTGCCTATAAGGGCCTGGTCATTATGAAAGTGGGTGGCGAAGGACACTCGTTCGTCGCCTTCGATCAAAAGACGGGCGCAGTTGTGTGGCGGACGGTGCAGAAGTACGAAAATTCTCCCGGCACGCCGGTATTGATCAACGTCGACGGCCAGGACCAGCTTGTCGCTATGATGAGCAACGAGGTCGTCGGGATTGACCCGTCGAATGCGCGCGTACTTTGGACGTTCCCCCATAGCACGAGCTGGGGCCTCAACATCAGCATGCCCGTTTGGGGCGACGATCATTTGCTGTTCATTTCGTCGGCGTATAACGGCGGGAGTGCCGTAATCCGACTGACGCGGCAGGGCGACAGGACAACGCCCGCTGAAGTCTGGTCGAGCAACCGCATCCGCGTACACTTCTCGACCATTGTTCGCGTCGGTGACTACATTTACGGGTCCAGTGGGGATTTCGGCCCCGCGCCGCTCACTGCGGTCGACGTGAAAACCGGCAAGATCGCCTGGCAGGATCGGACCTTCCCCAAAGCGAGCTTTGTCTATGCCGACGGGAAATTCGTCGTGGTCGACGAGGACGGCAATCTTGCGCTCGCCGATTTCACGCCGCAAGGTCTGAAAGTCCTGTCGCGCGCGGCCCTACTGCACAGCAATGCCTGGACGGCGCCTACCATCGTGGGCACGACGCTCTACGTGCGCGATCGGAAATCCATGATGGCGATAGATCTCAAGTGATCGGCAACCGTGGCGCCATGCCATTATAAGTCCAAGAGACCCGATACACCTTTTCATATCTGTCCGATAGTGATAAACTATGGCTGGTTAAGTCTGGATTCCATATGAGAGCGGACCAGCTTGACAATCTCGCCGAGCTGATCCCTTCCCAGAGTCGTGAATCCAACAGGTGCTGCTTGCCAGGAGGTATATATGCCAATCGAAATGGTTTGGTTTGGCGGCATTTTGGTGGTTGTAGTCGGAATACTGGTCGGCGCCTTGATTTCGCGAACAAAGCCCGGTGAGCCCACCCATATCAGATGACTACGGTTCAGTACTTGATCACGCACAGGTCAGGTGTGCTCCTGGCCCGTTTAGAACGAAATTGCGGAGGGCGGGGAACCCATCGCCCCTGAGTGACCGTCGGTCACACTCACGACAGGCTTTCCCGCTCGACTGGCTGGACTTGCGATAAGCATTTCCGGCCGCAGTGCTGCCATTCCGGCCAGCGGGAACAAATCTGGATCTTGCCCGTCGGATTCCCCACCAGGTGCATCGCCACGGCATGGCGTGCATCGAGTTCGATATTGGCAGCTCTTCCGTTCTCCGGGCAAATGACGATTCGCCGTCCCCGAGATCGGCTGTAGACCTTTGTCACTGACCACGTTAGTGGAATCAAGAGGGCCAGAACAAACCATACAGGAACAAGAAACAGCACCGACATAAGCGCCTCCCTTTAACATCCCTTGGTCGCTGGTGTTAAGAGCAACTCGCAAACCGTGAAGGATTTCGCGTCTCTCGAAGCAGTTTCGGTGAATAGGTGGAAGCGTACTGCGAACTATCGCGCAGCTTTGGGTTTCGTAGAGCGCCTCAATACCCAGCTACCGGCTTTCCAGTTCGTCCAAGAGCCCTCCGTCCGGCCCAATCAGTTGAATACGCAGCGCGATCTGCCCGGACGCATGGGTCGAGCAGCTCAGGCAAGGATCATAGGCGCGGACCACCGCCGATACGCGGTTCAGCATCCCCTCCTGCAGCCGCGTGCCGGCGACAAAATGCTCACTTACCTGGTGAATACTGCGGTTCAGCGCCAGCAGATTGTGACCTGTGGCCACAATCAGGTTGGCCCACACGATCGCGCCCTGCTCATTCACTTTGTAGTGATGGATCAGCGTTCCGCGGGGCGCCTCCACCATGCCAACACCTTCCAGAGCGTTGACCTCCGCCTTGGCCCGAACGTGATCGGTGAGAATCCGCGGGTCGGAGAGCAGAATCTCCATGCGCTCGAGCGCGTGGATCACTTCGATCAGCCGCGCGTAGTGATACAGAAATGAGCTGTGGGACATCCTGCCGAAACGTTGGCGGAATTCTTCGAGCTCACTATCGGCTGACGGCGTTCCACAGCGCTCCGCCACATTCAGCCGCGCGAGCGGGCCGACGCGATAAACGCCCTCGGGATAGCCCAGCGGAACGTAATAGGGCGCTTTTAAATATGAATCTCGCTGCGTCATCTCGGCGATGAAATGGGTATAGTCCTCGGCAGGAATCTGATCGTGCAAAATGCGCCCGTCAGCCGCGCGGAACCGTAGCCGGCCATCGTAAAGCCGCAGGTTTCCATCACCGGCCACCATGCCCGCATACATCGTGGGCGCCGAGCCGAAAAACTCGATCTCCTCGTCGAACTTGTCGATCACCGATTTGAACAGAGCGAGCGCCCGGCCGGCAATGGTGCGCGCTTCGGTCAAGCCCGCCAGAATCCGGTCACGAGCGCCATTATCGAGTGGTTGGTTGACGCCCCCTGGCACGACCCACGACGGGTGGATGCGTTCCTTGGCTAGGAGCTCGATCGTGCTCTGCCCGAATCTTCGCAGCTCGATTCCGTCGCGGGCCAGATCGGGGTGCTTCTCGACAACGCCCAGAATGTTGCGTCTTGCCGGATCCGAGTCCATGCCCAGCAAAAGGTCAGGCGAGGATAAGTAGAAGAAGCTCAAGGCGTGTGACTGGACGATCTGCGCACAATGGAGCAGGTCTCTGAGAAGCTCGCCCGCCGGAGGTACACGGACCGCCATAATGGCATCGCAAGCCTTCGCTGAAGCGAGCAGGTGGCTCACCGGGCAGATGCCGCAGATGCGCGAGGTGATGCCCGGCATCTCATAGAATGGCCGTCCCTCGGTCAGCTTCTCGAATCCGCGAACCTGCGTTACGTGAAACTGCGTGCCTGTAACCCGGCCGTCATCACCTAGTTGCATCGTGATTTTGGCGTGGCCTTCAATGCGAGTAACGGGATTGATAGTGATGCGCTTCATCGTTTTTATCCAAATTTGGCTTTGGAGCCGGGCTGCGGCGTCCGGCCGGCGAGAAAATCCTTGATCATTGCGAGAATTGCCTGCGAACTGGGGGGGCATCCCGGCAGGTGCAAATCCACGTGGACATAGTCGTGCAGAGGGCAGGCCTGCGGCAGAAGCTGCGGAACCCCGTCACTGGGAATGTTCAATTTCCCGGTGGGTCCTTCGCCGTACACGCGCTGCATCAGCCGGCTGACCGGAATGGCGTTACGCATGGCCGGAACGTTGCCGGTAATCGCACAATCCCCTAACGCCACCAGAACGCGCGTGTGCGCTCTGATCTTCTGGATCTTTGCAAGATCCTCCTGGCTGCTCACGGCGCCCTCTACCAGCGTAATATCCACGTCCTCCGGGAACTCCTGGGCATCTACAAGAGGCCCGTACACGATGTTCACGAGCTGTGCCACCGCGACAATCTCGGCGTCCATATCGAGCAGCGACATGTGGCAGCCTGAGCAGCCGTCCAGCCACGCCGTTGCCAGCCGTACCTTATTCATGCCAGCACCCCCCGGTGTGTTGCCAGCGCGCTGATATTGTCGTTGCGCTTGTGCATTTCTTCGATGCTCCGCCCCTTTTCGGCAAGCGCTCCCGTGGGACATGCCTGCACGCACTTGCCGCAGCTCGTGCAGCTGGCTGCGTGGCCCCAGGGCTGATTGAGGTCACTGACCAGCCGCGCCTGAATACCGCGCGACGCGATCTCCCACACATGCGCACCCTCTACTTCCGCACACACACGCACGCAGCGGGTGCACAGAATGCAGCGATTGTGATCGAGCACAAAGCGCTCGTGCGACATATCCACCGGCAGGCCGGGGTAGTTGTAGGGATAGCGTACGTGTGTCACGCCCAGCGACTGCGCCATAGCCTGCAGCTCGCAGTGGCCGTTTGAAACGCAAACTGCGCAGGTGTGATTTCGCTCGACCAGCAGCAGCTCGACCGCGATCCGCCGGTACTCCGTGAGCCGTGGGGAGTTGGTGGTTACTGACATCCCGTCCTGGACAGGTGTCGTGCAGGCAGGCAGCAAGCGATCCGTTCCGGACGCCTGAACGATGCACAGGCGGCAGGCGCCGACGGCACTCAAGCCTGCCAGATAGCACAGAGTGGGAATGTATTTGCCCGCGGCGCGCGCAGCTTCGAGGACCGTCTGGCCCTCTGTCGCTTTCACCAACTCGCCGTCAATTCGGATGGACAGTATTTTCGCCGGCACGTTCCCCCCTTACCTTGTATTTGCGGTTTTCACGTCGCAGCGCAAGCAGCGGCAAGCCTCGGCCATAGCTTCCTGCGGGCTCAGGCCCAGAACTACTTCCTGGAAGCTGCGCGCGCGAGCGCCCACAGCGATGTGATGGCCGTTGTGCCGCCGGCTGGAATCGGGTTGTTCCGGCGGCATCTGTTCATAGGCGAATTCCGGAAAAAGGGTATTCCAGCGGTGAACGCCCATGAGTCTCTCGTCCATGTGGCGGGCGGCCTTCTTCCCGTAACCCATGGCGTTGGACACATTGGACGCGCCGGTGATGACGTCACCTCCGGCGTAGAAACTCGGGCGGCTGGTCTCGAGCGTGAACCGGTCGACTTCGATCGTGCCGGATTCCTTCATTTGCATGCCGGACGCGCGGGCGAAATCCAGATCGAAACTCTCGCCCACGGCAAGGATGACGTCGTCGCATTCAAACCTGCGGATCTCGGCGGTGGCCACAGGCTTCCGGCGCCCTGAGGAGTCATACTCGCCCAGCCGCGTCTTGACCACTTCGATAGCTCTTACGTTACCTTCGGCATCACCGATAATGCGGTGGGGAGCAACAAGGAAAACGAACCTGGCGCCCTCCTGTTGTGCGGCTTCGGTTTCTTCTTCAATAGCCGGCATGTCCTTGCGTTCGCGGCGATAGAGAATCTGCACCTCGGATCCCATGCGCATGACCGTACGGGCAGAGTCGATGGCCGCATTTCCGCCGCCGATAATCGCCACTTTGCGCCCGAGTACGACCTCCTGTTTCTTAGCCACAGCCTCCAAAAAGTTCAGGGCGGTGTGGACTCCTTTCAGCTCCGTGCCCGGAAGGTAGACCCAGGAGTCCTTCCACGTGCCGATACAGACGAAAGCGGCATCGAACGCATCCTGGATCTCGTTCAAAGAAATATCGAAGCCGATTCGGCTGTTGCACACGAATTTGACGCCCATGCGTTCGATCAACTCGATTTCGCGCCGTAAAATCGATTTCGGCAAACGATAATCGGGTAAGGCGAAACGCAGCATGCCGCCGGCTTCGGATTTGGCCTCGAAAATCGTGACGTCATGGCCCAGGAGCGCCAGATAAAAAGCCGCCGTCAAGCCCGTGGGACCGGCGCCGGCGATCGCAATATTTCTTCCTGTCGCGGGAAGCTTGCGTGCGACGATCTTTTTCACCATGGCCTCGTAGCGGTCCGACAGGAAAATCGAATCCGCGATGAACCGGTGCACCTCGCGCATATTCACGGCTTCGTCCACCGTTTGGCGGCGGCAGCGGTTGTCGCAAGGATGCTGGCAAACTCGACCCGTTGAAGAGGGCAGGGGATTGTCGAGAATCACCGACTCGAAGGCGTCTTCCAGCCTTCCTTCTTTGTAGAGGGAGAGGAAGCGAGGGATATTCATGTGCAGCGGGCAACTGTTCTCGCAGGGGGAGAGGGCCAGATCTTCGCACACGCCGGCGCGGCAGCGACGCGCCAGCACGTGATCCTCGAACTCATGCCGAAAATGACGCATCGTGGTGAGCACGGGATTCGGCGCCGATTGACCCAGCCCGCAAAGCGAGCAATCGCGGATCATGCGCCCCAGTTCGTCGAGCACGTCCAAATGGTCCGTGGAGGCCGCGCCCTCGGTGAAGGCATTCAGTATGCGCAGCGCTTTGTTTAAACCAACCCGGCACGGAACACATTTGCCGCATGATTCCGAGTGGGTGAACTCGATGAAGTAACGGGCCACATCCACCATGCAGTTGTCTTCATCCATCACCACCATGCCGCCGGAGCCCATAATGCAACCAAGCTGCACCAGGCTCTCGTAGTCCACGGGGGTCTCGAACATATCCTGCGGGATGCAGCCGCCCGAGGGTCCGCCGGATTGCACTGCTTTGATCGCTCGACCGTTCACACCACCTTCGCCGATGTCGTAAACCAAGGTCTTGAGAGGCGTACCCAAGGGCAATTCCACGAGCCCCGTGTTTTGTACCTTGCCGACAAGGGAAAAGACTTTGGTACCCGAGCTTTTCGCGCTGCCGCTTTCCGTAAACCACGCAGGTCCTTTGGTGACGATGGGGGCGATGTTGTACCAGGTCTCAACGTTATTGATGCTGGTCGGTTTTCCCCAAAGCCCTTTCTGCGCAGGAAACGGAGGACGGGGCCGCGGCCGGCCGGCTTGGCCTTCGAGCGAGGCAATTAGGGCAGTTTCTTCACCACAGACAAACGCACCCGCACCTTCAACCAGCTCGATATTGAAATGAAAGCCCCGGCCGAGAATATTCTCGCCCAGAAGGCCGTACTCCTGCGCCTGTTCGATAGCGCGCTGCAGCCGGTGTACGGCGAGCGGGTACTCGGCCCGCACGTAGATGATGCCTTGAGCGGCGCCCATCACATACGCGCCGATGATCATACCCTCCAGCAGGGCATGAGGATCGCTTTCGATCTCGTTGCGATTCATGTAGGCGCCGGGATCGCCTTCGTCGGCATTGCAGATGATGTACTTCTGATCGGCCTTGGCTTTGGCCAGAAACTCCCACTTGTTACCCGTCAGATATCCGGCGCCGCCGCGCCCGCGGAGCTTCGAAGCCTTAACCTGCTCGATTACCGTGGCCGGCTGGGCATCGATCAGAACCTTATATAGTGCCTCGTATCCGCCAACCGCAATGTACTCCTCAATGTCATCCGGATTGACAAAGCCGCAGTTGCGCAGAACAATCTTTTTCTGCCCTTTGAAGAACGGCACCTCATTCCAGGCGGGCAGCTCGGGATAGCCCGGGCCGTACTTGACTTGCGCCGTAATGTGATCCCATTGCTCAACCGTGCAGTAGGCCAGGTCCGGGGTAATGTTACCCATCGACAGGTCGTGCAAAATGCGTTCGGCGTCATGTGCCTGGACGCGGCGAAGTATGGTCAGGGCGCGGCCGGGCACATGAATATTGACCAGCGGCTCCTGTGAGCAGGCGCCAAAACATCCCACGCTGGTCAATTGCACGTCGGCGCCGGTTCGGTCGATGGCTTCCTGAAACGAGTGCAGCACGCCTTCCCCGCCATTGCCGCGGCCGCAGGTGCCCATCCCGATGGCGATGCGCGGGATGGACGGTACCAGTTTGTTCAGACCGGCATCGCGCACCGCATGAAATGTGCTGATGTCCTGGATTTTCGGCATTACTTGCTCCCCCGCCGGAGGGCATTCACTTCCCGTTCGAGCGTGCGCTCGTTCACGTGGCCGCAGATGCGATGGTTTATTTCGGCTACCGGGGCCAGTGCACATTGTCCGAAGCAAGCCACGGTGCGAACGGTGAACTGACCGTCCGGAGTGGTAATGGAGAGCTTGTCGGCCTCGTGCCGGTCTCCGGTGTCTTCGATCCCTAAATCCAGCCGCAAGCTTTCTAAAAGGTTGCGTGATCCGCGCGTATGGCAGGCCGTGCCGCGACAAATGCAGATGGTGTTGTCCCCCTGCGGCTGCAGGTTAAACAGGGAGTAAAAGGTGGCTACGCTGTAAATTCGTGAAAGCGGGACGTTGGTCCTGGAGGCGACGTAACGCAACATACCTGTTGACAGGTATTTGCGAGGGTCGCGGTTTTGGACGGCTTCCAAAATACCTAGCAGTGCCCCCGGTCGTCCACTGCATCGGGCGACCATGTGGTCAACCCATGCTTGTTCAGGCCCATCTGGTAGATCGTGCATATGCATCGCTCTACAAAAGGGGGATAGAACCTGCAGTTCAAAGCCCGCGGATTCGAGGGACTAACTCGAATCCTGAGTGTGGGAAACACGCGAAATAATGTCTATTTACTAGGGGATTTCGAGGCGCGTGCGTATTTTGACCCGGAGCACTGAGACTTTAGCGATAGAATGTTGCCGTTATACGAGATTCATGACTCTGCATCGATTTGGACTGCTTTTTCTCGGGGTTGCGACTGGTTTTACGGCGCCCGCGCCTCAGACATCTTCAATGGCACCGACGGCGGCCGATGGGCAAAAACTCTACATAGAGCGATGCGTCGGGTGCCATGGCGCGGATGCACGGGGTACAGACCAAGCGCCAGGACTTGCGGGCGGCGGTCCAGGCGGCCGGTCGCTGCAAAGTCTCCGCGAAATCATCCGCAACGGAGTGCCGGCGGGAGGCATGCCGCCGTTCCATCTTCCGGCGAGGGACCTGGACGCGCTGGCGATGTTTGTGCGCTCACTGAGCGCCGTGGCTGCGGAAAGCGCCGTACCAGGAAATCCAGCAGCGGGTGAAGAGTTCTTTTTCGGTGAAGGGCACTGCGCGTCGTGCCACATGGTTGCCGGGCGGGGCAGCCCAATCGGTCCGGATTTATCGGACTTAGGCCACCGGATGAGTGTGGCCCGGCTTCAAACGAAGCTGCTGAAGCCGGGCGAGGAGATCGCGCCGGGTTACGAAATGGCCACTGTCCGACTAAAGGACGGAACGAGCCTCCACGGATTCGTGCGGAACCGGAGTAACTTCGATGTCCGGCTGCAGGACATGGACGGAAAGATCTACCCTGTGCAGGAAGCCCAGATTGCCTCGATTCAGGCTGAAAAAGGTTCGCCCATGCCGGCGTTACAGGCATCTGCAGAGGAGCTGCAGAACCTGCTGGCGTACCTGAGCCGGCTGACCGGCGGACAACCCGGAGAAGCACGCGATCCTTCGATGCGGGGAATCGATGATATCGACTTCGCACGAATTGCCAACCCGCGTCCTGGGGACTGGCTGACGTACAACGGCAAGTTGAACGGGAACCGCTACAGCGAGCTCACGCAGATCAACACCTCGAACGTGGGCCGGCTGGCAGTAAAGTGGACGTTCACTGTGCCCCTCTGGAAAAACCTTCTTCCGGACACTGAGTACTACCGCGAAAACATGAAGTATTTCGGGCTGGAGGTGACACCTCTTGTTGCCGACGGCGTTATGTACATCACAGGGCCGCATCAAGCGCTGGCTTTGGACGCGCTGACCGGGCGCCTGATCTGGGAGTATTCCCGCCCGCGCACCGCGGGAATCGTCAGCGACGCTTCGTTGGGCACAAACCGGGGCATGGCGATCCTCGGGGACAAAGTATTCATGGTGACCGACAATGCGCATTTGGTTGCATTGAATCGGACCACGGGGCGCGTGGTTTGGGAGCAGGTGATGCCCGATGAGGCGCAGCGTTATGGATCGACCGTTGCACCGCTGGTGGTGAAGGACATGGTGATCGCAGGCGTTTCGGGAGGTGATTGGGGCATTCGCGGATTCATCGCAGCATACAAGGCCACAACGGGAGAGCGGGTCTGGCGGTTCTGGACGGTGCCGGCGAAAGGGGAACCGGGAATCGAAACGTGGAAGGGGGCGGAGCCAAAAGCGGGCGGCGGGGCGACGTGGCTGACGGGGACTTATGATGCGGAGACCGACACTCTCTATTGGCCTACCGGCAACCCTTACCCGAATTCGGACGATCGCGACCGGCCGGGAGACAACCTGTTTACCGATTGCGTTCTGGCGCTGCAACCGGAAACGGGGAAATTGAAATGGTATTACCAGTTCACCCCGCACGATCTGCACGATTGGGACTCGACGGAACCGCCGGTCCTGGCCGATACGCGATATCGCGGGCAGGACCGGAAGCTCATGCTGTTTGCCAATCGCAACGGATTTTTCTACGTTCTCGACCGGACGAACGGAAAAGTGCTTTTTGCCAAGCCGTTCATCAACCGGCTCACGTGGGCAAGCGGGATTGGGGAAGACGGCCGCCCGGAACTGCTGCCGGAAGGCGATGAATTCTGCCCCGAGGATGCGACGAATTGGAACGCGACGGCATTTAGCCCGGTGACGAGGCTCTACTATGTCATGGCGCTCGAAAAATGCGTGGTGAAACTCTCGCCGGGTAGCTGGAAAAAAGGCGCACCAAAAGAAGAGCCTGGTGTTAAGTATCTGCGGGCTCTCGATATCGAAACCGGCAAAATCGTGTGGGAAAAGCCGCAGATCGGGCCGGCGGACGGGAAGCGGTGCGCCGGGGTATTGGCGACCGCCGGCGGGCTGATATTCTACGGCGACCCGAACGGCGATCTTGTCGCTCTCGATGAACGTGACGGAAAAACGCTGTGGCACTTTCCAGCCAACACAGAGAATAAGACTTCTCCTATGACATTCACCGCCGGCGGAAAGCAGTACGTCGCGATCGCGATGGGAGCGAGCATACTGTGCTTCGGGTTGCCATGAGTTTGGTTTATGAACACTTTGTTTAAATTCCGCAGCCGCCGCCGGTTCTTGTCCGGAAGTAGTTTGGCCGCGCTCCTCGCCGCGGGCGTGCGCCCGCGCTATCTTCAAGCCGCTCAACTCGCGGCGCAACACGGGGAAATTTACCGGCAGCTGGGCGTACGCCCGTTCATCAACGCCGCCGGAACCTACACGGTGCTGACAGGCTCGCTGTTGCCGGAACGCGCCCGGCGGGCGATGGAAGATGCCTCGCGCTGCTTTGTCCACTTAAACGATTTGCAACAAGCGGCTGGAGAGCGCATCGCAAAACTTCTCGGTGTAGAAGCGGCCATGGTAACCTCCGGGGCGGCCTGCTCGATCATGCTGGCTACAGCGGCGTGTGTCACCGGCGCGGACGTCGAGAAGATCCGCCGGCTTCCTCATGTCGAAGGATTGAAGAGCGAGGTGATCATCCCACGCGAGCACCGCAACGGTTTTGATCACGCGGCACGAAATGTGGGCATCAAACTGGTTGAAGTCGGCACGCTCGATGAGCTTCACCGGGCTATCGGGCCCGGCACCGCGATGCTCTACTTCACGAACATTTTCGAATACAAAAGTCCGATCAAACGCCAGGACTTCATCGCAGCGGGCAAGCAGACGGGGGTTCCTGTTTTCAACGACGCGGCTGCCGAACTGCCGCCGGCGATCAATCTTTCAAGCATCGTTCACGAGGGGTTCGACCTGGTAGGATTCAGCGGGGGCAAGGGGCTACATGGACCGCAGAGTTCGGGTTTGCTGCTGGGCCGAAAAGATCTGATTCATGCGGCGCTGCTCAACGGCAATCCGCACGAGGATGCGATCGGACGGCCCGCTAAAGTGGGCAAGGAAGAGATTATGGGTCTGCTGGCCGCGGTGGAAGACTACGTGTCACGAGATCACGAAGCCGACATCCGGCTCTGGCGGGGCTTCGTCGAGAGCATCGCAAGGGATGTATCCGATATCTCTACCGTTAAGGCCGAAGTTTATATGCCGGGCGATGGCGGGCACCCGGTTCCGTATCTGCGAGTGCAGTGGGATGAAACCCGGCTGAATCTGAAATACACAGATTGCGCCAGGCAATTGCGGGAGGGCGAGCCCTCGATTGAAGTGAATGCAAACTCTGAGGGTCTCTCACTCGCGTCTTACAATCTTTATCCGGGCGAGGAGCGGATTGTGGGATTTCGGCTGCGCGGCATCCTGCGTGAAGCCGCCGGGAACAGCTGATTATTTGCGAGCAGACGATTGTCGTGCGATACAGGTTCCGGGTTCGCAGAAGTGAGCGGCTTCTGCATCGATCGTGAGAACCCAATCGTTTCCGTCAGGCGCCTGGAACGTCCGCGTGCCCTTGTTTTCAAATGTGCCGGCTATCGTGTTCGCCCCCGTGGTGGGGTTCGTCCACCAGCATTTGACCTTGCTCGTGGCGTCCGTGATCCCGGCCATATTGATGGTTATTGGCGCGCTTCCGTTCGGCAGATACGCCAGCATGGTTTGACCATCGGACGTTCGGGCCAGCACTGCAAGTTTAGGCACCGCTCCAAAGCCCGATGTGAGATACGCGTTGGTGGTATCCGGCACCAGTTTCCAGAACTCTCGCGACCGCATCCATTTGCCGGTAATTGCAAACTGCACGCTATGCGGCGAATTCAGTTGTGACTGCCACGACTGGCCAGACTCGTTTCTCGGGCTACCCATAGTCCAGATCGGCATGTTCCCCATGAGCCGGCCCAAGTTACAACCGCCCAGGACGGCCCAGTAAGTCTCATTCCGTAACTGGAAAGAGGTCATGTCGTGTTCTAACTCATACCAATCCTCGCCCATGAGGGCGGGCAAACCTTCCGAGATGGCTCGATTGCATCCAGCGGCAACGTTTGGGTATCGCTCGTAGACCCAGTTCAGGGTCAGCCATGGCGGTGTCTTGCCAAAAACGAACCGGGTAGCCTCTACGCTGGAATGGGCATTCGAACTGGCGCCTCCGCAGCCCCGGCAGGCTTCGAGCGTGATCAGGTGAACGCGGTCCTCGGATTGGATGCCCTCGGCAATGTCCTGCAGCTTGGCAAAGAGTCCGGGAATACCCGGATCGGCGTCGCCGCCAAGCAGCCAAATGATGTTGTTGTAGTTTTTGTATCGCTTGCCCAGCGCTGCTCCGTAAGCGGTCATCGTGGCGTCCGAGGCAGCCAGCACGTCGTTCAGAGAATATCCCGCCTTCTGATCGATTCCCACGAACGTCACATTGGCCACGACCGTCATTTGGTGGGCGGCACATCTCTTGATGACGTCATCCATATGCGCCCAGTAGGCGTTGCCGAAATGACCAAATACCTTATCCGTAAACGGCGGATCGTGATCGAAGTTGTCAGGCTTATTCGTTTGGTCGCCTTCGTCATGCAGAATGATCCACATGACGTTGTAGCCGCGGGCCTGGCGGTCTGCGAGAAAGGATTCTACGTCCGCGGTACTGACTTGAAGAGCCAGCGCCTGCGGAGAATCGCCCTGGATCCACACCGGCTGGGCCGTTGCCGGATTGACCATAAACTTGCCGGTCGGATCGAGTTCCAACAACTGGCGGCGGTTCTGGCCACAGAGAATGGGGACGCAACCTGATGCCAGAACGAGGCAAAGGAAAGCGACCCTCATGAAGACCCTACGTATGGATTTCGACACGGAACTGTAGTGTACTATGCCGGCCGGAAGCCGGCCGCGCATCTTCAAACTAGTAATTTCCCTAGATTCGCTGAAGAGCAGGCGTGGGTTACCATCAGTTTGGCCTTGGTTGTTCCCAGCCTCATCCTGCCCGCCAACGGGAGGCGTTGAGTGTCTGCCAATCTCGTGCCGCACCGGCGGATCGAGGGTGAATGTCACCTACAACCTTGTTACGGAGCTGTTGAGAGGCACCACCCTCGCTACGTCCAGTTAGTTGGATGACGGAATGCTGCGCTGTTCCGGCCGGGCGTCCGCCGGGACCTCAACGGTGATTCTCAAGCCTTTTCCAGGCCGCGACTTCATGGAAAAAGTGCCGTGCAAAAGGCGGGCTCTCTCCTTCATGTTAATGAGACCCAAGCCCCGCTTTTTTGCGTGGTCCTCCGACAAGCCGTCTCCGTAATCCTGAACTTCCAGGCGTACTGCTCCGCGCGCGATTCCGGACAGCGCCACCGATGCCCGGTCGGCTTTAGCATGCTTCAATATGTTGTGCAGAGCCTCCTGCAAAATGCGGTAGAGATGGATACCAACCTGTTCCGAGAGATCTTCGGGAATGTTCGTGCTGCGGAAAGCTACCTTGATGTTTGTGTATTGCGCGAAGTCGCGAACGCACGATCTAAGCGCGGCCTCCAGGCCTAAGTCGGTGAGTATCGAAGGGTGGAGACGCCGTGAGAGGCGACTGATCTTGGTGGCTAATTCCTCCAGACCGCTCGCCAGGAGGCGGCGTTCCGCCTCCAGTGCTCCGGGCGTACCGGATATAGCGCTTTGCAGCGAACTGATTTTTAGGCGCAGCAACGCCACGTGCTGGTTCAAGTCATCGTGCAGCTCACGTGCGATGTGCCGCCGTTCTTCCTCCATCAAGTCCATCGCGGTGGGGCCGACGGATGCACCTTCCTGGCCAGGTACTACAAGGCTTGCCGCCGCGTCATGTGACTCGATCCGTTTGAAGGGTCCAACGCCATTTCGCTCGAGGTCTTGCCGGACCGCCAGGAAATCGTTATAAATATTGTGCAACTCCTCCCGCAGTTCGTGGGTTTTCAGGCGCGTTCGACGGCCTTCTTCGAGCAGGAGGCGAGTCTCCTGGCGGAGCAGGCTGACAGCCGGAATCCCATAGGCAGGTGGTACCTTCGTTGTGCTGCTCGTGCGCCGTCGGCCCGGGGGGGCACTCTTTGTCCGCCCGTGTTTTCCCAATGAGGGCTCCGGGTACGAGCATATGTCACTTCTCCGTCTGGCATCAAGCGTGCTGCCGACTACCTTGACGGGCCTATCATTTCGCGGGATAGTAGTCACGGCGCACCGGTTGTGCGGTGTACTCCGAACATGGCCAAGCCACCCAGCAAGTCAAAGCCGCATCGCGGGAAGCCTGCCCACAAGAAAGCGCGCGCCGCCGGATCAGGGGAGCAACCAAAGCCGGTGCCGGAGATCAGCTTCGAGGACGATCCGCCTGCCACCATTGCCGCTTCCTTTCCCATCGCCGGCTTTGGCGCCTCCGCAGGAGGGCTGGAAGCGTTCACGCAACTCCTGACCAGCCTTTCCCCAACTACGGGCATGGCATTTGTTCTGGTGCAGCATCTTGATCCGAAACGGGAAAGCATGCTGGCCGAAATTCTCTCTCGCTCCACGCCCATGCCCGTGATCGAGGTGCAGCGCGCAACAGCGGTAGAGCCGAATCACGTGTACGTAGCGCCCCGCGCCACTGACATTGCCATTCGCCGGCGAATTTTGCAACTGTCGCCCTACACGGCGAAAGGCGAGCCGCACATGGCGATCGATTACTTTTTCCGCACGCTGGCCGAGGATCAAAAAAATAAGGCCATCGGCGTCATTCTCTCCGGTACTGGTTCGGATGGCTCGCACGGCCTGAAGGCGATTAAAGCGGAAGGCGGCATCACCTTTGCTCAGGATGAGAACTCGGCCAAACACGACGGCATGGTGCGCAGCGCAATTGCCAGCGGCTGCGTGGACTACGTTCTGCCCCCCGATCTGATTGCCGCAGAACTTGCGCGGCTCGGCAATCATCCCTACGTGGCGCCGTCCACGGTGCCGCCCGAAGAAGCAATCCCGGTTCCGGACGACACACTGGCGCAAATCCTGCGCCGGATTCATAGCGTCACCAACGTCGACCTGAGTTTATACAAGCCGAATACCATCAAGCGGCGCATCCTCCGCCGCATGCTTCTCAACAAGGCCGATTCCCTCAGCGACTATCTCAAGCGCCTGCAATCGGACTCGACTGAGGTGCATGCCCTCTACGAGGATATGCTCATCAACGTCACCCAGTTCTTTCGCGACCCGGAGACGTTTGAGGCGCTGAAAAAGGACATCTTCCCGGCTATTGCGAGAGAACATCCGAACGGAGGTGTACGCATTTGGGTGCCCGGGTGCTCGACTGGTGAGGAAGTCTATTCCCTGGCAATCTCGCTCCTCGAACACCTGGAAGAACATCAACTGGCCTCGCACATCCAGCTTTTTGGGACGGAAATCAGCGAACAGGCATTGGACCGCGCGCGGACAGGACTTTACAGCGAATCGATCGCGGCCGATGTCTCGCCGGAGCGCTTAAAGAAGTTTTTCGTGAAAGTGGATCGCGGGTACCAAATCAGTAAGCGGATTCGTGACTGCTGCATTTTTGCCCGGCAGAATCTTACCAAGGATCCACCCTTTTCGAAGCTGGATCTTATCAGTTGCCGCAATGTGCTCATTTATCTGGGGCAGGCTTTGCAGAAGAAAGTTCTACCCATCTTTCACTATGCCCTGAAACCGACCGGATATCTGCTGCTGGGAAGCTCGGAAACGATCGGCGCATATGCAGACCTGTTCGCGCTGGTGGACAAGAAGCACAAGATTTTCTCGAAGCGCCATGCGCCAACGCGGCTTCCGGTGGATTTTGCTTACGGGGCGCCTGCGATTGAAGTCAAATCGGGCGCGGAACACCGCGGAAAGCCCACGCTAGAGCTCAGCCCGGGCGACATGCAAAGGGAGGCGGACCGGCTTGTTCTGTCCCGTTTCGGTCCCCCCGGGGTCATCATTAATGAGGAACTGGAAGTGATTCAGTTCCGCGGACAGACCGGCATGTTTCTGGAGCCGTCACCGGGGCCTGCCAACTACAGCATTCTGAAGATGGCCCGCGAGGGCTTGTTGAATGATCTGCGCAGCGCCATCCACCGTTCCATGACCGGCGATACGCCGGTCCATCATGAGGGGCTGCGCGTCAAACGCAACGGAGATTACATCCAATTCGATTTGGACGTTATTCCATTGCGCAGGCCAGCGGGAGCCGGCCGCTTCTTCCTGGTGCTGTTCCAATCCGCGCGGGACATTTTTCCGAAGCGCGCGGAAGGCAAACTCGCTCGAGCTCCAAAAAACCGTGGGTCGGAGGAGGTCCAGACCCTTCGAACCGAGCTCAGTGCAACGAAAGAGAGTCTACAGGCCATTATCGAGGAGCAAGAAGCCTCCAACGAGGAGTTGCGATCCGCCAACGAGGAAATCCAGTCCAGCAACGAGGAACTGCAGAGCACGAACGAGGAACTGGAAACTGCCAAGGAAGAGCTGCAATCCAGCAATGAAGAGCTGAACACAGTCAACGAAGAGCTGGAGAATCGAAACGTGCAGCTTGCCCAGGTGAATGACGACCTGCGGAACCTCCTCAGCAGCGTAAACATTCCTATCGTGATGGTCGGGAGCGATATGCGCATCCGCCGCTTCACGCCTCAGGCCGAAAAGGTTCTCAGCATTATCCCCAGCGATACGGGCCGCCCGATCGGCAACATCCGACCAAATATCAATGTGCCCAACCTCGAGCAATTACTGAAAGAGGTCATCGAAATGCTCCGCACCCACGAAGCCGAGGTGCAGGATTCAAGCGGACGCTGGTATCTGCTGCGTATCCGGCCGTATCGCACCGAGGACAACAAAATTGAAGGTGCGGTTCTGGCGCTGGTGGACATCGATGACATGAAGCGGAGCCTCGAAGAAGTTCGCAAGAATCGCGATTTCAACCAGTCCGTTATCGAAACAACACGTTCTTCCGTGCTGGTGCTCGATGCCAACCTGCGCGCGAGGCTCGCCAACCCGGCTTTCTATCGGATGTTTCAGCTGACTCCAGCGGAAGTGCTCGACCATGCCGTGTACGACATCGGAAACGGCCAATGGCGGTTTCCGGAGCTGCGCGATATTCTGGACCGGCGCCTGGTGGACAACGGTCGCCTGGACGATCTCAAAATCACGCACGAATTCTCCCGCGTGGGACGTAAAACATTGATCATCAATGCCCGCCGCTTCCAGGGAAGCTCGGGCGAGGATCCCTCGGTGTTGCTGGCCATCGAGGACGTGACTGACCACAAATAGAGGTAGACGCCATGCCCCGAACCCGCATTCTGATGGCCGATGACCACACCCTCCTTCTCGAGGGGTATCGCAGGCTGTTGCAAGAAGAATTCGATGTAATCGGCGCAGCGACCGACGGCCGTGAACTTCTGGAAATGGCTAAGGCCAGCGAACCGGAACTGGTTCTCATGGACCTTTCCATGCCGAAGCTCAATGGCATTGATGCTACCCGCCGGCTCGCCAGTTTGCTCCCCAATACCAAGGTTCTCATGGTCAGCATGCACGACGATCCGGACTATGTGGTGGAATCGCTGCGCGCCGGCGCCGTTGGATTCGTTCTCAAACGAGCCGGTTGGGAAGAACTCCTGGAGGCAATCCACAAAGTTCTGGCCGGAGAAATCTATGTGACGCCCCTGATTGCCGGCCAAGCCATGGAGTTGTTGCGCAAGAGCCGCCAACCCGGCATAGAGGAAACGCTCACGTTGAGGCAGCGGGAAGTATTGCAATTAGTCGCCGAGGGCCGCACGGCGCAGGAAATCGCCGGCACGCTGAAGATCTCCGTCAAGACGGTGGAGTTTCATAAGGCGCGCATCATGCAGCAATTGGGACTGCACACGGTAGCCGGCCTCACCCGCTACGCGTTGCGCCACGGCATGCTGGCTTGAAATGCCGGCGCCCGATCGGGCGCTTTCATCAGCGGATTGTGTCTAACGACCGATCTTGATCGCTCAACATATTGGTCGCGAATCATCATGCGCTATGTGCCCGTTTAGATGCAGGGTTGAGAATTTCGTGTAACCGCTGAGCGACTAACCTTTCGTCTCCGGGCTGAAGTGTATTTGAAGTTATAGAGATGACATATTCTGCGTCTGTGTGTTGCCGTTCCAGCTTGGGTTGAGGGTCAGATCGCCTCACGAGCTCGCGACCCATGCCGTTGTACACCTCGATGTGAGGTTCACCAGTCCGAAGCGCCTCAATACACTGCTCCTTCGACAGGCCAAAAGCCTTCTCATCCCAGAGCACCGCCAGGTGCGGCACTTCGTTTCCGACTTTACGGTAATAAATTCGCGCCTGCACGCCCGGAATTGTATTGAGGTTTTTCGCGATGTAATTCAGCCGCGACTCCCACACACGGCAGTCGGCCTGGTAATCGCGCTTGGATGACCATTCGACGGCGGCGAGCGCGCCGACGATCTCCTCCTTGCCGACCTTCATGGGCCGGCAGATCGATCCTTCATAGGGCGAGCCGTTCCGCAGAGCGGCTTCGATCAGATCTTTGCGTCCGAAGAGGATGCCGCTGCACTGCGGGCCCATCAGGCCTTTGCCACCACTTACGCAGAAAAGGTCAGTGCCGAGCGAGGCCAGCATTTTCAGGCGCTCAAAGGGCGGGCATTCCGCGGCGCCATCGAGCATAAAGGGGACGCCGCGCCGTTTGCACGCAGCAATGGCGTCGTCGAGCTTCACGGGACCCGAGTCGCCGTAGGTAAATTCCATCATGGCCGTACGTTGGTTGAAGGCTGACTCCAGTTCGTCCATGCTGTTGACGACGACGAGCTTAGCCCCACAAAGCGCGATGCCTCGATCCCAAGGGCTACGATGCGTGATGATCACCTCATTCTTCATGCCTTCGGTATCCGGGAGGCGGTAAATTTTGCCGGGATCCATACCTGCAATGCAGGCGGCAGTAGCCTGGGCGATGCAGGCCGCGGAGCCGCTGCAAACCATGGCAGCCTCGGTACCGGCGAACGTCGCCAAACGTGCGCCGACTGCTTGCTGCAATTCTACGATTTCGACGTAATGCTCCGAAGCGCGCTCCATCGCGCGATGTACCTCAGGCGGCATCAGGGTGCAGGAATAGAACGTCACGACGCCCTGACCGTTGATCAGCGTACGCACACCCAGTTCGTCGTAGATGCTTGGGGCCGTCGACTTGTGACCCGCAGATCTGGCCGCCGCGGGAACGCCGGTGGCGCCCACCATCGAACCAACGCCTGCGGTTTGCAATAGCCGTCTTCTACTCCATGCGGATTTCCTGGGTTGCATGAGTTCGCCTCCATTCTTTCCGATTATGATCAGCTTGCTGGTTGACCTGGAAACTTCCAGATGCGCAGGGCGTTCTCGCCCAGGATGAGTTTGCGGTCTTCGCCGGTATAGAATTCGAGCACGGAATCGACGAACTCCAGCTCCTTATTCATGGGCAGTTCCCACCGCGGCCGGGGATACCCGGTGCCCCAGATCAACTGTCTTCCGCCGAATTCCTCATAGACGGCTTTGAAAAAAGGCCACGTATCCCGGTAGGGGAAGCGCTCCAGCGAGATCTCATAGGGTTCCGATGCGCTAATCCAGACCTGGGGGAATTTTCTCAGCCGGAACATTTTGCGGAAATCCTTCCACGGATCCGGACCTCTGAGATCAGGTTCGCCCAAGTGGTCCACCACCACCTTTACGCCCGCGAAACGCGCAGCCATGTCCTCGAGCATCGGCATTTGGTGCGGGAGGATATAGAAGTTGAACACCGCGCCTAATTTTTCCGCCTCACGCCACAACGGATAGTGTGCTTTGGAATTCAGCCACGTCGAGTTCGGATGATACAGCGGGCTGAAGCGCATGCCTTGAAAGCCGTGTTCCTTGACCCAATAGCGCAGCCGATCGGCAACGTTGGGATCTTCGGGATTGATCAGCCCATGGGCGACAAAAAGATCGGGATATTTATGGAGCGAGTCGCTGATATATGAGTTATCCCATCCGTAGTTGCGCTGGTTAATCAGCACGGCATAGCTCAGGCCGAATTCCCGCATGTCCTCAACCTGGTTCTCGACGGGAGCGGCCATGTCGGGCCTGGCGTCGGGGTGCTCGGGATTGTGGAAAGGGTACTTCGGATCAATCGTCCAAACTTCGAGGTGAGTGTCGATGATCAGGCGCTTGGGCTTGTCAGCCAGCGCGGCACCGGTTTGAGCAAGAAAAGCACGGCGAGTTAAAGGATTTCCGCCGGATCTCATATTGTGCCAAGGCCGCGAGAGATCAAGTTGGCCTCGTGAAATGAAGTGCGTACTTCTCGCGCACCATAATCAAGTAGGCGAGTATTCCGATTGCCAGCACAACCCAGATAGCGTTCATCGGGGCCTGATAACTACCGGTTTTCAGTTTCAGCCACCCAGTCAGCAATGGGGCGACAATGCCGGCGATACTGGCTGCGCAATTTTGCACTCCGGCCATGGCTCCGATGGTAGGGGCCGGAAACAGCGTTTGCGTAATGGCCCAATAATTGGCTGTCGCCAAGCCTAAACCGGAAAGCGAAACGATAGAGAAGGTCACCGCCATGGTTACCGACGAGCTGTGAGCGCCGATCGATTCCGTACAAGCGATCGCAAGGCCTGCAATGGTGAAGGCTTTTCGCACCGTTACAGCATTGCCTCCGCGCCGGATGAGTAAGTCCGCGCACCAACCGCCAAGCACGGCAACGATCGCCATACCACCAAAACTGAAGAACGTATATAGCCCCATCTTTGACAGAGACTGATGACGCTGCTCGACGAAATAGGCAGGCATCCAGGTTATACAGAAAAAGACAAAATACATATAGCAGAAGGTGACGATGACGGTCCCCCACAATACGGGGTTCACGATCAACCGATCGAGGCTGACGGGCTCTGGCGCGCTGGTTCCCGTGATGCTCGCCACGGCGTTCTGACGGTCATCATCAACCAGCGCGATCCAGGGAATCAACCATACCAGCCCGCCTAATCCAAGAATCAGGAACATCATGCGCCAGTCGTACCGAACAATCAACCAGGCGGCGAGTGGAGGACCGATGGCCGGGCCGATCTTGGTGCCGGCCATGTAAAGGCCGACCGCCAAGCCTCTTTCCTTTTCGCCAAAGTGAAAGCGTATCCACTTGTAACTGGCAGGCGCCACAACGGCTTCTCCAATGCCGAGAATCACTCGCAATGCGAGCAGTGCCGAAAGTGATCCGACAAGCACCGTCCCGGCGGATGCCAGACACCAGAACAGGAAACTGAGGGCGTAAGGCCACTTCACACCGTAGCGATCGACCAGCCAACCGGCAGGAATCTGCAAGGCGGCGTAGGCCCAAAAGAACGATGAATTGAGCGTTCCGCGATCCAGATCCGATAAATGGAAAAGCCGAATGAAATCCGGTAGTGCAAGCGCTACCGGCAGGTTGGAGCGCGAAACGTAGGCGATGATCATGCCGGCGTTCAACAACCCGATGATGATCCAGCGCCTGGAATTGGCCTGGGCGGCCGCCCGTGCGGATGATGTTCCCGGACTCGAGGTTTTCATCTTTAATGGCCGACGCAGCGGCTAAGCCCTGAAGTACGGCTTGAGCGCAGCAAAATTGAAGTCAATCTCCTGAATGGCCGCCGGTGAGAGCTTCACGTCATGCTGGCGCGAGACGCTGGTCTTGAACACTCCGCGTTTTTTCATAATGTACGGGCGCGTTCCGGGGATGCGTTCGTCCACATTGGTCATGAGCAGCAATTTGCTGAATAACTCTCTAGCTCTCTCATGCTCTCCATTCTGGTACGAATCCCAGATTTGGGCGTAGAGATCGGCATACGGCGCGCCGGGCATTGTGCCGTCGAAGCCCAAGCGCATTTCGTACAACATACCCACTCCGGCATTGCCGCTGAAGACGGCTTTCACCGCGGGGCGGTGCGCGGCTAGTTCCGTCATGCGTTCGATTACCGGCTTGTACTCTTCCTTGATGTACCCGAAATTCGGGAAATCTTCGCAGAGATCGACCAAAAACTTGACGTCGGGCTCGATACCGTTTGCGCCGCCTGTGGTCTGGATAAAAAACGGACGCTTTGTGGCGTGGCCTAATGCGCGGTAGTATTCGCGAAAGTCATTGATCGAATGGGCTTCAGTCGGCGGCATGGCGATCACGGCATCGGGATCAAGTTCCTCCGCATGGCGTAGATAGGCCAGAGCCCCTTCCGTATTGGAAGCTTGGACACCCAAGACCAGAGCCGGGCCCTTGCCCTTCGCCGCCTTGGCGAGAACCTCCATGCCTTGCATCCGCTCGGCGCGCGAAAGCTGGGAAAACTCGCTAGCCATTTGAGGCCACACCATTCCCTGCACACCGCAGCGGTCCATGAAGTCCACCTCGCGGGCCAGATCTTCATAATCCACGGCGTTACCGTCTGTGTAGGGCGTTGCCATGATGGGAAAAGCTCCGCGCAGCCGCTTGATTGCTGCTCCGAGGCGCGTGGACAATCCAGCCGCCATTACGCAGCGCAAAAACTGCCGCCGGGAAGGGAGAAATTCGCCACGCATCGTGCTACCGATTGTAAGACAAAGATGCGTCTTTGAGTTCTGCGCACAAGAATGAAACAATAGGAGCCCGATGCGCGAACGACCACCCTTCATGAAGCCAGCCCTTGCCATACGGCTGGTAACCTGGATTCCATAAAGGGAGCCGCTATTCGTGCTTCAATCGGTACCGCGAATCGTAATTCCGGATGACGCGCCACCCGTAATGGCGCCTAGCGATGCTTACCGCAGTTTGCTGCAACGGGTGCAGGTGGATTATCACGACACGCTTCCGGGAACGGAAGACCGGCTGATTGAGCGTATCGCAGGCGCGGAGATTGTTATCAATATACGATCATCCAGCCGTTTCACAGAAAATGTGTTCCGCCGGTCGCCTGAGCTGCGCTTGCTTTCATTGTGGGGGACCGGCACGGATAACGTAGATCTCTATGCAGCTGCGCGTCAAGGCGTTACGGTCACGAACACACCCGGCGTCTCCGCAGCTTCGGTGGCAGAGCATGCGCTGGCACTTCTGCTGGCAACTGCACGGCGCATTCCGCAGCTCGATACGGAAGTCCGGCAAGGCCGCTGGCCGCGCGGGCGGATGTGGCAAATGCAGGGCAAGACTCTGGGCATCGTGGGACTGGGAGCAATCGGCCGGGAGTTCGCGCGCATGGGAGCCGCCATTGGGATGCGGGTCATTGCGTGGACCATGCACGCGAACCCAGCACTCGGGTACGAGCTGGTCCCGCTTGATGACCTGTTGCATTCAAGCGATGTGGTTAGCCTGCATCTTCGGCTGTCCGCCGAAACGCGCAACTTCATCGGGAAAAGTGAATTCGAAAAGATGAAACCGTCTGCCATTCTGATCAACACTGCGCGTGGCGCAATTGTGGACGAGCAGGCGATGATCGAGGCGCTCGCCACCAGCCGCATTGCAGGCGCCGGTTTGGATGTTTTTGACACTGAGCCATTGCCACCTAACCACCCGCTCACGCAATTGAAGAATGTCGTCCTCACGCCGCACTGCGCAGGTATCACGCCCGAAGCGCTCGAGGCCGGCCTGCGTCTCTCCATTGAGAACGTTTGGAGCTTTCTGGAGGGACGTCCCGTGAATGTAGTGATAGCCGGGGACGGGCAGCGTTAATATGCCAACGGGCGCCGAGCTGTTCGTCAGAACAATGGAACAGCTCGGTATCGGCCACATTTTTACGCTCGTCGGAGATCACCTCAACGAAGTGTTGATCCAGGCGGCTGAGAAAAAGATGCGGATTCTCGATATGCGTCACGAGTCCGGAGTGACGCATGCGGCCGATGCCTGGGCCCGGCTGAACCGCCTGCCTGCGATATCTCTGGTTACCGGCGGCCCCGGGCACACCAATTCCCTGACTGGGATCGCAACCGCGAACCTGGCCGGCAGCCCGCTGATTGCCGTGAGTGGAAGCCGGGCGTCTTCGGTTGCAGATCGAGGCGGGTTCCAAGATATAGACCAGGTCGGCATTGTGCAGCCCGTGGTGAAATGGGCCGCCCAGCCGCCAAACGCCGCACAGATCCCGTTTTACCTGGCGCGCGCCTACGCCGAAGCAAACAGCGGACGTAGAGGAGTGGCGCACTTGACCATTCCGGTGGATTTGTTTGCAGCGCAGGCGGACAGCTCGGATTCAGCAGCTCGGAGCGATTTTGCGCCGCCCGCACCAACGGCAGCGGAGGTCGATCAGGCCCTTCGTATGCTTGCTTCCGCCCAGCGTCCACTGGTTATCGCCGGCAGCGGAGTTTGGTGGTCGCGTGCAGAAATCGAACTACGAGAGTTCATCGAGAAGGCTTCCCTCCCTCTGTACACCATTACCATGGCGCGTGGCATCGTCCCGGACACGCATCCCCTGTGCATGGGATACGCCGATCCCGCGCTGAACCAAGCAGCGGTCGCGGCATATCAGGAAGCGGACCTGATTCTGGTGATCGGGAAACGAATCGATTACCGGCTTGGACTCGGCGGCGAGCGCGTGTTTCGTGCCGGAACGCGCTTCATCCAAGTTGATATACACGCACCGGAACTGGGTATGAATCGCCGATTGGACCTCGGCATCTGCGGCGACGCCAAAGCGACATTAAGAGCACTTACGGAAGAGTGGTCAAGCAGTGCTGATCTATCGAAATGGATTCAGCATCTGCGCACGTTAAGGGAGAAATGGGAGCAGAGGATTGCACAGGCGGCCGGCCACAGCTCGTCGAAGTTGCATGCCGCCGCATTTTTTCGAGAACTCAAGCGCGTGCTTCCGTCCGGTCTCCTGTACTCCTGGGACGGCGGCGACTTTGCACATTGGGGTCGTATACTGCTTCCTGCGCTTCAACCGGGAGGCTGGCTGAGACTCGGGCCGTTAGGTACGATTGGGGCTTCTCTTCCGAACGGTATTGCGCTTCAGTTGGCGAATCCTGAAAAGCGAGTGGTCGTCTTTACGGGAGATGGAGCGCTAGGCTTCTACCTTGCCGAAATGGAAACTGCGGTGCGGCACCGATTGCCGATCGTGGTCATAGTGGGGAACGATGCCGGATGGGGCTTGGAGCGCGAGTTGCAAAATGTGAATGGGGATCGGAATGAAACAGTGGCCACCGAACTGAGCCCCGTTCGATATGACAATGTCATGGAAGCTTTCGGCGGGCGGGGCGAGACCATCGAGTCACTCGATCAAATTGGGCCCGCAGTGAACCGTGCTCTCGCCCTAGCCGTGCCATATTGTCTGAACGTGAAGATCCGTGGGATGCGCTCACCCTTCACTGACTGGCAGATCGCCGGCAGAAACCTTACGACTGGCAATCGCCGCTGAAGCGAAACCGGGTAATTACCGGGCCCGATAATTTATTGTGCGGAAGCTGCGACGGCGTTGGAGACGAGTCGGAGAAACCGGCCGTCATCGACAGAATAAGGGCGGTTAGTCAAGATGACGCATATAAGCTGCGTTGCAGGGTCCGCCCATGCCAGGGTGCCAGTGGCTCCGGCATGGCCGAATGCGTCACCCGAAACGAGATCGCCGAATGCGTTCCATGCACGCGAGCGACCGAGCGCCCATCCGAGTCCCCATGGCGCTTTCAACTCGGTGTTCTGATCCGATGTCATCGCTTTCACCGTGGCTGTACTGAAGGTACGCTTGCCTGCATATACGCCGCCGTCAAGAAATGTCTGTAAGAGGATGGCAATGTCAGATGTTGTGCTATGCATGCCGCCCCAGGGGCAGCCCATATCACGCCAATACAATGTATTGGGGCCGAACCGGGCATCATCCGCAGGATCTATGCCGGGTGCCGGCGCACAGCTTACCAATTCGCTAACGCGCCTTCCGGCGAGCCCGAGAGAGCTATCCTTCATGCCCAAAGGCCCAAAAATTTCCTGTTTCTCGAAATCGCGTAATGTCATCCCCGATAATTTCTCCACGATTTGCGCCGCGAGCAAAATCCCCATGCTCTGATACCGGACTTCGCTGCCCGGAGGGAAAAGGAGCGGGGTCTTGTAAACATGGCGGACAAATTCGTCAAGTGGGGCATGGGCGCGCCGCAATTCAATATTTTCCGGGAGCATATCCGGCAGTCCGGACGCATGCCGTAGGAGATCGCGAACCTGAACCTTATCCCGTTCCCCGCCTTGAAATTCCGGCAGGTAGCGCTGAACGGGATCGCGGAGCGACACCAGGCCCCGCTCAACCAAAAGCATTAAAGAGCACGCTGTGACCGGTTTCGTGATGGACGCCAGCAGAAACACGGAATCGGGCTGCACCTCCGGTGAATCTGGTGCCGCAGAGAGCCGGCCGAAACCGCGATGCAGCACGATATGTCCGCGGTGCGCAACCAGGATCGCCGCAGCACCCAGCTTGCCCGATCCGACTTCTGATTGGATGAGCTGCGATGCTCTGTCCAGTTGCCGCTGCGATACGCCGGGGCGGGCTGCTGCATCCGTTGTCAATTGCGCCGCCAGCGACCCGGCGAATACCATGCAGAGAACACTAAGAAGCCCGCGTACCATGAGCTGCATCTCGATCGTCTAAACTGAATTCCACACCACTCCGAACGCCGGCGCATCAATTTCCGGTCATGTTCCTCGCCAGCGCCTCGGTCGCCTGCATGACCCGAATCAAATTCTCTCCCATGATCTTACGGATTTCTCCATCGGAGTAGCCAAGATCAATGAGCCCTTTAACCAGCATCGGGTACTTGGAAACATCCTCGACGCCACTAGGCACCATTCCAGAAACTCCATCGAAATCCGAACCGATGCCTACATGATCTGCGCCAATCGTCTTCACGACATGATCGATGTGCCGCAGCACCGCTCCAATATCCACCGGCGGCAATTGCGCCTTGTACCGTTGTTGAATCGCGCGCCTCAACTCCCACCGCCGCGGGTTGTTCCGATTCACCGCAAGCATATCAGCGATTTCCCTATCGCGCGCGGTGTGAAGCCGCGCAAATTGAGCGGCAGCTTTTTCGTCGAGGTAAGCGGTATTGAAGTTGATGAACACTACACCGCCTGTGTGCGCCAAAACCCGCAGCATTTCATCACTCATATTGCGTGGAATGTTGCATAGTGCCCGCATGGAGGAATGTGATGCGATCACCGGCGCTCGCGAGGCCTCCACGGCATCATAGAACGTTTTATCGGAAACGTGTGAAACGTCTACCATCATGCCCAACCGGTTCATTTCGCGGACAACGTCGCGTCCATACGACGAAAGCCCGTTGTGCACGGCCTCATCGGTGCTCGAATCCGCCCAGTCGTTTGTCTTGAAATGCGTTAGTGTCATGTACCGGACGCCCAGGCGATAATAATCCCGCAATACGGGGAGGCTGTTGGTGATGAGCTGTCCTCCTTCGACACCCAGCAGTGCCGCAATTTTTCCATCCCGGTGGATTCGTTCGATGTCCTTTGCGGTGGACGCCATCTCAATATCTTTTGGGTTCCGGCGTACTTCTTCGCGCAGCCCGTCGATCAGTTCGAGCGTCCGCGTAACCCACATCTCTTGGGGGAGATCCTGTGCGACATAAACGCCGAAGAAAATGGCTCCAGCACGGCCGCGCTTGAGGCGCGGAATGTCCGCCTCGTAATAGCGATGTTCTTCGGCCAGCTGGTGCCCTTCGTCGACGATGTAACCCGGCGTGTCGACATGAGTATCGATGATGAGCAACTGTTGCAACAGGCGGTCGAGGCGATCGCTGGAACTAGTTTGGGCAAAAAGCGTTGCCCCCAGGAGGAAAACTCCCCATGTGTTCCGGGATTGCATGCGCAGTCATCTTATCAGGGACTCCGTGGTCACCGGATGAGCGCACGGGCGATTGTACAGCGGCAACAAACTACTGAACGTATGCGCCTGTGTTTGTGGCGAGAGCCAATAGATCCGTCGATTGAAGGTTCCATAATCGCTGATAGAGACCATTCTCGATCTTTACAAGCAAATCGTGGCTGCCTTCTTCGACGATGTGACCGTCCTTTACTACGACGATCCGATCCATTTTGCGAATGGTGGAAAGCCGATGCGCAACCGCAACCACAGTTCTGCCGACAACGAGCCGGGCAAGGGAATCCTGAATGTATACCTCCGATTCGGAATCCAAACTGCTCGTGGCCTCGTCAAGAACAAGAATAGGAGCATCCATAAGAATGGCCCTGGCGATGGCTACACGTTGACGCTCGCCGCCTGAGAGTTTTACTCCGCGTTCTCCAACCAGCGTTTCGTAGCCCTCCGGGAAGTTCGAGATGAACTCGTGGCAATGCGCCGATTTGGCTGCTCGGACGACCTCTTCGTCGCTAGCTCCGGGTTTCGAATACCGTATGTTGTCCATCAAACTGCGATGGAAAAGAATTGGTTCTTGTGGCACGAAAGCGATATTTCGATGCAGGCTCGCCTGCGTCACTTCCGCGACATCCTGATGATCAATAAGGATCGCGCCGCTATTCAGGTCATACAGCCGAACCAAAAGTTTAAGAATGGTCGACTTCCCTCCGCCGGACGGGCCAACGACTCCCACCCGTTCGCCGGGCTTGATCTTCAAACTAAAGTCTTGAAGCACCAACTTACGGCCGCGGCCGTAGGAAAAGTTGACATTGCGGAACTCGACCAGCCCCTTCCGAGCTATAAGGACCGCCGCGCCTTCTGCATCCACTACCTCATGCGGGGTCAGGAGGATCTCGGTCATTTCGTTCGCGTCTGCCATCGCTTCGTAGATCCTGCGTACATTTCCGCCCATCGAACGCACTTGTTCCGTAAGCTGCGAAAGATAGGAGCGAAGTAAAACAAAATCTCCGAGCGTGAGGATTCCTTGAAGCCAGTAGCGGACGGACATCAGCAGTACGATGATCTCCAATGCGCGTATTGTTAACCCCTGGATGCCATCGGAATACCAGCCCAGATTCCACGAAGTAAACCTGGCCCGGCAATGCTCGCCGGTCAGATCGTCAAATTGCGACATCTCGCGGTCGATTCCGGCGAATAGTTTCAGGTTGATATTGTTCGTGGTTGTATCGTTGAGCCGGGCGGTAACTGCCGTGTCGAGATCGGCGCGAGCCAAGTCGAACTTCAACTTCCATTTTGCAAAAAAGTAATTGAAACAAACGAAGACCACCGTCCAGACAAAGAAAACCCAGCCGAGCATCGTATTACGCCAGAAGAGCACCCCGATGATGATGACGATTCGTATTCCCGTCTGACCCATCTCCATCGAGAGCTGATCGGCTACCACCTCAAATCCGGCGGCAAAACGATTAATCCGCTTCACGAGTGCCCCCGCGAAGTTATTCGTGAAAAACTTATGCGAATGATTCTGCAGATAATCGAAGCAGTAATCCGTGAGATCTTTCATCGTGCGGCTCTCGAACCGCATAACGGCCCATGAACACGACCGCCAGCCAACCCATGAACACAGCATCACAAGGCCGATGAACCCAATCGTCTGGTAGATCTCTCTCAAGCCGGCACGTGCCGTCTTGTGAAAAGGATCAATGGCCAGTTGGTCAAAAAACCGCTTGTACATCAGCGGAGACACCATATCTGCTCCGATAATGCCGATAATGCCCGCCATGCATATGACCAGCATTGGCCAGTAGACGCGGGCATGGCGCCAATAGATTCCGAGGGTCTGTGCGGCGAGATTGTTCCCCTTCCATTCTTCGAAAAATTTGGTTTCAGGCAATTTATTCTTGTCCTCGTATGGGCTACAGCAGACAGGAGTCGAATGTGGAATTGGCCGCACCTGCACCTTTAGGCGGCTGAGCCGGCGGAACCCCTACTGATACATTAGCCTGTTCGTGGCGCTTTTTGCCTCAGTCCCACAACGGCAGCCGGGTCGTGCGTCGGTCACCCGAATAGAAGTACCGTCCCGTAGTCGGGCACAATAGCCTGGCGACGGCGACCGCGTTATTCGCGATCGTGTCCGACGCACCTTGCGAGTGAATACACAAATTTCAATCCAGGACCCGCTCACCCTTTTCATTCATTTGGAACATGCCCTTGTCCTCCGCGAACCTCCATCGCGGAAGCAGTTCGTTCATGGCATGCAGTTCGTACTCGACCTCCGTCCGAAGGCGGTGCGTCCGGTCCAGAAACTACTCCCCATCCGCAGCGCGCGGCCGCGCGACGATAGACTGGTCACCCAGGTATCGATGAATTTGGGCTGCCGGATCGGCGGCTGATGCATAGCGCCGCGCCTTATCTTTCTCAAGGGCCCTTACGACGATCATTTCCATGTCGCCGCGATAAATGCGGCTGACGGAGCTGAGTGACGATGGCGGACGGTGTAAGGCAATCGCCCGAAGCGCAGCCGTGAAGACTTCGAGCTTAAAGGCCGTTCCAGAAGCCATGCAGCACGGTCAAAAAGTCAGCTTCAGCCCGAATTGAACCTGCCTGGATGACGTGGCAGTAGAGGTGATTAGCCCCGCCGATGGACTGGCGGCACCGCTCGAAAACACGATCGGGTTGGGCGTGCCGAAGTTTGTGTGGTTGAGCAGATTGAAGCACTCAACCCTGAATTGCGCTGCCGCCCTATCTGACAAGGGGACGGCTTTAAACAGGGAAAAATCAACATCCACCAGGCCTGGTCCGACAAGTGTTCCTCGACCCAGATTCCCGTATGTGCCCGCTGGCGGCAGAACGAACGCATTTGGATTGAACCAGCGGTTTGGCTTCCCGAGCACGATCGGCCCGGTGAAATCAGGATTCAACGAGGGCCGGTCGGGGTTCCGGGTATCACCGTCACCCGAGCGGTTGGAACCGATCTGCGGCGTGAATGGAAATCCGCTCACGAAGGTAGCAATTCCGTTGATCTGCCAGTGGTTGATTAGTTTGCTCCCCAGGCTGTGGCCGCGGTTGAGCCAGCGCTTGCCGTTGCCGAACGGCAGCTCGTAGCGGCCCGAGCCGCTCGCCTGATGGGTGATATTCATGGCAGAAGGCCCCCAATCTAATCGCAAATCGTTGCGGTTCAGGACCATCTGCGCCTGATTATTCGATTGCGCGCCGGTTAGGCCTGAATTCATGTCGAGATTTTTCGACCACGTGTAGTTGGCACGAAATTGAAGGCCTTGACGCAAGTGTCTTGTCACGTCGATCTCCAGGGCGTTGTAACTGCTATTGCCCTCCGTGTACCAGAAGAATCCGCCGGAAAGGTATGGGTTGGGCCGGCCTCCGGCCGGGATGTATTCCGCGCCTTTCGGCACGGTGCTCCGCCCCGCGCCGACACCACCTGCCAAGCAGCCGCCGGCACTGGTACAAATCCGGGCGGGGATGCTGTTGGGATCTATGCTCAACAGACCGTGGTATCCAAAGGATCCAACATAAGCGAGCCGGAGAGCCGTGCCTTGGTCGAGCTGTTGCTCCACCGTGAAGTTCCAGGACTGCACCGCGGGAGTATAGGCATCGGCCTGCACACCCTGTGGCGCATAGATAGTGCAAGGACGTGCAACACCCATTCCGCATGGAGGCGGCAGGAGCGCGTGGGGGACAATCGGGAGTATGGAGGACAACGTGACGTTGGAGAACGATATTGCGCCGTTGTAGGGAGGCAGTGAATTCAGCAGAAAGCTGAGAGCATCGATCAGGGAGTAGTAGGTTCCGTATCCCGCGCGGATCGCCGTGGCGCCTTTTCCAAAGGGGTCCCATGCCAGGCCGGCTCTGGGGCCGAAGAGCTTTGTGGCGCGGTTCTCTGTGAACGCCGCGTTGGCAACTCGCGGCGTGGTCAACAGCGCACCCTGCGCGCCGGTGACGTAATTGGCCGCGCGCCGCGACACTTCATTCCACCCAGTGGTGAATTCATGCCGCAGCCCCAATTCGACGATCAGATTCGGCTTGACCTTGATCGCATCCTCGAAATACCCAGCGCCGAACAGGCTCCGCCAGCCGAGTTCCGTGGGATTGGGCACCACTTGAAAGGTGCTCACGATCCCTTGCAGGAACGTGGGTAAGCTCGCAAACGTCGCCTGCCCAAGCTGGCGGGATGCGGAGTCGTCATTGTCCTGCATCCGCTGAAACCAAACTCCCATGCTGATCTGGTGCATTCCCTTGCTGATCTGCACGCTATCAGTGGCCGTAAAAAGATTCCGGCGATTCCATGCGTTTGAAGCGTTGTTTGCTCCGGCCGGGGTGATCGAGGCTGCACCGGTCGTTGTGACGCCGCCGCCAATGACGATGCCGCCGGGGCCCTCGCCACCGACGAAGGCGCTCGCTGGCGGAAAAGGTGCCAGCAAGATTGGATCAAGAGTGAAGCCGGCGCGAGAGAACCCGAGCGTGACAGTGTTCAGGATTTGCGAAGAAATGACGTGCGTTTCCTGAACACTGGCCACCTGCATGCGCAGGAGGTCGTTCGACCCGAATAAGGGGTCCGCGAGCGGAGTCCGATTGGTACCGTCGTCGATCGTGTACACTCCCGAGAGTTTGTCCTGATCGTGAGGGTTGTAGTCTGCTCGCAGGGTGCCAAAATCCTCTCGAACCGACTGCCGGGGATGGTTGTAAGCAAGTGCCGTGCCGCTGGCAACGCCTTTCACCAGCAGTTCCGGACCATTGGGTTGAGGCCAGAACGACATGTATTGCAACATCGAGCTATCGAGTCCGGCAACAGCGGCGTATTCACCGGAGGCATTCGGCAACAGGCCTTGGCGCGCCCATTCATCGGGGACAACGCTGACGTTGCTCAAGGCCAGCGCTTGCCGGAATCCTTCATAATTGCCGAACAGGAACAGCCGGTTCTTCCGGATCGGACCTCCAAGCGCGCCTCCGAATTGGTTCCGGCGGAAAGGAGGAGCCGGGCCCTGATCGAAAAAATTGCGGGCGTCCAGCGCGCTGTTGCGGAGAAACTCGAAAACCGTCCCGTGAACGGCGTTGGCGCCCGACTGGGTGACAATGCTGATTTGTGCGCCACTGCGTTTCCCATACTCGGCGGAGTATGCGCCGGAGAGTACGTTAAACTCGCGGATGGCGTCAATCCCTAGCAGCTCGCCGCTTGCACCGCCTGGCGTGATGGCGAGCTGGCTCGATCCCGTATATTCCACGCCGTTGAGCAGGAACAGATTGTCCCCCGGCCGCCGGCCCTCCACCGAGAATGTGTTGCCGTTGCTTGTACTGGTCGGGTTGCTTTTCATCGCGCTGTAGTTGACGGCCGCGGGGTTGAGGGTGATCAGGTTATCGAAGCTGCGGCCGTTGAGCGGCAGGTCTTTCACCTCGCGTTCCCCAACCAGGCCGGAAACCGGGGAGGTAGTCGTGTTCACCACCGGAGTTCCGGCCACCACGCTAACTTGCTGGGGCAGGTCGCCGATTTCCAACTGGAGCCTCACAACGGCCTCCTGGCCCACGTCCAGCCTGATTCCCGTCTGAATTACGGATCGGAAGCCCGCCTTCTCGGCGATCACTTCCGTCAGCCCGAGAGGGAGCGAGAAGGCCCTGAAGTTGCCCTGGTCATCGGAACTGAGGACTCGGGTGGTTCCCGTTTCCACGCTTTTGACGGTGATAATCGCACCGCTTACAGCGGCGCCCGATGCGTCTTCGACTCGTCCGGAAATAATCGCGGCCACCTCAGCCCATCCTGGGCTCGCTCCGAGCAGATACAGCAAGGCCAGTAGACACAATCGACTCGGATTAAGATCAGGGGGTGTCACTCCCGTACGGCACAGAACTCGGCCAGTTTCGCTTCCGTGGCCTTCAGGCGGCCCGCGACGAGTCCCAACAGGCGACGATGAAGTTCCAAACCAAGCTCGCGGTCTTTCAGGCACATCGCAGAAAGTTGGGCACCGTCCCAGCACATGGCGTTAGACGCCTCTCGTGCACGTACCTGAAACAACGTGTCAGAGTGATCGAGAAAGGAGGACCAGCCAAACGCCTCACCCGGCCGCAACACCTGCACGCACACGGTATAGAAGGGCGCACGAACCTCGATACAGGCGCTACCGGAAAGCAGCAGGTAGAAGCGGGTCGAGCGCTCGCCGGTGGATAGAATAAGCTGACCTTCTTGAAACGCAACGTCGCGCCCGAGCGCAGCCAGCTTGGCAAGGTGCGCCTCAGCCATTCCAGCAGTGAAAGCGGCGTGCTTTAGCGTCATATGACCCAGTTGTGGTGCAAATTCCTCGATAAACAGGTTCCATCCCGACCATTGACGAGATTGGGCAAACAACAGCAATTTGGACGCCACGTAATGTATATTTCTGCCCTTAGCGCAGTCTCCCTCCACAGAGGCCACAGGGGCTGAGCCAGAAATTTCACAAATACGTCTGGCAGAAGATGTGACTGAAGTCACCGACCAGTTCAGTTGTGCCGGGTACCCGTGTGCGACGACTGCCTCGCGAAGGTCAAGCAAACCAATCAACGATTAAGAAGGGAGGTGCTCAAGGATGCGTTCCAGGCCAATCCGGCAAAGTGCGCTGGTGAGAATCTTTGGCTATCGGCATTTGACGAAATGATCTCTATCTCAGCATGCGATGAAGCTGGTGACGGCGAAGACCTACACCGACTCAAGAAGGGCCAATTACGTCTACTATCACTGCACCGGGTAACGCGAGGAAGTGCCGGAACCGTACGCACGCGAAGAGAGCCGCAAGCAAATCAGCGGACCTGTTTTTGCAACCATCGGCCCATGAGCAACGCAAACTCCTTCGCCTCGCTGCGCGGGAGGCGTTCTGGAAGCAGGGAGAGTTGCGGATGTCCCTTCCGGAGCCATTTGAGCAATTACTGCTATCGAACCGGATAACTGAGTGCAATCCCAATGACTTGGGAGGCAATGGCCGAGATTTTGATAACTGGCGGAGAGAGAGGGATTCGAACCCTCGATAGAGTTTCCCCTATACACGCTTTCCAAGCGTGCGCCTTCAACCACTCGGCCATCTCTCCGGTCGTGCGAGGTCTTTTTGCCAGTATAGCAATGGCTACTGGTTGATCACCGTGCCGTCGCGTTTGCGGACTTCTCCCCATCCGCCGTTCAGATGCTTCTGCTCTTCGTCTTCGAAAGTGCCGTAGGGGTATTTCGCCGCGAGTTTCTCATCGATTTCGATGCCCCAGCCCGGCGCTTCGTTCACGTAAAGGTAGCCGTTCTTCATGACCGGGCAGCCGCGGAAAACTTCCTGCAAGTGACCGCTGAACGGTGAATATTCCTGGATGCCAAAATTCGGGCAGACCAGGTCGAGCGTGGCATTTGCGGCGTGCCCGATAGGTGAAACGTCTCCCGGACCATGCCAGGCCGTGCGCACACCGAACATTTCCCCGAATGCGGCAATTTTCCTGCACGGGGTGACGCCGCCCGCCTGCGAGACGTGGATGCGAATGAAATCGATCAGCCGGTCGCGAATGAGCGGTGTCCACTCGTGCGGACTGTTGAACAATTCGCCCATGGCGATAGGCGTGGAGCATTGCTGCCGGATCTGGCGGAAGTACTCGATGTTCTCCGGGGAAAGCGGATCTTCCATAAAAAACATCTTGAACGGTTCCGCGTCCTTCACCAGTTGCACGGCCTGATTGGGTACGTAACGCTCGTGCATATCGTGGAGCAGCTCGACCTCCCAACCGAGCTCCTTCCGGCACGCCTCGAATAGTTGAAGCGCGCGCCGTGCGGCGGGCCTCGACTCGAAAACGGGACTCGAGTGCAGCGCCTCCACTTTTACGTCATTGCGCCGCGATCCATAGCCGGCCAGGCCCGGTACGCCAACCTGCACGCGTACGTGGCGGAATCCGGCGGCCATGAACTTGCGCGCGTTGTCGATCACTTCGGGAATCTCGGCGCCGTCCGCGTGCGTGTAGCAGTCCACGGCCTCGCGGCATTTGCCGCCGAGTACCTCGTAAACCGGCATTCCGGCCTGTCGTCCTTTGATATCCCATAACGCCTGATCTACGCCGCTGATGGCATTATTGAGCACCGGGCCGTTGCGCCAGTACGAGCTGTTATAGCAGGCCTCCCAGATATCCGTGATGCGGTCGGCCGGCTTTCCTATCAAAAAAGGCCGCAGATATTTCTCGACCGCTGCGTTCACCAGTTCCGCACGCTGCGTGAATGTAGCGCAGCCGTAGCCGTATAGGCCGTCCTGATCGGTCGTGATTTTGACCACGCTCAGCCGCAGGCCCGCCGGCGCCGTGGCGATGACCGAAACGTCGCGAATCTTCGGCGCGGCCATGCCGCGCAGGCGTTGAGAAAACAGGAGACCGCCGCCGGCGATCGCTTCAAAAAACCTCCTGCGTTCCATGACCGCCTACTTCTTCTCCGACTCTTCGATCATGCTCTTCAGCCGTTCCATCTCGCGGCGAATCCGCCGCTCCCGCATCGTGAGCATCAGAATATAGCCGGCCAGAATGACCCAGGCCGCAATGAAGCCCCAGATCAGGCCCTGAAAATTCCGCTGTAACCGGCCGATCTCGTCGCGAATAGGATCGAAATCGGCTTGAAGGAGAAGAGCCAAAACGGGAGCCGGCAATTGAGCATTCATATACATTTCTTAGAAAGCGTGGACCGTTCGCCGCAGGTAATCGATCTCGCGCTGCGTTTCCTCCTGGCGCAATCGGATCTTCGTGAGCGCCGCATAGAGCAGGAAGATCGCCAGCATGTTGAGACCGAAGGCGCGGCCCCACTCCGCCGGAAACGATCCGGTCTTGCTGAAGAAGACCGGCTGCGGATGGATGGTGCGCCACCAGCGAATCGAGAAGTAGACGATGGGCACGTCGGTGAAAGCGAAAATGGAGTAGACAGCGGCAAAGGTTGCGCGCTGCGTCGGCTCTTCGAGGGCCTGCCTCAGAATCAGGTACCCAGCGTAGAGAATCCAACAAATCAGCGCCGATGTGAGCCTCGGATCCCACGCCCACCACACGCCCCAGATCACGCGGGCCCAGATGGAGCCCGTCACTAGATTGACCGCGAGGAACGCCAGGCCGACCTCTGTGACCGATACCGCCAGCGCATCGTACTTAAAATTTTTCGTTACGAGAAACAGGACGCTTGCCACCAGCGCCACTGCGGAGCCGATCATGGCCGCCGAGGCTGCCGGCACATGGAAAAAGATGATGCGGAAGATTTGGCCCTGCCGCATCTCGTCCGCCAGGTGAGCGATGACGTATAGATTGCCCGCCAGCAGCGCAGCCGCGAGCACCAGCATCACGACGATTATTTTTTGACGCATCGTTTACCCCAACAAAACCGTATCCATCAAGACAAGGGCCAGCGACGTGAAGATAATGTCGAAGCCGAACAGCAGCTTAAACCAAATCGTATCGTCACCCGTGACGGCCTGTCCCGATACCAGCAGCGCGCTCAAGCGCATCGCTCCCAGCAACATCGGGATCAGCACCGGATAAACCAGCAGCGGCAGCATCACCTCGCGAAGCCGGATGTTGACGGTCAGCGCGCTAAAAATGGTCCCTATCGACGTCAGGCCCCATGTACCCAGTACCACCACCAGCATCAGCGGCCAAAACTGCCGCGTCCAACGCACATTATAGAAGATGCCGAAGACCGGCAAGGCCACCAGTTCCACCGCCAGAATCAAGACGAAATTGGCCATGGCTTTCCCTAAGAACAGCGCCGGGCCGGGAATGGGTGCGGCAATGAGCGCATCGAGGCAATCATTCGGCAGCTCGCGTGCGAAGCTGCGGTTCAGCACCAGCGTGCCGGCAAACGTGAATACGATCCACAACAGGCCGCCCGAGATCTCGCGCATGGTGTCTTCGGTCGGTTCGAATGCGAAGCTCAGCAGGAGGAGAACCACCAGCGCGAATGCAAACGATGCGTTGATGGCTTCCTTGGTCCGCATCTCCGCGCGCAGGTCCTTCATGGTGATCACCATCACCTGCCCGAGGAAGCGCATCAGTTCTCTCCGTACTGGGAGTAGACCCAGCCGGGGTTGCTCACCATCTCCTCGGTTCGCTCGCCGTGAAATGCCAGCCGGCCGCGATTAATCAAGGCCACGTGCGTGGCCAGCTCCATCGCTTCTCGGAGCTGATGCGTGGACATGATGATGGTGCGTCCGGCCGCCAGCGCCTCGCGCAGCACCGATTGCAGAACCGCAATGGCGCGATCATCCAGCGCTGTAAATGGCTCGTCCAGCAGTAGCACCGAAGGTCCGTGCAGAAAGGCGCGCGCCACCGCCAGGCGCTGACGCATGCCGCGCGAGAACTCCCGCACCAGGCCATCTCGAACACGCTCGAGCCCCGTACGCTCCAGCCACTCTTGGGCCGCGCGCTCGGCGTCCGGCAGCCGGTACAACCTCGCGAACAGCCGGAGGTTCTCGAGCGCGGAAAGCTCATCATAGACCGCGATCCCGTGCCCGATAAACCCGATGCGCCGCCGCGTCTCCGTGTCCCGGGGCTCGCCGCCGAATATTCGCGCCTGCCCCCTGCCGGGTCTCGAGAATCCGGCCAGAATGCGCAGCAGCGTGGTTTTACCGGCGCCGTTCCGCCCGATCAGCGCGAGGCACTGCCCCGGCGGAACTTGAAAGGAGATGCTTCGGAGTGCGGGGTAATCGCCGTAAAATTTCCAGACGCCGGCGCAATCAACTGCGGCGTCGCTCATGCTTGTCCTTCGAGGAAGATTTGAGCCCGGGCTCGGCTCCGGCGGGCACTTGCGCGCGATACAGCAGAATGAATCCCAGCGTCAGAATGGAGAACGCCAGCGCCAGAATCCATTTCATGTTGCCGTAGATTTTCGGCGGAATCTGCTCGAAGGTCGACCCGCCCCCCGAATCATCGGACGCGTCTTCTCCGCCGCCGGCCGGCATTGCGCCCGCTCCTGAAATTTCCACCTTGTAGTCCGGACCCTTCACGTCGTAAATCGATGCCTTCGTGTTCGGTTCCTGTCCCAGCGACGAAATCCCCTCGCCCTTCAGACTGACCCCGTTCGGAGCCACCAGTTGCGTGCGCAGGTTGTCCAGTATCTTGCCTTCGAAAACACTCGGCGTATTGAACGGCACGTGATACGTGAGGTCAATGCGCGTTTCGCCTGGTTTGATCGCGAACGCGACCTTGTAGATATTCGGTGTACGGGTCTTCTCCGCCGCCTGCGGAACCGGCATGCCCTGCGGCGCCGTCGCGTTCACTTTTACTGCGCCGTTGGCCGACGGCGGCAAGTAAAAATGGAGCGTTCCGCCCTCGACGTCGTTATACGTGACCTTTCCGTTATTGCGGAACAGGTACCACTCGTTCACGGTCAGTTCGCCGCGCGCCGGTTCAAAAAAAACCGCGTGCTGCTCGACCTTCGCGTCTCCTGGCTCTTTCGACGATTCGTAAACGTCCACGGTCACGTTATCCGATGGACTGCCCGGCGGAAGCATGTGGTTGTACGTCACGTCGCCGTAAGCCGCCTGCACCAGCCGCGGTCCCGGCCCCTGCGCATCCTGTGCGATGTGGAACTTGCCGTCTGCGCCCGACTTCACGCTCTCGATCTGTTCCGGCCCCGCTTGTCCCAGCTTGTAAAGCGTGACCGTCGCGCCCGCCTGCGGTTTGCCGGCCGTTTGATTGATGACCGTTCCGTCGATTGCTGCGAACCCGCAGGCCGTGAAAACCAGGGCCGCCGCCACGGTACGGGCGCTGAGTGCCAAATCCCGCCTCATAACCCCCATCTTCACGCCTCCGCCGCCTTCATCGGCTTGCCGCACTCACCGCAAAACTTCAAGGGCTGCGTAAATTCCGCCTTGCACGTCGGGCAAACGAATTTGGCCGGTCCTTTCGGCGCCGCTGCCGGCTTTACCAGGGCCGGCGCCGGCGCCGGAATCTTCCCCGCGGCGATCTCGGCTTTCACCCGGTCGATCTCGGCCATCACTGCCGCCAGTTCTTTCTGCAAATCGAGCTTGGTTTGCTGATAATCGTGATCCGACAGCTTTCCCAGCCGGTACTCAAACTGTAGATCGCGAAGATTCTCGTAGATCGCGGCCTTGCGTTCGTCCAGGTGCTGGAACGGAGAAACCGGTTCCGGCTGCGGCAGGTCCTTCGCGCGAACAGACAGAATGAACGCAAGCACCGCCACGGCGATTAGACATGCGACGGCAATGGTCATCTAGTCGAGATGAGCCAGATCCTGCTCAATCTGCTCCCTGTATTTTCCGAGTGCTTCGTCCGCTGTACCTTCCGGCCCGGTTTCCGCTACCCCTGCCGCATGTGCCGGGTGATAGTAACGCCGCACAAACCATATCACCACCACGATTCCGATTGCCAGGATGGCATAGGGTACAACCCAGCCCACCGCGTTCGGGTCCGCTCGAAAAATATTCGGGCCGTAATCCCGAACGAACTGGTCGGTGATGTTCGTGTCCGACATCCCCGCCTGCTGCATCTTAAAAATCTTGGTGCGCGCCGGCTTGCAAAAGCCGCACTGGCCCGCCGACATCATGCAGTTGGCGTCTTCCGAGCAACTCCCGCATTGGCAGGAAATGTGGCGAGCCACGCGCCGCACGTCGTCGCTCGTGATCTGCGATTCCGTCTGCGCGAGACACAACGCCGTCAGTGCCAGCAGCAGGAAGCCGGTCTTCCAGCCTTTCGTTCGCATTCCTATTTCCGCGGTCTCCCCGTCTCCGCCGGTACCGCGCTTGTGATGCCCACCACCTGCGTACGCGCGTACTCGCGTTTCACCTTGCTTGGAACCAGGGCCACCAGCGTGCCGAAAATCAACGTCAACGCGCCGATCCAGATCCAGTTCACCAGCGGAAATACGTACGATTGCAGCACCACGCGGTCGCCGTTCAGTCCCGCAAAGTTGAGATACAGATCTTCATTCAGCCGTTCGCGCAAAGCGACTTCGTGTGTCGGCTGGCGGCTCGCTTTGTAAACCCGCTCTTCGGGGTTCAGGATTCCCAGCACATGACCGTTCTTGCGCGCCTCGATCGAAGCATCCTGCTCGACGTAATTGTCGTTCTCGCTCTCGTGCGTTCCCTTGAGCGTAAGTTGATACGAGCCGATCGTAATCGTGTCCCCCACCTTCAGCTCATCGGACCGGTGCAGGTTGAACGCCGCGCCCGTGAACCCGATGAACATGAGCACGATGCCCATGTGCACCAGGTAGCCGCCGTACCGTCGCGTGTTGCGATGCGTCAGCTCCACCACGGCATGTGCGAAATTCATGTCATTTTTCGCCGCAATCTGACGTGCGCCCTTGTAAAACTCAACGATGATGGTCAGCGCTACGAAAAGACAGAAACCGAATGAAATCAGAGCATAGAAGTTCCGAATACCCGCCGCGGCCAGCGCGCCCACCAGAACAAGCGATGCTACTCCGGGCCACATGAAATTCCGCCGCAAGCTGTCGCTCGACGTTCTCCGCCACGCAAACAGCGGCCCCACGCCGGTCAGAATCAGCAGGAACAACCCGATCGGAATCATCAGCCGGTTGAACCACGCCGCATCCAGACTGATCTTCTCTTTACTCACAGCTTCCGAAATTACCGGAAACAGCGTACCCCAGAGTACGGCGAAGCAGCTTGCCAGCAGCACCAGGTTGTTGAACATGAAACTCGATTCGCGCGAGATCACTGATTCCAGCTGCGCTTCGCTTTTCAGGTATTCCAGCCGGTCGAGGATCAGGTAAATCGTCCCCGCAATCCCGATCGCCAGAAATCCGACGAAGTATTTGCCGATCGATCCCTGCGAAAAAGCATGCACCGAGTTCACGATGCCCGATCGCGTCAAAAACGTTCCCAGGATGCAGAGAAAGAAGGTGGCCGATACCAGCACCATGTTCCACACCTTCATCATGCCCTTCTTCTCTTGCATCATCACGGAATGCAGAAACGCCGTGCCGGCCAGCCACGGCAGCAGCGAGGCATTTTCCACCGGGTCCCAGGCCCAGTAGCCGCCCCATCCGAGCACGTGATAAGCCCACGCCGCGCCCAGCACGATGCCGCAGCTCTGGAATAGCCACGTCACCATCGTCCAGCGCCGGGTCGTGTGAATCCAACCGTCGCCAGGCTGCCGCGTAATCAACGACCCCATCGCGAACGCAAATGGAACCGCGAATCCCACGTAGCCGAGGTAGAGCATCGGCGGGTGGATCGCCATCGCCGGATATTGGAGCAGGGGATTAAGCCCGTTGCCGTCCGGCACCGCGGTAATGGCTTTATCCACCGCCAGCATTTGGAACGGGCTCGCCACGAACGCGTTCAGAATCAGGAAAAAAACCTGCACCGTCGAGAGAATCGCCACCACGTACGGCATGAAATCCCGGTGCTTGCGGCGGTTCGTGAACAGAACTACGGCGGCGTACGTCGCCAGCAGCCAGCTCCACAGCAAGAGTGACCCGGCCTGTCCGCCCCACCACGCCGTGAACTTATAAATCGCCGGCATGGCGCGGTTGCTTTCTTCCGCGGCATAGAGAAAACGGAAATCGCCGGTCAGCAGCGCATTCACCAGCACTCCGGCCGCAATCGTCACCAGCAGCCACACCGCGTAAACCGCCCGCTCCGCGCTCACGATCAGGAAAGGGTTGCCGCGTAGTTTTCCCACTACGCTGCCGGCAATCGCGTAAATGGCCAGGCAGAAGGCCAGCAGTATCGCTAACGCGCCGAGATTTTCCATCCTTTGTCCTTAAAGACTGGCTTTGTTCGGATATACCGGAGCCGGCGCCGGTTTCCCGCCGCCCGGCTTGGCTTCATACTTCGAAGCGCACTTGGCTTGGATCTGCTTCGCATGGAACACTCCGTCGCGTCCCATCTTGCCGTCCGCCAGAGCCTGCGAGCCATCCCGAAAAGTATCCGGCAGCGGGTCAGAGCCTTCGTACACCACTCGCAGGTTCATCTTCTCCTGTACCAGCAGGAACTGCACATTGCTGGCCGAGCGCACGATCGATCCCGGGCTGATGTCTCCGCCCACGCGCAGACGTTTGCTGTACGCCTGGTCGCCCATCTGATTGAGCTCGGAAATCGTCTTGTAATAGGTCTGGTTATCCTTGATCCCGGCGGTAGCAAGCCAGATCAGCGTCCCCACGATAACCACGACCAGGGCCGCAAATTTCCCGTATTTTTTCATGCAAGCCTCTGAACCCTTTAGTATAGCGCCACATACCGGGGCAAACCCAAGGACCAGCGGGCGTTTTATTGCCGCGCTTTACGAGTCAGTGAACCTGATTTGCGCAGGATGCGGCGATCATAATTCGCGCCCGCCGGTGCCGCTTCCACTCGTTCGCCACCATGCATATCCTCCAGCATGGAGGCCACGGACACGGCTTCACCCGTGAACCCGCTCGCTTCCAGTACCGAGCGCATCTTCCTCACTTGGTCCGCGTAAGCCGGAAACTCCACCAGCGTCGCTGGTTCCGCGCGCTCGGTGCCGTCGCCAGCCACATAGACGACGGTGGCGTCGTGATAAATCTGCGGGTTAATGGGAAACTCCAGCGTCGCCAGCGCTTCCAGCAGTCGCTCCAGGTCGCGCGGTTCCACGGGAACGGAAATCGATACCAGTTCGCCTTCGCTGCCGCAGAGAGCAGTCGAAGACGCCGGCGTTGCAGTCGGCCAGACGCTCATCGCAATCCTCCAGCATCCGGCAATATCGGCCCTGAAAACAAAAAACCCTGGGCCAAAGGCCACAGGGTCATCAACGACCGACTTGCCTTTAGCACTTTTTTTAACGTGGTTGCAATTAGCTCGGCCCGGCAAGCGGACCTAAATCATTCCACGTGCTTCAAACTCTACCACCCGTCGGATCCAAATGCAATGGTTAACCGCCGCGGACGGTGGGACGATCCTTTCGGCCGCGGTTGGCAGCAGATTGATCTATTTCGCGGTGAACGTGAAGTTGGAAATGTAAACTTCGTCGGAGCCCGGTAGATAAAAACCGAACTTGCCGTTCGCAGGGTTCAGGCCGGAGGCCTCATAGGAATCGATCTTCTCCCAGCTTCCATTGTCCTGCTTGTAGGTGGTAATGCCCGCGGGAGAGATTTCGATGCGCAGCGTGAACTCCATGTCCTTCGCCTGCGTGCTCAGTGGTATATTGTCTTCCTTTTGTTTCTTCCCGCTCACGACCGCGGCCCGGTGAAAGCTCTTTTTGTCGATGCCGAACCGGATGTAATCGCTCGCATTGTCGGCGGCTCCAACCACCCATTCGATGCGGTGGGCAAACACTCCGCCCTGGCGGCGCGCGCTGAACACGAACGTGCCATTGCTGGGCTGTACCGGGTACAGAACCAGATTTCCCCCCCGGTGCACGTACCATCCGTTCTCGAGTTTCCACCCGTACTGTGACGCCCACTGTTCCATCGTCACGACACTGGGCTTGGCGATGACGTTCGCCATGGGCAAGTTCAAGTTGACGACGTTCGCCTTGCCCGGACCCACCACAACGACCGCGCTGGCGGGATTGTGCAAAGGAGCCGTGGCGACGAACGTGTACTGTCCTTCGTCCAACTCCACCGCCGGCCCGCGCACTTCGTGCGTCTTGCCGTCGGGACCTTTGTAGTTCACCGTCGCGTTGGCCGGGCTCACGGCAATTCGAACGGGCACCCGTGTGATTTGCGCTACCAGATCCTGTCCCGTGACGGGCACGGTTTCACCCGCTTTGAAATTCCGTGAGATCGGTTTATAACCTGCGATCTCGATGACATGATTGCCCGGCTGGATGTCGGAAACCGTGAGGCTGCCGTCGGGCTGCACATTGCCGGCCGCCTTCTGGTCGATCTTCACCTGCGCCCCTGCCGCCGCGCCGTTCACCATCAGGCCGGCCACCGTGGGCTTGAGCCGCATGTGAAATTCCAGCTTGGCTTCCTCGCCCTTCTTGACGTCCGCCGTTTGCACGGCTTCATCCTGGTAGCCTTCTTTGTAAACCCGCACCGTATGCTGCTTCACGGCGAGGTTGCTGATGCGAATCTGTCCCCCGCGCCCTTTTCTCCGCTGCTTCACAGGCTTGCCGTCTATATCCACCTGTACGTCGTCGGCGCCCGTAGCCAGGATCAACAGGGACCCCACGTTGCGGTCTGAATCCAGCCGGACATCGATCGTCGGCGCATTGCCGTTCGTGAGGCTCAGTATGTGCGGCGGCGCGCTGCCCTCGGTCAGCCGGACCTCATGGTTGCCGGGGGCCAGGTTGGAAACATCCACGCCGTTCCCTCCGGCGTCCCCGTATTCCTGGTTGTCCACCGCGACCTTGGCCGGATATGTCGCTTGGATGTGCGCCTGGCTCTGAAAACTGGTGAAGACGACAGCTTTGACCTCTTTGGCTGTGGGCGTTTCCGTCAAAACCGGCATGCGGCCCTGTGCTGCCTCGAACGCAATGTTCGTCTTCACGCTCCCTGACGTAATCTCGATGCTGTGCTTGCCTAGCCCGAGGTTGTCGTTACCGAACTGCCCGTCTTGCAGTTCGGCGGGGGTTTCGCCGTCGAATTTCACTTTTCCCGATTGCAGATCGCTCGTCACCCGCAAAACCTGCGCCACCGGAGCCGCTGCGATCGACGGTGCCGGCGGTTGCAGCGTCAAATTCACTTCAACCGGAAGGCCGCGCGTTACTACCAAGGGAGCGGTCGCCGGCTGATATCCCTCCTTCTGCGCGGTGAGTTGATACGTACCGGCACGCAGCTTAAGGTGGGCCTCCCCGGTGCCTCTGACTTCACCGTCCACCCGGATGGTGGCGCCGTCCGGGTGCGTCCGGATCACCACCGCTGTCGGGCGGAATTGGCGGGCCACAAACCATGCAACCACCAGCAAGAGCACCGCAGCGGCGGCGACGGCAATCAGAGTACGATTCAGCGGCGGCTTCGGTGCGGCCGCTTTGGGCGGCTCTGGCGGCGCCGGCGGTGGAACGCGGAGTGGCTTGGTTGTGGACGGTGCCGGCGGTGTGACTACAGGCAGCGAAGCGTCCGACGTCGGCGCCTGGAACATCACGGTTGCGCCAAGATCTCCGCCGCTGCCCATTGAGGGCTCAACCGGCGGCGCCCCAGGCGTCAGCGGTGGCGGGCTCGCAGGTGTCGCTGCCGGAAGTTGCGTTTCGAAAGTTGTTGGAATTTCCGGCGGGGGCTCGGGAGCCGGCGGTTGGTCACGCAGCCGCTTTTCGAACGCTTCCCATCCTTCCGGGGTCGTGGTCTCGGGAGCGGGCGCCTCGGCGGGTGCAGATTCCTGTTTCGCCGTTGCCGGCGGGATCACCACCGTTTCCTGCTGCGCTGCCGCTGCCGCTTTCGAGCGTTGACTGCGTGTCTGGTAGTCCGGCAGCGCCTTGCTCAACGTGGCGTGCAATTGCACCAGCCGCGAATCCCGCGGATACGTGCTCAGCGTCTGCTCGATTTGTTCCAGCGCGCCTTGCACATTCCCGGCAGCCTGCATGCGCCGTGCTTCCGCCACTATTTTGCCGACTTCTTCTTCCCGCTTGTGATCCAGCACCATGCCGCGCACGCCCCTGGCCAGCGCGTGGGATGGATCGAGTTCGAGCGCCTGTTGGCACAAGCCTTCCGCCGCCCGCCAGTCGGTATCGATCACCGCGCGCGCCTGGTCGAGCATGGTTTCCAACAGGAACGTCCGCACCACCTGGTTGCCTTCATCCATCGAGTACGCCTTACGCAAAATCTCGATGGCTTCCGGGAACTGCCTCTGTCCGCTCAGCTCCTGCCCCTGTTGGAACAACTGTTGCGCTTCGGCCGCCCGCGCTTGGTTCTGCCGCGCCAGTTCGCCTAGAGACGCCAGTTCTTCATCGTCCGGATACTCGGCCGACGCGTTCTTCAACAGCTCCAGCGCGCGTTCGAATGCTCCGGATTCGATCTGCCGGTCGATCTGTTCCACCCAGCGCGCCTTGGCCTCCGCACGTGACTGCTGCTCGCGTCGCTTGATGACGCGCTCAATTTCGAAGTCCAGCCCCGGATACTGCTTGTGAATCGTTAGCAGCGTTTCCCACTGCCCTAGCGCCTCGTTGAACTGGCCGCGCTCTTCGTACGACCGCGCCTTATTCACGATCGAATTCACCAGATCGCGCTTGTCCCTCACCAGGCGCAGGGCTCGTTCGAAATGCGGCTCTCCCGGATGCGCCTCCAGCGCTCCCTTCAGAATGCTCACCCGCCGTTCCAGATCCGGCTCCGCTTCCACCGCCCGGTCAATGGCCGCAACCTGCGATGAAAAATCCTGCCGCTGCCGCTCCTCTACGTCGAATTTCAATGCCTGAAACAACGCGTGGCTCGGATATTTGTTGAGGTATTGCTGGCACACCGAGAGCGCCGCGGCGAAATTCCCGTCCACCAGGTGCTTGCGCGCTTCCTGGTACGAGCTCTTCAGCACGTCGTGCTCCGAGCGCACTTGGTTGTAAAAGTTCTGATACGAAATGCCGCGCTCCGGTGCTGAGGTGTCCGGCACCCGCCGGTCGAGATCCACCAGACGGTCGAGCTTGGTGAGCGCGGAGCTCATTTCGCCGTTCTGCCAGGCTTCCATCGCCTGTTTGTAGAGCTCTTCCTTTTCTTTTCGCGCCTTGACGTACTGTTCTTCGCGCCGGTCTACTTCTGCCATCAGTTGCAGCGCGGTCGTATCTTTGGGACGCAATTGCAACAGGCTTTTCAGCGCGTCGCGTGCGTGGCTGAACGCGTTGTTTTCCAGATGCTGCCGCGCCAGCTTGGTCCACTCCTCCACCTTGGCTTCGCTGCGGCGCGTCTCGATCGTGGCCCGCAAAGTCACGGCGGCCGAATTCGTCGGGTCTAGCTGCAGCACCTCCTGGATCTTCTGCAGCGCCAGCAGGTACTCTTCCTCCTGCATGCACGTGCGCGCGCTTTCCAATAGCTGCGTAATGTTCTTTTGCCGCACCGCCTGGTCGAGCTGCCGCCGCAGCAGCGTCATCCCCGTCTCGACGTGGCCTTCCGCCTCCAGTTCGTTCAATAGCTCGCCCGCAAACTGATAGTTGCCCTGCTCGTACGCCTTGGTGGCTTTTTGGATGCGCGGCTGCAAACGAGCGGCATCGAAAATTTCGATGGGCTCGTTGCGATGCGCCTTGAGCAGCGTTTCCGCGAACTCTTTTGCCGTGGAGAACCGGTTCCAAGGCTGTTTCGCCATGGCCTTGTGAATCACCCGGCTGACCATCTGGCTCACCGCGGGATTCAGCTCCGAGGCCGCCGGCGGTACGTTGTGCAGAATCGCCTGCGCCGTCTCCTGCTCGGTCGGATAGTCGAACGGACGCCGTCGAGTCAAGGTCTCGTAAAACACCACGCCCAGCGAGAAAATGTCCGACAGCGGCGACGCCGGCTTCATCTCGATTTGCTCGGGCGCCATGTAGGGCAGCGTTCCGCCCGCCACGGTCATGGTGGCCGTGGTGTCTGCCATGTGCGCCACGCCGAAGTCGATGATCTTCACCGTGTCGTCCGGCATCACGAAAAGGTTGCTGGGTTTCAGATCGCGATGTACCAGCCCGCGCTCGTGCGCCGCATGCAGCCCGCGGCACGTCTGCACGATGATCTCCACGGACCGCTCCACCGTCAGCCGTTGGCTCGATGCCTTGATGAGCGCGTCGAGCGTCACCCCCGGCAGCAGCGGCATCACGAAATACGGCTTCGTCGCTCCGTCTTCGGTAAACTCGCCGATGTCGAAAATCTCGACGATGTTCGGATGGCTCATCGAAGCCAGTACGCCGCATTCTTTGCGGAATAAATCGAGCGCTAATTTGCTCGGCGAATCGCGCAAAGTCTTAATCGCCACTTCGCGCTGCACCACGGTGTCGTAGGCCTTGTACACAAGACCCATGCCACCCTTTCCGAGGACATCGATGGTCTCGTAGCGCTCTTTAATTTTTTTGCGGGTTGCCATGCGACGCCAAGCTTGTCCTTTATCATACAGCCGTTTTCGCGCAACCGTAGCGGGGGATTAACTCAAGTTAATACTAGGTTTGAAGAAAGATTTGAGCTCGGTTGTATATCGGGTTTAAGGAATAGCCAGCGTATATGTGACGCAATTTCCGCCCGGCGCCTTCCGGTCGCCCAACGCCCCAAATTCGGGTTCTCCTCAGTCCTGGGTCCTCTTACGCCGCAAAAAGTGTTAAAAGAAACAGACGGACTTCCGAGACTATCGTGTTCGCGACGGCGTGTATTTAAGATGATCGCCCCTCATCTCATCCTGGTGGGCGGATTTCTCGGCGCAGGCAAAACCTCGCTCATTCTTGCCGCGGGCTCGCGTTTGCGCGCCGCAGGCTGGCGCGTCGGCATCATCCTGAATGATCAGGGCGGGGAACTGGTCGATACGCGCCTCGCCGAAGCAGCCGGTTTCCCTTCTCGCGAAATCGCCGGCGGCTGCTTCTGCTGCCGCTTCTCCGAATTCGTGCGCGCTGCCGCCGGCTTCAGCCAGGGTGAGGCTCCCGATTTTATCCTCGCCGAACCCGTCGGCAGCTGCACCGATCTCGCTGCCACTATCCTCCAGCCCCTCCGCCGTTATCATAAGGACCGTTACAAGATCGCACCGCTCACCGTCCTCGTCGACCCCGCCCGCACCGAACAGCTTCTTGCGCCTGGTGCCGACCCGCTCGCCGCGTATCTGTTCCAAAAACAGATTGCCGAAGCCGACGTCGTTCGCTACTCCAAGGCTGACGTCTACACCCGTTTCCCGCGAATTCCCGGCATCGACGCCCGCCCCCTCAGTGCGCAAACCGGCCAGGGAGTGGCCGAATGGATCGACGAAGTCATCACCTGGACCGGTGGCCGCGGCTCCAAACTTCTTGACATTGATTACGCGCGATACGCCGAGGCCGAAGCCTCTCTCGGATGGCTCAACTGCCGTGGCGAGTTTCGGGCAGCTCAACCGCTCACTCCCGCCGCAGTCGCCGGCCCCTTGATGACACGCCTCGCCACTCTCCTTAGCGAATCCTCGATTCCCATCGCCCACCTGAAGGTCTTTGTTCAATCTGCCAATGGCCATGTCAAGGCCAGCATTTGCCAAAATGGCCAGCCGCCCGCCGTCGCGGGTACGCTCGATGCTCCGCCCTCCGGCCGTTGCACCGTGATCCTCAACCTGCGCGCTACCGGCGATCCAAAAACGTTGGAAGCCCTCGTCCGCCAGGCCACCTCCGATCTTCCCGGCACATTCCGCGTCGATCACGCGGAAGCCTTTCGCCCGTCGCCGCCTGTTCCCGAACATCGATTTCAGGAAGTCGTATGAAAATGACTCGACGCAGTTTACTTGCTGGTTCCGCAGCCGCTGGCTTGGCCGGCGCGCAAAACACCCCTAAAACGGGCTCTCCACGCCCTGCGCCCGGCCGCCGCTTCACCCGGGAGTCTTTGCGCGAAATCGCCTTTCCACTCGGCGGCATCGGCACCGGCACCGTCTCGCTCGGCGGCTATGGCCAGTTCCGCGATTGGGAAACCTTCAATCGCCCCAATAAAGGCGGCATCCTGCCCTTTACCTTCGCCTCCCTGCACCTCTCCGGCGGCGGCCTCGCGAAACCGCTCATCCGCGTTCTCGAGCGCGTTCCTCTGCCGCCCTACAACGGCTCGAGCGGCGTCCCGCGCGAAACCGGCCTCGGCCTGCCGCGCTTCCGCGAAGCGGTTTTCACCGGCTCCTACCCCTTCGCCAATATCGATTTCATCGATTCCAAGCTTCCCGTCGCCGTCTCGCTCGAAGCCTTCAATCCCATGGTTCCGCTCGCCACCGCGGACTCGAGCTTGCCCGTCGCCATCCTTACCTATCGCGTCACCAACCGCGCCGCTTCGGCCGTGAACGCCGCCCTCGCATTCTCCATCCTCAATCCTGTCGGTTACGATGGCGTCAGCCGCCTCGACGATCGCCACGCTCCCTACCTCGGCAGCAATCGTAACGAGTTCCGCACGGAAGGCAATACTGCGGGATTGTTCCTCTCCTCCACCAAATATCCCGCTGATTCCGCGCGCTTCGGCTCCATGGCCGTCGCCACCGCCGCCGGCAATACTTCCTACCGCCTGGCTTGGGAGCACGGCGAGTGGTTCGACGAATTCCAGAAATGGTGGGATGACTTTCTCGCCAACGGCCATTTTCCTAATAATCCCGGCGCGGCCTCCGAGGACGCGGCCTCCGACTACGCCTCCCTTGCCACACACTTTTCCATCGCGCCCGGCGCATCCAAAAACGTAACCTTCGTTCTGGCCTGGCATTTCCCCAATACCGAAATCTATTGGCAGAGCCGCAGCGAGGACTTCGGCGAAGGCCGCGAAACGTCCAATCCCGCGCCGCTCCGCAATGACTACGGCACCCGCTGGCCTTCCGCCTGGCAACCCGCCATCCACGCGCTTCACGAGCTCGATTCCCTCCGCGCGCGCTCCAAAAAATATCGCGACACCCTCTACGCCTCCACTCTTCCCGCGCCTCTCATTGATGCCGTTTCCAGCCAGGCCTCCATCCTCCGCACCAACACCGTCACCGTCATGGAGAACAAGCTCACCCTTGCCTTTGAAGGCTGTGACGACCATGGCGGCTGCTGCCCCATGAACTGCACCCATGTCTACAATTACGAGCAGGCCCTCGCTCATCTCTATCCCGAGCTCGAGCGCAGCATGCGCGATACCGATTTCCTCCTCAACCTGCGTCCCGACGGCAGTATGAGCTTCCGCACCCCCGTCCCCCTCCACGACCAATCGTCCGGCCGCATGATGCCCGCCGCCGACGGCCAGATGGGCTGCATCATGAAGGTCTATCGCGAGTGGCTCCTGGGCGGCTCCGACGACTGGCTTCGCAAGCTCTGGCCGAACGTCAAACGCGCCCTCGAATACGCCTGGCTCCAGTGGGATGCCAACCGCGATGGCGTCATGGAAGGCGAGCAGCACAACACCTACGACATCGAGTTCTACGGCCCCAACAGCATGATGGGCACTCTCTACCTGGGCGCCCTCGCCGCCGCTGCCCGCATGGGCGATCACCTGGGCGATCGCGATGCCGCCGAAACCTACCGCAAGCTCGCCGCTCAAGGTGGCGCCCTTCTCGATAAAGAATTATGGAACGGCGAGTATTTCGTCCAGCACATTGATGAATCGCAGTCCAAGGCCGTGCGCTACCAGTACGGCGAAGGCTGCCTTTCCGATCAGTTGCTCGGCCAGTGGTTCGCCGAGGTCGTCGGCTTAGGCAAGCTGCTGCCCCACGATCACCTGCGCGCCACCCTCTCTTCCATATACCGCTACAACTTCAATGCGGATTTGTCCGGCTTCGCCAATGCGCAGCGCATCTATGCGCTCGCTGACGAGAAAGGTCTCCTCCTCTGCAGTTGGCCCAAGGGCAAGCGTCCCGCTCTCCCCTTTGTCTACTCCGATGAAGTTTGGACCGGCATCGAATACCAGGTCGCCGCGCATCTGATTTATGAAGACATGGTGAAGGAAGGGCTCGCCATCGTCGAAGGCGCCCGCGCTCGCTACGACGGTGCCCGTCGCAATCCCTGGAATGATCTCGAATGCGGCCACCATTACGCCCGCGCCATGTCGAGTTGGAGCCTGCTCACCGCGATTTCCGGATTCCGTTACTCGGCGCCGGAAAAGGAAATCACGTTTCATCCGCGGTTTTCCTCCGAACAGTTCCGCGTCATGTTTTCCTCCGGCACAGCTTGGGGCAGCTATGCGCAGCAGCAGTCCGGCAAGGAGAAACTCGACGCCGAAATTACCGTCGAAGGCGGCGCACTCGAGCTGGCTTCGGTGCGCTTACCGTTCGCCGGCGCCTCCGCGAAGATTAAATCCAGTTCACCTGCGACCGTCGAATCCGCCGGCGGCGTCGCTAACGTAAGATTTCGCACGCCGATAACACTCGGAGCCGGTCAGAAGATTACGTTGTCGTTAACTGTGTAACCGTTTGGCCTCAGCGTTGCTCTCTACGCTGTAGGAGGAAAAAAATGCGCACTCACCTGCTCAAGCGCTCGCTGGTTTTACTTTCCATGGTTCTGGCTCTCGCTGGCATTTCGTCGGCGGGTATCCTGCTCCAGATCAACATCGCGCCGCCGCCGCTTCCCATCTACGATCAACCGCTCTGCCCCGGCGATGGCTATCTTTGGACGCCCGGTTATTGGGCCTACGGGGACGACGGCTTCTTTTGGGTGCCCGGCACGTGGGTTTTAATTCCCGAGCCCGGCCTGCTCTGGACTCCCGGCTGGTGGGGCTGGGACGACGGCGGTTTCTATCTCTTCCATGAAGGCTTTTGGGGACCGCACGTTGGCTTCTATGGAGGCATCAACTACGGCTTCGGCTATGTCGGTTTCGGCTACGAAGGTGGCTATTGGGATCATGGCGCCTTCTTCTATAACCGCTACGTCAATCATGTTGAGCACGTCACCAACGTCTACAACAAAACGGTCATCAACAACATCACCGTCACCAACGTCAGCTACAACGGCGGTTCCGGTGGGATTACAGCACGCCCCAGGCCTGAAGAAGAGATCGCCATGCGTGAGCGGCACATTCCACCAAGCTCCGTTCAGGTCCAGCACGTGCAGGCCGCCAGCACCAACCGGCAGCTCTACGAAAACGTGAACCACGGCAAGCCGCCCGTAGCCGCCACTCCTCGCCCCGCGGAATTTAGCGGGCGCGGCGTCGTGCAGGCTAAGGCCGCCGCAAGGAATTACGTGCCGCCTCAAACGCGCGCCGCCGCAGCCCCTGTTCGCAACGGCCCGCCAGCCCCCGCAGCCCGCAATGCCCCCGCAGCTCAACCGGAGCGCAACGTTCCTGCCGGCCGTCCCGGCTCTCCCGCTCACGCCAGTGAAATACAATCCGCACAGCGGCCCGGCTTTACGCCGTCGGGGAATCAGAGAGCCGACCAGAAGTTCCAGCAGCAGCAGCAAAAGCTCTACGCCCAGCAGGATAAAGAACGCCAGAAGCTCCAGCAGCAGCAGGAGCGGGAGCACCAGCAGTTCCAGTCGCATCCGAACCCGCAACGGCAGCAGCAGATAGAGCAGCGCCACCAGCAGCAGACGCAGCAGCTGCAGCAGCGCCACGAGAGCCAGGCACAGCAGATGCAGTCCCGCGCGCCGCAGCCTCGCCGCTAGGAGGTTTTCACCGTAGGGGCCGGGCATGCCCGGCCTAATTCCGTCACATCAGCCACGTCCCTTTCTAACTTCCAAGAAATCCGCTACGATTGCGTTGACCTTTCTATGACTCGCCGCACCCTGCTCGCTTTCGCCGGTCCGCTCTGGGCCGCCCAGAACGATTCCTCAGCGCCAACCGCCAAAAGCAAAGACGCTTTCATGTCGCTCCCGCCCGACCTCCCCGTTCCCAAAGACGATGGCGAGGCCAACCACCTCACAGGCATGCGTATGCCCGCCGTGACGCTCGGCTCCACTGCCGGACACCGAGTCAACCTCGCCGAGCTTGCCCGCGACCGCACCGTCATCTATTGCTACCCGCGCACCGGCGCCCCCGGCCAGCCCGTTCCCAAAGGATGGGACCAGATACCCGGCGCCCGCGGTTGTACCCCCGAAAGCTGCGGCTTCCGCGATCACTACCACGCTCTCCAGACCCTCCACGTCCGCGTATTCGGATTGAGTACCCAGTCGACCGAGTATCAGCAGGAAGCCGTCGAGCGCCTCCACCTGCCCTTCGAAATCCTCAGCGACGCCGGGTTCGCCCTCACCAACGCTCTCCGCCTTCCCACTTTTAACTTCGAAGGCGTCCGCCTCCTCAAGCGCCTCACCATGATCACTTCCGCCGGCAAAATCGAAAAGGTCTTCTACCCCGTCTTTCCCCCCGACAAACACGCCGAAGAAGTCATCGCTTGGCTCACCAAGCGCGCTTGACGCCGCGTGCTATATGTCAGGCAGATGTCGGATCTCGCTGCCATCAAAACTACTTACATTTTTAAAAAAAATTCCAATTCAAACCCATTCCCATTTCCGGACACTTCTCCGCCCTGGCGCTTCCCAGCCGATTTTCTGGAACCGGGCCCCTGACTCGGGCGTATTCCCTGAGAGCTCTCATTCATGTCCGCCTTCACCCAGGATCTCCGTCATTCCTTGCGTGTCATGCGCAAGAACCCCGGCTTCACCGCCATCGCCGTCGCCGCCCTCGCCCTCGGCATCGGCGCCAACACCGCCATCTTCTCGGTCGTGAACGGCGTCCTACTCCGGCCGCTCTCCTTTAAGGACCCCGACCGCCTCGTCCGTGTCGGCCGCAACTTCCGCGGCAAGGGGGTCAACGCCACCTCCCTTCCCAAGTATTTCGCCTGGCGCAGCGCCATGTCCGCCTTCGAAGGCATGGCGATTTACGATTTCACCGGACCCGGCCTCAACCTCAGCGGCTCCGATCGCGCCGAGCAGGTCAAAGGCATTCACGTCTCTTCTGAATTTTTCACCGTCTTCGGCACCGCCCCCTTCCGCGGCCGCACCTTCACCGAAACCGAGGACCGTCCCGGCGGTCCCAAGCTCGCCGTCATCTCTTACGGACTCTGGCAGCGGCGCTGGGCCGCCAACCCCGCCATCCTCGGCCAGCCCATGACTCTCAATGGCGAGCCCTTCACCGTCATCGGAATCCTTCCGGAAAATTTCCATTCCGATCCGCCCGCCGACATCTTCATTCCTATGCAGGCCGATCCCAACAGTCAGAATCAGGGCAACTATCTCCGCATGTCAGCGCGCCTCAAAACCGGCGTCTCGCTCGATGCCGCCCGCGCGCAGCTCAAAGTCGCCGGCGAGCAGTTCCGCCGCCAGTACCCGACGTGGATGGATAAAGAAGAGGGCGTCGCCGTCGTTCCCGAGCAGGAAGCCGTCATCGGCGACACTCGCCCCGCGCTTCTCATTCTGATGGGCGCCGTTGGTCTCGTGCTTCTGATCGCTTGCGCCAATGTCGCCAACCTGCTACTCGCCCGCTCCACCGGCCGCGCACGTGAAATCGCCGTCCGCACCGCTTTGGGCGCAGGCCGCCTGCGCATCGTCCGCCAGCTCCTCACCGAAAGCGTGCTCCTCGCCCTCGCGGGAGGCGTCGCCGGACTCGCTATCGGCCTCTGGGGCGCCCGCGCCCTGCTCGCCATCACTCCCGCCGACCTACCCCGCGTCGCCGAAATGATCGATGGCGGCCTCCTCGCCACGCTTGACCTCCGCATGCTCGCCTTCACCCTCGGCGTTTCCGTCCTCACCGGCGTTCTGTTCGGCCTCGTGCCCGCACTCCAGGTCTCCCGCACCGATGTCAGCTCCACTCTCAAGGAATCCGGATCGCGCTCCGCCACCGGCCGCCACCACTTCGCTCGCGGCGCCCTGGTGGTCGGCGAAATGGCGCTCTCGCTCGTCCTGCTCGTGGGTGCCGTGCTGCTCATCCGTACCTTCATTTCGCTGCGCTCTGTCAATCCCGGCTTCGATCCCCGCCACGTGCTGACGTTCCAGACGTCACTCAGCGGCGAACGCTATGCCACCACCGCGCGCGTGGCCGAGCTCACACGCCGCGCTCTCGACCGTCTTGAGAGCCTGCCCGGAGTCGAAGCCGCCACGTCCAGCTTCAATGCTCCTCTCGAAACCGGTATCGATCTGCCGTTCAATATCGATGGCCGTCAGCCGCCAAAAGACAGCCCCTATAACGGGGAATCGCAGTACCGTTATGCCGCGCCGCATTATTTCAGCGCCCTGAAAATTCCCGTCCTCCGCGGCCGCGTCTTCACCTATCAGGATTCCGGTACCGCCCCTCGCGTCGCCGTCGTCAACGCCGCCATGGTGAGAAAATACTGGCCCAACGAAGATCCCATCGGCCGCCGCATTACGATCGGTAAAGGGATCGGCCCCCAGTTCGATGACCCGCCTCGCCAGATCGTGGGCGTCGTGGGCGATGTTCACGAAGAAGGTTTGGATAACGATGCGTCCGAAGTGATTTACGTTCCCTTTGCCCAGGTGCCCGATGGCATCAGCGCCCTCGCGAATTCCGCTATCCCCACCGTATGGCTCGTTCGCACCACGCCCCAGCCGCTCACGCTCGATAACGCCGTGCGCCAGGAGTTCCTATCCATCGAAAGCGATCTCCCCCTCGCCAAAATCCGCACCATGGAGCAGGTGATCGGCGAATCGACCGCCCGTCAGAGTTTTCAGATGATTCTCCTCGCCGTCTTTGCCTCCATCGCTCTCGTGCTCGCCGCCCTCGGCATCTATGGCGTCATGTCTTATGTCGTTGAGCAGCGCACGCACGAAATCGGCATTCGCCTCTCGCTCGGCGCGGGCACCGGCGATATGGTCCGCTTGATCGTCGGGCAGGGCATGCGCCTGGCGGCCATCGGCGTTGCCTGCGGTCTCGCCGCCGCCTTCGCTCTGACGCGGCTGCTCGAAAAGCTGCTCTTCGGTGTGAAGGCGACCGACCCCGTCACTTACGCGCTCGTGGCGGCGCTTCTCGCGGTCGTCGCGCTCCTTGCTACCTACATCCCGGCGCATCGCGCCACCCGCATCGATCCCGTCATCGCCCTCCGCTACGAATGATCTTTTAACTCACCCGCGCCCAACTGAGCCGCTCCAAACCGAGTCGCGACCAAAGGAAGCGGTCAAGAATCATGGATCCTTTTGCCCCTTGACAATATCTGTTATAACGACTATCGTTATAACAGAAATATGGCGGGCAAGCTCCAATCCGAGATCAAGCAGACGAAGCCCTTCCCCGATAAGGAATCCGAGGCCCTGCTCAACATCCAGCGCACCGCCGACTTCCTCATGCAGGGCATCAACGAAGTCCTGAAGCCTGCTGACCTTTCGCCCACTCAGTACAACGTCCTGCGCATCCTCAAGGGAGCCGAGCCCGATGGCCTTGCCTGCCGCGAGATCGGCGAGCGCCTCATCACCCGCGACCCCGACCTCACGCGTCTCCTCGATCGCATGGAGCTCCGCGGTCTGGTCACGCGTACCCGCGACGCGCAAGATCGTCGCGTCGTTACCGTCCGGATAGCATCTAAGGGTCTGAAGTCCCTCGGTCGCCTCGACGCGCCCTTGCGCGCGCTTGGCAAGAGGCAGTTCCGGAATCTGGACCCCGGGCGTCTGAGTCAGTTAATCGAGCTATTGGAATCGTTACGTGAGTAAACGTACAAGGAGAACACGATGAGCAACGAAGCAACCGCCGCCGCAGCCGCCGTCAGCACGTGGGACATCGATCCCGCGCATACGCACGCCCAGTTCAAGGTGCGCCACATGATGATCTCGAACGTCAAGGGCGAGTTCACCAAGATCACCGGCAGTGTCAAGCTCGATAGCGCCGATATCACGCGCTCGAGCGTCGATGTCGCGATCGATGTCAACTCCCTGAACACTCGCGACGCGCAGCGCGACGGGCACCTCAAGAGTCCCGACTTCTTCGACGCCGCGAATTACCCCTCGATCACCTTCAAGTCGACCAAGATCGCGCGCACCGAGGATGGCATCGAGCTCACCGGTGACGTGACCATCCGCGGCGTCACCCGGCCCGTCACCTTCGTGGTGGACGGACCGACCCCCGAGACCAAGGATCCCTGGGGCAACACCCGCGTCGGCGTCGAAGCCACCACTACCATCGACCGCAAGGATTTCGGCCTCACCTGGAATGCCGCGCTCGAAACCGGCGGCGTGCTCGTCGGCGACAAGGTCGCTATCACGGTCGACGCCGAACTCGTCAAGAAGTAACCCCGTTCGAATTCGGGACGCCCTGTCCCACAGACGCGCAAGGGCGGCCCAGGCGCGGGCTCAAGTGTCTGGAAACACGGCCGTGGTTTTGGGCTGCCCGTTGCATTAGGATGCGGCCGCTCATGCAGGACCTCCGCTTTGCTCTCCGGGCGCTGCGCACGAGCCCGGTGTTCACGGCTATCGCCGTGGTCTCGCTCGCGCTCGGCATCGGGGCCAATACCGCCATCTTCACGCTAATGGACCAGGTGCTGCTTCGGTACCTCCCCGTGAAGCATCCCGAGCAACTGGTCGTCCTCGACCAGGAAGCCTTCACCCAGGGCTCCGTCCTCGCCGACCACGCGTTCTCCTATCCGATGTACAAGGACTTCCGCGATCGGGCCGGGGTCTTCACGGGCGTGCTCGCGCGATTCAACACGCCGGTCAGCGTCAGCTATCACGGCCAGACCGAGCGCGCCTCAGGCGAGATCGTCTCCGGCAACTACTTCGACGTCCTCGGCGTTTCCGCCTTCATCGGCCGTACGCTCACGCCGGAAGACGATCAGCGTGCCAATCCCGTCGCGTTCCTGACCTACGGCTATTGGACGCGCCAGTTCGCGGGCGACCGCTCCATTCTCAACCAGACCGTTCTCATCAACAGCCGTCCCCTGACCGTCGTGGGCATCGGTCCGCCGGATTTCTCAGGTGTCGTGGTGGGCCAGGCCTCCGACGTCATGGTGCCAGTGAGCCTGCAGCCGCAGATGATGGACCGCGACAACCTGCTCGACAACCGCCGCGCCTGGTGGCTGAACGTCTTCGCGCGCCTGAAGCCCGGCGTGTCGCTCCAGCAGGCCGATGCCGCCGCCAACGTGCTGTTCCGCGCCGTCAATGCCGCTGAAACCGCCGGAATTCACGGCTGGGCGCAGAAGGACCTGGACAAGTTCGTCCGCCGCCATCTCGAAGTTGCGCCCGGCGGCAAAGGACTCTCGGTGCTGCGCGAGCACACCTCCGCGCCCTTGATGGTGCTGATGGTGATGGTCGGGCTCGTCCTGCTGATCGCCTGCGCCAATGTCTCCGGCCTGCTCATCGCACGCGCCGCCGGCCGCCAGAAGGAGATCGCCGTACGACTGGCGCTCGGGGCGACCCGGTTGCAGATCGTACGCCAGCTTCTGGTGGAGAGCCTGCTGCTCGCGTGCTTCGGCGGTGCGGCGGCGCTGCTGATGGCCTCCTGGGCGAGTGCGCTGCTGCTCGGCATTCTGCCGATTGATGCCGTCATGCAAAGTCTGACGACGGCTCCCGATGCCCGCGTTCTTGCCTTCAACTTCGCCGTGGCCATCTCCGCCGGACTCCTGTTCGGGCTTGCACCCGCGCTGCGGGCCACGCGGCCCGATTTAGCGGTCACCTTGAAGGACCAGGCCGGCAGCATCGCCGGCGGCTCTGGACCCTTGCGTCTGCGCAAGCTGCTGGTGGTGACGCAGATCGCATTTTCGCTCCTGCTGCTGGTGGGCGCGGGGCTGTTCACGCGCAGCCTCTACAACCTGAAGCATCTGGATCTCGGCATCCGCACCGGGAACCTGATGACCTTCTCGCTCGACCCTTCGCTCAACGGCTATGACCACGGCCGCACGCAAGCCTTGTTCGCGCGCCTGCAGAACGACCTCGAAGCGCTGCCCGGCGTGCGCAGCGTCTCCATGGCCACGCTCGCGCCGCTCAGCGGTGACGAGGACATGGGCACGATTACCGTCGAAGGTCTGCACCCGGCGACCGATATGGACATGAACCCGTGGGTCAACCGCATCGGGCCGGGGTATTTCGCCACGCTCGGAACGCCGCTCGTCGCCGGGCGCGAGTTCACCAAGCGCGACATTGAGGGCGCGCCGCTCGTCGGGCTCATCAACGAAGCCGGGGCGCGAGCCTTCTTCCCGCATCAGAACCCGATCGGCAGGCACTTCGGCTTCGGCGGGAGGCGTGGCATTGCCGACATCGAGATTGTGGGCATCGTGAAGGACGACAAGGGGGCGGATCCTAAAAGGCCGGCCCCGCGCTTTGTCTACGCGCCCGTCGCGCAGACGAAGTCGATCTCACATCTCACCGTGTACGTGCGGACGGCGAGTGATCCGGAGCGGATGGCGGCCGTGCTGCGCGATGCCGTGAAGCGCGAGGACGCCAACCTGCCCGTGTTCCGCATGATGACCATGGAGACGCAGGAGGACCAGTATCTGTTCGCGGAGCGGCTGGTGGCGGCGCTGTCGTCGGTCTTCGGATTCCTGGCCACGTTGCTTGCGGCCGTCGGTCTCTATGGCGTGATGGCGTTCCTGGTGGCGCGGCGCACGCGCGAGATCGGCATCCGCATGGCGCTGGGCGCGGACCGCGGCAAGGTCGTCGGCCTGGTGATGCGCGAAGTCGCCTGGATGGCCGCGATCGGTATCGCCCTCGGTTTGCCCGCCGCCGTCGCGCTCGGCCGCCTGGTTCAATCGCAGCTCTTCGGCCTCGGGGCGGCCGATCCCGTGACGCTTGCTCTCGCGATCCTCACCTTGAGCCTCGCCGCTCTCGCCGCCGGCTACATCCCGGCCCGCCGCGCGACGCGCGTGGACCCAATGGTGGCGCTGCGCTACGAGTAGACCGGTTCCAGCCTGCGCCATCAGCATAGCGGGTGGTTCCGTGAACGTCAGGCCGGACATGTCCGGCCCCTACATCGCAGCGACTGTAGGGGCGAGGCACGCCTCGCCTTCGTTCGCGAGGCCGCGAAACCGCTTGCTGCGCGCGCGGCTCAGAACAAGGCTGCGCCACGACGACAGTATGGCGGTTTGTACGCCAATGACGTATATGCGCCATTGGCGTATAATCGAGATTTGGCACGCCGAGGTAGACCGAAGGTTCTTCGCCGCATCAACGTGAGAGCGGTTCGAACCCGCTTGGGGATGTCGCAGGATCAGTTCGGCGCCCAGTTCGGCATCAATGCGGCCACGGTGCGCAACTGGGAGCAGGGCCGGCGTCAGCCAGAAGGTCCGGCGCGCGTGCTGCTGACGATCATCTCGCGTGAGCCGGAGGCGGTTAGACGGGCACTTGGGGTTCATGGCCCGAGCAGGCCGTAGGATCCGACCCAGCCTTCCAAGTTCGCATGCGGGCCCGTGAGCACGCGTACCCGCTCGACGGCGAAGGTGGTCGCACGGTCGTCTGGACTGCATACCCGGTGCTCCAGAGTCTCCAGGTATGTCGCACTCTCAATCCGGGTTCCCCCTGAGCTGAACGGGCTGGCACAGAGTTCGCGCGCTTCGGTAGTGAGCGTCAAGCCCGCCCCGAGTACGGTCCTAACCCGGCTCCAGCGATCGAGCGCTCTGTTCTCGTATCGATTCAATAACGCGGCGGCAATGACGAAAACCGACAGTGCGCACACGGCGATGCACGCAACCGTGGAAGTCGCAAATGGCTTCCGATCGCCCCGCGCCAACGCCATGCCAATGGAATAGCCGATTGCTGCGCACGTGGGGAGAGCGAACAAGTAAACTCCGAGACTTTCACCTCCTGTCTCGAACAGGTTGTCGGATAGAATCGGCACCGGCTGCGGACGGAGAACTTCGCCGATCGTCGCCGGCAGCATCACGCTAACGGGCAACAGCCAAATCCACAGTCCTGCCGGGCGCAAGACTGGCGCGACTCGGCCAACGGCCCAACCGACGAGAGCACCTACGTAGAGACACAACAACTCCTGATATCCTGCGAAGCGAACGTGCGGGGCGTGCTCTGCGCCCAAGCCGAATCTCGAAAGCAGAAATGAAAATGGCGCAGTCGCGAGAAGGACGAGGGGATAGCAGAGTATGAACTGGCTTGCGAATCGAAGCGACCATAGTGGCGTGCCTTCTGCCCGCATTCTAACTGCTCACGCGCTTCAATTGCCCACACGCGGCGAAGATGTCGCGGCCGCGGGGCTTGCGGATGAAGCAGGGCATGGAGCGCTTCACGATCGCCTGGAAGGAATGGACGCGGTCAGGTGAAGGCGTTTCGTAAGGGATGCCGGGGCCGGGGTTGAGGGCGATCAGGTTCACTTTGCAGTTGAGGTGCGCAAGGAGTTTGACGACGCGGCGGGCGTCGGCGTCGGTGTCGTTGACGCCACCCAGGAGCACGTACTCAAAAGTCAGCTTCTCCCAGGGGCGGAGGGGGAAGGCGCGGCAGGCTTCGAGCAGGTCCTTCAGGTGGTACTTGCGCGTGATGGGCATCAGCTCCTGCCGCATCTCCTCCGTTGACGCGTTGAGCGAGACGGCGAGCTTGGGGCGCACGGGCTCGGCGGCGAGTTCGGCGATTTTGGGGACGATGCCGGCGGTGGAGAGCGTGATGCGCTTCTCGGAGAGGCCGACGCCGCGCGGGTCGACCAGGATGCGGGTGGCCTTGATGACGTCGGGGAGATTGAGCAGCGGCTCGCCCATACCCATCATGACGATGTTGAGACGGGCGCCCTGGCCGAGGAGGCCGTTATCGCGGGCGACGTAGAGGACCTGGCCGACGATCTCGCCGGCGGTGAGGTTGCGCTCGAGGCCCATGAGGGCGGTCATGCAGAACTTGCAATCGACGGGGCAGCCGACCTGGCTGGAGATGCAGAGGGTGTCGCGGGTCTCTTCGGGCATCCAGACGGTTTCGACGGTGCGGCCGTCATCCAAACGGAGGAGATAGCGGCGGGTGCCGTCGGAGGACTCGAAGCGCTGCTCCGTCGAAGGCTGACCGACGGTATGATCCGCGGCGAGGCGCGTGCGGAGGGGGGCCGGAAGGGCCGTAAGCTGAACTAAATCAGTGGCTTGCGAGTGATAGAGGCCTTCGTAGACCTGGCGGGCGCGGAAAGCGGGCTGATCCGGTCCGAGAACCGCCTGAATCTCGCTAAGTTCCATGCCTAGAAGGGGTTGCGGCACTTCTGTTCAGTTTAACATGACGCGTTCCGGCCACCAAAAGGGGCGGAAAGACGCTAAAATAAGACCAGGTCCTCCCTGCTTCCCATGGAAAATACGGCTTCCCCAGTTCGAGATATAGAAACGACTACGCTGCCCAACGGGCTGCGTGTCATCAGTGAGACGATGCCGCACGTGCGGTCGGTCTCGGTCGGAATTTGGGTCGGGATCGGCTCGCGGCGCGAAACACCGGAACAGAACGGGCTTTCGCATTTCATTGAACACATGGTGTTCAAGGGCACGTCGAAGCGGTCGGCGGAAGATATTGCGCGGTCGGTGGATTCGATCGGCGGAAATCTGGACGCATTCACTTCGAAAGAGATGGTGTGCTTCAACACCAAGGTCCTCGACCAACATTTACCACTCGCGTTTGATGTGCTGGGCGACCTGGTGCTGAATCCTCTTTTCCGCGAAGAGGATATGGACAAAGAGAAGGGCGTGATCCTGGAAGAGTTGAAGATGGACGAGGACAGCCCGGATTACCTGGTGCACGAAATCTTCTCTTCGAACTTCTGGAAGGATCATCCGCTGGGGAAACCGATACTGGGAACGCGCGAGACGGTGAAGCGGTTCGACCGGGCGATGATCGAGCGGTATTACCACCAATCGTATTCGCCGACGAACCTGGTGATTACGGCGGCGGGAAACCTGACGCACAAGGCGCTGGCGGAACTGGCGGGCGAGCATTTTGCGGGGATGAAGCCGTACGATTCGCTGCCGGCGGAGAAGGCGCCGGTGACGCATGCGCGGATTGCGCTGCGCAATAAGAAGTCGCTGGAGCAGGTGCACCTGTGTATGGGGGTACCGTCGTACCCGGTGCCGCACGAGGACCGGTTCGGCTGCTACGTGCTGAATACACTGCTGGGCGGTGGGATGAGTTCGCGGCTATTCCAGAATATTCGGGAGCGGCAAGGGCTGGCATACGCAGTGTTCTCGGAACTGAATCCGTATCGCGATACGGGCTGCCTTTCGATTTACGCGGGCACGTCGATTGAGAGCGTAGGGAAAGTGATCGAATCGATCCTGAAGGAGTTCCGGCAGCTCAAACAGGAGCGGATCACCGATGAGGAGCTGCGGCGAGCGAAGGATCACCTGAAGGGATCGCTGATGCTGAGCCTGGAATCGACATCGAGCCGCATGTCGAACCTGGCACGGCAGGAGATGTACTTCCACCGGTTCTTCACCCTCGACGAGCTGGCGGAATCGATCGAGAAGGTGACCGTCGACGACGTGCAGCGGATTGCGCAGACCTTCTTCGACCAGAAGCACATCGGACTGACGGTGCTGGGGAACCTGAACGGGTTCAAGATCGGGAGAGAGGATCTTAGGTGCTAGGTGTCAGGTTTCAGGTGTCAGCGAACGGCATCTCTGCGCACTGAAACCTGACACCGGAAACCTGGAACCTGCTCCGTGTCCATCCGCATTTTCGTCACTGGCGGGACTTTCGACAAAGAGTACGATGAGCTGACGGGGCAGCTCTATTTCAAAGACTCGCATTTGCCGGAGATGATCCGGCTGGGGCGGGCGGATCTGAAGCTCGAAATTCGCACGCTCATGATGATCGACAGCTTGCAGATGACCGATGCGGACCGGGAGATCATCATTGACCAATGCAAGAGCGCGCCGGAGAGCCGGATCGTGATCACGCACGGGACGGACACGATGGCGGAGACGGCGCGGGCGTTAGCGGCGAAGATCCAGGACAAGACGATTGTGCTGACGGGCGCGATGGTGCCGTACAAGTTTGGAAGTTCCGACGGCCTGTTCAACCTGGGCAGCGCTTTAGCTTTTGCCCAGACACTGCCGGCGGGTGTATACGTGGCAATGAATGGACGCTACTTCGCGGCGGAACGTGTGCGCAAGAACCGGCAGACGGGGATGTTCGAGGAAGAAACCAGGTGATAGGTGCCAGGTTCCAGGTGTTAGGAAACGCAGCCGCCGTTGACCGAAAGATTTAATCAAAACTTCATGGAGATGCCGGCGGGGTTGGGTGGAGTGTTGGGTATACTACATGTTTCCAGGAGAACTGCGTCTAGTGAGTGCGCCAGGGGAGACAAGTTTGCGCGTTGCGGTCGAAGAGAAGGCGAGAGCATTCGGCTGCGCGGAAGCGGTTTCGAACCTTGCGATCATTGATGCGGTCCGTTTTCTTCAACACAAAGAGCGGTGCACGCCATGTTTTGGCTGGGACACTCCACTGGTGCCCTTGCCGGACGCGGTAGCAGCGCCGCCGGAGCTTCCAAGAGAGAAGCTGTGCGGGGTAACGGAATGCTACTGGAAATCACCGTGCGATACCTATCGGATCATGCCCAACGCATCGTTGGAGGAATGTATGGACGAGGAGTTGGTTCGCGATATGGAGGAGTCCATGACACCGAGCACAGCACTATCGGCTGAGGACATAGAACGCGCGTCGATCGAGAAGCGTGCGGCGGAAATAACAGCGGCGGAAAGGCGTTTCCACCAGGAGGCGGCAGCGCCGGCAGTGCTGGCGCAACTGGCGGACAGCGCCAAAACGTTTCTGGCCGCGATTCAGGAGCTCGTCCAGCAGGGAACGGAATGGCGAGCGAGCGCGGGCAAACAGCTTGACCATCTCACGGAGCGGTTCGACCAGTTAGCGGAAGTGGTGTTCGGCCAGCAACTGGTGAACGGGACGACGCAGGAGAGATACGAAGAGCTTTGCCAGGCAATCGCCGCGAGCCGGGAAACGCAAGCGCGGCAGGAAGCGGATGTGCGGTCGCTGACGGAGGGCACGCGCGAGCGGATGGACTGGTTCGCCGGGCGCGTGGAAGATCTGGCGGCGCAGGTCGGCGAGCAGCGCGAACAGGTCTCGAGTCTGCAAACGAAAGTGGACGGCCTGGCGCCGCTGCACTCGACGGTGGCGGACTTGTCGTCAAAAATGCAGGGGTGGTGCGAGCGGCTCGACAAGCAGGGGGAAGTGCTGCACGCGCTCTCCGAGGCGCAGAACCAGCGCGCGGCGGTGCTGGACGAATTTCTCAACGTGTTGGGGCGGCTGCGGGCGTCGACGGTGACGGCGGCGGGGAAGTTGTAAGGCCAATAAGGCCGGGCATGCCCGGCCCCTACATGCCGAGCAGGTTCGGTTGAAATTTGACGTAATCGTGATCGGCGGCCCAGAGATTGAGGGCGACGGTGGCGAGTTCATCCACAACAGGGACAGCCAGTCCATTCCTGGTTAAATCGACAGACTTGATGTAAGTGCGGCATGTGTCGCAGGCTTCGACGCGTACGTGTGGGAACTCGCTTGCGACGTAAACGGGCAGGCTGCGTTCCTTCTCTTCGCCACAGTTGGGGCAGAGCAGACGGCGGAATTCCCATTCGGTGGCGCAGAGCGAACAGACGAGCGACCGCTTGCCACCCTCCCCTTCGCCCCGCAGCACGGCGACGACGGGACGCTCGCCGCAAAAAGGGCAGGCGGGCTGGACGGTGTTGGTCGCGATGGTGTTTTGCGAGGCCTGGAATTCGAAATAGGGCTGTAGGAGGGCACGGGCGAAGAAGGCCTGAGCCTCTGGGGCGTCCTGATCGGCGAGCAGGGGCTGCCATTGGTCTGGCCGCGTGGCGAGCTGTGCGGCGGATTGGGCAAGGGGCGGCGGGCCGTCACGCCGGACCAGGTTGAACAGGGCGGGGAAGTGCGGAAGCAGGACGGAGGCGTCAGGGCGTGGAGAGGCGGCGGACGTGAGTGCGGCGTGCACGATCTTCTGGAGCCCTGCGATTTTGGCGTAGAAGCGAAGGATATCGCGGGCGGCGCGGTGGGAGTCAGCCAGTTCTTCGGCGCGGGCGATGCGCTGGTCCCACAGGGACGCGGTCATCGGCGGGTGGGCGTTGTGCCGGTGATGCGGTCATACCAGAGGCGGTGATGCATTTTCGCCCAAGCGGGGGTGACTTCGCCGCGAATAATGGAGGTAAAGCCGCCGCGCACCATGGCCGTTCCCATATAGACGTGGATGATGAAAGCGCCGATGCTGAGGAGCGCGGCGCTGACGTGCAGCAGGATGGCGGCGTAACGAAGATAGCGGGCGCCCCAGGGAATGCTCTCGGGAAACCAGAGCAGCAGCCCTGAGAGCAGCATGAGGATGCCGGCGTACAGCATAACCCAGAAGAAATACTTCTGGCCGATGTTGAAGCGATCAATAGGCGGCAGGTCTTCATCCTCATTGCGGATGTAATGCGGCATGGCTTTTTCCCAGGCGCGATCGGCGTCGGTGATACGCATGTCGCGCCGCCAGATGTCGAACATCCAGAACAGAACGGCGGTGAATAAAAGACCGACCCAGGGATGCCAGAAGCGGGAGGTGGGTCCGCCGCCGAGCAGGATGGCGATCCAGAACAGGTGGGGGGAATAGAAGGCCAAGCCGGTGAGGAGCTGGTAGACGTAGGCGAGGCCGGCGATCCAGTGAACGATGCGCTCGTTGAGCGAGTAGCGGAGGATGCCTTTATGAACGACGCTCATGGCCTACCCTCCGCCTGATCGCTTGGGGCCTGTTTGGGGCCGAAGCGCAAGTAGTGCAGCGTGACGCCGATGATGCCGCCGACCATGGCGAGGTTGCCGAGCCATTTGAGCGGCCCCTTCCAGAGTCTGACCGTCCAAGGCACGCGCGGGTTGGAGGGCAGACCGCCGTACGCTTCAGGATTGTTGATGTCGTGGAGCACGTAGATGACGTGCGTGCCGCCGACGCCGGAAGGATCGTAGACGCCGGCGTTGGTGTGCGAGGTGTGCTCACGCAATTGCTGGGCGCGGCGCTCGGCGAGATCCTTCATGTCGTCTTTACTACCGAAGTGGAGGCAGCCGGTGGGGCACGCCTTGATGCAGGCGGGCTCGAGGCCGACGCCCACGCGATCCGAGCACAGCGTGCACTTGTGGACCTTTTTGGTTTCGGAATTGAACTTGGGAATATTGAACGGGCAGCCGGTGACGCAATACTGGCAGCCGATGCAATATTCCTGCTGAAAATCGACAATGCCGTTGGCGTATTGCACGATGGCGCCGTCGGCAGGGCAGGCGCGGAGGCAACCAGGGTCGGCGCAATGCATGCACTGATCTTTGCGCATCAGCCAGCTGAAGGTGCCATCGCTCGCAGTGTGCTCGTTAAAGCGGATGAGGTTGTAGTAGTTCCATGCCAGGTCGGGCATGGTCTGGTAGGTGTTATCGAAAACAGTCTGACGGAACGGATAGCCGTTCCATTCCAGGCAGGCGACTTCGCAGGCTTTACAGCCGATGCAGGTGGTGACGTCGACCACTTTGCAGACGTCGTAATCGCGCGAGGTGTCGCGGCCGGGGACGGTGCCGGCGTGGCCGGAGATAGCTTTGATCTGGAGCGGGCCGATGCTCATCTCATGCTCTCTCGATTTTGACTAAGAAGCCCTTGAACTCGGGCGTGTAGGCGTTGGGATCGGTCACGGCGGGCGAAAGTTGATTTGCCATGGTGAGCCCGGTACGGCCTTCGTCTTCGGCGATGCCGCGATAGCCCCAGTGAATGGGGATGCCGATCTGGTACGTCTTCTTGCCGTCGACGATCATGGGCTTGATGCGGCGGGTGACCATGGCTTTGGCGAGATAGTGGCCGCGCGCGCTTGAGACCTTGATGCGTTCGCCGCCGCGGAGGCCGAGATCGTTGGCGAGTTCCGCGGGAATCTCGACGAACGGCTCAGGCACCAACTGGACGTTCATAGGATTGTTCTTGGTCCAGTAGTGATAGTGCTCGGTGAGCCGGTAGGTGGTGCAGACGATGTTATAGCCTTCGGCGGGCGTACCGAACTTGTCTTGATCCGAACTGAATCGCTTGGCGAGCGGGTTGTGCGATTGCTGCGGATGCAGTGGATTGTCGATGGGGCTCTCGGTGGGCTCGTAGTGCTCGGGGAACGGACCATCGGCCATGCCGGCGAGCGGTACGAAGAGACGGCCGATGCCTTCGGGGTTCATGATGAAGGGGCCCATGTGATCTTTCGGAGCGGAATCGGGTTTGAAATCGGGGACATCGTTGCCGACCCATTTCTGCTGCGCCTCGTTCCACCAGATTTGCGGACGGTCGGGATCCCAGGGCTTGCCGGACGGATCGCAGGAGGCGCGGTTGTAAAGGACGCGGCGGTTGGCGGGCCAGGACCAGGACCAATTGGGGTAGATACCGAGACCGGATGGGTCTTCGGTGCCGCGACGCTGCATCTGGGCGCCGGCTTCGGTCCATGAGCCGCAGTAGATCCAGTTGCCGCAGGAAGTGGATCCATCATCGCGGAGCCACGCGAACCCGGGGAGCTGCTGGCCGGCTTTAAAAGTCTGGTTGAGCTTGGGATCGGTGACGTCGGAGAGGGCACGGCCGTTGATTTCCTTCGCGATTTCGGAAAGCGAGGGATTGTGGGGATCAGTGTAATTCCACGTGGCGTGGAGAATGGGATCGGGGAACTTGCCGCCCTCTTTTTGGTAGAGCTCGCGGACCTTGAGGAAGATACGGGCGAGAATTTCCTGGTCAAGCCGGGCGAGTCCGGGTGGCGGAAGCGCAGCATTTTTCCATTGCAGCCAGCGAGCGGAATTGACGAAGGTGCCGTCCTTTTCGGCGAAACCCGCGCCGGGAAGGCGATAGACCGAAGTCTGGATCTGTTTCATCTCGTCGGTCGAGATTCCGGGGGAGCGCCAGAACTCGCTGGTTTCGTCGGGATAGATTTCGCAGACGACAAGCCAATCGGCCTTCTTCAGGGCATTGATGTTCTTGGAGGAATTCGGTCCGATGGCGACGCCGTTCATGCCGAAAGCGAGCAGGCCTTTGACGTGACCGCGATACATCTCGTCCCAGATCTCGGCCCAGGAGTAGCGGCGATCGACTTTGGGAAGGTAGTGGAAGGCCCAGTCGTTATCTTTGGTGGCGTGGTCGCCGTAGAGGGCTTTCATCAGAGACACGGCGAATTTGGGCGTGTTGGACCAGTAGTTGAAGGAATCCCAGGGTCCGGGCTTGGCGGTTTTGGGAGTGATGCGAGTGAGGTAGGACTTGAAGTCGGTGTCGGCTGGGGTGGGAACTTTCAAATAGCCGGGGAGGATGTCGAAGACGCCGGCCATGTCGGTAGCGCCCTGGATGTTGGAATGGCCGCGTAGAGCGTTCACTCCACCGCCGGCGCGGCCGACGTTGCCCAGGAGCAGTTGCAGCATGGCCGCGGTGCGGATGGTTTGGGTACCGGAGCTGTGCTGGGTCCAACCGACGGCATAGATGATGGTGCCGACCTTCTTGGTGTCGCCATCTTTGCGGATGGAGGTGAAGAGATCGGCGGCCTTAAGAAACTGGTCTTTGGGAACACCGGTGATGCGCTCGACCATTTCGGGTGTGTAGCGGGAGAAGTGCTTGCGCAGCAGTTGGAAGACGGTGCGCGGATGTTCGAGGGTCAGATCGTAAGCGACGTTGGGGGGCAGCGCGGGAGGATTGGTAGAGGGCGCGCCATCGCCCGGGCCGTCGGACTTGCCTTTGAGATCGCCGCCTTCCTCGTAGTTCCAGGTGGCTTTGTCGTAGGTGTGCGCGCTGGCATCGAAGCCGGAGTAGAGGCCATCTTCGGGCAGCTTGAATCCCTTGCGCACGACAAAGGCGGCGTTGGTGTACTCGGTGAGGTAGTCTTTGGCGATGCGATTATTTTCGATGGCGTAGCGAATGAAGCCGCCGAGGAAGGCGATGTCGGTACCGGTGCGCAACTGCACGAACATGTCGGCTGTGGCCGCGGTACGGGTGAAGCGCGGATCGACGACGATCATCTTGGCATTGCGATTGCGCTTGGCTTCAATGGGCCACTTGAAGCCGCAGGGGTGGTTTTCGGCGGGATTGCCACCCATGATCAACATCATGTCGGTGTTCTTGATGTCGATCCAGCCATTGGTCATCGCACCGCGTCCGAATGTGGGCCCCAAACTGGAGACCGTGGGGCCGTGTCAAACACGGGCCTGGTTTTCCAGGTAGCAGACCCCCAGGCTGCGCATGCTTTTGACGACCAGGTAGTTGAACTCGTTGGTATCGGTGCAGCCGCCATTCCAAGCGATGCTTTCGCACCGGTTGACGGTGTGCCCCTGGGCGTCCTTTTCGACAAAGGTTTCGTCCCGCGTCTTCTTGATGCGGTGTGCGATCTCGTCGATGGCCTGATCCCAGCCGATGTCTTCCCAATGATCGGAACCGGGGCGGCGCACCTGCGGCTTGAGCAGGCGGCGCTCGTTCAGGATGTCCTGCATCAGGGATGAGCCTTTGGGGCAGAGCGTGCCGCGGTTGATGGGATGGTCGGGGTCGCCTTCAACGTGGACCACCTGCGGCGTGACGTTTTTCGCCTTGTCGCCGAGTGTGTGAATGATGATTCCGCAACTGACCGAGCAGTACGGGCAAGTGGAACGAGTCTCCGTGGTGCGAGCGATTTTCAATTCACGGGATTGGGCGTACGCGGGAGTGAGATCGAAGCCGAGGACGGAGGCGATTGCTCCGCCGGCGCTGATCTTCAGGAACGCTCGGCGAGTCGTGGCCATCGGAGTCTCCTTGGACGGATTGTGTCATTAAATAACGAGCGCGGAACCGTGTCAACACATAAGATGCACGCCGAGCGGAAGCGTGTCAGTATATTCTGAAGGCATGGGTGGCTCGTTACATCACGGCGGGGGGCATCACGCGGCCCGGGATTATGCGCAGACGCCGCTCAATATTTACTGGGAAACCACGCAGGCGTGTGCGCTGGCGTGCCGTCATTGCCGCGCGGAGGCTGTTCCGACGCCGCATCCGGAAGAATTGACCTTCGAGGAAGGCGTGGCGTTTCTGCGGCAGATTCCGGAATTCGGCAATCCCATGCCGCAATTGATTTTGACGGGCGGAGATCCGCTGATCCGGCCGGATCTTTACGATTTGGTTACAGAAGCGCGGAAGCTGGGTATCGGAGTATCGATCACACCCGCGGCTTCGGCGGCGCTCACGCGCGAGGTGCTGGTCCGGCTGAAGGAGCATGGAGTCGAGGGGCTGGGGCTGAGCCTGGATGGCTCAACGGCAGAGCGGCATGATTCGATCCGCGGGGTGCCGGGCACGTTCGATCGCACGGTGCAGGCGATGCGGTGGGCGCAGGAACTGGAAATGCCGCTTCAGGTGAATACGCTGGTGGCGGCGGAGACTGCGGATGACGCGCCGGCGATTTACGAATTACTCAAGCCGCTGGGTGTGGCGCGCTGGAGCCTGTTCTTTCTGATCTCAGTGGGGCGGGGCAAGGTGCTGCAACCGCTGACACCGGAACAAGGCGAGAAGTTGATGGCGTGGATTTTCGAAACGTCGCGGGCGGCCTCATTTACAGTGGCGACGACGGAAGCGCCGTCATACCGGCGCGTGGCGCTGGAGCGGATGCGCGAGGAAGGTTTGACGGGCGATCAGATCAAGCGGAGCCCGGCGTTTCGCAGCTTCGGAATCCGCGACGGGCACGGAATCATGTTCGTGTCGAACACGGGCGAGATCTGCCCGGCGGGGTTCCTGCCGCTGAGCGTGGGCAATGTGCGGAAAGATCGCGTGGCCGATGTTTATCGCAATGCGCCGCTGTTTCAATCGCTGCACGATCCCACGCAATTCGAAGGACGGTGCGGCATGTGCGAGTATCGCGCACTATGCGGCGGATCGCGGGCGCGGGCGTATGGCGCCACAGGCAATCCGTTGGCGGAAGATCCGTTCTGTCTGTACAACCCGGAATAGCCAAGCACGGGTGCAGCTGCCGGTAGGAGTTTAGCCGCTGTACAACGGCCGTTTCAAAATGTAAAATCGGCAGGCTCACAAAGGAGGATTGGGCTATGCCAATCTCGAAACGTGCGATAGCGGAGTTCATTGGTACATTCTGGCTGGTGTTCGGCGGTTGCGGGAGCGCGGTATTGGCGGCTGCCTTTCCAGGCCTGGGAATCGGGTTCGCGGGAGTGGCGCTGGCGTTTGGCCTGACGGTTCTGACCATGGCGTTCGCCATAGGCCACATTTCCGGATGTCATCTCAACCCCGCAGTTTCGGTCGGGCTGGTAGTAGGGAAGCGGTTTCCGGCTTCGGAACTGGTGCCCTACGTCATTGCGCAAGTGCTGGGTGGAATCGCGGGCTCCGGCGTGTTGTATCTGATTGCGAGCGGGCAGTCGGGATTCAGCCTGGCCAACGGTTTCGCGTCCAACGGCTACGGCGCGCATTCGCCGGGCGGCTATTCCCTGGTGGCCTGCCTGACGGCGGAAGTGGTCCTGACGTTCATGTTCCTGATGATCATCATGGGGGCCACGGATAAGCGTGCGCCGGCGGGATTCGCGCCGGTGGCGATCGGCCTCGGCCTGACCTTAATCCATCTCATCGGGATTCCGGTGACAAATCTCTCGGTGAATCCGGCGCGGAGCACGGCTCCGGCGATCTTTGTCGGCGACTGGGCGGTGCAGCAGCTCTGGCTGTTCTGGTTGGCTCCGATTGTAGGCGCCGCGATTGCGGGTGTGGTGTATCCGGCGATTGCCGGCGAATCGAAAGCCGAACCGGAAAGGCTTGTGGCAGCGGCGGCGGGCCGATAGATCAGGCGTTCTTGGGATCGGGTTGCGCAGCGTCGCGTTTCACCCAGCGATAGGCGGCTACGGAATTCTTCCAGAAGTATTTTTCCGCGGCCGCTTGACCTTTGCCCGTGAAGTAGTCGCGGACGATGGTGAAGACCTGCTGGTAGGTGCCCCATTGATCGCTATTCGGCCAATCGCTGCCGTAGAGCAGGCGATCCTCGCCGAAGATGCCGGATAGTTCATCCAAACGCGCGCGATAGAAGGCCAGGTCAAGCGGAACGCGGCCATTCACACGGCGCAAGACCTGGGAAATCTTCACGTAGACTTGCGGGCGTTTTCCCAGTTCGTTCAGATCGGCCTGGTAGGCGCGGAGCGCGGCGGCATCGTTCGGCGGATCGAGCTGCGGCAAGTGATCGATGATCACACGGAGGCCGGGAACGCGATCGGTCACACGCAGCGCGGCCGCAATTAACGCCGCATCCTGGTTGGCGGTGTCGAGCGAAAGCCCGGCTTCGGCCAGCAGCTTCAGGCCGGCGATGAAGTCAGGTTTGGAGAGCTCGGCGGCGAGACTTCTGCCCCACAGGTTGCCGTAGCGAATGCCGCGAAAGAGCGGATTGCGGTGGAAGCGCTCGAGCTGTTTCGCGTAGTCCGGCTTGCCCGGCTCCAGATCGCCGACCGTGCCGACAATGATGGTGTCGCGGGCGGCCACGTCGAGCACCCATTGGTTGTCCTCGAGCCACGGGCTGGCTTCGACTTCGATGGCTCCCGCAATGCCGAACGGCGCGGCGAGCTTGCGGTAGCGCTCGGGCAGCGCGGGTTTGTAGAGAACGGTGTTCGTCTTTTCAGGCCATGGAACACCTTGCGAGCGCGCCGTATCGAACAGATGGATATGGGTATCGATGATGGGAATGTTCACGGATTTGGCGGAGGCGACAGTAGCCGCGGCGGCGGCGAGAAAACGTCTGCGATTCACGTTGGTATTCTACCGAGGCGCGAACGGCTGTGGGTGATCAGTCGAATGCCGCAGGCGCGGCGGGATTTCGCAGGCAGGCGAAGACAAACTGAATTTGCTCGGGCAGGGTGCGGGTCAGGGACAAGGGCGGAATCCGGTTTTCGGCAAAGAAGGCGACTTCGGCGGTTTCCGGGCTGGCGGCTGGCGATCCACCCATGAGGCCGCAAAGAAAGAGCAGTTTGTAGGAGTGAACGGGAATCGGAGGATGCGGATGCTTGTCACGATCCCAGCAGGCCAGGAGTTTCGACGCTTTGACCAGATAACCGGATTCTTCGCGTACCTCACGTTCGATCGACTCGGCGGGGCTTTGGCCGACCTCGGCCCATCCGCCGGGCAGAGACCAGCGACCATCGGATCGCTCGCGGACCAAAAGCAAACGATTTTCACGGAACACGGCGGCGCGCACATCGACCCGCGGGGTCGCGTAACCCTGCTCTTTGGCGAACAGGCCGGTGGCAAGCGCGATGCGTTCCGGTTCAGGCCCGGCAATCATGGCGGCAGCAATGGAAGCGAGCTCGCGGTAACGCTCGGCGTCGTAGGGGGTGCCGGCATATTCGATACCCGTTTGCGCGATCGCCTGAATGCGCTGCGCGAGTGCATGCCATGTCATCGGATGATTTGTCACTTAACCAGAGTAGCTGCGCGGCGAACAAATTGTTGTGCGGTATTGAGCGAGCGGGGCGCCGGATGGCAACATGAGAAGGACTCATGCGGAAGATCAGGATACTCATTCTTTGTTCGCTGATATTCATTTTGCAGGTGCACGCGGCCGACGTCATCTTTGGCCGGAGGGTGTACGCGGAGCAAGGGCGTTCCTATCAACAGATTTGGACGCTGGATTTGCGTACCCGCAAGATCACACAACTGACGAACAGCGAGCGGCGGCACGGGCAGCCCTCGTGTTCGCCGGATGAGAACCGCATCTGGTTTTTCTCGGGGGCGTTCGGAGATATCGATGACAGAGAGCTTTGGTGGTTCGATCCCCACGCGCGCACGGAGAAATTGGCGGTGAAGCTGAACGTCCGTCCCGTGACACTTATCGGTGGGGCGGCGAAGGAAGTGTTCTTCACGGCACTCGATGGGGACAAGCCGGGGTTGTACCGCTGGGACGGGCGGTTGACGAAGATGACGGCGATTGCCGAGACGCTCGGCGCTGCTGCGCTTTCGCCGGATGGCCGGACGCTTGTGGTGCAGACCGGCAAGGCGGCGCCGCTAACCATGATGGACGCGACCGGCAGGGCCGGCCGGAAAATCGAGGGCTGCGCCGAGGCAGTCTGGTCGGGAGATGGCCGTAAGATCGCCTGCACGGCGGGCGCGAGAGTTCGCGTGATGGATGCGGCAACGGGCGTCGAGGTGGCGAATGCCGATTTTCGACTCCGGTCGACGCCGCCGTACGTGCAGGATTTTTCCTCAGACGGAAAACGCCTGCTGGTGGGAACGGTGGGCGCCAATCATACGACCACAAGTCCGCAGTTGGACTATTGGACGGTGGAACTGGCGACCGGGAAGTGGGATCTGGTGGGACCGGGGCAGGGCGCTGTCTTCGCAGCTACCGGTGTCATACTGGCGACACCCCGTGACCTGGCGAAGGTGGGCAAGGGCCACGACTGGGTATCGCAGCTTCTGATGGTCGATCCGGGAACGCACGCGCAAACGCCAGTGGCGGCGGGCACAGCATCGAATGTAGAACCGAAGCGGTGCGGGCAAACTGCCCGTTGAGCCTGGTAGGGCGGCGTCAGTCCAGGCTGCCCTGTTCGATCACCACGTTTTCGCGCACGATAAGCCGGTGCGGCGCCATCTCGCGCAACCTAGGCAGAACGCGATTCACGTGCTCTTCGAAGTCGACGAAGATAATGACCACCGGAAGATTTCCGCCGCCATCCACGAGCCGCGCCGTATGCACCTGGTTGCGCCCATTGAATCCCGCGACGGCGTGAAAGGCGCTCGCGCCGGCGACCGATTCCGCGCGCAGCATTTGGAGAATGGCCAGATGTAACGGCTTACCTTGCCACTTGTCGGACTCGTTCAGGTACATCGTGACTTGCACAGCGGTATTCATAGATCAGTCCTAGAGGCTGCGGGCGAGCATCGCGCCCAGCACCACGGCGGCAAGAGCGAGAAGGTTGGAAGCCGCTATGTTGAGGAACGACGCCATCCACTGGCCCTGTTCCATGAGCGCGAACGTCTCGAAAGCGTAGCTCGAAAAGGTAGTATAGCCGCCGCAGAAGCCGACGGCGATGAGCAGTCGCCAGTGCGGATCGGCCAGAACGCGCTCCGTAGTCCAGACAAGAAAAAAGCCGAGAATGAAGCTGCCGGTAACGTTGATCACGAGAGTGCCGTAGGGAAAGGCGGGGGAAACCAGCCTGGCCACGTACTGTGCGACAAAGTAGCGCAGGTTGGCGCCGACGATGGCGCCGAGTGAGATCCAGAAAATGGTTTGCAAAGGGCGACTCCAACCACTCAGATTTTGGTAGGAGTCATCAGCCGAGAGGCGGTTATGGCGAACTCCATCGCCGTCGATTCATGGTAGCGCAATCGAGAAAGCGGGGCAGCTGCAGTTACCTTCTGTGCTCCTGAATATACCGGGCGACAGCGTCAACGGTGTCCAGCCAGATGCCGTTGGCCGGGTCGCCGGCGTACTTGAGGAACTCGTCGAGCACGGAGGCTGCCGTGGCCTGGTAGCCGGGTTCGCCGATCTCGTGGCCGGTAAAAATCAGCCAGCCGCCGTTTTCCGCGGCGACGCCGACCCACTTTTTTAAGTCGTCGAACGTCATGCCGTCGGATTGCGGTGAGAGAACTTGAGCGAAGTCGGAGAACAGGGGACCGTTGGCAGCCTCATCGCGGAAACCACGTCCGACAAGAAACTTCTTAGCAACGAGCGGCACATAGCTCTGCGTTGCCGCGCCCCTACCCACGAATTTCTGCCCGCAGGGATAGGCGAAGGTGGTGGGTTTCACGCCCAGCAGCCGGAAAGTCTCGGCATTGGCCTCGTCGATCTCGTGCTCCATCTTCGCCAAGGTGTAGTCTTCCAGGTCGTTCTTCCCCACCCACCCATAGTTGCCGGTGCAGGGATGAGACATGGTGTGATTTCCGATTTCGTAGCCTTTCGCCGCCGCTTCCTTCCACGCAGCCAGGCGATTTTTCATGTTTGGCGGATTGACGTAGAAGGTCACTTTGGCGTGGTAGCGGTCGAAAAGGGGCACGCCGACATCCACCTGGCTTTCACGGGCATCGTCGAAGGAAAGAGTGACAGCGACTTTTTTACCGTTCGGCCAGTGAAAGGGATGGTCCTTCGATGGGACGGTTGACTCGGTCTGGGCGAAGGCAAGGTAGAACAGGCCGGCGCTGACCAGGAAGAGGAGAAGAAGGACAGGTTTCATCGCCAGCATTATAGTCCGGCGAGCGGTACGCGCGAGAAGTAGTGCGTGGGGGGCGTCAAAAGAAAAAGCCGGAGACCCTTGCGAGCCTCCGGCTTCCGAAACGAACGTCTGAGTTGGTTTATTCCGCCAGGGTATCCTCGCCGCCGGGAGCGCTCAGATCTTCGCTGAGGCCACCCGAGTACTGCAAGCGGGTCTCCTCGTCGTAGCCGGGGATGGCTTCGAGCGGCGAAGGCTCGACGATGGGCTCTTCAACCACATCTTCGCCTGCAATCTTGACCTGGCGGTAATACTCCATGCCGGTGCCGGCCGGAACCAGGCGTCCCATGATGACGTTCTCCTTGAGGCCGCGCAGGTAATCCACCTTGCCATTGATAGCGGCTTCGGTGAGCACGCGAGTGGTCTCCTGGAAGGACGCCGCGGATATGAAGGAATCAGTGGATAGCGATGCCTTGGTGATACCGAGCAGGATGGCTTTTCCCTGCGCGGGCCGGCCGCCTGCATCGACCACGCGCTGATTCTCTCCCCTGAATTTGAACTTGTCGACCACTTCTTCGGGCAGAAATTCGGTATCGCCGATGTCTTCGATTTTCACCCAGCGCATCATCTGTCGGACGATAACCTCCAGGTGCTTGTCGTTGATGTTGACGCCCTGCAGACGGTAGACTTCCTGGATCTCATTCACCAGGTACTTCTGCAGTTCCTTTTCGCCGAGTACATCCAGGATGTCGTGCGGATTGCGCGGACCGTCCATCAAAGGCTCGCCCGCTTTCACCTTCTCGCCTTCCTGCACGTTGATGTGGACGCCGCGCGGCAGCGCGTATTCGCGCTGCTCACCATCGTCGCCGACCACATAGATTTTGCGCTGTCCTTTGGTGACTTCGCCGTACTTGACGGTACCGTTGATTTCCGCGATAACGGCCGTCTCGCGCGGCTTGCGTGCTTCGAACAATTCGACCACGCGCGGCAGACCGCCGGTAATGTCCTTGGTCTTGGTGGTTTCGCGCGGGATCTTGGCCAGTACATCGCCCGCGTGCGCTTCCTCGCCGTCACGCACCATCAAGTGAGCGTGGGTCGGCATGAGATACTTTTTGGCTTCGGAGCGGCCTTGGCCGGCATCTGGCCGGACAATGACCATGGGCTGCCGCTTTTCATCCGGCGAATCCACCACAACCAGCTGCGACATGCCAGTGACTTCATCCACTTGCTCCTGCATGCTGATGCCTTCCTGCAGGTCTTTGAAATGCACCGTGCCGCTTACCTCGGTGAGGATAGAGAACGTGTACGGATCCCACTCGAGCAGGATCTGGTTGGTGCGGACCGGAGCGCCTTCCTCCACCAGAATGCGCGCACCGTAGACTACGTCGTAGCGCTCCTTCTCACGGCCTTTCTCGTCGACCACCACGATCTTGCCATTGCGGTTCATGGCGATCAGCTCGCCGGCCTTGTTGCGTACGCTGGTAACACCGTAGTTCACGAACCGTGCAAAACCGTCAGATTTGGCATCCTGCGTGGACTGCTCGGAAATACGCGTTGCGGTTCCGCCGATGTGGAACGTACGCATGGTGAGCTGCGTTCCCGGCTCGCCGATAGATTGCGCCGCGATGACGCCGACTGCTTCGCCGCGCTCCACCAGGCGTCCGGTAGCGAGATTGCGCCCATAGCAAGCGACGCACACGCCGCGCTTTGATTCGCAGGTGAGCACCGAGCGTATCTTGACGCGCTCGATGCCGGCCGCCTGAATCATGCCAGCGAGTTCTTCCGTGATCTCCTGATTCACGCCGACGATGACGTTGCCTTCGAAATCGCGCTGCTCTTCGAGCGCCACGCGGCCCACAATACGGTCGCGGAGAGGCTCGATGATTTCGCCCGATTCGATGATCGACTCGACGAAGATGCCTTCCGTGGTGCCGCAATCGTTCTCGGCGATGATCACGTCCTGCGAGACGTCCACCAGGCGGCGCGTGAGATAGCCCGAATCCGCCGTCTTCAAGGCGGTATCGGCCAAACCTTTGCGCGCACCGTGGGTGGAAATGAAGTACTGCAACACATCGAGGCCTTCGCGGAAATTGGCGGTGATGGGCTGCTCGATGATCTCGCCCGAGGGCTTGGCCATCAAGCCGCGCATACCGGAAAGCTGGCGGATTTGCTGCTTCGATCCGCGCGCGCCCGAATCGGCCATGATGTAAATCGGATTGAGATAGCGGCCGGTACGGTCGTCCTCTTCCATGGCCTGGAACATTTCGTCGGAAACGCGCTCGGTGACCTTTGACCAGATTTCGATAATCTTGTTGTAGCGCTCACCGTGTGTGATGGCGCCGTCCTGGTACTGGTTTTCGACCTCGAAAACTTCGCGCTCCGCTTCCTTGACCAGCGCCTGCTTCTCGCCCGGCACGACCATGTCATCGACGCCGATGGAAATACCGGCGCGCGTGGCGTAGAGGAAACCCAGATTCTTGATCTCGTCCAGCATCTGCACCGTGATCTGCAAACCAAAGCGCAGGTAGCAATACTGCACGAGCTGTCCCAGACCCTTCTTCTTGAGCAGGCCGTTGATGAACGGCATGTCCTCGGGGAGATGGTCGTTGAGGATGACGCGGCCGACGGTGGTGCTCATGTACTGCTTTACGTATTCGGCCGGCTCGGTGTGCAGAACGTTCTGATTGTCGAATGCCTTGGTCAGCTCGATGACCTTGCCCGTATACCGCAATTTCACCGGGGTGAGCGTTTCCACTTCGCCCATTTCGAGCGCGATGAGAACATCTTCCACAGAAGCGAACGTGCGGCCTTCGCCCTTGGTGCCGGGGCGGGCTTTGGTGAGGTAATAGCAACCGAGGACCATGTCCTGCGTGGGAACGGCGATGGGTCCGCCATGCGCCGGAGACAGAATGTTGTTCGACGCGAGCATCAGGGTCGAAGCTTCGATCTGCGCTTCGGGCGAGAGCGGAATGTGAACGGCCATCTGGTCGCCGTCAAAATCCGCGTTGAACGCTGTGCAAACCAGCGGGTGGATCTTGATGGCCTTGCCTTCCACCAGCACCGGCTCGAATGCCTGAATGCCCAGGCGGTGCAGCGTGGGAGCGCGGTTGAGCAGAATGGGATGGTCCTTAATGACTTCTTCGAGAATGTCCCAAACCACCGGATCCTGCTGCTCGACCAGTTCCTTGGCCTGCTTGATGGTGGTGCAATGGCCGCGCTGCTCCAGGCGATGATAAATGAACGGCTTGAACAGCTCGAGCGCCATCTTCTTCGGCAGTCCGCACTGGTGCAGCTTGAGCTCGGGTCCTACGACGATAACCGAACGGCCCGAGTAATCGACGCGTTTGCCGAGCAGGTTCTGGCGGAAACGACCCTGCTTGCCCTTGAGCGTATCGGAGAGCGATTTGAGCGGGCGATTGTTGGCGCCGCGCAGCACGCGTCCGCGGCGGCCGTTATCGAACAGCGCATCCACGGCTTCCTGCAACATGCGCTTTTCATTGCGGACGATCACGTCCGGCGCATGCAGCTCGATCAGCTTTTTTAAACGGTTGTTGCGGTTGATGACGCGGCGGTAGAGATCATTCAGGTCGGACGTCGCGAAACGGCCGCCATCGAGCGGTACCAGAGGCCGCAATTCCGGGGGAATGACGGGAATGACATCGAGAATCATCCACTCGGGCTTATTGCCCGATTTGCGGAAGCTCTCGACTACGCGCAGGCGCTTGGCGAACTTCAGCTTCTTCTGCTGCGAGGCTTCGGTCTTCATCCTTTCGCGAATCTCTTCGCTCAAAGCTTCGACGTCGACCTTTTTCAAGAGCTCTTTGATACCTTCGGCGCCCATCATGGCGACGAATTTCTGCGGGAATTCCTGGTCGAGCTGCCGCTTGCGCTCGTCGCTGATCACTTCGCCGCGCGAAAGGCCCGTGCCCTCGCCCGGCTCAACCACCACGAACGCCTCAAAGTAGAGGACGCGCTCGAGCTCACGCAGCGTAATGTCGAGCAGGTGCCCGATGCGCGACGGCAGCCCCTTGAAGAACCACACATGAGAGCAAGGGCTGGCCAGTTCGATATGCCCCAGCCGCTCGCGGCGCACGCGAGCCAGAGTGACTTCGACGCCGCACTTGTCGCAAATCACGCCGCGGTGCTTCATGCGTTTGTACTTGCCGCACAAGCATTCCCAGTCCGTCACCGGGCCGAAGATGCGGGCGCAGAACAAACCATCCCGCTCCGGTTTGAAGGTGCGGTAATTGATGGTTTCCGGCTTGGTTACTTCTCCATGAGACCAGCTGCGGATTTTTTCCGGAGACGCCAGACTGATTCGAATCGAATCGAAGTCGGCAATCATGTTGGTTCTATCGTACGGAGAGGATCGCAAAATAACCTCCAGATCTATCTATAAAACCCTTTTCAACGCGGGGACGCCGAGATGAACCGAGGCAATTTGGTTCTGTGTGTCTCTGCGCCCCTGCGGTGAGACTCCCTTAGTCCGCCGCGAGCGCCGTATCCACCGGCGTTTCTCGCGGTTTCTTCATTAATTCCACGTCCAGGCACAGTGACTGCAATTCGCGAATGAGCACGTTGAACGATTCGGGCACGCCTGGCTCGATGGCCGCCTCGCCTTTGACGATGGCCTCGTAGATCTTGGCGCGGCCGTAGACGTCGTCGGACTTTGCGGTCAACAATTCCTGCAGGATGTATGCGGCGCCATAGGCTTCGAGCGCCCAGACTTCCATTTCTCCGAACCTCTGGCCGCCGAACTGCGCCTTTCCGCCCAGAGGCTGCTGCGTAATGAGCGAATACGGGCCGATGGAGCGCGCGTGAATCTTGTCGTCCACCAGGTGCGAGAGCTTCAGCATGTAGATGTAGCCAACCGTCACCGGCTGTTCAAAAGGCATTCCCGTCATGCCGTCGAATAACTGCGTTTTGCCCGAGGTGGGCAGCTTGGCTTCGATGAGCTGCTTCTTGATCTCGCGCTCCGCCGCGCCGTCAAACACCGGCGTTGCGAAATGCAGGCCCAGCGCGTTCGCCGCCCAGCCCAGATGGGTTTCCAGAATCTGGCCCACGTTCATGCGCGAGGGAACGCCCAGGGGGTTCAATACGATTTCCACCGGCGTCCCGTCCGGCAGATAGGGCATGTCCTCATCGGGCAGAATGCGCGCGATGACGCCTTTGTTCCCGTGCCGGCCGGCCATCTTGTCGCCCACGGAAAGCTTGCGCTTCATGGCGATATAGACCTTCACCAGCTTGATTACGCCCGGCGGCAGTTCGTCGCCCTTGCGCAGCTTAGCGATCTTCTCGTCGGTGATCTTTTCGAGCACTGCAATCTGCCGCGAGGTCATCTCCTCGATGTCGTCGATCTGCTCGTTCAACCGCACGTCCTTGTCCTTCAGGCGCATGCGTTTCAACTCGCGCGATTTGATGCCCTCGATGAGATCCCGCGTAATAGGCGTCCCCTTGGTCAGGAGGCGCTTGTTGGTTTTTTCGTCGTGCAGGTCGGCCAGCAGCTCCTTGCCTTCCAGCAGAGCCGCCAGACGCTTGGCGCGTTCGTCATGCAGAATGCGCTTTTCGTCTTCCAGGTTACGTTGCAGCCGCTGGATCTGCTCTTCTTCGATGGCTTTGGCGCGCTCGTCCTTCTCCTGTCCTTTGCGGGAGAAGATCTTGCAATCCACCACCGTGCCTTCGATGCCCGGCGGGCAGTAGAGCGACGCGTCCTTCACGTCGCCGGCTTTTTCGCCGAAAATGGCGCGCAGCAGTTTCTCTTCGGGAGTGAGCTGCGTCTCGCCCTTGGGCGTGACCTTACCCACCAGAATGTCGCCCGGCTTCACCGTGGCGCCGATGCGGATGACGCCGCTCTCGTCCAGGTTACGCAGGAACGAATCCGCGATGTTCGGAATGTCGCGCGTGATTTCTTCGGGCCCGAGCTTGGTATCGCGCGATTCGATTTCGAACTCTTCGATGTGGATCGACGTGTAGTAGTCTTCCTTGACCAGCTTTTCGCTGACCAGGATCGCGTCTTCGAAGTTACAGCCTCGCCAGGGCATGAACGCCACCAGCACGTTCCTGCCGAGCGCCAGCTCGCCCTGATCCGTGCAGGGTCCGTCGGCCAGAACCTGCCCCTTCACCACCCGCTGGCCCTTGAATGCAATGGGCTTCTGGTTAATGCAGGTATTCTGATTCGAGCGTTTGAACTTGGTGAGCTGATAAATGTCCGCGCCCACCTCGCGTGAAAGCTGCCCTTCGTGCGCGCCGCCTTCCACGCGGACGATGATGCGCTCGGAATCGACCGAATCCACCACACCCGGGCGTTTGCACAGCACCACCGCTCCCGAATCCCGCGCCGTCACATGCTCCATGCCCGTGCCCACGTAAGGAGCATCGGCGCGCAGCAGCGGCACAGCCTGGCGCTGCATGTTCGAACCCATGAGCGCGCGGTTCGCGTCGTCGTTTTCGAGGAAGGGAATCAGGCTCGCCGCGACCGACACCAACTGCTTCGGACTGACGTCGATGTACTCGATTTCGTCCCTCGGCTTCAGTACGAAGTTACCGGCCTGCCGCGCGTTGCACAGATCGGGCACAATGCGGCCCTTCTCATCGAGCGCAACATTCGCCTGGGCGATCGTGTACTTGTCTTCTTCCCATGCCGAAAGGTATTCGCAGTGCGCTTCATACTCGGCCGCCTGCTTCTTCGCGCTCAGGTCCCGGTTGGCCTTCTCGATATCGGCGCGCTTCACAATGTCGCCGACCTTGTAATCGGTGTCGCCCGGGTTGAGGATCCGGACTTCATCGATGACCACGCCCTTAACGACCTTACGGTACGGGCTCTCGATGAATCCGAACTCGTTAATCCGCGCAAAGCACGAGAGCGACGAGATCAGACCGATGTTCGGGCCTTCCGGCGTCTCGATCGGGCAGATGCGGCCGTAGTGCGTGGGGTGCACGTCGCGCACTTCGAATCCGGCGCGTTCACGGGACAGACCGCCTGGTCCCAGTGCCGACAGACGCCGCTTGTGCGTGATCTCCGACAGAGGGTTGGTTTGATCCATGAACTGCGAAAGCTGGCTCGATCCGAAGAACTCGCGGATCGCCGCCATCACCGGTTTGGCGTTCACCAGGTCGTGCGGCATGGCCGTCGACATTTCCTGGTACACCGACATCTTTTCCTTGATGGCGCGCTCCAT
>Ga0070734_10000192_pt1 | contig 165789 bp, 129 predicted proteins | sample Coa_R1_8_FD_66444 | JGI IMG/M metagenome (GOLD analysis project Ga0070734, IMG submission 66444) | Surface soil microbial communities from Centralia Pennsylvania, which are recovering from an underground coalmine fire - Coalmine... | ecosystem: Environmental > Terrestrial > Soil >... | reverse complement strand
CCCAGATCACTCACTCCTACGGTTTCGCCGTCTCCAGTGTTTGCACGATCTCGACTGCCGCGCCGAAGCCCTATTTTCATATGAATCCATGCGCGCTGGCGCGCTGACACCACTCCTGTTTGCCGCGTCGAGACTCATCTCGACGCTTTCCGGGCGTGCATCGAGGCCGCCGTATGCTGGGTGTTGCGGATTGCCCTCTCTGGCACGAATTGGCCCGTAGATCTTGGGGCTTTCGAAATCAGTGAGCGCGTTGTGCGAAAAGCGTCGAGATGAGTCTCGACGCGGCAAACAGGAGTGTTTGCGCCACATCGGCCACTCCATTTGACACTTGTTCACGCAAGTGATACATGTAGTCTTCTTCACGAGGAACATTCATGGCTGACGAGCAAAAGCCGGAGGGTGCGCCTGCGCCTCCTCCAGAGGGAGGCGGCGCTCCGAAACCACCGGCGAAACCCGCTGGTGACGCTCCTAAAGCTGCACCGAAGCCTGCTGCCGCCGCACCTCCCGCCGCTCCCAAAGCGCCGCCTACGATGGCCGCTACCCCCTGGGAGAGCGATCTGGCAAAAGATATCAAGGAACGTTTTGGCGATCGCATCCTGCAAACCAGTACGTACCTGGGACAGAACTTTGTCGTCGCCAAACCTGACGCGGCAATTCCGGTTCTCGAATACCTGAAACTCGAAGCCGATTTCGACTATCTGGTCGACATCACCGCCGTCGATTGGCCGAAGCGGCCGGAGCGTTTCGACATCGTCTATATCGTCTATAGCTTTCCCCGCAACGAGCGACTCCGCGTTAAAACTTACATTCCGGACGGGTTTAAACCCGAGACCGCTGTAGGTGTGCATCTGACCGCCAACTGGCTCGAGCGCGAAGTCTTCGACATGTTCGGCATTGAATTCAACGGCCATCCCGACATGCGGAGGATCCTGCTACCCGAAGAGTGGCAGGGCTACCCGTTGCGCAAGGACTACGGCATCCTCCAGCAGGACCAGCGGTGGGTGCAGGATAATATGGGTATCGAAAGCGGCCAGTGACCTCTGTATGGCGGACATTACCTTCCTAGATTCCACGGAACTGGTGCTCAACATGGGCCCGCAACACCCGTCCACTCACGGGGTGTTGCGCGTGATCCTCAAACTCGATGGCGAGAAGGTGCTGGGCACGGAATGCATCATCGGCTATCTCCATCGCGGCGTCGAGAAGATCGCCGAGCACCGTACCTACGCGCAGTTCAATCCGTATGTCGACCGCATGGACTATGTGGCGGCGGTATCGAACGGGTTGGGCTACTGCCTCGCAGTGGAGAAGCTCCTCAATATTGAAGCGCCGCCACGAGCGCAGGCCGTCCGCGTGATCCTCACGGAGTTGAACCGGATCGCCAGCCATTTGCTCTGGCTGGGCACGCATGCTCTCGATATTGGCGCTATCACGCCGGTGTTCTACTGCCTGCGCGAGCGGGAAGAGGCGCTGAAGATTTTCGAGAAGTACTGCGGCGCACGCCTCACCACGCACGCGTTCCGCATCGGCGGTTTGCTCTACGAGACGTACGACGGATTCGAGCAGGATATTCGCGACTTCTGCAATATGTTCATCCCCAAGGTGGATGAATACGAAGAACTGCTGACCAACAATCGCATCTGGGTGGGGCGGCTGAAGAATGTCGGCATCTTGAGTGCCGACGAGTGTAAGGAATACGGGGTCACTGGGCCTGTGTTGCGCGCGGCCGGGGTGAAGTGGGACCTCCGCAAGGCGCAGCCCTATTCGGGATACGAAAAGTACGAATTCGAGATCCCCACGCGCGAGACCGGCGACACGTACGATCGGTACCTGGTGCGGATGGAAGAGATGCGCCAATCGGTGCGCATCATGCGACAGGCGGTCGAAGCGATTCCCCAGGGTCCCATCATGGGCAAGGTCGGCAAGGTCATCAAGCCGGCGATCGGCGAGGCGTACGTCTCGATCGAAGCGCCCAAGGGTGAGTTGGGCTATTACGTGGTGAGCGATGGATCGACGCAGCCTTACAGGTGCCGGGTGCGTCCGCCGTCGTTTGTCAATCTGCAGGCCCTGGACCGCATGATCCGCGGTGGTTTGATCGCGGACGTGGTCGCGGTGATCGGTACGTTAGATATCGTATTAGGCGAAGTGGATCGGTAATACCATGGCGAACCTACAGAACAAGATCGTCCGCGCAGCGAAGAGCATTTTCCTCGTAGACCTTTTTCAAGGCCTGTGGGTCACGTTCCGCAATCAGAATCCCAAGTACATTTACACGGAGCAGTATCCGGCGGAGCGTCCCAAGGTGGCGGAGCGGTACCGCGGTGCTCCGCGGCTGAATATCAATCCCGATAACGGCGAGACCCTGTGCATCGCATGTAACCTGTGCGCCCTTGCGTGCCCGGAGACCCTCATCGTGGTCAGCAGCGAGCGGAATGAGGTTACCAAGCGCAAGGAGCTCGGGAATTTCACCTACGACACTTCGCGGTGCATGTTCTGCGGGCTGTGTGAAGATGCCTGCCCCGTTGACGCACTGGAGCTGACGCAGGATTTCGAGATGGCCACCTACACCCGCGAAGGCCAGATCTGGGATCGCCAGATGCTCGAAGAGGGACCTAAGCCCACTCAATACAAATGCTGATCGACAACGTTCTGTTCTATGTCTTTGCCGCCCTGGTCCTGGGAGGCGGCATTCTCACGATCACGCGTCGCAACGCGGTCCACAGCGCGGTTTCGCTCATCGTATCCCTGCTCGGTGTGGCAGGCCTGTACCTGCTCCAGCAAGCGGAGTTTCTGTTTGCGGTACAAATTGTGCTGTATGTGGGCGGCATCATGGTGCTATTCCTGTTCGTAATCATGCTGGTGAATCTCGACCAGGCAGCTAAGGAACGCCAGTTCAACCGGCAATGGCTGGTGGCGCTGGCAGCCGTCGCCGCGGTTGCGCTGGAAGTTGGATTCTTCCTCTATCGCGGCAGAGATGCATTCCATATCGCCGAAGCCGTACCGGCACTTCTTCCTCCGGGGTTGGGCAACACCGAGGTAGTGGCGGATTCGCTTTTTTCCGAGTACTTGCTGCCGTTCGAAGTGGCTTCTCTGCTGCTGCTGGTGGCGGTGGTTGGCTCCGTGATTATGGCGAAGAAGAGGATTTGACATGCACCCGATACCCACTGTCAATTACCTGGTCCTGAGCGCTGCGCTGCTGCTCATCGGCACCGTGGGCGTGCTTACGCGGCGGAACGTCGTGATCATTTTGATGTCGATCGAGCTGATTCTGAATGCTGTGAACATCAATCTGATTGCGTTTTCGCGCTCGCTGCCACTGGTCGAAGGGCACGCCAACGTCGGGGGGCAGGTGTTTGCCATTTTCGTGATCACCGACGCGGTGGCGGAAGCTGCCGTCGGGCTGGGCATCCTCATCGCACTTTTCCGGAACAAGGAAACCGTGCTGGCGGATGAAATCGACTTGTTGAAGTGGTAGGAGAGCCGTGAACTTCCTCGACAATATCTGGTTGATTCCGATGTTCCCACTTCTGGGCGCGGCCCTGATGCTGGTGTTCGGCCGGAAGCTGGATCCGCAGCCGGTCTCAGACGTGGCGATCGCTCCCGGCGTAGAGCCTGTCTTCGAGCACGGGCACGACCACGGGCACAGCCATGACCACGGACATGGGCCGCACACTCACGATCATTCGCATGACCACTCGCACGATCACGGCCACGATGCGCACGGGCACGGGCATGTGCACGCGCCTCTGAAGTTCCTGATCAATCTGATATGTCCGGGGATGGTTCTGTTGTCGTTCATCTTCTCCGCTGGCGCCGTGTGGCAACTGGCGCAGCAGACCCAGCGAGTGCACGAAGTGATCAAGTTCACCTGGCTGGCCGGCCTTCCGTTCCACATGGCGAACGGGAACAACGCGATTTTCCAAGCCGACTGGGGATTCCTGCTCGACCCGCTCAGCAGCGTGATGATCCTGGTGGTTACTGGGATCGGCTTCCTGATTCACGTTTACTCCACCGGCTACATGGCGCACGATAACGGCTACTACCGTTTCTTCGGCTACTTGAATCTGTTCGTCTTCTTCATGCTCATGCTGGTGCTGGCGAACAATTACGCCTTGCTCTTTGTCGGATGGGAAGGCGTTGGATTGTGCAGTTACCTGCTGATCGGATTCTACTTCCACAAAAAGTCGGCGGGCGATGCAGGCAAGAAGGCATTCATCGTGAACCGCGTGGGCGATTCGGGTTTCATTCTGGGCATGCTCCTGATGCTGTCGGTACTGGGAACCATCAAGTTCACGGACATCGGCCCGGCGCTGGCAGCTGGGCGTTTCACGGTCGAAAGCGGATTGGGCGTACTCAGCGTGATGACGCTGCTGCTGTTCATTGGCGCCACCGGAAAGTCGGCACAGTTTCCGCTGTATGTGTGGCTGCCGGACGCGATGGAAGGTCCCACGCCGGTTTCGGCACTGATCCACGCTGCGACGATGGTGACTGCCGGCGTGTACATGGTGGCGCGGTCGTCTGCGCTCTTCCAGTTGACTCCCGCGACGTCGACCGTGGTGGCGAGCGTGGGAGCGTTCACCGCCATCCTCGCGGCCACCATCGCCCTGGTGCAGAACGATATCAAGCGCGTGCTGGCGTACTCCACGGTGAGCCAGCTCGGGTACATGTTTCTGGCGTTGGGAGTGGGCGCGTACTGGGTCGCGGTATTCCATCTCTTTACGCACGCCTTCTTTAAGGCTCTCTTGTTCCTTGGCTCGGGATCGGTGATTCATGCCATGTCCGGCGAGCAGGATATGCGCCGCATGGGGGCGCTGAAGGATAAGATTCCGATCACGCATTGGACGATGTTCGTGGGATCCGTCGCCATCGCGGGAATTCCCGGCCTCGCCGGCTTTTTCTCGAAGGACGAGATCCTGTGGCAGACCTTCAGTTCGAAGCAGGGGTCGCAATTCCTCTACGTGGTGGGGTTGGTCACCGCCGGCATGACGGCGTTCTACATGTGGCGATTGATGAACCTCACGTTCTACGGCAAATCGCGTGTGTCGCCTGAAGTGGAATCGCACATCCACGAATCGGGCCCGGCGATGACGGTGCCCCTGATGGTACTCGCGGTAGGCAGCGTCGTGGCAGGCTGGCTGGGCGTTCCCAAACTGTGGACGGCCTTCGGCGAGAACTTCCGCCTGTTCGAGGCATGGCTCGCACCGGTATTTGCGTTAACTGCCGAAGAGGGCGAGCATTCGCCCTCGCTTGAGTGGATGCTGATGGGCACCTCGGTCGCGATCGCCATCATCGGCATCACCATCGCCCGCTACTTTTATCACCACAAGCCGCAGATCCCCGACAGCATGGAGAAGTCGCCGTTGCTCAAACCGCTGCACGGACTGCTCTACAACAAGTGGTATGTCGACGAGATCTACGACTTCCTGTTCGTCGACGGCCTGTGCAAAGGCGGCGGAACGCTGCTCGGCTCCTTCGATCGCAACGTAGTGGATGGCGGCGTCAACGGAGCCGGATGGCTCACGAGATTCGTGTCCAAACTTTCCATGTGGTGGGACACCTGGATCGTGGATGGCGCCGTGCGCTTCGGTTCCTTCTTCGTGAAAATGCTTTCCTACCCCGTGTGCATGCTCCAGACTGGCCGCGTGCAGAGGTACGCGTTCTTCGTAGTGGTGGGAGCCCTGGCATTTCTGGGGTATTTCGTGATCCGGTAGCCTTATGGACCAGCATTTACTCAGCATCATCCTGTTGACGCCCCTGGCTGGCCTTGCCGTCCTGCTGCTCATTCCAGGAAAGAACAAGGACCTGATCCGCATCTGGGCGAACGTGGCGTCGTTCGCCGGGTTTCTGATTTCGCTGCCGCTGGCCAGACGTTTCCAGGCGGGCATCCCTGGATTTCAATTCGAAGAGCGCGCGGACTGGATTCCGGCGCTGGGTGCGCACTACCACATCGGAATCGACGGCATCAGCTTGCTGCTGGTGATGCTCACTACGCTGATGGGCTTCATCGCGGTTCTAGGCTCGTGGAACGCGATTCAGGATCGCGTGAAGGAATACTACGCCATGTTCCTGCTCTTGCAGACGGGCATGATCGGGGTGTTCCTATCGCTCGACTTCTTCCTCTTCTACATCTTCTGGGAACTGGTGCTGGTGCCGATGTACTTCATCATCGGCGTGTGGGGCGGTCCGCGAAAACTGTACGCGGCCATCAAGTTCTTCCTGTACACGCTGGCCGGATCGGTGCTCATGCTGCTGGGCATTCTTACGCTCTACTTCCAGCACTTCGATCAGACCCACGTGTACACGTTCGAAATCTCCGAACTGATGAAAACGACACTGCCGCTGGGCACCCAGGAGTTGATCTTCTGGGCGTTCTTCATCGGGTTCGCCATCAAGGTGCCGATGTTCCCGTTCCACACGTGGCTGCCGGACGCTCACGTCGAGGCGCCCACCGCCGGCTCCGTGATCCTGGCCGCCGTCCTGCTGAAGATGGGGACATACGGCTTCCTTCGCTTTTCCCTGCCCTTGCTTCCGGAAGCTTCTGCGGACCAGAAGATTGTTCAGATCCTGGCAGTGCTGTCCATCATCGGCATCATTTACGGTGCGCTCGTCAGCTTGATGCAGAAGGACTGGAAGAAGCTGGTGGCCTACTCTTCGGTGAGCCATCTGGGATTTTGTACGCTGGGCATCTTCGCCTTGAATCCGAACGGTATTGCAGGCAGCGTGCTCCAGCAGATCAATCACGGCATCTCGACGGGCATGCTCTTCATGGTGATCGGCGTAATCTACGAACGACGCCATACGCGCGAGATCTCGGAATACGGCGGGCTGGCGCACGTGATGCCCAAGTTCGCGATCGTCTTTGCCATCGCGATGCTGAGTTCCGCGGGCTTGCCGCTGTTGAACGGCTTCGTGGGCGAGTTCACGATTCTGCAAGGCGCGTTCGAAGCACACCGCATCTGGGCGGCATTCGCGGTGACGGGCGTGATTCTCGGCGCAGCGTACCTGTTGTGGCTGTACCAGCGCACTATGCTCGGGCAGGTGACAAACGGAAAGAATCTGACCATCCCGGACATGAGCCTGCGAGAGATCCTGACGTTCGCACCCCTCATCGCTTGGGCGATCTGGATCGGCATCTTCCCCAAGCCCTATTTCGACATCCTGAAGCAGCCCGTTGAAGAGATCGTGCAGCGCGTGCGTCCCGGATATTTTGGCGGAAATGGCCCACAATTAGCAGAACAGCAGGGGTCAGGGATTGGGGGTTGGGGGTTGGGGCTCGCGCAGCGAGCAAAGGCCGGGACTTTTTCTGCGCCGACCGATAGGCGCGACGCGACACACTTTCCCCAACCCCCAACCCCTAGCCCCCAACCCCAGTCTTCTGGCCCCCGGCCCCCGGCCCCTGGTTTTGGAGACCTCCAATGAGCCAACCCTACTCTCTCATCGATCACTTCTCGATCATGCCGGCGGTCATGCTGGCGTTGTTTGGCTGTGCGATTCTGCTGTTCGACAATTTTCCGTTCGTTGGCCCATTGTTTCCTGACCGCAAATATCTGCCGAGTTTCGTGATCCTGGCTGAGATTCTGACGGGAATCGCTCTCTATAAGCAGACTGCCTGGCTCGCCGAATATGGCCAGACTAGCCTTGCAGGCTTCCAGGGCTCGGTCACCGTCGATGGGTTCGGGATCTTCTTCAACTGGATCTTCGTGGTGGCCGCCATCATTGTGGCGCTGGTCTCTTACAAGTACCTCGAGGTCACCGGCGAGCACCATGCCGCCTATTATGCGCTGGTGCTGTTCGCGCAATGCGGAATGTACTTCCTGGCGGCGGGAACGGACCTCGTCACTTTGTTCATCGGCCTCGAACTGATGGCGCTGTCGTTCTATGTGATGGTCGGCTTCCTCCGGTCGGACAAGCGGTCCAATGAGGCGGCGTTGAAGTATCTCCTGCTGGGCGCATTCTCCACAGGATTTCTGGCGTACGGCTTCTCGATCATGTACGGCTTGTCGGGATCGACGAAATTGTCGGTGATCGCGGATGCGATCCAGCAGCGCCCGCCCTGGGACGCCGTAGTTTATCTGGCCATGGCCACCACCGCGATCGGACTGCTCTTCAAAATCTCCGCCGCGCCGTTCCATATGTGGGCTCCGGATGCCTATGAAGGCGCCCCGACCACGGTGACCGCCTACCTTTCGGTCGCCTCGAAAGCCGCTTCTTTCGCGTTCCTGCTGCGCATCTTCCGAATTCCGCTCGGCAGTGTCCGCGACGAATGGGTTCCGATCCTCTCGGTGGTCGCAGTATTGACCCTCACGCTGGGCAATCTCGCAGCCATCAATCAGACCAATATCAAGCGCCTGCTCGCGTACAGTTCCATCTCCCACGCCGGCTACATGCTGCTCGGCCTGATCGCCGGAAACGATACGGGGATTAACGGCATTCTGGTGTACATTCTCGTCTACACCTTCATGAATCTCGGTGCGTTTCTGGTGGTGGTGGCCATGCGCCGGCAGAACATCATCGGCGAGGATCTGGACGATTTTAACGGGTTGGCCCACCGTCATCCCGGATACGCCGTGATGATGCTGATCTTCCTGCTTTCTCTTGCGGGCATTCCGCCAACCGCGGGCTTCCTTGGCAAGTACTACATCTTCCTGTCGCTGGTCCAATCCGGGCACTACACGTTGGCGGTGGTTGCCACGCTGTATGTCGCGGTGGCGATTTATTACTACTTCAAAATTGTGCGCAGCATGTTCATTCGGGAGGAGACCGAACGGGCTCCGTTGTCCTCGAGCTTCGGATTGCGGGTGGCGCTCATCGCGACCGGCTTCCTGACCCTGGCGATCGGTGTTTATCCGGAACCGTTCCTGGTGTTCGCAAAGAATTCAATATTTCACTAGAAGAGAATATGGCCACTCTTTTTGCAAATTATCCGCTGCTCGCCCCGCTCCTGGTGACCCTGGTGATCATCGCGCTGTTTCCGCTGGTGGCCGGGTATATCGTCCTGGTGGAGCGCAAGGTCCTGGCGGATTTTCAGGTGCGCCTGGGCCCCATGCGCGTGGGACCGCATGGTTTGCTCCAGCCCATCGCTGACGCCTTGAAGTTGATGTTGAAGGAAGACATCATCCCCACGGAGGCAGATAAAGCGCTGTTCTGGTTTGCGCCGGTGATTTCTACCTTTACCGGATTGACAGCCTTCGCGGTACTGCCCTTTGCACAAAACATCTACGTGGCGGCGGATGTGAACGTGGGCTTGCTGGTAATTTCAGCGACGTCGGCAGTGGGCATTCTTGGAATTATCCTGGGCGGCTGGTCGTCCAACAGCCACTATCCCCTGCTCGGCGCGTTGCGCAGCGCGGCACAACTGGTCAGCTACGAAGTCGCCTTGTCGTTTGCGCTGGTATCGGGTGTCATGGTGGCCGGCACTTTGAAGATGAGCGATATTGTGCTCGCACAGCAAAAAGGCGGGATCTGGTTCGTCTTCGACAATTTCGGCTTCATGCTCATTCCTTTCGCGGTGTACATCATCGCCGCGACTGCCGAAACCAATCGCGCCCCCTTCGATCTTCCCGAAGCTGAATCGGAGTTGGTGGCCGGGTTCCACACCGAATATAGCGGCTTCCGCTGGGCGCTTTACTTCCTGGCGGAATATGCCAACATCTTCGTTGTATCCGCGGTCGCGGTCACGCTCTTTTGGGGCGGCTGGCTGCGCCCTTTCCCGAGCATCGGCTGGCTGGATATTCCGCTCAACATGGTATTTCCGGTGGTCCTCTTCGTGGGCTCCGGCATTTTGTCGTTCCCGCTGGTGAAGAGGCTCAAGGACCCGATCCAGCAGAAGGTACTCATTCTCTGCATCCTGCTTCTGGTGGGCCTTGGACTGTTGTTCGCGATCCCGATCGTGAATCACGCGGTAATCGGATTGTTCTGGTTCCTGCTGAAGGTATCAAGCATCATTTACCTGATGATCTGGTTCCGCGGCACTTTTCCTCGTTTCCGATACGACCAGCTCATGGACATCGGCTGGAAGATCGCCATCCCCGTAGGCATGGCAGCGGTGATTCTGAATGCCGTGATCGGAATGTGGCGGCACCCCGCGTAAATCACGCGAGTGGACTGCGCCACTTCAGGCCGGTAAAACGAGCGAAATCGTTATCGCTGGAACAGAGTTCGGCGTTCGAAGCGGATGCCGGAAGACTCCGGGCTTGGTTGTAAGGCGTAGTATCGCGAGAACAACGTTCCATGCCAGTCCGACCGTTTGCGGTCCCGAGAGGCTGTCCTCCAGCCGCCGCTTCGCCTTGGCATGCTGCCTGGCATCTCTGTTGGCCGCATACAGCAACAGACTGGCATCTGGAATAATCATTTGCCGAGAGAAAGCTTACGAATCAGCTCCTCGTCTTCCAGTACTTCGGCGGCCGCCAGTGCCTTATCCCAGCGGAAATTTTGCTCGGCTCCTAGCGAATAGGTTTTTTGCACGAATCGCGCCTTCATTCCTCGCCTCGGGTGCGCCAATCCGGCACGCACAGCCTCGTTCAGGGCCTGCTTGAAGGAGACGCCGCGCTCGCGGACCGCCGCCTTCAATGCCCGTTCCACGTCCGGCTCCAGCGTCACCGTGGTTCTCATGAAGGCGTCATAGCATCACCTACCGGTCATCATGATGCCTCGAATCAACGAGATATACTGAAGACCATCATGAATCGTATGGCGGCTCTTATTCCACTGGTGCTGGTATCAGCAGTCTCGCTCTACGGCCAGACCATCCAATACTCCGAGTCGCGCAAAGTCTTCCTATTGACCACGCGGCAAAGCTCTTACGCTTTGGGAGTCGCCGCCGACGGGGCTCTGCGCCATCTCTACTGGGGCGCTCCTCTCTGGAGAATCGACGATTTGCCGGCGCCGCTCCCGCGCCGCGACATCTCCTCGTTCGATCCTCGCCAGATGATTGAGAACGAGGAGTTCCCAGGATGGGGCGGCACCCGATATTACGAGCCCGCACTCAAGATCACTCGCGACGATGGCGACCGCGATCTTGTTCTCAAGTATTGGTCGCACCGCATCCAGGGCAACGATCTCGATATCAGCCTGAAGGATATCCGCGATCCGATCGAGGTCACATTGCACTACACGGTATATCCGGAACATGGCATCGTGCGGCGCAACGCCACTGTTCGCAATGCGACCTCGCGCGCCCTGACCGTCGAGAGCGCGCAATCGGCCGCCTGGTATCTGCCGCCCGGAGAGGGTTACCAACTCACCTACCTTTCGGGCCGCTGGGCCGCCGAGACGCAACTGAATCGCGAGCCGATTCATGAAGGGACGAAGATCCTCGAGAGCCGAAAGGGACATACCGGGCACAACTTCAATCCGTGGTTCGCGATCGATCATGGCGATGCCGGCGAAGAGAGCGGCCGTGTATGGTTCGGGGCGCTGGCCTGGAGCGGCAACTGGCGCATCACCGTGGAGCAGACTCCCTATCGCCAGGTCCGTGTCACCGGCGGCTTCAATACTTTCGACTTCGCCTATCCGCTGAAGCCCGGCGAGACGCTCGAGACACCGCTGTTCTACGCGGGATTCTCGGAGAGCGGCTTCGGCGGCGCCTCACGCACCATGCATCGCTTCGAACGCGAGGAAATTCTTCCCGGCGGCAAGGAGTCACGCGTCCGGCCGGTGCTCTACAACTCCTGGGAAGCGACCACCTTCAACGTGAACGAGGCCGGACAGAAGGAACTCGCCGCCAAAGCGGCTAAGCTTGGCGTGGAACTCTTCGTGATGGATGACGGTTGGTTCGGAAAGCGGAACAACGACCGCGCCGGCCTGGGAGACTGGTTCGTCAACCCGCAGAAGTTCCCGCAAGGATTGAAAGGCCTGATCGACAATGTCAACAGTCTCGGCATGGATTTCGGGCTTTGGGTCGAGCCGGAAATGGTAAATGCCGATAGCGACCTCTATCGACAGCATCCCGAGTGGGTGATCCATTTCCCAGACCGTCCCAAGAGCGAACTGCGGAATCAGATGGTGCTGAACCTGGCGCGTACCGACGTGAAAGAGTACATCTTCAGCGTCCTCGACAAATTGGCCGGGGAGTACAACATTCGATACTTCAAGTGGGACATGAACCGTGCCGTCTCCGAGCCCGGGTGGCCGGAGCTGGCGCCTGCAGACCAGCGGAAGCTTTGGGTGGACTACGTCCGCAACCTGTACGAGATCATCGATCGTCTGCGGGCACGGCATCCCAAGCTGGAGATCGAATCCTGCTCGGGAGGTGGCGGACGCGTCGACCTCGGCATCCTCCATCGTGTGGAGGAGGTGTGGCCCTCCGACAATACCGAAGCCTTCGACCGTCTCCGCATCCAGGAGGGCTTCTCGCAAGTGTATGCCCCGAAGATCATGTCGGCCTGGGTAACCGATGTGCCGAATATGAACGGGCGCAGCACTCCACTGACGTTCCGCTTCTTGACGGCGATGCAGGGCGCTTTGGGAATCGGCGCCAATCTGAACAAATGGACCGAGCAGGATTCCAATCTGGCAACGCGCATGATCGCGCTCTACAAGCGCATTCGCTCCACGGTACAGACCGGAGAGTTGTACCGCCTCGCATCGCCTCGCACCAACGATGTCACGGTGAACGAATACGTGGCGGCGGATGGCAAGCAGGCGGTGGTCTTCGCCTTCCGGCACTCGCAGGAGTACAACACGGCGGCGCCCGTGATCTATCCTCGCGGTCTGGATGAGCGCGCCGTCTATAAGGTGGAAGCGCTGGACGGAAAGCTGACGGACCGGCAGCAGGAAATGAGCGGCGCCTATTTGATGCGGGCGGGCCTCAACGTAAATCTGCGCGGCGATTTCGATTCGACGGCGATGATTCTGGAACGGCAGTGACGTAAGATCGGAAGGAATGATTTCTTCACGCACCGATCTCACGCCGGAGAAGCTCGAACCGAAAATACGACGTCTGTTTGAATTGTCGGCCGCCAAGATCCGCTCGATTGAGCAATCCTGGGCGCCATCCCAAGGCGCGCCGGTCTTCACCGCTGATGGACGTTATACCAGTCGCGGATGGACCGAGTGGACACAGGGTTTTCAATTCGGCTCCGCGATTTTGCAGTTCGACGCCACGGGCGAGCGGGAGTTCCTCGAGATCGGACGCGAGCGGACTGTATCGCTGATGGCGCCGCACGTGACGCATATCGGCGTCCACGATCACGGATTCAACAATGTGAGCACCTATGGGAACCTCCTGCGTCTGATGTCCGAAGGCCGCATCGCCGAGGACCCTTGGGAGCGGCGGTTTTACGAACTTGCGTTGAAATGCTCCGGAGCGGTGCAGGCCATGCGCTGGTCGCGGACGGCCAATGGCGGTGGGTACATCTATTCGTTCAATGGACCGCACTCCCTGTTTGTGGATACCATTCGAACGCTGCGAGCGCTGCTGGTGAGCCATCGGCTGGGCCACATACTGATGGGCGAGAATGATCGCAGGATCTCGCTGCTGGATCGCGCAATCGAGCATGCTCGTGCGACGGCGCAATTCGCCGTGTATTACGGCGAAGGTCGCGACGCTTACGACATCCGGGGACGGGTGGCACACGAGAGCGTCTTCAACACGAATGACGGCAACTACCGCTGCCCCAACTCGCAGCAGGGATACTCGCCCTTCAGCACTTGGACGCGCGGACTGGCATGGGCGATGTGCGGATTCGCCGAGCTGCTGGAGTTCTTCGCGAGCGGCGAGGGACTGCCCGCGGCGCCGCCGGAATTCGAGAAAGCTGCGCGCGCGACATGCGATTTCTATCTCGAGAATACGCCACCCGATGGGATTCCCTACTGGGACACGGGAGCCCCCGGCCTGGCACAACTGGGCGATTGGCGGGGACGGGCTGCCGATCCGATGAATCCGTACGAGCCGGTCGACAGCTCGGCAGCGGCGATTGGCGCGCAGGGATTACTGCGGCTGGGACGGCATTTGAAAGACGAGCGATACTGGCAGGCCGGCCTGACGGTCTGCGATACTCTGTTTGCGGAACCATATCTCAGCACAGCTTCCACGCATCAGGGTTTGATTCTGCACTCGGTATATCATCGTCCGAACGGCTGGTGCGCGGCCGCCGGCGAGTCCTCAATGTGGGGCGACTATCACGCCCGCGAGGTCGCCCTATATCTGCTGCGCCTGGTCGAACGAGCGCCGTACCTCAAGTTCTGGCCGTAGTGGGAATTCCGGCGAATCCAACGCCATCCTTTGTCCCCGCATCAACAAGCAGTGACCGAGTGCACAAAGCTCCGGAGTCTGGCTGAACTTGGCTAAGTACACCGTTTCAGAAATACGGTCTCGTATTTTGTGGCGAGAACACCCCCCTCGCGGTCGTGACTCGTGACCTACCCATCACGTTCGCGCGATATGTGCGCTTGCGATTCGAGTCCCGCGCTTGCGATTCTCGCGCTTGCGATTCGAGTCGCGCGCTTGCGAGCCGCGCGCGTGAGCAAGCGATGCCCATCGCTACGTGGGACAGTCGGATTTTCACAGCTTCTCACGGTCGCTGCTCCTAACCTACCCCAATATGTGCGCTTGCGATTCGAGTCCCGCGCTTGCGAGCCGCGCGCGTGAGCAAGCGATGTCCCATCGCTACGTGGGACAGTCGGATTTTCACAGCGTCTCACGGTCGCTGCTCGTAACCTACCCCAATACGTTCGCGCGACACGTACGCTTGCGAGTCGTGCGCTTGCGATTCGAGTCGCGCGCTTGCGAGCCGCGCGCGTCAGCAAGCAATGTCCCTACTATTCACAACTTCTCACCCTCACACTCACACTGAGTATCCGGTTTTAACAATCAGGTTCACACGCAGCGGACCAAGGCCGCCAGGATTCTCCCGCCAGGTATGGTGTCGGGCCATCCCCTTGGGAATCGCGATTGTGGAATTACACCGTACCGCCGCGCAGGAGCGACGCCGCCGTGGGGGCTGCGATGCCGGCCATGCCCGCCTTACCCTGGGACTCCGGCACCTTATCCCCCTCCCCCGGCGCCAGAAAAAGATTCGCGTCGATGCCGTGCTGGCGCGTGTACAGATCGTAGTATCGTCCGTGATAATCGTAGAGCGACTCGTGCGTGCCTCGCTCGACGATCCTCCCGTCTTCCACCACCAGAATTTGCTCTGCTCGCCGAATCGTCGACAGCCGATGCGCGATCACGAACGTCGTGCGCCCCTTCATCAGGTACGCCAAACCTTCCTGAATCGCCGCCTCCGATTCCGAATCGAGACTCGACGTCGCCTCGTCCAGAATCAGAATTCGCGGATTCGCCAGAATCGCGCGCGCGATCGAAACGCGCTGCCTCTGGCCTCCCGAGAGCTTCACCCCGCGCTCTCCCACGATCGTGTCGTACTTCTTCTCGAAGCGCTCGGCAAACTCGTCCACACGCGCGATACGGCACGCCTCAAGCACCTGCTGCTCGCTCGCCGCGGGACGCGCGAAACCCACATTCTCGCGAATCGTACCATCGAAGAGGAACGTGTCCTGCAACACCACGCCGAGTTGTGTGCGATACGAGTCCAGACGAATCGTCGACAGGTCGGTGCCATCCACCCGAATCGTACCCGAGCCCGGCTCATGGAAGGCCGCGATCAGGCTGATGATGGTTGACTTCCCGGACCCGGATGGACCCACTAACGCCGTCACGGTACCCGGTGACGACTCGAAGCTCACCTCGTGCAGTACAGGCTTGCCCGGATCGTATGCGAAGCTCACGTTCTCGAAACTCACATCCCCGCGAATGGAGTCCATGATTACCTTGCGGCGCGGATCCTCGTCTTCCGGCCGTTCGCTCAGCACTTCCTGCGTGCGATCCAACCCGGCCAACGCTTCTGTCAACTGCGTGCCGATCCCCACCACCTGGAACATGGGAGCCACCAGCATCGCCAGAAACATCGTGAACATCATGAACTCGCCGACCGTGAGCGTGCCCGCGATAATCTGGCGCGCACCGATGAACATGACTGTCCCGCCAACGATTCCCATCAGCGAAGTGGCGGACAAGCTCATTAACGAAATCGCGGTCAGCGATCGAAGTACGTTGTCCAGCAATCGCTGCACTCCGCCCGAGAAGACCCGCGCTTCTTCGGCCTCGGCATGATAGCCCTTCACCACACGCACACCAGCCAACGACTCGGTGAGCCGGCCCTGCACTTCCGCATTGATCTTCCCTCGCTCGCGGAAAATCGGGCGGATCCGTTTAAATGCCTGGCTCAAGCTCAGCGCAAAAATCGTGATGAACAACAGTGCAAGCCCGGTCATCAGAGCACTGGTGCGCAGCAGTATGACCAGGGACAGCAGCGCTTTCAGAATCCCGCCAACGAAATCGATCAGTCCCGTGCCGATGAGATTCCGCACGCCCTCCACGTCGCTCATGATGCGCGAGACCAGCGCTCCGCTCTTGGTGGCATCGTAGTAGGCCACTGGCAGTCTGCCGACATGAACCTGCACCTTGCGGCGCAACTCCGCGATCAGACGCTGCGCTTCCTTCGAAAGCAGCTGGGTTAGCGAGAACGACGTGGCCCCTTGCAGTATCGTCGCCGCAAAGACCGCGAGCACCAGCCACTTCAGCATGTCGTAGTGCTTCTGCCCGATGACGTAGTCGATCAGGAACTTGGTGGACCCGGGCAGGATCATGCTGGCGCCCAGGTTGATCAACATCAGGCAAAAGCCGAACAGAAGCTTTCCCCGTCGCGGCATGACCAGCTCTTTGAGCAACGGCAATACGCTGCGAAAGGTCTCCGAGGTTTTCTTCTTAGGTTGGGATGGTGACACTCTAGTTACAGGTTACACCGCGGCGCGGGAGAGCCGCCCAGTCACGAGGTTGGGCACTTCTACCGGGCTTTTGACCGGCAAGACTTCGAAGCCCGCGGCCCGCCCGCTGGCAATGCCCGCGTCGGAGTCCTCCAGCACGAGCGCGGTACGCGCGCCCAGACGCTCGGCGGCCAGCAAATACGGATCGGGTGCGGGCTTATGGCGGGTCACATCGCCCGCGCAAACCAGCGTGTCGAAATAGTCCAGGAGGCCGCCGTTGCGGAGCATCGGTTCGATTTCGGGCCTCCCGCTGGAAGTCACCACGGCCATCTTGTACTCGCCGCGCAGACCATCTAACAGCGGCGCGATACCCGCGGGAAACGGCGGAGCTTCCATCATCTTGGACCGGAAAAGATCGCGCTTAGCGGGGTACTGAGCCCACAGATGTTCCCACTCGCGAGGCGGATCGGAGCGCGACGCCATCATTCGCAGCATCTCCCGATCGTCGATGCCGATACACTGATCGCGATAAAACTCCCACTCGAGCGTCACGCCCATAGGCGCCAGGACCCCTGCCCAGCAGGCCCAATGCACCGGCTCGCTGTCGCAGAGAACCCCATCAAAATCGAAAAGAATGGCATCAAATTCCGGCATGGCGGGGGTTGTTTTCAGCGTAACACGCCAAATCTGTGGTATCAAAGAAACTAGCACCATGCCGACGGAAGAAGAGCTGAGACTAGAAATTGAGCGGCTGAAAGCCGAGAACGCATTACTGAAGAAACCCACCCGCGGGTCGATGTCCCTAAAGGTCAGCGAGAAGGGCGCGCTGTCCGTATACGGGCTGGGACGTTTCCCCGTCACCCTTTATCGCGAGCAGTGGGACAAGCTCCTGGGAATGGCTGACCACATCCGGCAGTTCATCCAGGAAAACGACGCAGTGCTCAAGAAAAAGGAATAGGTATGTCAAAGGGCACCGCCCTGGTCACCGGGGCATCCGGCGGGATCGGGGCGGAGCTCGCTAAACTTTGCGCGGCCGGAGGACACGATGTGATCCTCGTGGCACGGAGCACGGCGAAGCTCGAGGCTCTGGCGCAAAGCCTCTCCCAAGATCACGGAATCGCAGCCCGCCCCCTGTCGGCGGACCTGGCCGATCCCAAAGCACCCAAGGCGATTTTCGAGCAGACCCGCGGGGATCGCGTGGAACTGCTGATTAATAACGCCGGCTTCGGATGGCTCGGTGCGTACTCCCAAATCGATTGGTCTGTAGAAACCCGCATGGCGCAGGTCAATATGGTGGCGCTTGCGGAACTCACCAGGCTGTACCTGCCCGAAATGCTCCAGCGAAAATCCGGCCGCATTCTGAACGTCGCTTCCACCGCGGCTTTTGTTCCCGGACCCTTCATGGCGATGTACTACGCCACCAAGGCTTTCGTCGTGTCGCTTTCCCTGGCAATCGCGAACGAGGTAAAGGGCAGCGGTGTGACCGTCACTGTGCTCTGCCCCGGCCCCACCGCCACGGGATTCTCGGAAGCCGCGGGGACTGCGGGGAGCAAGCTCTTCGAAGGTGCGGCCATGAGCGCGCAGGAGGTCGCCCGCGACGGCTACCGCGCCATGATGGCGGGCCAGCCCGAAGTCATCTCGGGCACGCGCAATCGTCTCATGATGCTGGGAACGCGTCTCGCTCCCCGTACCATGCTGGCGGGAATCGCGCGACGTCTGAACTCAAAAGCGTGAAAACATGAAGGAGGCTTTCGAGACCAGCGAGATCCGCGGAGTACTGCACCGGCCCGAACAGGCGAACGGCGACGCGATTGCACTGACTCACGGCGCCGGCTCTAACTGCGAAGCGGCTTTACTGGTCCGCTTGGCGGAAGAGTTTGCCAACCGGGGCTACCTGGTACTGCGGTATGACTTGCCGTTCCGCCGTCTGCGGGCGGGCGGATCGCCCATGCCGTCCGGCGCTGCCAAGGACCGTGAAGGCGTGGCGTCTGCTGTGGCGGCGTTGCGACAGATGACCGGCGGCCGAATCTACGCGGCGGGACATTCGTATGGCGGCCGCCAGTCGGCCATGGCGGCATCCGAACGACCGGAAATGGCGTCGGGCCTGCTCCTCCTCTCATACCCGCTTCATCCCCCACAGCGGCCTGAGCAGAAACGCACATCGTATTTCCCGGATCTGCGAACTCCGGCCCTTTTCGTGCACGGTACGAAAGACCCATTCGGTTCTTTAGAGGAGTTGCGCAAAGCACTGACGCTCATCCCGGCACGGACGGATCTACTGGTGGTCGATCGCGCGGGCCACGACTTGAAGAAGGCTGGCACTCTGGCCGGTGAGATTCTGGAGAAACTGCGGGCGGTAGTCAGTGCCACGAAGTGAGGAGGTCTGTGGCGGTGTCTCGTCTTTGTACTCTGCTGGCCGCGGTCGCCCTGCTCCTGCGGGCGCAGTCGGTCGAGCCTGCGTGGAAAGAGTTCAAAATCGGACCTGTTCATGCGAGGCAGGCAAATGCCATTAACAACGTACGCCACGGAGAGATTCACACCGGCTCGATCTCACTAAAGGCCTTGGTGGGCATCGCCGCCAATATACCCACGGTACGGATTGTTGGACCATTTCTGCTCGACTCGGAATACTACGCGGTAGACGCCACTTTGGCGGACGAGACCCGATTACGGATGCGGTTCCGGTCGAAGGATGACCCCGTGGCCGTGGATTTTCGGGCGTTGTTAAGCCGGGAACTGGCCCGGCGGTTTCACCTGGAGTATCACCGCGAAATGCGCCAAATCCAGGCATATCTGCTGCAACCCGCCACGGGAACCGAGCTGAAAGCCCGTCCTTCCACGTCACTAATGCAGGGCCGCGTGAGCATCAACGAGTCTGGATCGTCGGGAAACTCCACTCTCGACGGGCGCAATGTCACGTTTCGGAGTATCAGTAACTGGCTGCAGGGCCGCTTGCGCGTGCCCGTCACTCTTGCCGAATCGCTTCCTGAAGGAACCTGGTATTTCCATCTCCAATGGAAGACCAAAGACGATAGCTCACTCGCGGCCGCTTTGAAAGATCAGCTCGGGCTTGAACTCATCGAAGCGCCACAAAACCAGGAGTACGTCGTCGTGGACCACATCGAACGGCTGGACTTCCCTGCCAGGATCTGACCTGATCACTATTCTGCTGAATGCTCCCTTACAATCGCGGCTCGTAACTCCTGCAAAGATGCCCGCTGAAAAACGAGCCGCGCGCGTCAGCAAGCGATGCCCGATCGCTGAGTCCAGAGCGCTAACCGGCGTAAACCGTTCCTTCCTCGACGAAGCACAGCGGATTCTTCCACGGGTCCTCGACGTAGAACGATCGCTCGCCCCACGGACGCACCACGATGCCACCGCCCGGCGCGTCGTGCACGTCTTCGGGCGACAGGCACTGCAGTTCGCGGGCGCGCTGGAACGCTGCGTCCAGATCGCGGACCGTGAAGTACAGCGCCTTTGCGGCAGGATGCGGCGCGTGCGCCTGCGAGACGTCCACTACCTGCAGGGTGACGGCCCCGCAGTTGAAGTAGCAGCGCGAACCAGCCTGTTTCCTCCCTTCGATGCCGAGCAGTTTCGTGTAGAACGAGATCGCTGCCGGAAGTTCGGCGACCTCGATGTTGACCCGGAAGAACTGCGGAATGTCGACCGCGCCCAGGTTGGGTTTCTCTTGTTTTGCTGCCATGCGATTCTCCTAATGCTTCGTTGTTTTGGAAAAGTGACTGAGCCAGTCCCTCACCAGCTCCAGGCGTCTGCGCTCGATACGGTAGATGCGCTCACGTCCTCGCCTCTCCTGAGTCAGTAATCCCGCTGCTTCGAGGACCCGGAGATGCCGGGTGGTGGTTTGCCACGCGTGCTCGAAGATCGCGGCGATCTCACCGGCCGTCATCGAGCCTCCGTTGAAAAATATCGTGACCAGCACCTTCCTTCTGGAGGCGTGCGCCAGCGCGGCGAACACCGCTTCATAGGCATCCACCCGCGGGCGCTGTTCGCGTTGCGCCATGGTCGAATATTAAGCGAATTCGCTTAGTATTGTCAAAGGGATTGTGCCTGCCTGTAAGGCTGGAAATCCTTGCTATAATCCCTGGACGGACTTGAGCTGTAAGGTGGAATCCGCACTTCAGGTGACTTGATCGACCAGCGAAAACGGGGATTGTCAAGAGGAGTAGAAATCAATGAATGAAATGCCAGGCGGCCAAATGAAGAACCGGCTCGGTTCCGAGTCGGCGACCATGTCCGAACTGTTTCCCGTAGTCGGACAGAAGAAAAACCTTCTGAAAAAGGGTCACCTGGTTGGCGCATCGGTGGTGCTTCTGTACGCCATCCTGCTGCTGGCTTGCCTTGGCAATCCCGACGTGTTCCGAAACCTGCTGGGAATCGGTGTCGGCGTGGGCGTCTATTACGCGCTGTATTCGGTCTGCGGCAAAAAGAAGCCGTGGTACGTCCTCGCCGGGGCCACCGTTATCACCATGATCGTGATGGTGAGCCCACTGTGGGAACTGCTCTACCTGATCTTCTATAGCATCACTGGCCACGTCGACGGTCAGGAGCCAGGCAGCCTGCCCGCACTGCTCGTCCTCCGGGTAGTGAGTACCGGCGGCGTCGAGGAACTCGTCAAGATCCTGCCAGTCATTCTCTTCTGGTCTCTCGGCCGGAGGTTCTCCAAGTTCAGCGTGACAGAGCCGCTGGATGGAATCCTATTCGCGATGGCGTCGGCGTTGGGGTTCGTATTCGTCGAGACCCTGGGCCAGTACGCCAACAATGCGGTGAAGGCCGGTGGACAGGCGGTTGGTCTGGAGCTGGTCATCGTCCGCATCCTGTGGGCGTTTAAAGGCCACCTCGCCTACAGCGGTTACTTCGGTTATTTCGTCGGTTTAGCGGCGATGAAGCCCAAGCATCGCGTCAAGCTGTTGGGAATCGGCTACGGGTGCGCGGCCGTCATGCACGGACTCTGGGATACCTTCGCCGATTGGGGCATTCTCGCCCAATTGGTACTGGGGATCGTCTTCTACGCGCTTCTGATTGCCGCAGTTTTGAAAGCCCGTGAGATCTCTCCCACCCGCCAGCAGAACTTCGCGACCGTGTTGGTTGGCAGCCCTTTTCCGGTCGACTCCCCGCTGGTCAATCGGGCCGCGGCGAATGCGCCTCCGCCTCCGATGCCGAACCCCTACGTTCCGCCTCCGCCACCCAGACCGCAACCGCCCGCCCAGCCGCACCCCCCCGCGCAGCCTCAACCCCCTGTACGGCCAGGACCTTTCGCGCAGCCCCAGCCATTCGCGCAGCCGCAAACGCCAGTCCGTCCGCAGCCATTTCCTCTGGGGCCCACGCTACCACCGCCCGCTGCTCCGGCGCTCGTGGTGAACGCGCCAGCAGCCCAGGCCTTTCGATTGCTCGTGGGTCTGCGCACCCTGGTACTCCACGACGGAGACCGCTTCCGCACAGGCGAGATCACTGGACTGGTGCCGGCTGCGGGCGATGGCTACGTCGCCGCGGTGAACCACAATCCGAACAATCCGTCGATGCTCGGGCTGCAGAATCTGTCAACATCTTTGTGGAAGGCAGTGCTTCCCAGTGGCGAAATCCGGGAGGTCCCGAGCGGCAAAAGCATCAAACTGGCAAGTGGTTCTCGAATCGACTTTGGGACCACGCAAGGCGAGGTACAGTAAAGAGCATGCTCAGCGACACGCCTCGCCAGAAGCTGGCGGCCATGATCGCGCTCGACGGAGTCAAGGTCGCGTTTGATGCGAAGCTTTGCGAGGCACTTTTGCGTGATTATTGCGGCGAGTTTCGCCTGGAAATCGCTGCTCTCACGGCCGCCGTCAAGTGGGGAATCCCCAAGAGCCTTCAGCAGCCTGGATTGGTTCCGCCTGCCACCTTGCGAGCCAACCTCGCGCGACGTCTGCAGGAGAATCACGGACTGGCGGAAGAGTCGGCCTACTGGGCGGTGGACGCGTGGACGTCCGTTCTGCAGCAACTGAACGATCCTGCCGTACCAGAGACGGCGAGCAACCTGTTGGACGAGCATGACTCGAAACTCGAGAGCCATTCCGGTTTCGAAGCCAATGTGACCAAATCGATGCCCGCCACACCGGTGAAACAGGCGCCGGTGCAATCACCGTATCAGCCTCCATCTCCAACTCTGCCGCCGTTGCCCAAGCCGCCTTCTGAGCCACAAGCAGCGCCGGCTCCCAAGCCTGCGTATCCCCACCAATCGCCGCCCTTGCCACAGCTACCGCAGAAGCAATCGCAGCCGTTATCGGCGCCGCCCCCCAAGCCGGCGTATCATCCACCATCTCCGTCTCTTCCGCCGCTGCCAAAGCCGCCGTCAGTGCCTCCTCCAGCTCCTCCTCCCAGACCGGCACCTCAGCCGTATTCGCCAACGCTACCACCTCTTCCGCCGAATGTGTCTGTCCCGCCTCCGCCGCGTTCCAACGCGCCCGCCTATCAGCCACCCCGAATGCCCATGATGCCGGGAACAGCCTACCAACCTCCAACGGCAATCTCGCAGCCGCCGCAAGCACCGCAACTCTTGGCCGCTTCGCAGGCCTTCGAAAGTGGAGCGCTTAGCCCACAGCTCGTCCAGGTGAGAAGTTATCTGAAATTGGAAGTCATAAGGCGAAACGCCCTTGGGTTGATGGGCGAGCTACAGAACGCGGGAGTGCAGCCAATCACGGCAAAGCGAATGGTGAAGGAGGCGATGCGCGGCCACGCCTGGAAGCAGATCGGCATTGCCTTCGCCGCCTTCATCGTCTGCCTCATCCTGACGAGTATGTCGGTTTCCATGCGTTTAGGTTTTGACGAGATCAGCTATATCCTGTCTGGGTTCGCGCTGATGTACCTGGTGTACCGCGGAATCCGGCTGATCGAAGCACTCTGATTAGAGGAGACTACTTTGACACCAGAAATGAAAATGCCGGGCGGGGATAAATTCGCAGGACGCCCGCTTCACTTTATCTGGATTCTGGACTGCTCCGGGTCAATGAGAGCCAACGGAAAGATTCAGGCGCTCAACACCGCCATTCGGGAAGCGATTCCCGCGTTGCAACAAGCCGCGCGAGACAATCCCGAGGCGCAGGTGTTGGTGCGGGCGCTGCGTTTTTCGCGCGGTGCCCAGTGGCACATCGCTGTCCCCACGCCCGTGGACGAGTTGAGATGGGAAGACGTGACGGCCGACGCTCACACGGATATGGGCAAGGCCCTGGCGATGGTCGCGGAAGAAATGAAGGTGCCGCCCATGAAGCCGCGTTCCCTGCCCCCTGTTCTCGTCCTCATCTCAGACGGCCAACCGACCGACGATTTCAGCGTCGGCCTCAAGAAACTGATGGATCAACCTTGGGGCCGTGCCGCGGTGAGACTGGCGATTGCGATCGGGCAGGACGCCGACCTCGACGTCTTGCAGCGCTTCATTGGCATGTCGCCCGACGAGCGCGCGCCGCTGCAGGCCGATAATGCCGAGATGCTGGTGGAGAATATTCGTTGGGCATCCACCATGGGCGTGGCGACTGGCGGGTCGAAGCTCGGGGCACCACAACCGCCGCCGCCTACCAAGCCGGCGGCTCCCGTGAACGACCCGGGCGAAGTCTGGTAACGCCATGCCTGAGACTTCAGGAAGCGCAGCGTGGGGCGTCTATGGCGGCTCCACTCGCGGCAGCTCCCATCTGCGTAGCGGTCTGCCCAACCAGGATTCGCTCGGCAAGTGGTCCGGACCGAATGGGTCCGTGGCTGTCCTGGCGGTGTCGGATGGACACGGGAGCGCCGCTCACTTTCGCAGCGATACCGGGTCGCAGATCGGCGTGGAGACAGCGGTTCAGACGCTTCGCGCGACGCCGCTTCCCATTCCCGATGGTCACTCGCAGGTACTGGCCGAGTCGATCGTCGAGACGTGGCGGCAAGCGGTTCTGGCCCATCTGGAGGCGCACCCGTTCACGGATCAGGAGTGGGCCAAACTGCCGCCCAAAGACGCCGCCCAGATGAAGGTGGCAATTCTGGCGAACCCTACTCTGGCGTACGGGGCGACGCTGCTGGCGGTACTCGCGGCGGCTTCCGAAATCCTGTACTTGCAGCTGGGCGACGGCGACATTTTGGCGGTCGATCAGAACGGGCGCACTACCAGACCGGTTCCGGAAGACAGCCGTTTGATCGCCAACCAAACCACCTCACTTTGCCAAAAGGGCGCCGCCAAAGACTTCCGCGCGGCTCATTATCGAGCCTCGCTGGGAGCACCACCTGCGCTGATCCTCGTCTCCAGCGACGGCTACTCGAATTCGTTTATGTCCGACGAGGACTTTCTCCGGCTCGGACCCGATTACCTCGAACTCTTGCGGGAATATGGGCCGGAGAAGGTGGAGGCGCAGCTCGAGAAGATCTTGCCGGAGGCCTCTCGCAAGGGCAGCGGCGACGATATAACACTCGGCTTCGTCCACCGCATCAACAATTCCGCCAAACCCGCTCCCGGCCCTGCGCCGCTTACTGCCGAACCTGTTCTCCCGGCGAGCCGGACTCCGGGCGACCCTGCCCACGCCGAAGCTGTCGCCACACCCGCTGCAGTGGAGACTCCACCATCGGCGCCAGCCGGCATTCGCGAGCCATCCGATTTTCAGGGTCCGCCCGAACCTAAGACTCGACGGGAGAGGCCCGTCAATCCAGAGGCGGCTGTCTTGAAGGATGCCGGAAAGGCCGCCCCGGACGCTGAGGCCGACACGGTGGAGACCATGGCAAGCCCGCGTCCCATTGGAACATCGCGGCCAGCCGCAGACGAGAAGCCGCAGGAATCCAGCGCGAGGAGGACTGCAGAGGAGAGCGTCACACCGCGGAGAAAGCTGTTCTGGTTGAAGCTCGCACTGGCCGGAATCTGCGTCCTTGCCTTGGCTGGAGGTGGATTGGCCTGGTTCCGCCCATTCTGGTTTACGAGCTTCATCGAGCGGATCCGATCCAGGCAGCATGAGCCGCGAGAACATCCCGGCGGCAAGGCCCCGTATCGCGATCGCGACGGCCATCGCCCTGTGTCTCGTAAAACGTGGCGGCCCGCGGGAGTTCCTCACCATGTCTAAACAGTCCGCTTTCCTGCCCGTGGGACGCGAGTTGACTGCCGTCTATTCGCGCAAGCCGGTGATCGTCGAAGATCTCCTCGGAGGCGGCGGCCAGGGACAGGTCTTCAAGGTAAGGTTTGACGGTGGACGTTTCGCGTTGAAGTGGTACAACACCGCGTACCTTCCCATGGACCCCACTTTGCGCGATCGGTTGGAGAAGTCGATCGAGGCCGGTCCGCCGAACAATCAGTTCTGGTGGCCTTTCGAGTTGGTTACGGCGCCGCGCGAGCCCAGTTTCGGCTACATCATGCCCTTGCGCGAACCCGGGTTCGAGTCGCTGGTGGACTATCGCTGGGGCCGCATCAGAGCGAGTTTTCCTCCCATCATTCTGGCGTGCTTTCATCTGGCAGACAGCTTTCTACGCCTGCATGCCAAGGGTCTTTGCTATAAGGACATCAGCTTCGGCAACGTCTTCTTCCAGCCGCGATCCGGCGAGATCCGCATCTGCGACATCGACAATGTCGACGTGAATGGCCGCCCGGGCGCGATCATGGGCACCCCTGGATTCATCGCGCCCGAGGTGCTGCGCGGCGAGGGTGTGCCCAGCACCCAGACCGATCTCCACTCGCTCGCCGTGATGCTCTTTCAGTTGCTGATGAAAGGCGATCCGTTGGATGGAATGCGCGGCGTGGGCCCGTTCGACGAGGCGATGCGGATGCGGCTCTATGGCCTCGATCCTCTCTTCATCTTCGATCCGGCCGACCTGTCCAACGCGCCCGTTCCCGGCGAACAGGATTCTGTCGTGATCGCCTGGGGACTATACCCGCAGTTCATCCGCGATCTCTTCACGCGAGCCTTTACGAGTGGCCTGTGCGACCCGCTGAACGGCCGCGTACGCGAGAGCGAATGGCGTGAAGCGATGTCGCGCTTGTACGATTCCCTCTTCTCCTGCAGCCGCTGCGGCGCCATCGCGTTTTACGATCTGCAGTTGCTTCGTCAGACCGGAGGAAAGCCCAACCCCTGCTGGGGATGCGGGCAGGAACCGCCTCTGCCTCCACGCCTGCGTTTCGGAAGCCACGTGGTGGTATTGGCCGGCCACACACGCCTCTTCTGTCACCATTTGAGCCGCCAGAGAGGGTACGATTTCGACAGCCCGCTCGCGACGATGGTGGACTCACTAGCCGGGCTCAGAAATCTCTCCACGGAAAAGTGGGTGATTAAGCATCCGTCCGGATCTTTCATGGATGTGCCTCCCGGTGGTGTCGCCCCGCTCGCAAACGGCGCCAAGCTCTTTTTTGGTGCGGTAGAAGGCGAAGTGCGCATGTAAAACCGCCCCCTCGGCTGGAAACCTGGAACTTACGCCCGTTCCTACGAAATCACTATCAGAATGAAAACAATGCTTAGGATGCTTCTGATGGCGGCTGTGGTCTTGATGATGCACGCTCCCCTCCGTGCGGCGGATGTCACGGGCAAGTGGGTGGCTCAAGTCACAGGTCAAAATGGCAACCAGCAACAGGTGACCTTCAACCTGAAGGCTGACGGCAATACTCTGACAGGCACCGTGACTGGCGGCGGAGGTGGAGGCCGCGGCGGCCGGCGTGGCGGAGGTGGTGGCGGTAATGCTCAGGCGCGTGAAATCTCGGACGGTAAGATCGATGGCGACAACGTCTCGTTCAGTGTCAAGACTGAGGCCAACGGCCAGACGCGCGTTACCACATACACCGGCACCATCTCCGGCGACACGCTGCAGCTCAAGCAGTCTCGTCAGGGTCGCAACGGAACGCAGACGGCCGATCTGAGTGCCAAACGTTCGACCACTTAGACCGCTGCTCTTGCCGCGATCTATCGGCGCGACTATTCGCCCTTCGGTCCTGGACCCGTATAGCGCGCTCGTGGACGAATCAGTTGATCCGACCCGTACTGTTCGATCGCATGCGCGATCCAGCCGACCACCCTGCCAAGTGCGAACAGAACCATAGGCGATTGGTCAGACAATCCAAAAGCGCGGGCCACCGCTACCAGCCCGAAATCCAGATTAGGATGAAGCTGCAGCAGCTCCCAACCCGCCTTTGCCACTTGTGCCACCAGCCTTCTCTCGCGCTTACCGGCGCCCGCCCCCGCCGTCTTCAATAACAACGCGGCGCGAGGATCGCCGTTCGCGTAGAGCGGATGGCCGAATCCGGGAAGGGCCTCACCGCGTCGCAACCGGCTGCCGATCACTATTCGCGCGCGTTCCGGCCGGCCGATCTCAGCCAATAACGCAGCCAATCGCTCCGAGGCTCCGCCGTGTCGATGCCCCTTCAACGTGGCCAATGCAGCCGAGACTACCTCGTAAGGCGAAGCGCCTGCCGACGCGGCGCATCGCGCAACAAACGTCGACGCATTCAGCTCATGATCGGCGCACAGAACCAGAGCTATCCGGATTGCTTCGGCGGCGGCCGCATTCTGAGGAGCCCATAACGCTCCGAGCGCGCGATGAACCGGCATCGCCGCCTGCCTTCCTGTGAGCGCCGCGACCAGAGTCCGCAACAAACGCGATCCCGTCAGACGGACGCTCTCGGGGCGAAGATCTCCAGATGCCCAATCTGCCCCTCCGGCCAGCGGCAAGACCAATTGCAAGAGCGAAATCGGATCATCCCCAGCCATCGCGTGCAGACGTGCCAATCGCGCCTTCGAGAGCACCGGAGGCTGACTGAACATTCGGCTTGCCCCGTCACCCCCCGCGTCCCACAGCAGTCCGGCAATCTCTTCGAGACTCCGCTCGCGAGCCAGATTTTCCACGTCTTCGCCCCGGTAATAAAGCTTGCCCTCGTGAATCAGTGTGAGGCTGGAATCGAGCACCGGGCTGCCCCAGTGGAGTCCACCGCGCGCGGCTTTGGCGGGGTCCCGCCGCGCTTCTTTGCGCTCGCGCAATCTTTCGATCTCCTCGCGTGAATAGTGGCGCTCGCGGGGACTGCCGTGAACGGGCTCCGATCGCAGTTGTCCGCGGCTGGTGTAGGCGTACAGAGTGGCTCTCGTAACGCCCAAGGCGGCAGCCGCCTCAGCCGCAGTGAGGTGAATCTTCGGCATTATGTTGATTCTATAATCAATATTGACAATATATTGGGCCTCCGCGGAAGATGAAGGCATGCACCAGGGATTGGAGGATGTGGTAGCCGCTTCGACGCGACTTAGCGATGTGGACGGGCTGGCAGGACGCCTGACGATCGCCGGTTACGCAGTGGAGGACCTGGCGCCCCACGCGAGTTTCGAAGAGGTCGCGTATCTGCTCCTGCACGGACGCCTGCCGGACTCACGGGAATGCGCCACGTTCGCGGCAGACCTCGGCATGAGGCGTGACCTTCCCCACGCCGCGATGGCGGTCCTCACCGAAGCAGCATCGTCGGCGGTAGCACCGATCGATGCATTGCGAATGACAGCGCCCCTGCTCAGCTTGGGCCACGCCGGGGACCCACTCGACGACGCCCTCAGAGCAATCGCCGGCTTCCCGACGATTGTCGGCGCTTACTGGCGCCTCCGTCATGGGCGTGATCCCGTTCCGGTGCGGCGCGATCTCGGACATGCCGCCCACTACCTGCATCAGTTAACTGGCGCCGATCCGCAACCAGAGCGTTCGCGAGCTCTCGAGACGTACCTGAACACCGTCTGCGACCACGGCTTCAACGCCTCGACATTTGCCGCCCGCGTAATCACATCGACGCGAACCGACCTCATCTCCGCGATCGCCGGTGCGGTGGGTGCCCTGAAGGGTCCGTTGCACGGCGGCGCGCCAGGTCCCGCCCTCGACATGGTGTTTGAGATTGGCGACCCCTCGCGTGCGGAAACGGTCATTCGAGAAAAACTCGAGCGCGGAGAGCGTCTGATGGGGTTTGGCCATCGCGTGTATCGCGTGCGCGATCCCCGCGCCGACGTGCTTTCACAGGCCGCCGAGCGCTTCTATTCCCATGAAGGCGACCGGCATCTCTACGAATTGGCGAAGGCCGTCGAGGCCACTGCACTCCGCCTGCTTCGCGAGCACAAACCCGACCGGCGGCTCGATACCAACGTCGAATTCTACACGGCACTCCTACTACACGGCCTGGGACTCGAGACCGCCCTCTTCACCGCGACATTCGCCGTCGGACGCGTGCTGGGTTGGGCGGCGCACTCTCTCGAACAACTGCGCGAAGGCAAGCTGATCCGGCCTCAATCGAAGTACGCCGGCCCGGTCGGGTTAGTCTACCCCCACGCGACCGCCGGCGTCAGTGGTTAATGGAAAGCGATTGCTCAGATGCTGCGAAACCCCGGGAGCGCAGGCGCGCTTGCGGGCGATTCTTTCACGTCGCCACGCGCAGTGTCTTGCGCGCCGCGACCGTTATCGCGCGAACGTATTTGGGTAGCTTACGAGCCGCGACCGTAAGGGAGCGTCCCTCCATGCTCAAGTTCCGCGCGCGACTGATCTACCTGCAATTCGGCGTTCAACGCAGACCCTGCCTCTTCAAGTACGCGATCAACTCCGCGGGATCGTCGCTGATGATCGCATCCACTTTCGCCGCGATCATATCGGCCCAATCCTCCGGCTTGTTTACGGTCCACGGGATCACCTGCAGCCCCGCATGGTGCGCCGCTTCCACCTTCTGCGGAGTAACCAGCCGATAATACGGCGAGATGATCTTCGCCTTGCCCGCCTCCGCTGCGATTGCCGCGAAGTCGCGAGGATCGTCTTCCGTAAGTGCAGCCAGACGGATTTCCGGTGCCAGTTTTCGCATCTCCACCAGAGTCCGAAAATCAAATGACTGCAGAATCACCCGCTTCTCCAGGTGATATTTCCGCACTTTCTCCAGCACCAGCCGCACAAACTCAGCGGGCGCGGGACTATACTCCGGCTTCTCGGGAAAGCTCTTGGTTTCGATGTTGAAATCGAAGTTGCCCCGCCCCGCCAGATCGAAGACTTCATCGAGCGTTGGGATACGCGTGCCTGCAACGGTCTGTTGGGTCGGGAACAGCGGATTGCGCACGGAGCCGCAGTCCCACTGGCGGACCTGAGCCAAAGTCAATTCGTGAATCACCGCCGTTGGCGCCGGACCTTTGCAGATCGGACCTTCGAGAATCGGGTCGTGAGAGATCACCACGACGTTGTCCTTCGTCACCGCCAAGTCCATCTCCAAAGCGTCCACGCCCTGCTCAATCGCATATTGAAAAGCCGGAACCGTGTTCTCGGGCCTGCGGGCACGCGCCCCCCGATGGCCGTGCACCAGGATTTTCGGCTTGCTCGCCACCTGGCAGAGAATCGGAGCGCAACCGCAGATCGCGAGGATCAGAATCTCGAAGAGCCACTGACGCTGCATCGGCACCAGTATAGCTTTCCTGCGCGATCGATCCGCGGGAGGAGGGTATGGTATACAGAACGTTATGCAGACCACCCATTCCCTTACCGAAAAGCTGCTCGATCAGCGCCGGCAGTCAGTTCCGCGCGGAGTGCCCAACACCCACGCCATCTTCGCCTCGCGAGCCGAAGGGGCACGGATCTGGGACGTGGACGGCCGCGAATACCTGGACTTCACCAGTGGCATCGGCGTCATGAACGTGGGACATAGCCATCCGCGAGTGATTCGCGCCGTGGAGGAGCAGTTACGGCACTTCACGCACACTTGTTTTCCGGTGGTGATGTATGAACCGTACGTCGAACTTGCGGAAAAGTTGAGCGCTTTGGTGGGAAGCGCCGGTGAATATCAAACGCTCTTCGTGACTACCGGTGTGGAAGCGATCGAAAACGCCGTCAAAATCGCCCGGGCGTATACGAAACGGCCCGCGATAGTGGCCTTCACAGGGGGATTTCACGGGCGCACCTTGCTGGGTTTGACATTGACGGCGTCGAGCACCGGGTATCGCCAGAACTTCGGACCTTTTGCGCCCGAGGTCTACCACATTCCATTTCCGTACGAATATCGCGGCGGCACGACGCAGCGGTCGCTTGATGCGCTTTCGGAACTTTTCGATACCACGGTACCCGCGGAGAATATTGCTGCGGTCATTATCGAGCCGCAACTTGGTGAAGGTGGCTTCGTCCCGGCGCCACTCGATTTTCTGCGAGAACTGCGGCGCATCACACGCGAACGCGGCATCCTGCTGATCGCCGACGAAATCCAGACCGGCTTTGGACGCACCGGCAAAATGTTCGCCTTTCAACATGCCGGCATCGATCCGGATTTGGTCGCCATGGCCAAGAGTCTCGCGGCAGGACTGCCGCTCTCGGCAGTTGCCGGCCGAAAGGAAGTGATGGATGCGCCTGCTCCTGGTGGCCTGGGCGGTACCTACGGAGGCAATCCGCTGGCCTGTGCAGCAGGACTGGCCGTGCTCTCTATCTTTGAGGAGGAACGACTCGTGGAGCGCGCCGCCAGATTGGGAGGCCAACTGCGCGAAGGCCTGCTGAAGTTGCAGACACGTTGGCCGCAGATCGGAGACGTTCGCGGGCTCGGTGCGATGCTGGCGATCGAACTGGTGCGGGACCGCGACGCCAGGACGCCCGATGCTGCGCTCACTCAGAAAATTCTCGATCGCGGCCGCGAACTCGGACTGTTGCTCCTCAAATGTGGACCGCTCAAAAACGTCGTGCGATTCCTGCCCCCGCTGATCACTTCGTTAGAGGAAGCGCAGCGCGCGCTCGCGATTCTCGACAAGGCATTCGAACAGGCGGTGTGAGCTTTAACTCGCCCCGGTCTGCGGCAAGCTGAAGGTCACCGCATTGGCAGCCATATCCGGCGAGTAGACCTCCACACGATTGCGGCCGTTGCGCTTCGCGGCGTACAGCGCAGCGTCGGCTTCGCGCAGCAGTTGATCGGAATCAACCGCGGCGCACGTGCCGCTCCACGCGAGTCCGAAGCTGCACGTGGCCGGACAGTTCGCTTCTTCCGCGATATAGGGCTGGCACGCGACCACCTCGCGCAGTCTCTCTGCTACCGCCACGCTCGCGGCCAGGTCGCATCCCGGAACTACGATCAGAAACTCCTCACCGCCGAATCTTCCCATCGCGTCATACTTGCGCAGGACCGCGCTCATACGATGTGTCGCCTCTCGAAGCACGGTGTCGCCGGTGATGTGCCCGAAACGGTCGTTGATCTGTTTGAAATGGTCGAGGTCGGCCATGATCAGGCTGAGCGAAGCGCCGCAGCGGCTGGCACGCGCCACTTCGTTATCCAGAATCTGAATCGTGGTGCTGCGGTTCCAAAGTCCTGTAAGACTATCGCGTGTGGCTTGCTCGTAGAGTTCCTCGTGCGCCAACGCCAGTCGTTCCTGCAAACGGATGATGCGGCTTCCCACATGCAACCTCGCTCGAAATTCCTGGGGATGGAACGGGCGCGTGATGTAATCGTCCGCACCCGCATCCATTGCGGAAACCAGATCCTCTACCGATCCGGTCTCGGTGAGCAAAAGAAGATAGGCGTAGTTGAGCTGATTCAGTGCTCGCACGCGACGGCACACTTCCACTGCGTTCAGCCCCGGCAGTTTGGAGTCGAGGATGGCCATCCTTGGACCATGCTCTTCTTGCAGGACGGAGAGCGCTTCGAAGCCATCGGCCGCGACCGTTACCTCGTAGCCCCAGTTCGAAAGCATGCCGTACAGTGCCGTCTGGCACGCAGGGTCATTTTCGGCGATCAATATCTGAAATCGATTTGCCATTTCCTGCCTGAGAGTAAGCACTTGCTTCACCACACTTAAGTCGCAGAAAATAAACCGCCAAGTATGTGGTCATGTGTGACAACTTGTCATCTCGGGACGGCTGGACTGCCGATCTGGTACGGTCCCTCCGCCCTATTCCAAAACTTCAGTCAGAACGTGACCGATCGATCCGGATGGTTGCTCCACTCCCAAGATCGTGGCCAATGTCGGTGCAACGTCGTTGACGGCGATTCGCCGCGAGTGGGCTCCCTTTTTGATACCCGTCCCCCAGAACAGCACCGGCACGTGCGAATCGTAGTCGTATGGAGTGCCGTGTGAGGTGCCGGTGGCATCGAAGAGATAGTACGGCTCCTGGAGAATCGCCAGATCCCCGGATCTCGCGGGGAAAAATCCCATCGTGAACGCGCGGCCGATCTCATCGTTTTGAACGGAGCCGCTCTGTAACTCGCACCACGTATAGACCCGCGCAATGTGCTCCTCGCCGCGCGCCGCCTCGGCGGCCACGCGCTCCACTTCGGCCAAATCGAGCTTGCGTGTCCGGATCAAGTCCTGGTTCAGGTAAGGCATCGAAGCAGAGCCAGGGAGGAGCCATGTGCCGGCTCCGAAGCGCTTCGTGAGTGCGTCCGTAATGCGGTTTGCCAGGCGATTATCGGACAACCGTCCCCCGGGCATGTGACGCGCCCGATTCACCTCCGGGACCGGAGAAACGCCATGGTCGGCGCTCAGAACCACCAAGGTTTTACCGGCGCCCACCTGCTGCTCTACATAATGCAACAGCTTCCCCAGCAGGCGATCGGTGCGGATCGAAATGTCCCGCACAGCGGGATCGTCCGGCCCGACGGCGTGACCCACGTAGTCGTTCGCGGAGAAGCTAACGGCCAAGACGTCCGTGCCCGAATGGCGGCCCAGATTCTCACCTTCGATTGCCCGCTCGGCAAACTGCTCGATCATTTCGTTACCCCACGGAGTCGCTTCCAGTCCGCCGCAGTAACGCACATCCGTGCCCGCCACCATCGTGCAAAAAGGCGTTGCCGAATCGTCTTTCGCATCGAACGGCAACCACTTCGCGCCGATGTATTGCTGCGAAATCTTTTCGCCGTTCAGTTTGCGAACCCACTCCGGCAGTTCGCCGCGATAGTAGGTACTGGTCACCCAGTGAGCGCTGTCCGTGTCGTACCAATACGCGCCGTCCGCCATGTGCCCCACCGGCAAGATCGCGCTTCGATCTTTAATGGACACGCCGATGACTTTCGATACCGGCGACCGCATCTTGAGTTCGTCGCTCACCGTGCTCACCAGCAAACGGTGCGGAGAGGAGCCTGTGGCGCCCGGAACCCCACCCACTGTCTTCGTCAAAGGATCGCTCACGCTGGTCACGGTCTTACCGCTTGCCCGGTCATACCACTCGTTTCCGATAATTCCACTCACAGAAGGAGGCGCTCCACTCAAGAAGGTGGAATGGCCAACCGCGGTCACGGTGGCTGCTTGCGGATAATGCGCGTCTTCGAAAGTGGCCCCTTCTTGCAGCAGCCGCGCGAGCCCCGAATTGTACTCGCCTCGAAAACGCTCCAGGTAGTCGTATCGAAACTGATCGATGACGATCGCCAACACCAGCCGGGGCTTTTCGGGCGCAGACGCCATCACGCCAGCCGACACAAGGAAACAGAAGAAAGCTCGCACGGTACGGTTCAGCATTAAGACACCTCGGCCAAAATGAATCAATCGTTGGAACGCCCACACCTGAGGGGTTATCATGGATATATGGAACCGGAAGAATCACGAAAGATCGCCTTAGTGGTTGCCGACAATCAGGAGACGGTTCTCCGATCGGTATCTGCCACGCTGGAAAGGGCCGGTTTTGACGTATTCGCGACCTCCAGCGGATCGGAAGCGCTCCTGTACTGCCGTGAAAGCTCCCGTCCTATTCAACTTGCAGTAATCGATTCTGAGGCTGTTGGAATCAACGCTCCCGAGTTCGCCCGGAACTTGAATTCCGTCTCGCCGGCGACACGCACACTTTTGTTGACAGGCGATGACGGGGAAGATACATTGCACGACAAAGCTGGGTCGAGCCGCAATTTCGGCGTACTGAGGAAGCCGTTTCGAAGGTCCCAGTTATTGGGGCACGTCCTCGAAATCATGGACCGGCCGAAATTCCTTACTGCCTGAAATGCGTCTACCGGAAGCGGTACACCGGATCCGACTCCACCAGCATTTTCAGCAGGCGTCCCACCCTCATCAGCATTGCCAAGGCTAACCGGAACATCTGTCGGCGCCTCCTTCCCAATCGAACTCTGAGTGCAGTATCCCCCTTTCGCGTTAGAAATGCAAGGATAACTCCGGCCAGCAGCAACAGCGTTTATGCGTGATCTTACTTAAATCGCGCCCGTCTGCTCGGCGTGATGCCGGACGTCGACTCCCTTTACCAGGAAAACCACGTCTTCCGCGATATTGGTGGCGTGGTCGCCGATGCGCTCCAGGTTGCGTGCGACAAAAATCAGATCGATGGCTGCGGGAATTACGCCGGGATCGCGTTGCATGATCTCCTGCAACTCCGTATAGACCGCGTCCCGCAGCGCATCCACCTCGTCGTCTGCCAGCAACACCGAGCGGGCCAGCACGTCGTCACCATTTACGAAAGCGTCCAGACACTTCAGCAGCATCGACTGAACCAGCGACGCCATTTTCGGGATGTCGATCATCGGCTTCACCAGCGGATGATGCATCAGCGAGATGGAACGCTCGGCCACATGCTGGGCCAGATCGCCTATGCGCTCCAGGTCGGTATTGATCTTCAACGCGGACATCAGAAAGCGGAGATCCCGGGCCACCGGTTGGCGGAGTGCGAGCAGACGCGTCGCCATGCCGTCGATCTCCATTTCCATCCGATTGATCTTCGGCTCGTCGCGAATCACCTGTTCGGCGAGTTCTTTGTTCTGGTCGACCAGGGAGCGAATGCTGCGGCTGATGGCGGACTCCACGAGTCCCCCCATCTCCAGGAGCTTTTGATTCAGCTCTTCCAGTTCTACCGTAAAATGACGCAAGTCAGTGTCTCTCCCTTCGCGCGACGCCCCTGCAACTGATCATAGCGAAAAACATCCAGCTCTACCCGAATCTTCCGGTGATGTAATCTTCCGTCTCCTTACGGGATGGGTTTTTGAAGATAGTGTCAGTCTTGTCGTATTCAATCAGTCTGCCCAGCAGGAAAAACCCGGTGTTATCGGCCACTCGCGCGGCTTGCTGCATGTTGTGCGTCACGATCACCATGGTGCACTGGTCCTTCAAGCCGAACATCAACTCCTCGATCTTGGCGGTGGCAATCGGGTCCAGCGCGGAGCACGGCTCGTCCAGCAGCAACACTTCCGGATCGACTGCCAGGGCGCGCGCGATGCACAATCGCTGCTGTTGTCCGCCGGAAAGCGCGTAGGCAGATTCGTGAAGCTTGTTCTTGACTTCCTCCCACAAGGCCGCGCGCTGCAAGCTTTGCTCCACCCGATCTTTCATCTCGCCACGATTCGCCATCCCGTTGATCCGCAGTCCGTAAGCGATGTTATCGAAGATCGATTTGGGAAACGGATTGGGCCTTTGAAATACCATGCCCACACGCCGCCGCAGATTGGTCACGTCGAGATTGCGCACGTCGTTGTTATCGAGCAGGATCTGGCCTTCCATCCGCGAGTTACGGATGGTATCGTTGATCCGGTTCAGGTTCCGCAGAAAGGTCGACTTGCCGCATCCCGAAGGCCCGATCAGCGCCGTCACCTGATTGGTCTGCATATCCAGCGAGATATTGTGGAGCGCCTGGAACGAGCCGTAATAAAAATTCACGTTGCTGGCACGCAGTTTGGGGACGGATCCGGACAGGGGAGCCACCTTTGGACCCTCGCTTACCTTTGGTTGGGATGTATATTCAGGTGCCATGCTCATATGCGATTGCGGGCTCCTAGCCGCGCGGAACCGAAACTCCTCTGGCTAACACCAACCGGGCAAGGATGTTGGCGGTCAGGACCATACCGATCAGCACCAGACCCGCTGCCCAAGCCTGCTGGTGCCAGTCATCAAAGGGAGAGGTTGCGTATTTGTAGATCATCACCGGCAGCGAAGACGTGGGCTCGTTGATACCGCCCCAATACTGATTTCCCAGCGCCGTAAAGATAAGCGGAGCGGACTCGCCGGCAATCCGCGCGACGCCCAGAATCATCCCGGTCAAAACACCCTTGCTCCCCGCGGGCACCACCACCGTGGCGATCATCTTCCACTTGCTCGCGCCCAGAGCCAGCGCTCCTTCGCGAAGCGAGAGCGGGACCTCTCGGAGGAACTGCTCAGTCTGCCGCGTGACGATCGGAATCAGCATCACGGCTAAAGCGATCGACCCTGCAAGGGCCGAATTGTGATGCATCGGCAGAACGACCAGCGTCCAGGCCAGAATTCCTACGACGATTGATGGGACACCGTTCAGGAGGTCGGCCACGTAGCGAACGACGAAGCCAAACTTTTTGTCGTCGTACTCCGCCAGATAGACACCCGCCAGGAATCCGATGGGAATCCCGAACAGCGCGGCCATGCCCACAATCTGCGCCGTACCCACAATGGCGTTCGCCATCCCGCCGCCCAATTCGCCAACCGGCACGGGCAACTGAGTGAAGAAATTCCAACTCAGCGATTTGCCGCCTTGATAGACCAGGCATCCCAGAATGACAAAGAGTGCGGATACCGTCACCACGGTGCAAATGCCCGTCAGTGTCAGCATCACGCCATTAACGATTTTTCGCCAGAGTAGCCGGTTCATGCGCGTTTCGACCCCTTGCTGGTAGTGGCGATAATCATCAGGCGCGCGAAGCTATTGATCAGAATCGTAAGACAGAAGAGAACCAGGCCAAGTTCGACCAGCGCCGCGGGATGTATCGTTCCACCCGCTTCGCTGAACTCGTTCGCAATCACGGCAGCGATGGAATACCCGGGTGCCAGCAGCGAGTAGTTGATCCTTGGCACATTGCCGATCACCATCGTCACCGCCATCGTCTCTCCCAACGCCCGCGCGAGGCCCAAAAACACAGATCCCAGAATCCCCAGCTTGGCGTACGGGACGACGATCTGCCAGGTGCTCTCCCAACGCGTAGCTCCCAGTGCGAGAGCCGCTTCGCGTTGTTCCCGCGGGACAGCCAAAAGCGATTCGCGCGAAACCGAGATGACGAACGGTATCGTCATGATGGAAAGGACCAATCCAGCCGTCAGGTAACCCACACCATACGCGGGTCCCTTGAAGAGGGGGAGAAACCCGAGGGTGTGCTTCAGGAACGGCTCCACATAAAGGCGCATCAGGGGCACGAGCGTGAAGATCGCCAACAGGCCGTAAATCACACTGGGTATGGCGGCGAGCAGTTCGATCACGAAGGTGAGCGCGTTCGAAATCCGTGCCGGTGCCAATTCCGAGAGAAAAATGGCGGCGCCCAATCCCATCGGCACTGAAATCAACAGGGCCACTAGCGAGGTGACCACGGTTCCGTAGATAAAGGGAGCCGCCCCAAATTGATCCGTTACCGGGTTCCATTCACTTGATGTGAGGAACCCAAAACCCAATGCAGCCCGAGCGGCGGCAGAACTCTTATAGAGTTGATAGACAAGTAAGAGAGTGATGGCAAGAATCGTGGCGGCGAAGGTAAACGTGACCACACGGGCGATGATGTCGCCCGTGTGGGTTGCGATCTTTACCGCCGGTTGTTGCTCTGCAACTACTGCCTGGCTGGCCATTTGGTCTCGGGAAATGCGATTCCCATCCGGCTACTTGAGCATCGCGAGCTGCTTCTTCTCCTTCTCAACGACCGACGTTGGCAACGGCGCGTAATCCAGACCAGGAGCGCTCTTCTGCCCATCGGTCAACATCCACGCCAGGAATGCCTTCACTACCTTTCCCTTCGCCGCATCGGCAAACTTTTCTGGAATCAACATGTAGGTATACGAGGAGATGGGATACACCTTGCTGCCGGGCGCATTGGTGATCGAGACGCGGAAGTCGGCCGGGATTTCCTTAACGCTGGCCGCTGCTGCCGTCACCGAAGCGATATCGGCCTTGATATATTCGCCGGCAGCATTCTTCACTGAACCATAACCGATCTTTTCGTGAACTGCGTAGATCAACTCCGCGTAGCCGATCGAGAAGGGAGTATTTTTGACCTGCCCGGCAACCCCCGCGTTTTGAGCCCCGCCTAATCCGACGGGCCAGCTCACGCCCTTCGCGAAGCCGATTTTCTGCTTCCACTCCGGGCTGACCTTTGCCAGAAAATCCGTGAAGACATAGGTAGTGCCGCTGTTGTCTGTCCGGTGGACCGGAACGATGTCTTCGTTCGGCAGCTTAACGCCCGGATTCTCCGCGGCGATCGCCTTGTCGTTCCACTTAGTGATCTTGGCCATGTAGATATCGGCCAATGTCTGCCCGCTGAACTTGAGATCTTGTGTGATGCCTGGGACGTTGTAGATCGGCACCACCGCGCCTAACACTGTTGGGAAGTGATACACCTTTCCCTTGAGCGCCGCGATTTCGGTGTCCGACATCGGCGGATCCGAAGCTCCGAAATCAATTGTTCCATCGGTGATTCCCTTGACTCCGCCACCGGAGCCATTCGGGTTGTAGCTGATCTGCACTTCCGGATGAGCTTTGTGGTAGTCGGCGAACCATTTCTCGTAAATCGGATCCGGAAAGCTCGCGCCTGCGGCGTTGATCTTTTGAGCTGCGGCGAACGGTGCCGTAACTCCTGCGATTAGGCCTACCAAGGCCAATATTGATGTTCTTCTCATACTTGTTTCACCTCGATTTTGGCACCCGATTGTTACAGTCCGGTTACGGAACGCTGAAGTTCTGGCTATTACTTAACCGGCGGAGCGCTTCCCGGAAGCGTGTAGCGAACGTTGATGAAAATGGTGTTGTCGTGAGTGCCTTTTGGAGAATTCGGCGCGACGTACCATGGATCGCGGAACAGATATTGATATTGCCCCATCAGGTTGAGCGCCCCGTACTTGGGATCGGCCCAAAGGGTCTGGTTGAATCCGAAAGTACCTTCCTGGACTGTCTTGTTCTGGCTGTTTGCGGAACCCCGATAGCCATAACCGATTAAGGTCGTGCCGTTCGCGTCGAACGCTACATTGCGGCCGATATACAAGCCACCGTAGTAGGCATACAACAGCAGCTTGTTGTTGTTCACCCGGGCTTCAAAGCCATCCACGGTGCCACCAGAGTGCATCGGGCTTACGGTGCCATCGGCACGTACGATGAGGTCGGGAGCATTGCCGAAGAAGTATCGGCCGACACCTTCGCCCCAAAGATTGTTGGTGATCAGGCGGAAGTTTTTGGCCACCTCGAAGTTCCCGTTAATCGCGCCTCCCCCGACCGCCTTGGTCGAGTACTGACCCGAAGTGGGTTGGCCCGTTGTCGTATTCCACACTTTAAAGGTCCGCTCGATCCCGGCAACCTCAAAGTGAACTCGCGACGTGGGGTCGAATGCCAGCTTTGCAATGATATCCGGATGAACGTTGGGAATATTCTGCACCGCGCCGGCGGTACCGGATGGGTTGTCCAATTGCGTGTTGGAGAGACCCGCCAGAGCAGTGGGAAGAACTACGCTCGGTCCACCGCCCGAACCGCCGATATACTGATCCGGATTTTCGAGAGAAAGACCGAAAGTCACCCGCTCGTTGGGGTGATACAGGAACCGCACACCCGGTTGGCGCGTCCATGGCAATCCAATCACATAATTGACGTCGACTACCTGGCTGTAGAAGAGATCGCCTGGCAACGCGGAGATGCCTTTGCGATTAGGCGTCAGCATGCTCCAGCTTTGGCCGGCCAGGAACTCGAATTGGTCCTTGCGCACATCCACCCAGAAGAGCCGCAGACGGGGGACAAAGGCTCCGTTGGTGACGGACATATTGAAGGCGCCGCTGGTGCCCAGGAAGTCGAACTCGTTATAACCCATGAAATGGGCGCCCTTCCAGTTGCCATCCACTCGAAATCCAATCCGCGAGTTCTGTGGACTGAATCGAAGTTCAGTGAGTTTGGCGGTAGCGGCGTTGTTGTAGGGAATGCTTCCGAAGTTGCTGCCGAGCGACCCGCCGGCATTCTTGTCCTTGAAGGACATCGTCAAATCCATGAATCCGATGGGCTGGATTGTGGTATCGCCAATGCGTAGTTGCAGAGGCGCGGATTCGGGAGCAGAGGCCGCCTGCGGAGTAGCGGTGCGGGCAGGTAACGGATCTGGCAAGGTCATCGGCGAACGCGAGGGCGCCGGCGCCGCCGTAGGCACAATCATGGGAACCGCGGAGGCAGTCTCTCCTACCGACTGGCTTTTCCGCTCGGGCGCGGGAGCCGAAGCCACAGCGCTGGATTGTTCGAGCATTTTTTGCTGGGCCTCCAGCATGGCGCGGAGCTTGTCGATTTCCTTCTGTTGCTCGTCCAACTGGGCTTTCAATTTGGCGACGTCCACGGTGGTGTTACTCGCGGGAGTCGCAGGTGGATCGGCTGCCCATACTGGCTGAAGCAGCGTCGCCGCTACACACATCAACCCGATACTCTTGCTTCTCGATCTGATCATCTTACCTGCCCTTTTTTGAAATCGTACTGAGAACGGTTTCGGCGCCGGGGTAGAATACTTCCCGGCCGCCTTGTTACGGCTTGGTTACGATTGCTTGACGACAAAGTTACGTACCGAGAGCACACACTGGCTGAAGCTCTGCCAGGAGGATCGATTTACCAGGCTACGAGCGCTCATGTTACGCCCGGATTGTTAGAGGACGATGACTAGGAGGTGAAGGAATTATTTACTGCCGATGGTACCGAGGAAGCGTAACCGTGAATGTCGACCCCTCCCCCAGTTGACTCCTTACCGTCACCGCACCGTTCATCTGTTCCACCGCGTGCTTCACAATCGAAAGCCCTAGACCAGTACCACCGACTTGCCTGGAGCGCGCCTTGTCGACCCGGTAAAACCGCTCGAAGATCCGGGAGAGGTCTTCCTGGGGGATCCCCACGCCCGTATCGGAAATGCGGATCTCAATCTGCCCACCCCTCTCCTCGGCGGCTTGCACACGAACTTCTCCGTTCGGCTTGTTGAACTTGACCGCGTTTGCCAGAAGGTTCAAGACTGCCTGTTCCAGCCGAATCCCGTATCCCAGCACCTGCAAATCCGGCATGGGGTAGCATCGGATCTGCACTCCCGTCAATCTGGCGGCGGGTTCAATCGCGCGGATCGCGTTGCCCAGAACATCATTCAACGAAATCGGACCGGGCTGTGGCCCCGGGCGTCCCGATTCCAGCTCCGAAAGGCTCAGCAGATCGGCGGCAATGTTGTTCAGGCGAACGCCGTTGGCTTGTATGATCTCCACGAAACGCCGGCTGTTGCTCTGATCCTCCAGTCCGCCGCCCAATAGCGTCTCGGCGTATCCACAGATGGTGGCCAGTGGCGTGCGGATCTCGTGCGAGACGTTGGCGATGAAGTCCCGTTTGGAGCGTTCCAGGCGCTCTGACGGCGTCAGATCGCGAAGAATCGCAATCGCCCCACGCGAGGTGGTGCTGTTCAACGGCGCCGCATAGACCTCGTAAGACCTGGTTCCCACCGCGGCCAGGTCGACTCGCTCGCGCACCGCACTCTCTGAATCCAGCACGCGCTTCAAGATCTGAAACAGCACCGGATCCCGCACCACCTTCAGGAGCGGGACGTTTTCGAAAGCGCCATGGTATCCAACCGCCTGCAGGAACGCCTGATTGCAAAAAGTCACCATCACGCGCGCGTCTACCGCCAGCACCGCGTCCGTCATGCTCGCCAGAATCGCTTCGCGGCGGGTCAGTTCCGTGCTCACGCGATTGAAGAGCTCCTCGATTTCCGGCGTGATCTGAAGCAAGGATCGAGCCAAAATGCCCAACTCGTCGTCACTCGTTTGTAACTTGGGATGGGGCACGCTCGGGTCGAGCAATCGGTTCACGAAGTCGGTCAGCCGCGAAATACGCCGGGAAAGCGATCGCGCCAAAAGGAACGTCATGAACACGAGCACGATTCCCGAGACCAGCGAAACCAGCCTCACCGTGATGCTATCGACGTACGTCAGAATCGCAATCACGGGAGGGGCGGCGACGACAACGGCTAACAGAGAAGCCTTACGTGCGATCGAATCCGCCATTCGAATTTTCCCAATCGTAGCACGGGTCCTGGCGATCAGCGCGACAGATGCTCACTTGCGATCTGCATGAAGTTCTTCACCAGGACTTTTTCGGATCCTACCTTGACCCCGAGATCCACTGTCGTGCGGCAAGGGGCGTGTGGATCGCGGTAGACGGCACCCGGAATCTTCACACTCCCGACACAACCCGGCGCCAGCGACACGCCGAGCCCTGCCGCAACCAGACGAACCAGCGTGGGCCACTGCGGCGCATCCTGCACGATGTTCGGCCGGAACCCGCTTCGTTCGCAACACGCCATCGTGCGGTCGAAGGCCAACGGGCCCATCCGGCGGGCGAAGAAGATGAAAGGCTCACTGCGCAGATCGCTCACGCGGAACGCCCGCTTGCGAGCCAGAGGGTGAGACTGCGGAAGCACTGCGACGTAGGGCTCCTTCAACAAAGTCGTCATCTGGATGCCCTCGGTAGGGTCGCCATCTCGCAGGAATGCCAGGTCGAGCGTGCCATCCAGGAGCGCCGGAATTTGCGCGCCTGTCGTCGACTCGCGCAAGCGCAACTCCACCTTTGGAAATCGCCGGCGGTACGCCTCGATCGCAGCCGGCAGATTCGTGAACATGATGGAACCGCTGAAACCAACCGTCAGCGTGCCCTCCTCGCCGCGCCCCAGCCTCCGGACCTGTTCGAGGTCGTCCTGCACCTTCTCGATCGTGCTGCGGGCACGGTCGGCGAGCAACTGCCCGGCGAGCGTGAGCTTGACGCCTCGCGTCGTACGGTCGAACAGACGGTGCCCGACGAGTTGCTCCAGGCGCTTGATTTGATGACTGAGCGGGGGCTGCGCCATCCCCAGACGCTCCGCTGCCTTGCTGAAATGGAGCGTCTCTGCCACCGTCAGAAAGTAGCGAAGATGGCGCAGTTCGATTTCCTGATTCATACCGATACCGTATCAATCAGCATATTCTAACTATTGGACATCTGGAAGGGCGTGCCGTAATTTGGAACATAGGAGGGGCGCTCATGCAGACAGGCGATTCAGAATTGAGCATTCGGGAATTCATTCCCGGCGACGAGATGGCCTTCCGTCAGCTCAACGAAGAGTGGATTGTGCGCTACTTCGTCATGGAATCGAAGGACGAGGCTACGCTTGCGAACCCGCAGCATTACATCCTGGACCGCGGCGGCCGGATCTTCCTGGCATTCCGGCACGGAGAACCGGTGGGCTGTTGTGCACTCCTCGCCATGGGACCCGGCGAATACGAGTTGGCGAAAATGGCGGTCAGGGAATCGTATCAGAAGGCGGGGATTGGACGCGGTCTCCTCTCCCGGGCGATTGCGGAAGCACGTGCTTCAGGCGCCAGCCGTCTCTATCTCGAGACCAATCACATACTCACGCCGGCGATTCGGCTGTACGAGTCGCTCGGATTCCGCCACCTTCCGCCTGAACGCGTCATTCCCTCTGCCTACGCTCGCGCCGACGTCTTTATGGAAATGCTCCTGGAGCAGCATATGACTCACGCGAGTTACTAGACGATGTAAGAACTCTCCGTCGGAACTGTGGCGCAAACACTCCTGTTTGCCGCGTCGACACTCATGTCGACGCTTTTCGGACCTCCACCGAGTCTGCAGCGCGAGCCAAAATCGCGCTTCTTACCAGGTGTACACTTAAGCCGTATGCCGTTTGCGCCGCCAAGCCCGTTTCTTACTGCCGAGTGGCGCAATCTGGCCATGCTGAATTACTCCGTCGACCCCTCCTGGTTGGCCGCCCTGGTCCCCGCCGGCACCGAACTCGACGAATTCGATGGCAAGACGTACGTCAGCCTGGTGGCGTTCCGTTTTCTACGGACCCGTGTTCGCGGAATCTGGATCCCCTTTCACTCCGATTTCGACGAGGTCAACCTTCGCTTTTATGTCCGCCGGGAGTCTGGTGGAGAGGTGCGGCGCGGGGTGGTATTCGTCCGCGAAATCGTGCCCCGTTACGTCATTGCGAAGGTAGCCCGGCTCGCCTTTAATGAAAACTATATCTCATTGAAAATGCGGCATAAGATCGTCGAGCCAGTGTCGGAGTACGGGCGCGTACAGGTGGATTACGGCTGGCACCACGCAGGCAGGTGGAATTCCGTGCAACTGGAGTGCGAAGGGCGGCCGGAACCGGCTGCCGAAGGGTCGCTCGAGCAGTTCATCACCGAACATTATTGGGGATACGCTTCGCAGCCTGGCGGCGGGTCCCTCGAATACCAGGTGGAGCACGTGCGTTGGCGCGTCTGGAAGCCGATTCGGGCCCGATTCGAAGGCGACGCGGCCGGTTTATACGGCGCCCAGCTCGCAACTTGCCTCAATCGCGAGCCAGATTCCGCCTTTCTGGCAGATGGATCTCCCGTCGTCGTGTACTCCGGGCAGCAGCTCCTGAACTAGGACACTTGATTAGACGTAAGCTGGTCCTTCCCAGTTACATCAAACATCGCCCCACCCGAGTTCACATTCTATACAAAACCTTACAAGACGAAGTCGATATTTCTGCGTCCGTATAGGTGAAGGTACTACAGAAAGTGAGTTCGGCCGCTAGGAAACGGCCAGTAACAGAGTAAGGGAGGATCGATGAAGATACAAGGTTTTTGGGGGCGCCCGGCGGTTATGGTACTGGCAGCGGCGCTGGGTTTAGGAGGTGTGGCGCTTGTCGGCGCGGACCATATGGGGATGCTGAACCCGCCGGCAACCATGAAGTTTGCGAGCCCGGATGAACCGGCCAGTCGCAATACCTTCGCCCCCGTAGTAAAGAAGGTGCTGCCCGCCGTGGTAAGCGTCTCGTCGTCCAAGATGGTGAAGACGGGGTTCGCCGACCAGGGCGACATGGATATGGATCCCTTGTTCCGGCAGTTCTTCGGCGATGGCCAAGGACAGGGACAGGGACGGGGTCAAGGACGGCAGTTCAATGTGCCCCGGCAGCGTAAGGCGGAAGGGCTCGGATCGGGAGTGATCGTTAGCCCGGAAGGCTACATTCTGACGAACAACCATGTGGTGGATGGATCCAATGACGTCCACGTGACCCTGAGCGACCGGCGCGAATTCAAGGCCCAGGTGATTGGGACAGATCCCAAAACCGACGTTGCCGTTTTGAAGATCGACGCGCCTAATTTGCAGCCCATTGTTATCGGGGACTCCGACCGGCTTCAGGTGGGTGACTACGTCCTCGCCATGGGCAATCCGTTCGGCCTCGGAAAGACGGTAACCATGGGAATCGTGAGTGCCACGGGCCGCGGGAACCTTGGAATTGAGGAATACGAGAACTTTATTCAGACCGACGCTTCCATCAACCCCGGTAACTCGGGCGGAGCGCTGGTGAATGACCGCGGTGAGTTGGTCGGCATCAACACGGCTATCCTGAGCCATGGCTCGGAAGGCAATCAGGGGATCGGTTTCGCCGTCCCCGTGTCAGTAGCACGCAACGTGATGGATCAGATTCTCAAGACCGGCAAAGTCACTCGCGCCTATCTGGGTGTCGTTGCTCAGGAAGTGACTCCGGCGATTGCCCGGGCGTTCCACGAGCCTGAAGTTCGCGGCGCGCTGGTGGGCGACGTCAGCCCCAACAGCCCCGCCGAAAGGGCCGGACTGCACAAGGGCGACATCATTCTCGAAGTCAACGGCAAACCGGTGAACGATGGTGCGCAACTCCGCATGAACATCTCCTTGATGGAGCCCGGTACTACAGTCGGCGTCAAGGTGCTGCGTGACGGTTCGCAAAAGGACTTCTCGGTGCGCCTGGCGGAGCTCCCCACGGAGCAGGCCAAGGTGGAGAAAAACACGGAGAGCACCGATACTGCGATGGAAGGCGTGTCCGTGGAGAACCTGAATGCCCGGAGCGCTCGTGAACTGGGCTTGCCGGCGACAGCCACCGGTGTGGTGGTCACGGAGGTGGAACCGGGCAGCCGCGCCGCCGAATCCGGACTGAAGCGCGGTGACCTCATCCAGGAAGTGAATCATCAGGCGGTCAAGAACACCTCGGATTTCGAGCGCGCCCTCGGCAACTCGAAAGACGAAGCTCTTCTGCTTGTGAATCGGCAGGGCAGCACACACTACGTGGCTGTCTAACATTAGATCGATCGCTGGCAGAATACAACCGGCCCCGCGTTCCTCCGCGCGGGGCCGGACTTTTTTGTGGCGCAAAGACTCCTATTTGCCGCGTCGACGCTCCTGTCGGCGCCTTTGGGTGTTCCACCAAGTCTGGCGGACCGCAGATCGGTGATCTGCCCAACATGGCCTAGTTCGCGGACGCCTTCTCCACCTTATCGATCACCATCACCTCGACAGGCGTTTTCACCGACTCGATCTTCAAACCAAGCTCTTGCAGGAACGCCGTAAACAGGTCCGGGGGCGCATCCGCACCTTCCGGCGTCGGGGGAGGATTCGAACCTGCGGCCGATTGCACCGAGTCTGGCGTCCACTTAAGCCCGAAGTCGAAGCGATCCGTCAAGTTGGTTTGATCGACCACCGGGCGCTCGAGAATCCGGCTTTGCAGAAATCCCGCAAATTCCGTCATCGTGGCATTCCGAACGATGATGTCCCCAGGCCCCCTGCCGCCAAAGCCCGGCAGGCTTCCTGCATTGTTCTCCGTCTTCTTGATTTTTAATCCGCTCTTTCCGATCGTGATCGCATACGCGGACATCTCCCGCTTTTCCTTATGAAAAGTGAGTTGGAACCGTTCCTCCAGCATCTTCTGAACCATCGACTGGAGTTGCACGACATTAGGAATACCGGCCGTGTCGGGTTTCCCGCTGATATCGTATTTTTCCGATTCCATCCATCCCGGTCCGCCTGCCACCTGCTTGGTGTGCAGACCATAGGCGAACACAATCAGGTCCTTCAGAGTCGTGTTTGTGGTGGTGAAGAGATTGCCGCCTCCCCGGCCCACCAGAATGGACTGCCCGGGTTGGTCGGGATTGCTCGGCTTGATGGTCGCCACCTCGAAGGTCGGCTTCGCGTCGGCAGGCATCAATCGCGGAGGCGGCGGCGCATCCGGGATCGCCCATGCCGTCTCGGCGGTCGCCCGCAGAAGATTCAGGGGTATGGGAACGCCCTGCGACCACGTTCCCGTAATATTGTTGCCATCCGCCGCCAATTTTCCTTCGTACGATCCCGCGAGCGCGGGGATATCCATCTTGAGTACTGCGCCCTGCAGCGCCACGGAACTCACGTTGATCGGCGGAGCAGGCTGATCGATGCTGTAGAAGACTGCCTTCAGGCTTTCGTTGTCCGCCCGCGAAATTTTGACGACGATCCGCAGCGGCCTGCCTTGGGGAGGCGTTAAGGTACCTTGCCAGGTACCGCTGATGTTTTGACCGTACAGCCCGCCCATAAAACTGGCGGCGAGCGCAATAGTCCGAAGTAGCAGTCTTTTCATGCGTGTCCTCGTTCTGGCTCTAACGCCGAATCGTTCCGAAATGTTCCATCCAAGTTGGGCCCTCCGCTTGCGATAGAATAAGAGTTACCCCACACCTTTCGGAGGAAGATCCAAACTTGAACCCTGCAATCCTCGCCCTGGAAGACGGCACGGTCTTCGAGGGCAGGAGTTTTGGTGCGCCTGTCGAACGCTCAGGCGAGGTCGTGTTCAACACCGCCCTCACGGGCTATCAGGAAGTATTCACCGATCCGTCATACGCCGGACAGATTGTCATTCTCACCAACCCGCAGATCGGCAACTACGGCACGAATCGCGAGGACAACGAAGCTGGCCGGCCTTACATCGAGGGATTGGTGGTCCGCGAATTCTCCGCGCTTGCCAGTAACTGGCGCTCGGACGAAGCTGCCAGCCACTTTCTCGTCGAGGCCGGAATCCCTGTCGTCTCCGGTCTCGATACCCGCGCTCTCGTCCGCCACCTCCGCACCCGCGGCGTGATGCGCGGCGTGCTTTCAGGGGCGGCATCCGACTCCGCCGCCCTGGTGGAAAAGGCGCGCGCTATTCCCACCATGTCCGGTCTCGATCTCGCCAGCCGAGTCTCCTGTGCCAAGTCCTACCACTGGGACCAGCCAGTCGACCCCTGCTCGCCCTCCGAACAAATCGGGCGCGCCAGGGAGCCTGGACTTCACGTGGTTGCCTACGACTTCGGCATCAAGCGCAACATCCTACGCCGCCTGGTCCATGTCGGGTGCCGGGTCACCGTCGTGCCTGCCCTCACGTCGGCCGAAGATGTCCTGTCCCTCAAGCCCGACGGCATCTTCCTCTCCAACGGGCCAGGCGATCCGGAACCGCTCGAAACCCAGGTGCGCAACATCCGCGGGCTCATCGGTAAGAAACCGATCTTTGGGATCTGCCTCGGCCACCAGTTGCTGGGCCTCGCCGTCGGAGGCAAAACCTACAAGCTGAAGTTCGGCCATCGCGGCATCAATCATCCAGTACGCAACGAGCTCAATCAGCGGGTCGAGATTACCTCACACAATCACGGCTTCGCTGTGGACCCGGACTCGCTCAATCTCAACGACGTCGAAATCACCCACGTGAACCTCAACGACCAAACACTCGAAGGCTTCCGGCACCGCAGCCATCCGGTCTTCTGCGTGCAATACCACCCCGAGGCCGCACCCGGCCCACACGATTCGCACTACCTCTTCGACGATTTCGTCGCCCTCATGCAGCAGCACCAGGACGGGAAATAGCCCGATGCCCAGACGCAACGACCTTCATCGCATCCTGATTATCGGGTCCGGTCCCATCATCATCGGCCAGGCCTGCGAGTTCGATTACTCCGGAACCCAGGCCGCGAAAGCGCTGCGAGCCGACGGTTATGAAGTGATCCTGGTCAATTCGAATCCGGCCACGATCATGACCGATCCGAATCTCGCCGACAAGACCTATGTCGAGCCTCTGAGCCGCACCTACCTCGAAGAGATCATCCGCCGAGAACGCCCGGACGCGCTGTTGTCCACCGTCGGCGGGCAGACCGGTCTCAATCTCTCGGTCGAATTGGCCGAAGCAGGCATCCTGGACAAGTACGGCGTCGAGTTGATCGGCGCACGCATCGATGCCATTAAGAAAGCCGAAGACCGTCTGCTCTTTAAAGACGCGATGCGCTCCATCGGCCTGGCCACTCCGCAATCGCAGCTCGTCAACACCATCAACGGCGGCCTGGAATTCGCCGCCCGCATCGGCTATCCATGCATCTTGCGGCCCAGCTTCACGCTCGGCGGCACTGGCGGCGGCATCGCCTACAACCAGGAGGAACTGGAAGAAATCCTGGAGCGCGGAATCGCGCTCTCTCCTGTCCACGAGGTCCTGATAGAAGAGAGCGCGCTCGGCTGGAAGGAGTTCGAGCTCGAGGTGATGCGCGACCTCGCGGACAACTGCATCATCGTCTGCTCGATCGAGAATTTCGACCCCATGGGCGTGCACACCGGCGACTCCATCACCGTGGCGCCGGCCCAGACGCTGACCGATCGCGAGTACCAGATGATGCGCGATGGCGCCATCCGCTGCCTGCGCGAAATCGGCGTCGATACCGGCGGCTCCAACGTGCAGTTCGCCATCAATCCGGTCGATGGGCGGATGGTCATCATCGAGATGAACCCGCGCGTCTCCCGCAGCTCCGCGTTGGCCTCAAAGGCCACCGGCTTCCCGATCGCCAAGATAGCGGCCAAGCTCGCTGTCGGTTATCGGCTCGACGAGATCCGCAACGACATCACGCTCAAGACGCCTGCCTGCTTCGAACCCACTATCGACTACGTCGTGGCCAAGATTCCCAAATGGGCGTTCGAGAAATTTCCCGGATCCGATCCCACGCTGGGCACCCAGATGAAGTCAGTGGGCGAGGTAATGGCCATTGGCCGCACCTTCAAGGAAGCGCTCTGGAAGGGCATGCGGAGCCTGGAAACGGGCAAGGCTTTCGGCTCCGAAAAATTCGATCGCAACCTGATCGTCAACAAGCTCATCACCCCCACGCCCGACCGCCTCAACTACGTCCTCTTCGCGCTATCGTGCGGCATGAGCGTCGCCGAGATTCAGGAACTCACCGCCATCGACCCGTGGTTCCTCACCCAGATAAAAGAGGTGACCGACTTCGAAGCGGCGCAATCCGGCAAAGCCCTGGATGAGATTCCAGCCGGGACGTTCCGCGACGCCAAACGCTACGGCATATCCGACACACAGCTAGCCCGTATGTGGGGCTCTGACCAGATCGCGGTCCGCAATCGCCGCCGGGAGCTTGGCGTCCAGGCAGTCTTCAGCCGCGTCGACACCTGTGCCGCTGAATTCGAGAGCTTCACCCCTTACCTCTACTCCTGCTACGAAAGCGACTGCGAGGCCGCCCCTGTCGATCGCAAGAAAGTCATGATTCTGGGCAGCGGACCGAACCGCATCGGACAGGGCATCGAGTTCGATTACTGCTGCTGCCACGCGTCGTTCGCCCTCCAGGAGATGGACGTCGAATCGATCATGGTCAATTGCAATCCCGAGACCGTCTCGACCGATTACGACACCAGCGACCGCCTTTACTTCGAGCCTCTGACTCTCGAGCACGTCCTCAACATCTGCGATACCGAAAAGCCCGATGGCGTGATCGTCCAATTCGGCGGCCAGACGCCGCTGAATCTCGCGCTGCCCCTGAAGCGCATGGGCGTACCCATCATTGGCACTGACCCCGCAGATATCGATCTCGCCGAAGACCGCAAGCTATTCGGTCGCCTGCTCGAGGATGTCGGAATTCCCTGCCCCGCGAACGGCACCGCGACCAGCGTCGAAGAGGCGTGTGACATCGCGCGCCGTATTGGCTATCCCGTGCTGGTGCGCCCCAGTTATGTGCTCGGCGGCCGCGCCATGGTGATCGCCTACGACGAGGAGATGGTCCGCCAGTACATGCGCGAAGCCGTCACCTTCTCGCAGGAGCGGCCGGTGCTGGTGGATCGCTTCCTGGAGGACGCCACCGAAGTGGACGTCGACGCGTTAGCGGATGGCGAGGGCGTGCTCATCGCCGGCATCATGGAACACATCGAAGAGGCCGGCGTCCATTCGGGCGACAGCTCTTGTGTCCTGCCTCCGCAGTCTCTGCCGGAGAAGACCCTGCGCACCATCGAAGATTACACGGTGCGCCTGGCCAAGGCGCTTCACGTCATCGGACTGATGAACGTGCAGTACGCCATTCAGAACGGCGTGGTGTATGTGCTGGAAGTGAACCCGCGCGCCTCCAGAACCGTTCCGTACGTGAGCAAGGCCACCGGCGTGCCGCTACCGAAGATCGCCGTGGGACTGATGTGGGGTCGCAAGCTCAAAGACTACGCGGAGCTCACCGGCGGACGGACATCCGGCACCCTGTCGGTCCCCCAGAATTTCGTGAAGTCGCCCGTGTTTCCGTTCAATAAGTTCCAGGGCGTGGACCCCGCGCTCGGTCCCGAGATGCGTTCCACCGGCGAAGTGATGGGGGTCGGAGTCAATTTCGGCGAGGCGTTTCTGAAGGCGCAGATCAGCGCCGGCAGCCCCCTGCCCGAAAAGGGCACGGTCTTCATCAGCGTCAACGACCATCACAAGCGCGAGGCTGTCGATGTAGCCGCGCGTTTCGCCGCGTTGGGCTTTCACCTGGTGGCCACGCGCGGTACCGCCGCCGCTCTGCGCAATGCCGGCCTCACCTGCAAGACGGTGCTGAAAGTGAATGAGGGCCGTCCAAACGCCGTAGATCTATTGAAAGGCGGCTCCATCCAACTGGCGATCTACACCACCACCGGCGCGCCCGCCTTTCACGATGAAAAGGCGATCCGCCGCAGCGCGGTGACCTACCGCGTCCCGTGCATCACGACGATGAGTGGAGCGCGCGCCGCTGCCGACGCAGTTGCCGCCCGTCTACGCGATCCCATCCGCGTCTGGAGCCTGCAGGAAATTCACGCCAGGTAGCCGTGACCTGTTCACTCTATCCAAAAACGAGAAACCCGGCGGGAGTTTGCTCCCGCCGGGCCGCGTCGTTCCAATTTGACCCTGTATTGGTAACTTCCTGGTCCCCTTCGGATCGGGGCAGGGTCTTCATCAGTATATCATTCAATCGTCGCCTTTTTGATGTAATCCAGCTTCGGGAAATGGGTGGTGAGGTACTCGGTCCCCTGCAGTTCGATCTTGCCGGGGTCCGGCCCCTGCCCATCCGGCGGCATCTCACCATAGCCGGCGTAGAAACTGTCCACCACATTCATCCCTGTGATGACTTTCCCCAGTGGCGAGAATCCCCGCGTATCCAGTTCCGCATTGTTCCGCAGATTAATGAACAACTGCGTCGAGCGCGTGCGCGGACCAGCCGTCGCATAGGTAAGCGTACCGCGTGCATTCGTCTGCTTCACCGGATCGTCGAGCAGATTCATGTTCTTCCACGTGTTGTTGGTCTTCGGATCGCCGTTGATCCCGAACTGCACGATGAAATTCCGAATGTAGCGGAAGAAGTAGTTGTTATCGTAGAATCCCGACTTCACCAACGTATAAAGATGATCCGCCCCAATCGGAGCCCAATCGCGATGAACCTCGATTACCACCAACCCCTTCGAGGTATCCAGTTTGATCTTGAAGACGTCCGGAGCTTGCTCCTTCTTCGGAGCCTCCGCCTCCTTCTTGGGCTCCTCTTTCTTAGTCTCTTCGGAAGAACATCCGATCAACGCTGCCAGGCATGCCGCCAGGCACAAAACTCCGAGTCGTCTACGCATCGTTCTCCAGTATGCCATGCTAAAGAGGACCGCAAACGATGTCGCCATACGACGATTTCGCCTGGTTCTACAACCGCTACTGGAACGAGGGCTATCACAATCTGGCCTTCCCCATCCTGGAGCGGACGTGGCTTTCCCGCATCGCGCCCGGCTCGCGGATTCTCGATGTTTGCTGCGGGACCGGCTATCTCGCCGGGCTGTTGTTCGCCCGCGGCTACCAGGTCACCGGCATCGACGCTTCTCCCGTCATGGTGGAGTTCGCCCGTGAAAACGTGCCCGCCGCGCAGTTTCACGTTGCCGACGCCGCGGAGTTTCGTCTGCCTGCGGAATTCGACGCCGCGGTCTCTACCTTCGACAGCCTGAATCACATCCTCACACCCGAAGCGCTTCAGGCCACGTTCTGCCGCACCGCCGCCGCTCTGAAGCCGGGAGCACTTTTCGCCTTCGATATGCTGCTGGAGGAAGCTTATCAGACCCATTGGGGAGAGTCCTTCGCGCTGGTTCGTGACGATCATCTGCTGACAATCACCGGCTCCGGATACGACTTCCGCACGCGCCGCGCCCGCTGCCAGATCACCATGTTTCGCCTGACGGACGGCTTGTGGCGGCGTTCAGACGTGGAGGTCCACGAACGCAGCTACACTTCCAGGGAGATTGACACTGCGTTAAACCGTGCCGGCTTTGAGGAGATCGTCTGTTACGATGCCCGCGATCTGGGTATGGCAGGAGAACTGGGAGAAGGCCGTACCTTTTACATCGCCACCCGGGGCTGACGATGCCGCCCTGCACTGCGCTCCCGCCCCGCCCGCTCCACTTCCCGTTGGTGATTCCGCAGATAGGAACAGAGCATCCGATCGGTTACCGCGGTATGATCTTGCAGCCAGTCGGCTATGGCGTCCAGTAGAAGAATGGCGGCATCGCCATCTCCGCTTTCAATCCGCGGAGCGAACTCGTTGAATCGCTTTCGTAGCGTGTCGTGCTGCTGCTTATGCCAGGCGAACGCGGGATAATGCGCTGCGCGCATTTCTCGCTCTTCGTGAGTGAAGTGATCCTCCGTAGCCGCCAGCAAGGTCCGTAGCGTGGTCAGGATACGGGCTGTCTCTCCTTTTGTGGTCGCCGTCTCTAACTCGTCTGCCAGGCGAAACAGGTTGCGGTGGTCGGCATCCACCTCAGGCAAAAACACTTCATGCGCTTTGGTCCACTTGAACCTGTGCATCCCACCATTCTACCGCAAACTTGCGTCGCTTCAGAATTTAAGCGTCTTTACTCTGCAATAGAACTGCTAGAACCTCTGGCTTCGCTTGCGACTAGAACTTCTGGCCGCGCTTGCGAAATGTGCGGCGCAGGAAATAGTATTCGTTCACCGGCCGGTCGTCTGTGAGCACGTGCGCACCGGGAGCCTCGTCAATTAATGTGCGCAGCGAGACCGGTTCCGAAACAACCGGCTGGAATTGCGCCTCCGCGGTCGCTCCCGGGCCCCACTCCAGCAGATCTGCAGTCGCGCCAGGCGATAATCGCGAAGCCAGTTCCGCAGCCGAACGGTTCTCCATCCGTGAATCACTTGCCAGAAAGTGCAGTCCCCATCCTTCAATGGAACGGAACGCCCGCACCTCCGGGAAGCTGGCTTGGAGCGCCTGTGTCACCGCAGACACCACCGCCGGCTCCGCCCGCGGCAGCCACTGCTGGAGAATTCCCCCCGGACGCAGACGCGCCCCGGCCAAAGCATAGAACTCGCGCGAATAGAGCAGGCTCGACCCCGCCGCTTCGATCGGCGGAGGCGGATCGATCACGATTGCATCGAAGCTCTCCTGGGTGCGTTCCAGAGAACGGCGCGCGTCGTCGATCACGATCGTGGCCCGCGGCGAGGCCAACAGGACGGCGGCGTCGTTATGAAAGTACCCGAAGAGCGAGGGCACGCTCGGCACCAGTTCCACTGCCGTCACCCGCGCACCCCAGGACATTGCCGAACGAAACGAAGTTCCCATCCCGAAACACAGCACCAGCACCCGCTCCGGCGGCCGGTCGAGCGACGCCAGTGTAAAGTGCGCCATCATCTTGGTGATGGGAGTGAGATTGGTGATGCCCACGCCATTCACGCGTAACATCCGCTCCATACCGCGGCCCGTGGCGATCACTGTGGCAGTGTGGTCACGACGCACCTCGGCTTCCGGATAGAGTGTCGCGAAATCGCGCGTGCCAAACACCAGCAGGAAGGAAGCCAGCGCAAGCACAGCCGACAGCCGCGTGGGAAGCATCCGGTAGCCCAACAGGAAAAATGGCAGCGAAAGGATAACCAGCGTCCACCTTTCGCCCACTTGGGGCAACAGCAGAAAACCCGCGAGCAGCGGCCCCGCGATGCAGCCGATGGCGTTCACGGCGTAGGCTCTCCCGGCACGATCGGCATCGCCCCCCGACCAGCGATCCACCAGCATCGGCGTCAGAAAGCCCAGAATCGCGCAGAATGGCCCGATCGCCCAGGCGACGCGCAGCGCTCCGGTCAGCAGACGATGACCGCCCGCAATCCTCGGGTCGGCTGCCAGCAGCGGGAGGAGTCCGCCGACCCCGGCAAATAGGGCGGCCTTGGTGCTGGCGGTGTCCACCGATCCTCCCCGCCGCGCCCAGGCGCGATAGATGCGGGAACCGATCGCAGTAGCGAGCAGGTAGACGGTCAACATTGCCGCAAACGAGTAGACCACCGGCCCCAGGAACGGAACGAACTGCCGCGTCCACACAACTTCCATCGCGAGGCTGGTCAGGCCCGAGATGAAGAGAAACACCAGCGCCATCGTATCGGCTGGCGCGGCCTTCGACGCGGCCGTTGCCGGGGTCTGTCGCGAGCCGTCACTTGGTTTGCTTCTGGCCAAAGTCCACGCCAGCAGGGCGATGATCCCGTTGAGAACCGCGGCCACGAGGAGCGTTTGCGCAAAGCCCAGCCATTCAATGAAGATAAATGCCGATCCAAAAGCGCCCGCCATCGCGCCCAGCACATTGGCGAGATACAGATAGCTGAAGGAGCGTGGAGACTCGCTTCGAAATGTGCCGCGAATTCCCGCCATCGCCAGTGGAAATGTGGCCCCCATGCAGGTGCAGAACGGAAGCAGGATCACCGCGATAGCGCCACCCGACGCGAGATAGTAGCCGCCTGAGCCCCATGCCGCATGCGCGCCGCCCGCCAGTATAGCCCGCCCCCATCCGAGCAGCGGACGGACGGCCAGTCCGGAGATCCCGATCGCCAATTCGCTCGCGGCATACAGCCGAATGAAGAATGCCGCGGGGCGGGACGCGAATCGGCGGACAAGCCTTCCACCCAACCAACTACCCAACGCCAGCCCGGCCATGAATACCGACAGGACCATCGATACCAGCGGTGTGGTGACGCCAAAATCGGCCATCGCCACCCGCAGCCACACCACCTGGTAGACCAGGCCGCAGAAACCCGAGAAGAGAAAGAATACGAAGAACGGGATCAACTCATGAGCATGGCACCCCAACCGCGCTGCGGGCAAGGTGAGTTAAGGTGCATTCAGGGCTTGACTTTTCAATACAAAGTACATTACGATCAGAAGCCATGAGGACATGCTGCACCATTTGTTTCTGCTGCCTCTTCGCATTCCTTGCAGGATGCAGCCGGTCTAACAACCTGTTGCTTGGCCGCGTGCAGGCCACCGTCGGCACTCACACCGTCGTCGTAACGGACTGCTACCGCACTGAAGTTCCGCAACCCGTGAAGGAGCAGGATGCCGTGTACCATTTCAAGCCCTGCCGCGACGCCGAAGTGATCATCCGCAACGACGACCTCACCGTCAACGGACAGTCATACGGCCATCTGAAGCCCACCGATTCCGTCCTGGTCGATCACGGAGTCGTCTCCGTGAACCGCGGAAGCTGACCACTTTTGCTTTTTATTCGCCTGCGATACACTGGAGCCAATGCGCCTCCTGACAGGCCCCGCAGGCTCCGGTAAGACCGCCGTCATCCTCCACCACTTTCGTGAGTCGTTGCGTGCCGGCAATCAAGCCATTCGCCTTCTGGTCCCTACCGCGACGCTGACCACACATCTGCAGAACCGCCTTGCGCGCGAGGGCTTTGTCTTTCCCGGCAAGCTGATTCAGACGCTGTCCGACTTCGTCAAATCGTGGGTAGAGGGCCCCCGCCGCGTCACCGACGCAGTGCTGTACCTGATCGTGGAGACGGCCGCGCGTCGTGTGGCGCGTAGCGAATTCGCAAGTGTGGTGCACATGCCGGGCTTTGTCGCCTCACTCGCCCGGACCATCAACGAGTTCTCCTCGGTAGGCTGCGACAGCAATCGCCTGGCAAGTTGCCTGCCCGATACACCGCTCGGTCCCGCCTTTCTCGCCGTCTACCAGGAGGTCGATCGGGAACTGGCCCGCCGCGGACTCGCTCTGCGCGTCGGTCTCCTGGCCAACGCCGCGCGCCGCATCTCCAGGAACGGACTTGGCGGAATTCAGACAGTTTGGCTCGACGGCTTCCACGCGCTCTCCGATCCTGAGTTGAGCTTCCTCGCGACCATCGGCCGCCATGCCGATCTCACCCTCACCTTCGACGCGATGGATTCCCGCCTCGCCGCCATTGGGTTCCGCGAGGAGCGTCTGCCCCGTGCCCGGACGACTCCCGCCAGGCTGCTGGTCAAGGCCCCTTCGATCGAGCGCGAAGCCGAGGAGATCGCCCGCCGTATATTGGAGCAGGCGGCGGCCGGCCGCCCCTTCCGCGAGATGGCGATCATCGTCCGCTCCAAGGAAACCTACGTTCCTATCTTCCGCTCCACGCTCGCGCGATTCGGCATACCTGCGCGCTTTTACTTCGAGCCGAAGCTGCACGAACACTCCATCATCCGTTTCCTCTCGGGCACAATCGATGCCCTCCTCGGGGGTTGGGACCACTCGCGTACGCTCGCCGCTCTGCGCCTTGCTCCGCAGTTCGCCAGTTCGGAGGCGATGGACCGCTTCGACTTTGCCGTCCGCCGGCAGACTCCCAACTCGGGACTCCCCACGCTGCGTGCACTCTCGGGAGACGACTCCGCCACCCTGACTCCTCTATTCGAATCGCTCGCCGCACTCGAAGCGTGGCTGCCTTTGGAGCTCAAACCCGGAGAATGGGCCGATCGCCTGAAAACTTTGCGCACTCTGCTGGGTGAATCGCCCGTTCCGATCGCTGCACATGAGCCGGCCATCGAGTGGCGCAGCCGTTCCGCGGCCCTGAATTCGTTCGACGAAGCCATGGACGAAGCCGCCGAAGCTTGGGACGAGCACCGGCAGCTTTCGCTCACCGAATTCTGGCGCGCCGCTAAATCGGTTCTGCGACTCAATCCCTTGCGGCTTGAAGACAAGCGCCGCAACGTGGTCCACGTACTCAGCGCGCCCGAAGCGCGCCAATGGGTCTTGCCCGTAGTCTTCGTTTGCGGCATGGTGGAAAAAGAATTTCCGCAATTTCACCGGCAGAATCCCTTTTTCCCGGAGGCGGCGCGTGCCCGTCTTAATCAGTCGGGCGTCCGCATGCCCACCGCCGCCGAATTTGAGCGCGAAGAGCGCGCTCTATTCGAATCCGCCATCACCCGAGCCACCCTGCTCGTCACGCTTTCCTACCCTGAGTTCAACTCCCGCGGCGACCAGAACCTGCCCTCCATGTACCTGGAAGATCTGGTGCTGCCCATGCAGGACTCGTGTCCCGTGCGGCCGCACCCACGCCTCAAGCCTGGGCCGCCCGAGCCGGTGGAGATTCGCACTCCTGCTCTCCTCAACGTGCTTCGCCAACGCACCGCGGTCATGTCCCCCTCGGCCCTCGAAAGCTTTCTGCAGTGTCCATTCCAACACTTCAGCAAGCGGATTCTCCGACTCCAGCCCGCGCCCACGCGTCCGGAAGAGCGCCTCGACTTCCTCACGCAGGGCAATATCGTCCACGCCGTCCTGGCTAAATGGTGGCTCACCCGCGAGCCCCTGGAGCCGCTGTTCGAACGTCATTTCCAAGCCGCCCTCAAGGAAAAGTGCATCCCGCCCGGCTACCACACCGAGCGTCTGCGCAATGCCATGTTGGAGAACCTGCTGGCATTCGCATCCAGCGACAAATGGCCCCGAGGCAGGTTCCAATCCCGCATCGAAGAGCCCTTCACCTTCGCCCTGGATGATTCCCTCGTGATCTCAGGGAAGATGGACCGGCTCGATATCGGCTCCGATGGAAGCGCCTTCGTGATCGACTACAAGTACAGCGGGCCGCAGCGCACCAAGGAACGGCTCACCAACGACAACCTCTTGCAGGCGCCCCTTTACCTGATGGCCGCGGAGCAGAAGTTCCTCGTCAAGCCGTCGGGGATGTACTACATCGGCCTCAAGGGCGGCATCGTCTACGCCGGATGGAACGATGGGCCGGCCGCCATGCCTTACGACGGGGAACCGTTCCCGCAAGGTTGGCTGGAAAATTCCGGCGAGCGCACGCTGCGGGTCGTCGAGCAGATCCGCGCGGGCCGCATCGAAGTCGCTCCGGCCAATACCGACAATTGCCGCTTCTGCGACTCGCGCGACATCTGCCGCGTCGACGCACACGAGGCTCCCGAAGCCGAAACCGCGAGCGAGGCATGAAGGAAGTCCGCTTCACTGCCGCCCAGTTGGAGGCCATCGACATCTCGCAGCGTCACCTCGATGCCTGCGTCGTGGCGGGCCCGGGGTCCGGTAAGACCACCGTGCTCGTGGAGTACTTTCGAAGCCTGGTAGCCGAAGGTGTCGATCCGCTGCGCATTCTCGCCATCACCTTCACCGAGAAGGCCGCCGGCAATATGCGGAAGAAGCTCGCCGAGGCCTTCCACGACGACCCCCGCGTGCGTGCCCGCCTGGAGCGCGCCTGGGTCTCCACCGTACATGGATTTTGCGCGCGTATTTTGAAGGAAAATGCCGTCTTTGCAGGCGTCGACCCCGACTTCTACGTGGCCGATGAGCGCGAGTCGTGGCGCCTGCAGCTCGACTCCATGTCGGAGGCGATGGAGGAAGTGTTTCGCGAAGATCCTGTGCGCGTCCGGGCCCTGATTCGCGCGCTCTCCTCGCCCGATTTCGAAAGCGATATCTTGTCCGCCTATGACGCCATGCGCGGCGCAGGCATCTCGGTCGCGCAACTGGCCCAATTCCCTGCCCCGCCGGGGGTGACCATCGCGGAGATCGAGCAGACTCTGGCGGCCATCCGCGCCGAAAAGCTCATTGGATGGAACCCCGCGCAAAAGGATCAACTGGAATGTGCGTTGGAGGGCGCGGAACGTATCGTGAACGCCAACACTCCGCGCGGCGCGCTTCAGGCCATCGAGGAGTTCTCCTGCAATCTCAGCAAGTGCAAGCGAGGCAATCCCGCCTACACGTTGCTAAAGCATCTGAAGGATGAGCAGATCCCGAAGTTTCTGTACGCGGCCATCACCGCCTGCTACACATCCGAACGCGAGTTGCTGCTCGACATTCTTCAACGCTTCGACCGCATCTATCGCCATCGAAAGAGTCTGGCCGGCGCGCTCGATTTTGCCGACCTCGAAGAGTTTACTGTCCGCCTGCTCGAGAGCCACGCCGAAACTCGCGCTCGCTTGCAGGCGCAGTTCGACCACATCTTGATGGACGAGTTTCAGGACACGAATGGCCAGCAATCCAAGCTCTTGCGCCTGGTCCGTCCGCCTGATCGCTTCTACGCCGTCGGCGACATCAACCAGTCGATCTTCGGCTTTCGTCATGCCGAGCCTCGCGGGTTCCAGGAGTATCGCGATGAAGTGCATCACGGCGGAAAGCGACTGGTGGAATTGATCGACAACTTCCGCAGCCGCCCGGAGATCCTCAGCGCCGTCGAAACCATTACCGCGGACGCGCCAGGGATCGAACCCCGCAGCCTGGTGGCCGGACGCGCCTTCGATCAGCCGCGGCCGGTCTGCGTAGAGTTGATGGCCGTCTCCGGAGAAGAGTCCCCGGAGGCGCGATGGGTGGCGCGGCGCATTCTCGAACTTCTCGACGCGGAGCCCCACCTCCAGTTCAAGGACATCGCGCTCCTGGTTCGCAACACTGAAGTACTCACAGAATTCACCTCTGCCTTTGAGCAGGCAGGCATTCCGTACCTGGTAAATCGCGGCCGGGGATTCCACGACAGCCGCGAGGTGAACGATCTCACCCACCTGCTCCGCGTGATCGCCAATCCGCGCGACGAAGTGAGCCTCGCGGTAGTCCTCCGCTCGCCGTTGGTCGGGGTCTCTGACGAAACCCTGCTCGAAATGAAGCTCCAGGGAGGCAATCTGTCCGCGGCGCTCATCCCCGCCGAACAAAGCGAGGCGCTTTCCCCCAACCCCCAACCCCCAACCCCTAATCCCCGTCTTAGTCCTCGCATCGCCTTCTTTGCGGCGCGCCTCGTCGAATGGCGTGCCCGCCGCGAATCGGTTTCGTTCGATCGCCTCCTGCTCTCCGCCATCGACGATTGCGGCTATCCCGAATCGCCCAACCTCGACAAATTCCTGGCCCAGGCCCGCGATGCCGCTTCTCGCCTGTCCCTCGATGAGTTCGTGGAAGAGCTGGAACTGGTGCGCGCCTCCAATCCACGAGAACCCGATGCCCCTCCGGAGGACTCAGCGAACGCCGTCAAGATCATGACCGTGCACTCCGCAAAGGGCCTGGAGTTCCCGGTCGTTTTCCTGTCGGCCCTGCACAAAGGCATCGATACCAAGCTGCCTGTGGTCGCATTCTCGCGCCATTTCGGACTCGGCGCGCGCTGGCGCAATCCCGCACGCCGTGAGGACAAGAACGATCTCTTCCAGCACGCCATTCACGAGGAGCGCAAGCTCCGCGAGGCCGAAGAGAGCAGTCGTCTGCTCTATGTCGCGATGACCCGCGCGGAAGAACTGCTCGTCTTGAGTTATTCGGTCAGCGAACGCAAGCCCTCGAATTGGGCCGGTGTCGTCGCCAGCAGCCTCCAGATCGACCTGGCAAACCCCCGAGACGAGGTCGTCACTCTCACTGCGCCCGATGGCAAGCCGTGGAAACTGCGCCTGCTGGTCGCGGGCGATCCAGGCCCTCTACCCGTGCTCAGCCGGCCCCTTCCGAATCCCGCGCCGGCGCTGGAGTTCGTTTCGTCACCCGCCATCACCGGGCAGTCCGATACCAATGCCACCGTTACCCAGCTCCGTGCATTCGTGAACTGTCCACGCGAGTATTACCTGCGCCACTATCTCGGCTTCGAAGGACGAATTCCGAGGCCGGACAGTCTCGTGCCCGGAACCGGGCGCGAGGCGCGCACCTTGTCGGCCGACGAATTAGGCAACCAGGTCCACCTGCTGCTCGAAGGCAACACCTTGCCTGACGCGCATCCCGATGCACTCCGCATGGAAGGTATCTTTCGACAGAGCGCGCTCGGCCGCCGCGTCACACGAGCCACCCGCGTGGAGCGCGAATTTGAGTTCCTGGTCGCCATCGAGGAGTTGGTGGTGAGTGGGCAGGTGGACCTGTGGTTCGAGGAGGGCGGCGAAATCGTGATCGTCGACTACAAGACGGACGACGTCACCGCGGTCGAAGCCCACCGTCGCGCCCGGGAATACGAGCTGCAACTGCGCATCTACGCCTTAGCCGTGGAACAGGTAGCCGGACGCGCTCCCACCAGCGCCTGGTTGCATTTTCTGCGGCCGAATACGCTTGTCCGAGTGGATCTGACCCCCACGCTCCTCGACTCTCCGGAACAGGTGGTCCGCGAATTCCATGAGGCGCAGTCGAGCATGAACTTTCCCCTAAACGAAAACGAGCGTTGCCGCAGGTGCCCGTTCGTAAACGGCCTCTGCCCGGCAACGCTCGCGGGAATTTCGAAAGCCCCCGAGAAAACTATCTGACGGCGCGGCGCACGTTCGGCTTGGGCTTCAGCAGTTGCTGAAGCTGGTCCTGCGGCATGCTGATCGACACATTCACCGTGCTGCCCGAGGTAGTAACTTGCAGCGACTGAGCCAGTGCAGAAGCGGCCGGGTCTTTCTGCGCCTGCATCTGCGCCAGCATCCCCAGCATCTTGATCGCATCGCCCATCTGCTGCGCATCCTGCGCATTGTCCGATTGCGCCTGGCCCGTGACCACCACGAGCGAGCCAAACTTGACGCCGCCCGCGGCCGACTGGACCGTGTTGAAGGCGCCGGTCCCGTTCAGGCCGGGAACATTCGGGGCTGTCGCTGGTGCATGCAGCGTCGAAGGCGGCACGATGGACACCAGCCACGCGTCCTGGCTGTTGCTCCACTGATTAACCTGCGTCATCAGCGCCGCGGAAATCGTGGGGCCGCCCGCCTGCCGGTCGATGGCGCTCTTCACATTGGCGATATCCCCGCCAATCGCCAGTGTCGGACTCAGGAAAGCGACGCCGTGAGTGCCCTTCGGATCTTCAATGATGGTGACGCCCTTGTAATTTTCGGTAATCGCCTGATCGGCCGTTGCCGCGGCAGTCACCTTAGCCGCATCGAACGAACCACGCGCCAGAAACAGGCCGGTTTGATCGTTGCTCGCACTATTGCCCACCGCGCTCGTCGCTACCAGCAGCTCGTGCACATCGCGCGTCGGATCGAAACCGGTCTGCGATTCCAGTTTCTTCATCTCCTGGTCCTGAGTTTGCATCTGGGAGAGCACGTACTGGCCAAAAGGCGACGTTTTGGCCTGGTCCACGTTGACACCCACCAATACCTTGGCGTCGGGCATCACCAGGTTCAAAAGCTGCGGGTCGGCGGCATTGGCGGGCAGCACAGCCACAACCGCAAGGGCAAGTGTCGAAGTGGTAAGAATTCGTGCGTTCATAACATCCTGGACGAAGGGCCAGCTCCAATATTAACGCAAGGTTTCAGTCTTAGCCTGCGGCGCCGCATCGCCGGCGCCCGAAACCGGCAATTGGTCGACAATTTCGATCCCAAACCCCTCCAGTGCGACGATCTTCCGGGGATGGTTCGTAAGCAGCCGGATGGTGTGCAACCCGAGATCCGACAGAATTTGGGCGCCAATTCCGTGTTCGTGCTGAAGCTGACGCTGCCCGTCTTCCCCTTTGTAGTGCATGAACTCACGGCCGTGCGACGCCATCCGGGGGCGGCCCGCCGGGTCGCGCTCCACTCGAAATCCGGGGCCCGTTTCGTGTAAATAAACCAACACCCCCATGCCGTGTTCCGCAATGGTGCGCAAAGAATTGCGCACCAGGCCCGCGCAGTCGCAGGCCGTCGAGCCAAAAACGTCCCCGTAGAGGCATCGCGAATGCATGCGAACCAGTACGCTTTCCTGGCCGGCAACCTCGCCGCGCACCAGCGCCAGATGGTACTCGGGATTCAGATCGCTCGCATAGGCAATCGTCCGGAATTCGCCGAATTCGGTCTGGACGCAGCCCTCCGCCACCCGGCGCACGAACTTCTCGTTCTTCATGCGATAGCGGATCAGGTCGGCCACCGACATCATCTTCAGGCCGTGGCGCGCGCAGAACTCCCGCAGTTGCGGGACCCGCGCCATGGTGCCGTCTTCGTTCATGATTTCGCAGATCACGCCCGCCGGCGCCAACCCGGCGAGGCGCGACAGGTCCACCGAGGCCTCGGTCTGTCCGGCACGAACCAGCACGCCGCCCTCTCGCGCCCGCAATGGGAAAATGTGCCCGGGACGCGCCAAATCTCCGGGACGGCAATCCGGATCGATAGCTTTCAAGATGGTGCAAGTACGGTCGGCGGCGGAGATGCCAGTCGTGACGCCTTCGAGCGCGTCGATCGACTCGCAAAAGGCGGTTCCGAAATTCGAAGTATTGCGTGGACTCATCAACGGCAGCCGCAGATAGTCGCACCGTTCCGCCGTGAGCGGCAGACAGATCAGGCCGCGCCCGTGCGTCGCCATGAAATTGATGATCTCGGGCGTTACCTTCTCCGCTGCAATCGTAAGGTCGCCTTCATTCTCGCGATCCTCATCATCGACGACGATCAGGATGCGCCCCGCACGAATCTCTTCGATGGCTTCGGGAACCGACACAAAAGACATATTCCAATTGTAAGGCTCACTACGCTCGCGGGGTTGGGGATCAAGTGTTAGGAGTTGGGGGTTGGGGCTTAGGGGTTGGGGAAGAGCTTGCTTCGCGCGCGGCGAGGCCGGATGTCGGGGAAAGCTTCACAAAGCTGCCTGGGGACATGGGGCTCCTCGACCGCTCAGAAGGGGAGACTCCAACCCCGCGAGCGAAGGGAGCTTCTTCTCCCAACCCCAAACCCCTCAACCCTGCGAGCGAAGCGAGCAAGCGAGCTACACTAGTTTTTCGAGGCGATACCGCCACTGCGATGCCGCGTCTTCTTTCATCTTTGCCGGAGTTAGGACTCACCGGAATCATCGATATCCTGGTGGTGGCGTTCCTCGTGTATCAAGCCCTCATGGTGGTACGCGGCACCCGCGCCGGCCACATCCTGATCGGCATTTTGATCCTCGTATTGCTCTATGCCGTCGCGGCATGGACTGGCCTGGAAGCCCTTCGATCGCTGCTCGCCTTCATCGTGCCCTACCTCGGCCTTGCCGTCATCGTCTTATTTCAATCGGAGATCCGCCGTACACTCGCCCGTCTCGGACGCAAGCGGTGGTGGGGCTTCGGCGGCGGCTTCCGCGCCCCCGAGTCGGCCAGCGAGATCCTGTTGGCCGTGGAAGTCCTGGCGGCCCAGAAGATCGGAGCCTTGATCGTCATGGAGCGCGACATCGGACTCCGCACTTTCGTCGAAAGCGGCGTGCGATTGGAATCCCTCATCTCGCGCGACCTCTTGCTCTCGATCTTCCAGCCGGGCCTTCCTCTCCACGATGGGGCCGTGATCGTCCAGAAGGACCGCATCGCGGCTGCGGCATGCTTTCTGCCGCTCACTACCAACCCGCAGCTCTCCGGTAAACTCGGTACGCGCCACCGTGCCGCCATCGGGATCACCGAAGAGACAGACTGCCTCTCCCTGGTGGTCTCCGAAGAGACCGGCAGGATCTCCATTGCAGCCTTCGGCGAACTGGCCCAAGGCCTCACTCCCGCCGAAACTGCGGAGCGCATCAATCGCCACTTCGAGGTGCTTCGTCCGGCCACTATCCATATTGATGAATTCGCGGCCGATATTCCCATGGCCCATGACGGACATCCCGTACCCGCCGAACCGCGTGCCGCCGATCGGGTGAAACCGTGATCGGCAAATCGCTGCGGTTCCTCCAGAGGCTGGCGATCGAGAACCTGGGCTGGAAGCTCCTTTCGCTAGCTGTAGCCGTGGTGCTGTGGGCCATGGTGGCTAGCGAGCCCGAATTGGGCACCTTGGCCACCGTTCCGCTCGAGTACCGCAACTTGCCCGATGAGCTCGAGATCAGTGCCGAGCCGGTAAGCCAGGTGGTCCTCGAATTGCGAGGCCCTTCGGGTGAATTGCGAGGTTTGGGCGAGGGCATGATCCACCCCGCCGTGATCCTGGATATGAGTGGAATGCGCCCGGGAATCCACACCTTTCCCATCGTCGGTAACGTGAAGCTGCCGCGAGGGGTCCGTCTGGTCCGCGCCAATCCTTCGGAAGCTCGCTTCGAATTCGACCGGCGGATGACGCGCCTGGTCCCGGTTCGCGCGCGAGTGATCGGCCAGGGAGTCAACGGGTACGTCCTCGACAGAGATTCCGTGCAGCCTGCCGATCTGCGGATAGAAGGTCCCGCGGGCAGAGTCTCCCGGATTACGGAGGTAGTGACCGACCCGGTGGATGTCTCATCCGTGGTAGGCTCGTTGGATTTTCGGGTGAACGCCTTCGTGGAGGATCCGTATGTTCGTTTCGTCTCCTCCCCGCAGGTGGTCGTCACAGTAAACATGAAGAAGCGGTAGTCGAAAAATTCGGGGGACACAGTTGGGAAAAGAGCTATTCGGAACAGACGGGATACGGGGCGTCGCGGGTGAATACCCGCTCGATCGGGGGACGGTGTACGCCTTCGGCGTAGCGTTGGGCCACGACATCATGCGGAGCGGCGCGGCCGCGCCGGAAGTTCTCATCGGCGCAGACACTCGCGAGTCAGGACCCTGGATCGCGGAGACAGTCGCCGGCGGGTTGGATAGTTGCGGAGTGGCGGTGCGCTATGCGGGCATCATCACCACACCGGGAGTGGCATACGTCACGCGGACGGGCCCGTTTCAAGCCGGCGTCATGATTTCGGCATCGCACAACCCTTATCGCGATAACGGCATCAAGGTATTTGGCCATAGCGGATTTAAGCTGCCCGATGCGGAAGAGCACGACATCGAGCAGGAGATTTTTCAGGTATCGCAGAGCTCTCCGGCGGTGACCGCAAAGCCCGTAGCCACCGATGCCTCGCTCGCCCACCAATATCTGGACTTTCTGATCTCCACCGTAAGCCTTCGTTTCGACGGAATGAAACTGGCGATCGATTGCGGCAATGGAGCTTCGTGCGGCCTCGCTCCCGAGCTATTCCGCCGCCTGGGGGCCGAGGTCACGACTCTCTCGACGGAGCCGGACGGCCGCAACATCAACCTGGACTGCGGCGCTCTGCATCTGGAGAAGCTGCGTGCAGCGGTTCTCGAGGGCGGCCAGGATTTCGGCGTCGCCTTCGATGGCGATGCCGATCGCGCCATCTTCGTCGCCAAGAGCGGAAAGATCGTGGATGGAGACGCCGTCCTGCTAGCCTGTGCGCGCGCCATGAAGTCCGCGGGCCGGCTTGCGGGCGACACTGTAGTCTCTACCGTGATGGCGAACCTCGGCCTGGAAAAGGCCTGCGAACGGGACGGCATCCAAATGGTGCGCACTCCCGTAGGCGACAAGTATGTGCTGGAAGAGATGGAGCGGCGGGGAGCCACGCTTGGCGGCGAACAGTCCGGCCACGTCATTTTCCGCCAGTACGCCACCACCGGCGACGGCATGCTTACCGCGCTCCGGATGTTCGAAATCGCGCGACAGGCAGGCAAGGGCCTCGATGAACTAACAGCTGATCTCAAGGTCTATCCGCAAAGACTGGTGAATGTGCGCGTTCGTGAAAAGAAGGCATTAACCGAGGTGCCGTTGATCGCGCAAGAGATCAAGCGTGTGGAAGACGCGTTCGCGGGCACCGGCCGGGTCCTGGTGCGATTCTCGGGAACCGAGCCTTTGGCGCGCGTGATGGTCGAAGGCCAGGACGAGGCGGACGTAGTGCGCTACAGCGAGAGCATTGCCGACACCATCCGGCGCGAAATGGGGGCGTGAGCTACTTGGCGTCCCCGTCCGAGCAGCAGAAACCGTTGATCGATTCCCGGTCCGATCCGCGCATGTATCAGTGTAGCGGGCTCCGCGCCCGCCGCATGAACAATTGATCATCAACCAAGACCAGACACCGACCTACTAATGTTCAAAGACAACCTTCGCGCTGGAGGCCTTGAGGTGTCGGAAGGAGTGGTAACAGGGTGACCGGCGTGATCGGTAACATTGATTGCGGTCGGCCGACCGGTAGGGCTCCGGAGGCACCTTATAGTCCGAGTCAGAACATCTTGGCACTAAGGCGTTAAATCCCGGGGGTTTGGGGGCAGAGCCCCCAAGAGGCCAGTAGACTGCCGACCCCTGAAGTGCCACCTGGATGGTGCGGATCCGATCGTCACCAATCTCATCGGCGTTTCTGTTACCACTCACGCCGGTCACTACCGGATGTGGCGCAAACACTCGTGTTTGCAGCGTCGAGACTCATCTCGACGCTTTTCGCTGTGTGCGCCAAATCCGGCTGCACCGAGGATGACTGATGGACGAACTGCGCAGGAGCCCCCTGAATAAGCCGTGAGAGGCACCGAAAAGCACTTCGCCGCACCGTGCTAGACGCCCGAAAAGCGTCGAGATGAGTCTCGACGCTGCAAACAGGAGTGTTTGCGCCACGTCTCTGCCAGGTTCGCTACGTGCGCGGCAGGAGGTGTTTCTGCACTTTGCCCATGGCATTGCGCGGCAGCCTCTCCACCACGATGAATTCCCGCGGCGCCTTGAAAGACGCCAGCTTCGCGCGGCACCGCTCCGCCAGAACCGCGCAGTCGATCGCGCTCTTCAGCACGACATACGCCACAGGCACCTCTCCGCGTAGTCGATCGGGGACGCCCGCCACGGCGGCCTCCGCGACCTCCTCCTGCTCCTGCAGGAACTCCTCGATCTCGCGCGGGTAGATGTTGAATCCGCCCGAGATGATGAGGTCGCTGCGTCGCCCAGAGAGGGTGTAGTAGCCGTCCGGAGACCGCTCCGCCACGTCGCCGGTGCGGAACCAGCCGTCAGCGAAAGCGGTACGCGTGGCCTCTTCGCGGCGCCAATAGCCGGAGAAGACGTTCGGCCCCTTGAGGTACAACTCACCCTCCACCAGCTTCACGGAAACACCGGGCAGGGGCAGTCCCACACTGCCGGGACGCCGCTCGCCTACATACGGATTGCTGATGTTCATCAGCGTCTCGCTCATGCCGTAGCGTTCCAGGATGGTGTGGCCGAAGCGGGCGCGGAACTCCTCCAGCACCTGCGCCGCGAGCGGCGCGGAACCGCTCACGAAAAGGCGCATGAATCCGCCAATTGCGCGCGCCTGCTCCTCCGGAATCTCGAGCATCCGCACGTAGATCGTGGGCACACCGAAGAAGAGTGTCGGGCGAAAGTCGAGAAACGTCTCGGCCGCCCTGGCGTGCTCGAATCGCGGCAGCAGCCGCATGCGGCAGCCCGAGATCAGCCAGCAATGCAGGCCATTCCCCAACGCGTGAACGTGAAAGAGCGGCAGGCCGAGGAGGAACCGGTCGGCACTGGTGATTTGCCAGCAGGTGAGAAGATTGAGCGCGTTGGCGGCGAAGTTGTGATGCGTGAGCACGGCGCCCTTGGAAGCTCCCGTGGTGCCGGACGTGTAGATGATGCCCGCCGGATGGTCGCCGTCGAGCACCGCGTCCGGTCGCGTCGCCGGTTGACCGGCAGCTTCTGCAGTTAACTCCGCGGGCTTCCACACAGGGACGGCGCATTCGATAGCGGCATCCGATACCACCGCGGAAGGTGCGGCATCGGTGAGGATATGAGCCATTTCGCGGTCGCGGTAGAGGATGTTGATGGGGACGAAGATGACGCCCAGCTTTACGCACGCAATGTAGATGTCGATCATCTCGACGGAGTTGGCGAGATAGACCGCGAGGCGGTCGCCGGCGCTCAGCCCGCGCGCCGCGAACAGGTGCGCGAGCCGGTTGCTGCGCTCGTCGATCTCGCCGAACGTGAAGGACCGGCCCTCGAACTCGAGCCCCACGGAGTCGCGGCGGCCGGTGAACGACAGATCGAACAAGTTGGTCAGATTCAAACGGGAAGCTCCTTGCCGCGCGTTTCTTCGCCCCAGGGCAGCATCACCAGCCCGATCAGGAACGCGATGGAGGTGAGCGCGACCGGAGTCCCGATGGTGTGCATGCGCGCGACTCCGGCGCCCACCAGGAACGTGATGCCGGCCGCGACGAATCGGCCAAACGACGTGGCAAATGCGAACGCGCTGCCGCGGCACTCGGTGCGATATTGTTCCGGCAGCCAAAGCGTGTAGACGGCGAAATTCGCGCCGCCCACGCCAAGGAAGAAGAGGCACACCAGGAACCAGAAGAGCGCATGTTCGCGCAGATAGAAGACGTACCCGAATCCGATCGCAATGAACACGAACATCAGCGCGAAGTAGCCGCCCAAAGCGGCGCGCCGTCCGAAGCGTGCCGCGGCGAAAGGCAGCGGCAGGCATCCTAGAATCGTGCCGGCAGCCAGCAGCATGGTCGCCCACGACGCGATGCGGGCCGCTTCCGCCGGGCTTGAGCCTCCGCGCGTCGCGAGGTACGTGACCGAAGAAGGCACGTACACCGATCCTGCCCACAGGCCCACCATCGAGACCAGTAACAATGCGGCATTCACCAGCGTGCGCCTGCGGTACTCCACGGAAAATAGTGCGCGGAACGAGTCACCTGCCGTCCACTTTTGTCCCAACTGCGCGACGCGCCGCTGCCAGCGATGTGGCTCCGCCACTCCGTAGCGGATGAACGCGACGAGGAGGGCCGGTGTTCCGCCTACGGCAAACACGGCACGCCAGCCGTAGCGCGACCCAACGATATAGTTCACAATGGCGGCCAGGAATACGCCGAAGTAGTACCCGGTATGCATCCAGGCGGCGCCTTGCGGGCGGCGCGACTCGGGCCACTCCTCGGCGACAAATACGCCGCCCAGCGTCCACTCGCCTCCGATGCCTACGCCTGCCAGGAATCGGAAAAGTGCGAGTTGCCACACGCCCGCGGCTACCGATCCCAGAAACGTGAACAGCGAGTAGCAGACGATGGTAAAGACTAGCGTACGGACGCGGCCGAAGCGGTCGGCGACGGGTCCCCAGAGAAAGGCGAATCCCCAGCCCGTCAGGAAGATCGCGAAGAGAATGCCGCCGTAGTAGCCGATGTTTTCCTGATTGGCGGCGACGCCCGACCTCGGCAGCAATTCACGCAGCGCGGGCACCAGCACTAACGCGTAGAGGAAGGAGTCCATGCCGTCGAGCGCCCATCCGGCCCACGAGGCCCAGAAGCCCCGAATCTGATTCGACGTCAGGGTCACTCCAGGGGCAGTCCGGACTCTTTCAACGCCCGCCATCCGCCATCGAGGGAGATTGCGTTTTCGTAGCCCATCTTCTGGAGATTGTCGGCTACCAGTGCGGAGCGGAAGCCGCCGCCGCAGTACAGCACCAGGGTCGTCGACTTGTCAGGCACCTTGGTCTCGATATCGCGCTCGATGATTCCTTTGCTCAGGTGCATCGCGCCTGCGACATGGCCCGCGTCCCACTCGCGATCTTCGCGCGTGTCTACCAGGATGTGCGGCTTGCTTTCCGCCACCATCTTCTTGTAGACATCCAGATCGATCTCCTGCACGCGCGACTTGGCGTCGTTCACCAGATTTAGAAATCCAGGATTGTGCACCATTCGGTCTCCTCAATCGAGTTTCGTCTCGATTCTCTCATAGCTCCGAGGCGTGGCGCAGAGACTCCTCTCGGCCGCCTCGGCACTCATGCCGAGGCTTTTCGATCGGTCCGAAATGCTTGACCCCCGGGTCTTTCGCGCCGACAGGAATTGGTCGGCACACGAAAAGCGTCGAGCGAAGTCTCGACGCGGCAAACAGGGTGTTTGCACCGCGGCGGCATGTCAGGTCAGTCTACGCGGCGGATGTCTGCTCCCACTTGCGCGAGTTTGGTCTCGATCTTTTCGTAGCCGCGATCGATGTGGTAGACGCGATCGATCACCGTCTCTCCCTTGGCTACTAGAGCTCCGAGCACTAGAGAGGCGCTGGCTCGCAGATCAGACGCAATCACGCCGGCGCCCGTCAATTCGCGCGGGCCCGCGATGATTGCCTGTTTACCATCCAGGCGAATATTGGCGCCCATGCGCGCCAACTCCTGGGCATGCATGAACCGGTTTTCGAAAATCGTCTCCACCACAATCGCGATTCCTTCGGCTTGTGTCATCAGCGCCATGTATTGCGCCTGCAGATCGGTCGCGAAGCCGGGGTACTCCTCGGTGGTCATGTCCACCGAGCGGAGCCGTCCCCCGCCGCGCACTCTCAAGGTGGTGGCGTCGGGCTGTGTCACATCCACGCCGGCCTGTTGCAGTTTAGACACGAGCGCGCCCAAGTGCTCGGGATCGCAGCCGGTTACAGTGAGATCGCCGCCCGTGATTGCTCCGGCGACCAGGAAGGTCCCGGCTTCGATCCGGTCGGGGATGATGGTGTGCTCCGCGCCATGCAACCGTTCAACGCCTTGGATTCGAATCTCGGAAGTGCCTGCCCCTTCGATGCGCGCTCCCATCTGCGTGAGCAGATTGGCCAGGTCCACCACCTCCGGCTCGCGGGCCGCATTGTGGAGCACGGTCTCGCCCTTTGCCAGTACGGCGGCCATCATCAGGTCTTCGGTGCCAGTGACGGTGATGCGGTCGAAGCTCACCGACGCGCCATGCAGTCCTTCGGGCGCCTCGGCTTCGATGTACCCGTAGGCCTGATTGATGCGGGCCCCGAGTTGCTCCAGTCCCAGGATGTGCAGATTGATGGGACGCGCTCCAATGGCGCAGCCCCCGGGGAGGGAAACGCGCGCGCGGCCGCAGCGGGCTACCAGCGGGCCCAGCACCAGGCTGGAAGCGCGCATCGTCTTCACCAGTTCATAAGGCGCCTCTGGGCAAACGATCTTCTCGGTGTGCAGGCGGACCGTCTCGCCCTCCACTTCGGCAGTCGACCCGATATCGATCAGCAGCCGCTGCATGGTGCGGATGTCGCGTACGCGCGGAATCCGGTGCAGAATCACCGGCTCTTCGGTGAGCAGCGCCGCGGCTAGCGCGGGGAGCGCTGAATTCTTCGATCCATTGGTAGGGATCTCTCCCTTAAGGGCGTTTCCGCCCGCGATCACAAACTTATCCATAGTAAGATCACTCTCTTGCGAGAGCCTTCGATATCCTTCCGGCCGCGGCCGCCAGCCGCTCGGCCGCTGCCTCGCGGCCAACTCCGGTCTTCGCCATGACAATTGCCACCCGCACGGTGTTGCCCGACTCCGCCAATAAATCGCCGGCGCGTTCATAGGAAACTTCCGCGGCTTGTGAGATGATACGCCGCGCGCGATCCACCAGCTTCACGTTAGTCGGTTGCACATTCACCATCAGGTTGCCGTAGACGTATCCCAACCGGATGAACGTACCTGTGGAGAGCATGTTGAGTACCAGTTTCTGCGCGGTGCCCGCCTTGAGCCGCGTGGAACCGGCGACCACCTCGGGCCCGACCAGCGGACTGATGGCGATGGAGACCGCGCGGGCCAGTTCCGAACCGGGCGAGCAACAGAGTCCCACTGTAACCGCACCCAGACGATTCGCTTCGGCCACGGCGCCGAGTACGTAAGGCGTCCGGCCGCTCGCCGTGATGCCGACCAGCACGTCGCGGGCAGTGAATCCGTGCGCTAGAAGGTCGCGGACACCGGCCGCCGGGTCGTCTTCAGAGGTCTCGCTGGCGCGGGTGAGGGCGCGCTCGCCACCGGCCATGATGCCCTGTACCAGATCGGGCGGCACGCTGAAGGTGGGCGGGCACTCGGAAGCATCCAGGACGCCCAAACGACCGCTGGTACCTGCGCCGAGATAGAAGAGCCGTCCGCCACGTTCGATTGCCGCAACCGCTGCATCCACCGCACGGGCGATCGCGGGAATCTCTCGTTCCACGGCATCGGCCACCTTATGGTCCTCGGCATTGATAATGCGGAGTGCCTCTTCCGTGGGTAGAGCATCGATGTGCGCCGACGCGGGATTGGGCTGTTCGGTGAGAAGATTTTCCAGCATGCCGTTCAGTTCCAGCCTACCAAACCGATTGGCCCTAATCCTGTTTTTGCGATATGAATAGGATGCATGACTTATCGCATCCTGGCGTCTCGACACTCGGCGTTCTACAGTCCCTTGCTCTGCGCGGTGCGGTTCCTGCGCGATGCGGGTGCGGATGCTTCGTATGGGGTGCTCGGAGCCGGACAGCGCACGTACGTGATGTTGCGCGAAGGGCAGGTGGATATCGTGCAATCGGCGGTCTCGTCGAACTGGGGTCCGCGGGAGCAGGGAATCGAACCGCTGCCGGTGCACTTTGCGCAAATCAATCAGCGCGACGGGTTCTTCCTGGTGGGGCGCGAGCCGGATCTGGCATTTGAGTGGAAGCGGTTGGAGGGGCGCACGCTTTTGGCGGATCACGGACTCCAACCGCTGGTCATGCTGCAATACGCCGTGAAGTCGAACGGAACCGATTGGGACAAGATCCGCATTGTAGATGCAGGATCGCCGGCGAAGATGGAAGCTGCTTTCCGCGCCGGCACCGCAGACTACGTGCATCTGCAGGCTCCGATCGGGTCAGGCGAAGTTGTCGCGGCGGTGGGTGCATGCGTGCCTCCGGTCGCGTTCAGTAGTCTCTGCTGCGCGCGAGAGTATCAGAAGACGCCGCAGTATCGCGAGTTTCTGAAGGTTTACCAGAATGCCCGCGAGTGGGTCCGTTCGGCCCCGGTGGAAGAAGCGGCCGCCAAGGTATCGCCGTTCTTTCCAGGCGTGGCCGATCATGCCCTGCGGGATGCGATTCGACGGTATCAGGCTTTGGGGTGTTGGGGCGGAGAGATCGAGATTCCACGGGATCTGTACGAGCAGTCGCTGAATGTCTTTCAGGCCGCGCGTTCGATTGCCTGGCGTCATCGTTATGAAGAAGTGGTGGGATAGGAAATCAGGGATTTTAGTTCCCCGGAGCAAATTCGAAAATCAGACTGTGGCGGCAGACTTGGCGAACGCCCCCAAAAGCGTCGGGATGAGTTTCGACGCGGCAAACGCGCGCGCTTGCGCCAGGGCTGCTCCTCACCCCCAGACTTCGTCCGCCACTTCGACGATCCGGCGGAGTTTGGCCCACTGCTCTTCCTCCGCCAGCAGGTTACCCTCCTCGGTGCTGGCGAAGCCGCATTGCGGGCTCAAACAGAGTTGTTCCAGGTCCACGTACTTCGCCGCCTGATCGATGCGACGTTTGAGTTCGTCCTTCGACTCCAGGCCTCCTTGCTTGGAAGTTACCAGCCCGAGCACCACCACCTTGTTCTTGGGCAGCAGGCGCAGCGGCTCGAAACCACCGGCACGCTCGGTATCGAACTCCATGAAATAAGCATCGGCGCCGATCTGCTGGAACAGGATCTCCGCAATCGGCTCGTAGCCGCCTTGCGCGATCCAACTGGATCGGAAGTTCCCGCGGCATAAATGCATTGTGATCACCATGTCGGCGGGACGGCTGCCGATGGCGGTGTTGATCATGTCGGCATAGACGCGGGGGAGAGACTCCGGATCGTCGCCGCGATCGCGGAGAATCTGGCGCTGCTCCTCGTCGCACAGGTAGGCCAGGTTCACTTCATCAAGTTGCAGGTATCGGCAGCCCTCCGCCGCGAAGGCGTCAATAGCGCCGCGATACGCCGTCCCAAGGTCCTGGTAGAAGGGCTCCATATCGGGATAGACCGAGGGGTCAACGGCACGTCGTCCGCCGCGAAAATGCAGCACGCTGGGAGACGGGATCGTCATTTTGGGCACGGTTCTCGTGTGATATCGCAGGAATCGAAAGTGGCCGAGCATGGGGTGCGACGAGAAACCGACCTTTCCCGTGACGCGCAGTCCTTTGGCCTGTGTTTCGATGCCACCTTTAAAAGCGATGCCGTGGTCGGCATGGAACGACTCCACGCCATCCAGGCGTTCGAGAAAGTCGAAGTGCCACATCGCGCGGCGAAACTCGCCATCGGTTGCGCTCTTCAATCCGGCGGCAGCCTGTTTGGCGATAACCTCTTCGATCGCGGAATCTTCAATGGCGCGGAACTCTTCGGGCGCGATTTCGCCACGCTCGCGACGTGCCCTCGCCTCTTTGAGTGCGGGCGGGCGTAACAGGCTGCCGACATGGTCGGCACGAAAGGGGGGTGCGGTTCGGGTCATGTGGGTTCTCCAAGCGAATCGAATGGCAGGCCAACATAGTTCTCGGCCAGAAATGTGGCGGCGGCGCGCGAGGTGGTGACCGCTTCCAACTCCGCCAGTTGGCGGCGATGGTCGAATTCAGTCCCGCCGCATGCACGGTGGAGCATCGAGGTCATCCACCAGGAAAAGTGTTGCGCGCGCCACACGCGCCCCAGGCAGATCTGCGAGTAGCGTTGCAGCAGGGTCTCAGTGCGATTGCGATAGAAGCAGGCGATGGCGCGTGAGAGAACGCGCACATCAGCGGCCGCGAGGTTGAGGCCTTTGGCGCCGGTGGGAGGCACGATGTGAGCGGCGTCGCCGGCGAGAAAGAGGCGGCCATACCGCATCGGCTCGGCAACGAAACTGCGCATCGCGGTGACGCCCTTTTGCAGAATCGGCCCTTGCCGCATCGGGAAGTCGCCGCGTGTTTGGAAACGCGTGTGCAACTCGTGCCAGATGCGGTCGTCCGGCCACCGGGAGAGGTCTTCTTCGGGAGCGCATTGCAGGTAGAGGCGGCTGACCGCGGGAGAACGCATACTGAGCAATGCGAATCCACGCTCGTGGCACGCGTAGATCAGCTCTTCAGATGCCGGCGGCGCCTGCGCGAGGATGCCCAGCCATGCGAACGGATAGACCTTCTCGAAGAACTGCAGGGAGCCTGTTGGAATCGACGGGCGGCAGATTCCATGGAAGCCGTCGCATCCCCCGATGAAGTCGCAGCCGATCTCGTACTCTTCATCTTGATGCATGAAGCGGATGCGCGAGTTGGAGTTGTCGAAGTCGTGAATGCTTGCCTCGTGGGCGTCAAACCAGATCGGTCCGCCGGCGGCGAGCCTGGCTCGGATCAAATCCTTGACGACTTCGTGCTGTCCGTAGACGGTGATCGCACGGCCGGTGAGAGCGTGCAGGTCGATGCGGTGAGCCTCGCGGCGGAAGCGCAATTCGATACCGTGATGGATGAGCCCTTCACGTCGCATCCGATCGCCGGCTCCGGAGGCGTTCAGCAGATCGACGGTGCCTTGTTCCAGCACGCCGGCGCGGATCCGCTCTTCCACGTGGCTGCGGCTGCGGCTTTCGATCACTACCGACTCGATTCCTTCCAGATGCAGGAGGTGGGAAAGCAGAAGGCCCGCCGGTCCGGCTCCCACGATGCCGACCTGAGTCCGGATCGTTTTCATCGCGAGGAGGGGTGCGGCGCAGGATTCCCAGCCGCGCGCGCAAGCAAGCGGTCTTCGGCTCCTATCCGCAGCCAGCTAGCGCCCGAAAACATAGAGCACGGTGCCGGCAGCCACGGCGACGCACTGGCTCCCGTCGATGCCGAACGAAATGGGATTGGCGGCGATGCGCCCGCCGGTCTGAAAGTCCCAGAGCGGCTTGCCGGTCTTAGCATCGAGCGCGAAGAAGTTGCCTTCGTCAGAACCGGAAAAGACCAGGCCGCCGCCAGTCGCGAGCACGCCCGCCCACGGCGCGGAGTTCAGTGGGAACTCCCATCGCATTTGGCCAGTGGCGGCGTCCAGGGCACGGATCGCGCCGGACACCGGGGTTCCCGGGGCCGAAGCCTCACCGCCTCCAGCGAAGAATGTAGCGGGCTGATACTCGGCGTGGCGCTTGAAGTAGATCGATGCGATTTCGCGGACTGCCACGTAAAGCAGGTCGGTCTTCGGACTGTAGGCTGGGCTGAACCAGACGGTCGCACCATTCAGATTGGGCCACACCAGCGTGCCCTGTTCGCTTGGCTCGGTCCCAGGAATCACGATCGGCCGCCCGCGATCGTCCAGTCCCTTCGCCCAGGTCTGCTTGGCGTAAGGCCGGCCCGCGACGAATTCGCCGGTGGCGCGATCCAAGGCGTAGTAGAAGGCATTGCGATTGGCAACCGCGACCAACTTGCGGTGAGTCCCCCGGACATCGGCCTCGAAGAGAATGGGCACATGGGCCGAGTCCCAGTCGTGCGAATCGTGAGGCGTGAATTGAAAGTGCCATTTCAGCTTGCCGGTATCGCCATCCAGCGCGAGTAGCGAACAGGTATAGAGGTTGTCGCCGGGGCGCGAGTCGGGATTCCAATCGGGCCCGGGATTGCCGACGCCCCAATAGACCGTGTTCGTCTCGGGGTCGTAAGAGCCAGTCACCCACGTGGAACCTCCGCCGGTCTTCCAACTCTCTTCAGACCACGAGTTGTGACCGGCTTCGCCCGGGCCTGGGATGGTGTAGAAGCGCCATGCACGCGCTCCAGTACGGGCATCATAGGCATCCACGAAGCCGCGGATACCCGCTTCTCCGCCGCTCACGCCGACGAGCACCTTGCCGCGGATCGCCAGGGGTGCCAGCGTCATACTGTAGCCGACCTTGTAATCTTCCACCTTCGACGACCAACGCTCCACGCCGCTCTGTGCGTCGAGCGCTACCAGGTAGCAATCCAGCGTGGCCACGAAGATCGTATTGTCGAGAATCGCAGGGCCCCGGTTCACCCGGCCGAAGCCGATGGACTGGTAATCCTTCGGCAGCGGGCGGCTCCATTTCCACAAGGGCCGGCCGGTTCGCAGATCGAGTGCGGCTGCACTGTTGGGGCCGGTGACGTACATGACGCCGTCGGCGACGATAGGTGAGACTTGCGCGCGGCTGTCCATTTGATAGGCCCATTTGACGCGCAGAGTGGAGACGTTGGCGGGTGTGAGTTCGGTGAGAGGCGAGTAGCGATGGCCCAGATACGTGCCCGAGTAGGTGAGCCAGTTTTCCGGTTCCTTCGCCGAGTTGACGATGCGGTCAAAAGGCACCTGTCCGAATGCGCTCACCGTGAGCAGTGCAGCCCACCATTTCATGACTTCTCCTTCAGACCGGCGAGGTAGGACACCAGATCGTCGAGTTCCGCGGGCGAGAGTTGGCCCGCATAGGCCGGCATGGGGCTCTCTTTTTCCAGACGGTGAAGTTCCCTCAGTTCCGATTTGCGAAAGCTGTGAAACCGGCCGGCGGAGTCTTTCAACTGGATGGTGAAAGAGTCTTCGTTGACGCGAATGCCGCGGGTAGCCGGCCCGGACGCCGGCGTCACCGCGACATATTGAAAGCCCTCGGGCAAGTTCGCAGCCGGACTGAGCACGGTCTGCTTCAAGTAGGCGGCGCTTCTGCGTGCGCCGACCGTGGAAAGTTCGGGTCCGAAGCCGGTTCCCTTGCCTGAGACGATGTGGCACGCCGGACAGCCTTTCGACTCGTAGAGACGCGCACCGCGAGTGGGATCGCCGGGCAGCACTTCCGGCGTGAGTGCGCCCAAAGACCGAACGTAAACGGCGAGTCCCATGACTTCGCTGGGGTGGAGTTGCCAGGACGCAGGCATGTCGGGAGGAATGCCCTCGGAGATGATGGTGCGCAACGCGGCATCATCAGGCGCTCTGGGAAGCTTAGGACGGTTGAGGGCAGGCCCACGTCCTCCGCCCCCGGTTTGCCCGTGACAGAGGGCGCACTGCGATTCGAAGATCTTGCGGCCGACGGCGGGGTCGGATTGGGCTTGCGCCGCGGCGGCGATGGCTGCGAGGAGCAAGCAGCGCCACATAGGCGTTCAGTGTATCACGGCAAAAGAAAAACGCCAGAGCGTTTTGCCTAGCGCGATCTTTCTTTTACATCGGCCAGCCGCGAGCGGGCCTCTTCCGTCCATCCTCCAGAGGGCTCCACTTGCAGGAACTCATTCCAGGCTTGAATGGCCTGATCGTATCGAGACAGGTGATCGAGGACGACCGCCCGGTTAAACAGCATCACCGGGTCTCGCGGATTGTGCTCCATCGCCTGGGAAAGCAGATCGAGTGCGGTCTCGAAATCCGCCGGCGTACCGGAAATCTGGGCCTTCTCGAAATACGCCGCCGAGAGGTCCGACAGGAGCGAAGGATCGGCGGGCATTTGTGCTTGCGCCTTACGGAATTCGGTGATCGCTTCCTCCGGGCGCCACTCGAGCAGCAGAGCACGGCCGTTCGCTTGCAGCCAGCGGGCCTCTTCGGGATGGCGTCCCAGCTCTTTCGCGATGGTGGCCTCCGCCTGTGCGAGCGGCAGCGACCGGTTCCGCGAAGTTCCGCGCTCCACCCGGATGGGGCCGTACCCGGCTTCCGGAAAACGAAGCTCCAGCTCCCTGTGCTCCTGGTAGGCCTGAGCCAGGAGGCCGTTCACCTGTTCCGGCCTGTTCAGTAGAAGGAAAAGCCCCGCGGCGGAGGCGATTGCCATTATCCCTGCCGCGGCGACTGCCCAAGTCCATCGAAATCGCGAAGTCCCGGTGTGCGGTCCGAGCCGCGCAGCCTCCGTCAGGTTGCGCGCCAACTTCTCCTGGCCCGCAGCGGACGAGGACGGGAGATCCAGCGTGGGCGCGTGATCATCGATCTCCGCCTCGAGATCGCCAATCGTCTGCCGCAGCGCCGTGCTGCAATGGGCACAGCGTGCCGCGTGCGCCAGCATCATCTGGGCCTGGTCTCGCGGACCCGTGCCGCGCGCGACCATCCACCAGCTATCCCGCTCTGGACAATCGGGCCCGGGACGAGAGGCTTCCGTGCGCCGCAGTGCATCCAATTTACGCTGCTGTTCTCTGAGACCGTCAGCACGCTTGCGGCAGTTCGGACACTCCAAACCGTGAGCGGCCCGATCCGTGGATAATTGCGGATCCCCCTCAGTCAACAGACTGAGCTCGTCGTCGGTCAGATGGTCATGCGGAGCGTCCGACAATAGCAATCTCCCCAATTATAGGAACGGATTCGCCGTTCCCGGTCCTTCGGTACTGGCAGTGCTGGTGGTGCGTTCCAGTACCAGTCGTACCTGGCGCACCAGGCGGTGTAAAAGGCTTTCGACGCCTTTGGCGCTGAGTTCGAAAACCGGTATGTCTGCGATCTCGCGGGCCGTCCAACCCTGTCGATAGTAGAGCCAAAAGACGGATTGGTCGCGCTCCGCCGTGGGTCCCTGGGTCAGTCCGGCCAGGATGGTTTCTACGTTTTCGAGGAAGAGCTGTTGCGCGAGCCGGCTGGAAAGCTCGCCCTCGGCGGTGATGGCTTCGTCGTGAGAATCGAGAGGCACCAGTTTCCCGCCGCCCCGTTTCAGAGCTGCCATCGCCTGGCACCGGTCCCGCGCGGTGTTGGCGCTGATGACCTTCAGGAACGCGAAGAGCCCATCCTCGCGATCTTCCCGAAAGTCGCGTAGGATTTTGCAGCTCTTCTCGCAAAGCTTGAGATATACCTCCTGGACGATGTCCTCAACCGCTTGCGGGCCATCGATTCCATATTGGTTGGTGATCCGGGCTACGCTGTTGGCGATCACGGGATGGTAGCGGCGGACGAACTCCTGCCACGCATCCTGGTGCGCCCGCTGGACGCAGAGGTTGAGGAGTTTGGCGGGCGGCAGCTCGGTCCACACGGATTTCTCAGTCTACCGCACCGTCCGGAAGCGCTTCGCGTTGGTGGTGACATCGCTTGCTGACGCGCGCGGCTCGCAACGAGCCACGACCGTGAGGGAGTGGTATCCGCGTATCGCGAACGTAAGTGCAACGAGCGCTCTGCGTTGGAATATGACATCGCTTGCTGACGCGCGCGGCTCGCAACGAGCCACGACCGTGAGGGAGTGGTATCCGGGCGCGTATCGCGAACGTCAGTGCAAGGAGCACTCTGCGTTGAAACAATGACATCGCTTGCTGACGCGCGCGTGAAGGATTTTTTCGTCTCTCTCCGTTCTTATCATTGAAGACCCAAGCCCGGGCGAAAGTCAGCAGGGTTGAGAGAGTTCTGACTCGTCCGAGACGCGCCGAGGCGCGTGGTCACACTACTGCTTTCAGGGAGACATACGAATGGCAACCAGGGGTGCGAATACGTGTCTCGGTACACTGACTGAGGCACTGGACGAATCCATCTACAATCGTCTGCGCGCGCGGGCAGAGGTGATCCTCCGCCGCGAGGGACGGGATCACAAACTCGAAGCGGATGACCTTCTCCACGAGGCATTTGTGCGGATCGCCAGGAGCGTGGAGCCGATCTGCTTCCAGGACGAAACTCATTTGCTGGCAGTCGTTACTCTGACCATGCGCCGTATCCTGATCGACCAATATCGTTCCGCCAGCTCGCCGAGAAAGTTCACCTCCGTGCCGCTGGACAACGCCCTGGCGCAAACCGAGCCGTCTCGCGAGTCGATACCGGTGCGCGATGTTTTGCGCCGACTGGCCGCTGCCGATCCGAAGCGGTACAGGGTCGTCGAGATGCGCATCTTTTGGGGCTTGGGTGTCGAAGAAATCGCGTCGATGTTGTCGATCTCCAGCCGTACCGTGAAGCGGGATTGGGTGGTCGCACGGATCTGGCTGCAAAGAGAATTGGAAGGCGGGGCGGTCCCTCTGCCTTCCGCGCAAGCAGATATTCCGCAGGCGATGGTCCCCCGCAACTCTACTCGGAAAGCGGCGTAGCGGTGGGCGTCCGCGATTCTAGGGGAATCGCTGTACCACCTGATCGAAGCTCGACTGATCGCAATCTCGCCCTGCTGCCGCTCTAAAGGATTCGCAGTTGCCTGCCGATAAGCTTACCGGGAGGCAAATTTGTACCCAGATCACGGTGCCCGAGCGGCCGCGGAGGCCACGACTCCGTCTGCCCTGGAATCCGCTTCGGGAATCCCGAAGATGAAGGTACTCGCCGCCGAAGATAATCCGGTCTTTCAATCCGTCCTGCGCAGCATGTTGATCAAGTGGGGATACGACGTGACCGTGGCGCGTGATGGCATCCAAGCGTGGGAAGCCCTGCAGTCGCCCGGCTCCGCCCGGTTGGCGATTCTCGATTGGATGATGCCCGGTCTGGATGGCGTGGAAGTGTGCCGGCGTATCCGCTCGGCAGCGCTCGAGCCATATATTTACATTCTCCTCCTCACTGCCCGCACCGAATCGAACGATCTGGTGGCAGGCATGGAGTCTGGCGCCGACGACTATCTCACCAAACCGGTGAATGCCCACGAATTGCGCGTGCGCTTGCGCGCGGGCAGACGCATCGTAGAGTTGCAAGAGCAATTGCTCATGGCTCGCGAGGCGCTTCGGGTACAAGCTACCCACGATAGCCTTACCGGTCTGCTGAATCGTCCGGCGATTCTGCAATCGTTACGCAACGAACTCGCGCGATCGCGCCGTGAGGGCCATCCGGTGTCGCTCTTGATGGCAGATCTGGATCGATTCAAGCACATCAACGACACCTATGGACATCTGGCCGGAGATGCAGTGCTCCGCGAAGCCACCGAGCGCATGCGGTCAGTGGTGAGAAGTTATGACGCCATTGGGCGCTATGGCGGTGAGGAATTCCTGATTGTACAGCCGGCGTGCGAAGGTGAGGCGGCGCACGCTCAAGCGGAACGGGTGCGGGATGCGGTTGCAGCCGGGCCGTACGTGGCTGCGGGTCAGACCTTCACGGTGACCTGCAGTATTGGTGTCGCCTGCCGCCGCCCTCCATTTCTTTTGGACTGCGACGCGCTCGTCCGCGAGGCGGATGTCGCCCTGTATCGAGCCAAGGAAAAGGGCCGCAACCGCGTTGAGTCTGCACCGCTGGTGTCGATCGAATCGAGAGTCCCGGATCTCCCAGGACTCGCAATGGCGGTAGATCAATAATAATACCGCCTACTGAGTTTGAATTCGAGGAGGTGACGCTGTGCGGAACCGCACAGTGAGTCGTGACTCCGATATCAACCTGATTCCCAACCGAAATGACCTGAGCTATACTGACCCAGTCGCTTAACCTGCCACAATGCATCCGCCAGACAGACCACGAGAAACCGAAGATATTTTGGTAGACGTCGTCCACGATATTCGTCAGCCGCTGAGCACGATCGAGACCAGCGTAATCATCTTGAGCCTGTTGCTAGGAGATTCGTCCGGCCCTGGAATGGAATACCTGCGCACGATCGAACGTCAGGTGGAATTGGCCTCAAACCGGTTGGATGAGGCCGTCGCCGAATTGCGCCAGCTCCGCTCGCTTCCGCCCCACGGCAGAAGTTTGGCTTTCGAGGAATCCGAAAGAGCGGTCATCCGGTAGATTGCCGGGACCTGTGCAGTTGTCACAATTCTGTCGGGCCGGCAGCGCTACAATGGCGTTTGCGCTCCGAAATACTGCTTTTGTCTCTTGTGGCATTCTTCCAGGCCTCGGCCCAACCACCACAGCATGAAACTATCGTGGTCACGGGGACCTTCGAACCACTCTCGCTCGACGAGATCGACCGGTCGTTACGAGTGCTGCCTGCGCGGCAGAATGCGCTCGTCCTGAACACTCTCGTCGATTTGTTGCGGCAGGATCCTTCGTTGGACCTGCAGGAACGGGCTCCCGACGGCGTCCAGACCGACCTCTCGATCCGCGGTTCCAACTTCGGCCAGACTCTTGTCCTGCTCAACGGCATGCGGCTGAACGATGCGCAGTCCGGCCACCACAATATGGACATTCCGGTGCCCCTCGATTCGGTGGCGAGGGTGGAAGTGATGCTCGGATCGGGCTCTACGATGTATGGCTCGGATGCGGGCGGCGGGGTGATCAACATCATCACGGAACCGCCCGAAGGCATGGAGTTCCGTCTGCGCACCGCGCTGGGCAATTACGGCACCAACCAGGAGCGAGGATCGCTTGCCGGCACTTTCGGTAAAATCTCCGAGCAGCTTACCTTCGCGCGAGACTTCTCCACTGGATTCATTCCCGATCGCGACTATCGCAATCTGCAGTTCTCGTCCTCCACGCATCTCGATACGTCGCTCGGCGCAACGAATGTCACGCTGGCCTACATGGATCATCCGTTTGGCGCCGACCAGTTCTACGGACCCTACAACTCCTGGGAAGACACCAAGACGTGGTTCGCCGGAATTCAGCAGGCCCTTGGCAACGACACGTCGGCGAACTTCAGCTTTCGGCGCCACAGCGATCTCTTCGTGCTGCTGCGGGATCAGCCGGAAGTTTACACCAATCACCACTCCGACGAGAGCTACCAGGCTGATTTGCGGCGGCATCAGTCGCTGGCCTCTTCCATTACACTCTCCTACGGCGTGGAGGCGCTGCATGAATCGATTCTGAGCAACAATCTGGGAAATCACGCACGCAGCCGTGGTGCGGCGTACGCGTCGCTCGACTTTCGCGCACTGAAGCGGTTTTCGCTCTCCCTTTCCGCGCGCGAGGAGGTCTACCGTAGCTTCTCCGCCGAATTCAGTCCGACGGTTGCGGGCGGTGTGTGGTTGTCGGAGCACTGGAAGCTGCGGGCCTCCGCCAGCCGCGGATTTCGCGTTCCCAGCTACACGGATCTTTACTACCAGGACCCCGCCAATCTGGGCAATCCACACCTTCGTCCCGAACGTGAAGGGACGTATGAGGGCGGCGTCGACTGGAATCCCAGCAGCCGGGTCCGCGGCGCGGTGACCGTGTTCCAACGGCGCGAGCGCGATGGCATCGACTACGAGCGTTCGTCGCCCACCGATCTCTGGCGAGCCGTGAACATCGACAATCTCGATTTCACCGGCGTCGAAGCATCCCTGCGCTGGATGCCGGCATCCGGTCAAACTATCGACTTCCGGTACACCGGTCTGCGCGGAGCGCAAGACACCGTGCCGGTGGACGCCACCAAGTACACTTTCAATTACCCGGTGCATTCGGGCGTGGTCGCGTGGCAGGGAACTGTGCGAAGCAACTGGGTATTTCGGACACGCCTGGGAGTTCTCGACCGCCGTGCGCGCGACCCATACGCCCTGCTCGATCTGTACGCGGCGATGACGCGCGGGCGCGTGCATCCCTTCCTGCAGGTGTCGAATGTCAGCAGCACCCAATACCAGGAAATTCTGGGAGTAGCGATGCCGGGCCGGACCGTGATCGGCGGCTTCGAGCTGGTGGTGAAGGGGCATTGAAACTCTGCTGGGAGTGCTACAGCGGCGTTAAAATGTACAGATGGTACGCCGGTGAAACTGGGAATCGATTTCGGCACCACCCGTATCGTGGCTGCGGCGGTAGATCGTGGAAACTACCCGCTGGTCGCGTTCGAATCGCCTGATGGACAGATGCGCGAGTGGTTCCCGCCGTTGGTAGCGATTCGCGGGGAAGAGCGCCGCTTCGGCTGGAGTGCGTGGGCAGTACAAGGCGAGCCGGGGTGGACTGCGTTGCGGTCGATCAAGCGCCTGCTCAAAGGGGCCGGCCCCACCACCCACCTCGACCTGGCGGGACGATCGATGCCGGTGCTCGAGCTGGCCACCGAACTGCTCTCCGCATTTCGCCAGCAATTACGCCAGAGCAGTACGCTGTCGTTGGATCGTGCCGAACCTCTTGAGGTAATGATCGGTGTTCCGGCGAATGCCAATACCAATCAGCGATTCCTTACGGCGGAGGCTTTTCGCGCCGCTGGTTTTCACGTGCTGGGGATGCTGAACGAACCCTCGGCGGCCAGTGTGGAGTACGGCCATCGCGAACGGACGCAGCGCAAGGGGCAACTCCGGCGGCTTCTGGTTTACGATCTCGGCGGCGGCACCTTCGACGCATCCCTGGTCGAAATCGAAGACGACACGCACACGGTGGTAGCCAGTGCCGGGCTCGCCGATCTGGGCGGAGACGACTTCGACGAGATTCTCGCCGATCTCGCGTTGGAGACGGCGGGTCGCGCCGATGAGCGCGAATCGCTTACCGACGCGGGGTACTTCCACCTCCTGGAAGAGTGCCGCGAGCGCAAGGAGGCGCTCAATCCCAACACGCGCCGCATTGTCGTCGACCTGGAGACCGCGCACCAAGGTTGGGGTGAGGTCTCGATCGGAGTCGCGCCCTATTATGAGCGGTGCCGGCCACTGACGGAGCGCACCGCGGAAGTGGTGACGGAGATGATCGAGGCGCATCCCGGCCGTTCGATCGAGACCCTCTACGTGACCGGCGGCGGTTCGGAACTGCCCGCCGTCGCGCGCGTGCTCAAGGAGAGTTTCGGGCGTGCCGTCAAGCGATCGGCCTACATGCGGTCGGCGACGGCCATCGGCCTGGCCATCAGCGCCGACGCCAGCTCTGGCTATCTGCTGCGCGATCGCTTCGCTCGTCATTTTGGGGTGTGGCGCGAGGCCGATCATGGGCGCGAAGTGACGTTCGATCCGATTTTTCCCAAAGGACTGGAGTTGCCGCGCCGCGGTGCCCCACCTCTACGCGCGGTCCGGGCTTACCGGGCGGTGCACAATATCGGACATTTCCGGTACGCGGAAGCAGCGCGCATCGGCGAAGGCGGACAGCCATCCGGCGACCTTACGATTTGGGACGACATCCAATTCCCGTTCGATCCCGAGCTGCGCGGGACACCCAGCCTGACACTCGCGGACGTCAGCCGCATTGGCGAGGGTTCGGGTTGTGAGGTGGAAGAGGAGTACACTTGCGATTCCAGCGGAATCGTCAAGGTGACGATCTGGAATCGGTCCGCCGCATACCGGCAGGAATATACGCTCGGCCGCTGGTCGAGCGTCCCCAAAGAGGGCGGCGAAGTGGTCGCGGTCAAACCTTCCCGCCGTCAGCGTTCCCCCATTTCGAACAGCGGGAATTGAGTTTCCGTTCTTCATCGGTTTGTTGGTGACCGCATTGCTGGGTGGCCGGCGAGCGGCGTTCCGATACGTGAATTCCGCTGCGCACGGTGGCTTGGCGAGGGCTCGATCCTCGCATTACTTCCGATTCTGGGCAGCGGCGATGCGGAATCTGGTTGGGCGATAGCGGCGTCGCTCGGCAAGGAATCTTCGTGTGTCTGTCTCAGATCCGGGTACGACGGTGACGTGGGCGAGGTCGCGCATGCTATCGTCTCGACCATCTCGTTCACCCGCTGTTGGCGTAAGTGGATCGTGCCGAGGTCTCAGTGAACGGGTATTCTGAAAGTCTGCCGCACGTCGTTCGCCGGAGCGGGCGGATAGGCCGAGATCAAGGGAGCGAACCTGGAGGGTCGAATGGGCCATATTTTGTCCGCGGGCCCGAATCGTCGCATTGCGGGCCTGGTCCGTGCGCTACTGGGCGCGATCGTTGTAACAACGTCGGCACTTCCGGTGTCGAGCGGCTATTTGCATGCCCAACAACTTGCGCAATCGCCCGCGCCTTCAGCCGACGCGCTGTTTCGAGATGCCGCGAGGTTTCTCGAAGAAGGGCGCTACCCTGAGGCGATCCAGGGCTTTCGCAAGTTCTGGCAGATGGAGCCGTCCAACATCCTTGGCTTGCGTGGTGTGGCCGAGGGGATGATCAGGCAGGGCCAAATGGACGAGGCCCTGCAAATGGTGCGGGCGGAGGCTGAAAAATATCCGGCGCGCGCGGACATCCGCAACCTTCTTGCCAACACAGCTGTACGTGCCGGACGTTTCGACGAGAGCATCGCGGCGTTTGAAGCATTACTGGCCCAGGCCGACCCGCAGTCCGCGGAAGCCGGCAAATTGCACCTGCAAATTGGCGAGACCTACAGGCGCAAGGGTGATCTCGAAGCCGCCATTACGAATCTCCGAGAGGCCGTCAAATTACTACCGGAGAATGCACTGGCGCGTACAACCCTGGCTATGGCACTGGATTCTGCCGGGAAGCGGTCGGAAGCCGAAAGCGCCTACCGATCAGCGATTGAGCGCGACCCGGAAAACGCCATCGCCCTGAATAATCTCGCCTACCTGCTATGCGAGAATCATGGGGACCTTGACGAAGCGTTGGACCTGGCGCAACGCGCGCACGCGCTCCTGCCCAATCTCACCGAGGTATCCGACACCCTTGGCTGGATCGATCTGAAGATGGCTCGAACGGAAGACGCCATCCTGGCGTATCGGAACCTTGTGCAGAAGGAGCCCGCACAACCCGAACATCGCTACCATCTCGCCATGGCGTTCCAGCAAAAGGGAGACCGGACCGCGGCGTCGGAGCAACTTCACGCTGCGTTGGAACTGCATCCACCGGCGGACCTCGAAACCAAGATCCGGCGGTTGCTGGAAGCGCTCGGGAATTGAGGCCTTGCTCCAGGATCTGAGCTACGGATTTCGCGTGCTGTACAAGAACCCGGCCTCCACTGCGATGGCGATTCTCTCGCTCTCGCTCGGTGTCGCCGCGAGTACCGCGGTTTTCAGTATCTTCGACGCGTTGTTCTTGCGATCGTTGCCGTATCCGTCGGCGGAACGTCTGGTTTACCTGCACGAGTCAGTGCCCAGCCGGAACATGAGCTATGCCGGCATCAGTTTTCCGGATCTGGCTGCGTGGCGCCGCGAAAACACTACCTTCTCCGACTTGGCCGCATTCCGCATCGATGGCTTCTATCTCACAGGATATGGGGAAACGGTGCGCCTGAATGTAGCGGGTGTGACCTACAATGTGGCGCGCACGCTTGGAATCCGGCCGATTCTCGGGCGTGAGATCGCACCCGAAGAGGATCGCGACGGGCCGCCCTGCTGCACTCCATCAGGCCATCGTGTGGCGCTGTTGACTTACGGATTCTGGCAGCGCCAGTTCGGCGGTGCTCCGGACGTCGTGGGAAAGACCCTACAACTCGACACGCTGCCGTATACCGTGATCGGCGTCCTACCGAAGACGGCCGTTTTCCCGGTCGCCGACCTGTGGGTTCCGCTAGGCCACGACCTCAATAGCAAGGCCTACGTGTTGGACGGCATCGGGCGTTTGAATCCTGGAGTTCGCGTGGAACAGGGGAAAGCGGAACTGGCCCGTATCCATCAGAACCAGGCTGAGGTCCAGCCGAATAATCGAACCACCCGGCCAGTGGTCACGCCGTTGCGCGAATATTATCTCGGCAGCTACCGCAAGGTAACGCAGTTCCTGCTCGGCGCCGCGAGCTTCGTTCTGCTGATCGCCTGCCTAAACGTGATGGGGTTGACGATGGCGCGGAGCGCGACGCGTTCGCGGGAGATTGCGGTGCGCACTGCGTTAGGCGCGCCGCGACGCCGGGTGATGCGGCAGTTGTTGTCGGAAAGCGCATTGTTGGCCGGCGCTGCGGCGCTGGTGGGAGTGACGCTCGGTTGGATCGCGCTGCGGGCCATGCTGTCGCTGATGCCGGATGTGTTACCTCAATGGGTGGATTTCCGTCTTGACGGGCGATTCGTTTTGTTCGCGGTGGTGGTGGCAGTGCTCACCACATTGATTTCGGGCACAGCGCCGGCTCTACACGCTTCGAAGGCCGACGTCTGGGGCTTCCTGGCGGGTGCCGCGCCGAGGTCCTCTCTTTCCGGCGGCGGACGTCGCTGGCTGGACGTTCTGGTGGTCGCCGAAATCGCGATTGCGCTGGTCCTGTTGACAACGGGTGCGCTACTCGTGCGCGCGTTTCATCGCGTGACGAGTGTCGAACCGGGTTTTCGCGTCGACAATGTGCTGACGTTTTGGATCGATCCTCCTGTCCTCAATGCCGAGACGCGATTCCGGATCTGCCAGGAACTGTTGCAGCGACTGCGATCCACGCCGGGAATCGAGTCGGCCGGAGTGACCTCCACGATTCCTCTGGGGCCCGGCGTGCTCGGGCATGGCGATCTGAAAGGGGCGCAGTTCCAGGTGGAAGGTAATGTGGCGAATGCGGAAGAAGCCGTACGGGGAGTGGGGATGCGGACGGTATCACCAGATTATTTCCGCACCTTGGGAATTCCGCTGCTCGCCGGCCGGGACTTCGACGAGCGCGACGCCACCAATACCAGTGTGATCATGGTCAACGAGACTTTCGCAAAGGTATATCTCGCGGGCGCGGACCCGGTTGGGAAGCGGGTGAGTTATCGCCCGAATCAATGGCTGACGGTGATCGGCATGGTGCGCGATATTCGCCACGACGGCCTCGAACGGCCCGTTAGCCCCGAAGCATTCCTGCCGCTCTCGCCGAAATCGTTCCCCTATCTGACCATCGCCGTGCGCGGCCGGATGGAAACGGCAGCCCTGGTCTCGGTTGCCCGCGAGGCCATGCGCCAGACCGACCCCTCCATTGCCATCTTCGACGTGCACACCATGCAGGATCTGCTCGATCGCTCGTTGTGGTTGCGCCGTTCTTACTCATGGCTCTTCGAGGTCTTTGCCGGGATTGCGGTGGTGATGGCGGTGGCCGGTGTGTACGGAGTAGTTTCCTATGCGGTGGCGCAGCGCACTCGCGAGATCGGCATCCGTATGGCCCTGGGCGCGGAACCGCGGCAAATGATGATCCAGGTGCTATGCCAGGGGCTGGTGCTTCTGACAATCGGCCTGGCTCTCGGAGTAGCGGCTTCCTGGCACATTACAAGACTGATGGGCAGCCTGCTCGCGGGAATCAATCCGCACGATGCGTGGACATACACAGGTGTCATCGTGATACTCACCCTCGCTGCGATGGCGGCGAACCTGGTTCCTGCACGCCGCGCGTCACTGGTCGACCCGCTGCAGGCGTTGCGGGCCGAATAAGCGCACGCCTCAGTGTGCGACTGTCCGCAACAGGGCGCTCATGCCGTTCCAGAGAATCTGCACGCCGATGCAGACCAGAATGAACGAAGACAGCCGGATAATCACGTTCATCGCCGAGTCGCCCAGGGTCCGTCCGATGCGTTCCGCAAATCGATAACTCAAGTAGATGGCAACCGCGATCAGGAACGATCCCAACACCATTCCTCCGATCAGCGGCCAATGCGCCACGGTGCCCTCAGGGCGATTGGCGCCGACCGTAATCGCAACCGAGATCGAGCCCGGCCCCACCGTGAGCGGCAGCGTGAGCGGATAGAACGCCTGCCGTGTGTAGTCTGCCTCATGGCACTCGGTACTTCCGTCCTTATCGGAGGTCTCGTCGTTGGGCTGGCGGAGCAGCGACCATCCCGTAGAGATGACCACCAGTCCGCCGCCGACCTGCACTACCGGCAAGGAGATGCCGAAGAAGGCCAGAATGTAGGTCCCGACGAAGATTGAAGTCAGGATCAGAATCAGCCCGTCAATGGCAATCATCCTCGCCAAAACCGCGCGCCCGCGGGTCGAGAGTCCCTTTGTGAGCGTCAGGAAAATCGGCGTGTTGCCTATAGGGTTCACGATCGGAAACAGCGCTCCGACCACCAACAGCGTATTCTTCACAAGATCGCTGAACGCAACGGGCATGGCTCGTTCCACTGTATCGGAGTTGGCAGTGGAACGGCCATAGAACGCGCCCTTACCGCAATCCGCCGGAGGCTGCCAGCGTCTCCCCGGTGACCCAACCGGAGTCTGACGATGCCAGAAACACTGCGACCGGCGCGATATCTTCCGGCTGGGCGACGCGGCCGAGCGGAGTCTTCGCCACCATCTGATCCAGGAAATCGCTTCCCGTGATGCCCGACGATCGGAAGCCCTCCGTCTCCACCGGACCCGGATTAATCGAGTTCACGCGAATCTTTTTCGGACCCAGTTCCTTCGCAAGTACCCGCGTGACCGCATCCACGGCGCCTTTGGTCGCGGTGTACACGGTGGTGCTGGGCGGGGTTAACTGGGTCGCGTTCGAGCCGATGTTGATGATGCTTCCACCCTCGCTGCCGAAGTGTTTCACCGCCTCCTGCGACGCGAAAATCAGGCCCTTTACGTTGATGTCGAACTGTCGGTAGTAGTGGTCCTCGGTGATCGCCTCGAGCGGCGAGAACTGATAGATCGCGGCGTTGTTCACCAGGACATCCAAGCGCCCGTACGCCTTCTCGGTGGCGTCGAAAATCTGTTTCACGTCGGCGGCCTTGCTCACGTCGCCATGCACCGCGATCGCTTTTCCGCCGGCCTTTTGGATCTCCGCGACCACCCGGTCCGCGCCTTCCTTGCTCGAGGCGTAGTTGACCACGACGCTCGCGCCCTCTGCCGCCAAACTCTTGGCGATTCCCGCGCCTATCCCCTTAGACGCACCGGTCACCACCGCGACTTTATTGTTCAGCTTGCCCATTTTGCCTCCCTTTTGGTCGTTCGATATTTCGATAACCATCTAATTGATGGCGCGACCCGCGAGGACGCTTCAAAATTGTGGGCTCAGATGGTTGCGAGATAGTCGAGGTAAGCTCGCCACACGTCCCGCTGCAGGCATAGATGAGCGAAGCGGCCTTCGCGTTCAATGCGAATGAGCCCGGCGGTTTCGAGTTCCTTCAGATGGTGAGAAAGTGTGGGCGCCGTTACAGACTGGCACTCGCGCACATCCTGGCAAGCGATCCCTTCCTGGGACGCGCCCACCTGTTTTAGGATTTCGTGGCGACGAGGGTCGGCCAATGCTTTGCCGATCAGGCGGATCTGCCGCTCGGAGAGAGTCTGCGACTTCGTGGTTGCCATGTTCCGATTCCGGCTGCTATTTCTAGTGTCGCATGCCTGACAGATAGCGCGGTTGAACGTCTACCCAGGCTGAATGCAGCCATTGCACGGCCCTTCTGCTGGCAGCGCTCGGCCTCTACGGGCTGCTGGCCTACACATCTATCCAATGAACGCGTTGCGGTACGAGTGACAGGGGCCAATTCTCCTGCGACTCCACTCATCTGAAGGGCGCGGGCGGTGTACCATGGGGCGTGAATCTTCCCGTCAACCCGCCAGTCTTGCCGATGCTCGCCAAACGGGTGGGCGAGTTGCCGTCCTCCGGAAGCTGGATCTTCGAGCCCAAATGGGATGGCTTTCGCGCACTCATCTTCCGCGATGGCGGCGAGATCCTGATCCAGAGCCGCGACGACAAGCCCCTGCAGCGCTATTTTCCCGAACTGCTCGACCCGCTCTGTGGGGCACTGCCGGAGCGATGCGTGCTCGATGGCGAAATCGTCATCGCCAAGGAGAGCGGTCTCGATTTCGAAGCGCTACAGCTCCGCCTGCATCCCGCCGCCTCGCGCGTGAAAATGCTCTCCAAACAGATTCCGGCCTCCGTGGTTTTCTTCGATCTGCTCTGCGTGGGCGATCGGGATTTGCGCGAGGAGCCGTTCCAGAGGCGCCGCGCCGAACTGGCCTCGCTACTCGCTTCCGCCGAGCCGCCGATCCACATCACGCCTGCCACCGAGGATCCTGCCGTGGCGCAGGACTGGTTCCACCGCTTCGAAGGCGCGGGGCTCGATGGCGTCATGGCCAAGCCGCTCTCGGTCACCTACCAACCCGACAAGCGCGTCATGCTCAAGGTCAAGCATGAGCGCGATTGCGACTGCGTGGTGGCGGGATTCCGCTGGTATAAGCAGGGGCCGAAGACCGAAGTCGGCTCGCTGCTGCTCGGACTCTTTGACGATGCCGGTGGCCTGCAGCACGTCGGCGTCTGCGCCAGCTTTACACAGGAGAAGCGCCGCGAATTGGCGGAGTTTTTCGTGCCATACCGCGAGAACGCCCTCGACGGCCACCCGTGGAAAGAGTGGGCCGCTTATGGTCAATCCGAAGGAATGCATCGGCTGCCCGGCGGGCAGAGCCGTTGGAGCCAGGGCAAGGACCTCTCGTGGGAGCCGATCCGTGCCGAACTGGTTGCCGAAGTCGCCTACGAGCACATGCAGGGTCCCCGCTTCCGCCACATGGCGCACTTTCGCCGATGGCGCACGGACAAGAAGCCTGCCGATTGCACCTACGCGCAATTGGAGGTCGTGCCTCCGCATGAGTTGAAGGCGATTTTCGCCGCTGGTCGCTAATTTTAGTGCCACGATCGTGAGGGAGCGCCTCTCACCCTCCGATTCGTGATCGCTTGCGTATCCGCCGAGCGTAGTTACGCGCCGCGACCGTGAGGGAGCGTCTCTCACTCTCTGATTCGTGATCGCTTGCGTATTGCGCCGAGCGTAGGCAACGAGCCGCGACCGTGAGGGAGCGTCTCCGCCCTCCTGATTATTGATCGCTTGCTTACGCGCGGCTCGCAAGCACACGTATCGCGCCGAGCGTAGGGAACGAGCCGCGACCGTGAGGGAGCGCCTCTCACTCTCTGATTCGTGCATCGCTTGCTTACGCGCGCGGCTCGCAAGCACAGGTATCGCGCCGAGCGTAGGCAACGAGCCGCGACCGTGAGGGAGCGCCTCTCACCCTCTGATTCGTGCATCGCTTGCGTATCGCGCGAAACGTAGGCAACGAGCCGCGACCGTGAGGGAGCGCCTCTCACTCTCTGATTCGTGATCGCTTGCTTACGCGCGCGGCTCGCAAGCGCACCCATCGCGCCGAGCGTAGGCAACGAGCCGCGACCGCGAGGGAGCGCCTCTCACCCTCCGATTCGTGATCGCTTGCTTACGCGCGCGGCTCGCAAGCACAGGTATCGCGCCGAGCGTAGGCAACGAGCCGCGACCGTGAGGGAGCGTCTCCGGCCTCTGACTCGTGCATCGCTTGCTTACGCGCGCGGCTGGTGCTATCCACTCAAGCCTTCTTCTTCGAAGCCCACTTCAATCGCCATTCCCGCGTGGGATCGTCATCCGGATCCGGTGTCTCCTGAGGCGGGCGCAGATCTTCGGGCACGTGCCGGAGATTCACGCGGATCCGTGTCCAGGTGGATGATCTGCCCCGCATCGAATCCACGAGAACGTCGTCCACAGCGAGCAGGCCGGCGGCTTCTGCGTGCCTGGCCTTCCATCGCTCCAGTCCCGCAAGTGCGGCGTTTTTGTCCGGCGAATTGGCCACTACGATCAGCGGCATCTTGGCGCGCGGAGCCTTCTTGGCCGCTGCCTTGGCTCGGGACGGCGCCACGCGCGGCGCTTCGCCTTCCATCTTGCGGAAGTGCGGAGGCCAGGGCGCATCGCCTAAACCCGCGGCCTCGTCACGATCCGCCATTTCGAGCAAGCGCTCCAGAGAGCCCGCTGCCGCATCCATTTCTGCGTTGGGGTCGCCGATTTCGGCGAATCGCCTGGGGACTGTGAGCACCGTGAAATCGGCCGGGTCGCAATCGGCGACCTCCTCCCATCGCAGAGGCGTCGAGACGCGCGCATCGGGAAGCGGCCTCACCGAATAGGCTGAGCAGGTGGTGCGGTCTTTCGCATTCTGGTTGTAATCGAGGAAGACGCCGTGACGCTCCTCCTTCCACCATTTGGAGCTGGCCAGCGAGGGCGCCCGCCGCTCGATCTCGCGGGAGACGGCGATGGCCGCGCGGCGCACTTCCTGGAACGTCCAACGAGGCTGGATGCGCACGTTGATGTGAATGCCGCGCGAGCCGCTGGTCTTGGGCCATCCGCGCAAGCCCACCTCGTCCAGCAGCGCTTTGACCTCGACGGCGACTTTCCGCACGTCCGTCCATGGGACGCCGGGCCCGGGATCGAGGTCGATGCGCAACTCGTCGGGATGGTCGAGGTCGCCCGACCGCACCGGATGAGGATGCAGTTCGATGCAGCCCAGGTTGGCGATCCAGACCAGTCCGGCGGCATCGTCCACCACAACCTCTTCCGCAGTGCGGCCCGATGGGAACGACAAGGTGACCGTGCGCAGCCACTGCGGGCGATCGGAGGGCGCGCGCTTCTGGTAGAAGGCCTCGCCTTCGGCGCCGTTGACGAATCGTTTGAGAACCACCGGACGGTCCCGGATGCCCGCCAGTGCGCCCTCGGCGACTGAGAGGTAGTAGCGCACCAATTCCAGCTTCGATAGCTTAATCCCGCTGGAAAAGTAAGGCTTGTCGGGGTGCGTCACGCGGACCTCGCGGCCCGCAATAGAGACGATTTCAGCGGCTTCTTCCTTCACGAAATCAGGCTACATCATTTGGGAGTTAGCGCGTGCGAGGAGAGGTAGCGCACGAGACGAAAAGCGATCGTTGTAAGGGTGTGACGCCGGTATGGACACGAAGGCTGAAATCGCCGGCGATAAAAAGCTCGGAAATCTCTCTTTCAACAAGTGTGACAAGATGTACAATCGATACTGAACTGTGATTATAAATACAGATCAGATTGCAATCCCGATGCGATGTGATCGCGGGCAAGCCTGGTGAACGCCATATGAGACGTGAGACAACTCTTGTACTCGCTTCGATTGCTGCACTCGCCGTTCTCGAGCTCGGTTCTCAGACCGTGCAGCCGGCTATTTCCATCACTGTCATACCGGCCTGGGGTCAAGACGGTCAGGTTACCGGGATTGTCAGCGGTGTGGGTTCTCAGTCATTGAGTCTCTACCTGTTTGCATTCGTTCCCGATATGGGTTGGGCGGGTCTACCCGGGACTTGCAGTCCGGTCAGTGTGCAAGGCGGGCAGTTCTCGGTCAACGTGACTCCGAACGTCCTGTTCCGCGCGGCGACCCGCTTCACGGCATACCTCGTGCCTTCCAGCCTGGCCGGAAGTTGCAGTGGAACAGGCACCTCTACAGTTCCATTTGTCATTCAGCACAACGCCATCGCGACGGCCACGTATCCGCGATTGCCAGGGTATTCAACGATCTCGTTTGCAGGTCTGAATTGGTACGTGAAGGATGCTCCCGTCCAAGTCTATCCGGGACCTCAATTCTTCGTGAAGGACAACGCTTTTGTGGACTCCTCCGGCCAACTCCACCTGCGAATCTCACCATGCGGTGGTTCGTGGTGTGCGGCGGAGATCTACACAAAGGAGTCGGTCGGCTATGGAAGCTACCGATTCACCATTAATTCGCAACTCAGCAACCTCGATCGGAATGTGACATTGGGCCTTTTCACCTGGGACGCTCAGGCCGGTGACTTAAACAATCGGGAGTGGGATATCGAATTCAGCCGCTGGGGAAATGCGGCCGCCACCCCAAATGCGCAGTACGTGGTGCAGCCATACAATGGACCGAACAACATTCAACACTTCGTGATGAGCCCCTCTGTGCCCTCGACCCATGTGGTTTCGTGGTCCGCGCCTCAAGTCGGATTCTCTTCCTCAGCCAGCACTACCGGGAGCCTCATTAGCCAGTGGACTTTTACCAATGCCGTATCTCCCGTGCCTACTCCGGGGGACGTGCATCTGCACTTGAATTTTTACGTTGGTGCCGGGCAGGCTCCCAGCGTGCCAACGATTCAAGAGATTGTGATCAGCGGTTTCCAATACTCAGCTTCCTCGCCGCAGATCGGATTCCCCCGTTCTGCAGACAGCATTTCGTTTCGAGCAGGCACCTACAGCGTTCCTCTATCAACCATTGGCTCCAACTGCGGCGCCTTCGTTGAGTCCGACAGCCCGTGGCTTACGGTGGCGGGTTCGAACGTGCTGCCTGCGGGAGTTCCGCTACAGTATTCCGTCACGGACAATATCGGTGGACCACGATCTGGAAACCTGATTCTGCAAGGCACGGCCTGTAACGCAACTTTGGGTGGCCAAGTCCTCACCGTCACGCAAGCCGGGCTGGTTTGCGCACCTGCATTTGCCACTCCATCTACTCACTTTGGCTCCATCCAATCGAGCTTTTCAGTCGGTGTTAACGGGACCGCCTCAGCCTGCACGTGGCAGGTGGCCTCCTCAGCACCCTGGATGCGGATCCTGTCCGGCAGCTCAGGCGCGGGTGACGGGACAGTTCAGGTGACGGCAGACGCGAACGCGGATCCAAGTCTGCGCGGCGCAGTGCTCTCGCTGAACAACGGTCAGATTCACTCGGTGTATCAGGATTCGGGCAGCACACTGTTTGCACTCTCCCCGCTGAACGCTTCGACGTGCGGCAGCCAATCTGCCCAGATTGGCGTGGCATGGTCTGCCCCAAACAACGTAGAACTGCACTTGAACTCGCCGTCCGGCGCCATGCTTGGGCAGTTTGGGCCCAGCGGGAGTACGGTGTTGTCCGGGATTACCGACGGGAGCGTGATTTTTCTGGTGCAAGCGCCTGGCACCGCCGGGGCAGGTCCGTTGGCCAGTGGCAGGGTCACCGTGTTGCCGGCGAACTGCAACGGCGCAACCATTGCGCCGCTGGGTGTTGTGAATGCCGCGAGCTATGCGCCCGCATCCTTGGCGGCAGGATCGCTTGCCACAATCTTCGGATCGAATTTGAGTGCTGGCACTTCGCAACCAAGCGGCGGCACCTTTCCGACGACACTCGGCGGGGCGACGGTCACAGTGACGGGCGAGGCATGTCCGCTGTGGTTCGTCTCTCCCGGCCAGATCAATTTCGCGGTGCCAGCGAACCTCGAAACAGGACGACACACCCTAACTGTGGGATTAGCTTCCACTGAGGTCCTGATCACGCCAGTGTCTCCAGGGATCTTTACGTTGAAGGGGGACGGAACCGGCGTGCCGCTTGCGACCGTGACGGGCGTGTTGAATGATGGCAGCACCGTTTCCCTTCCTCCCTACCAGTGCACGGGCTCGGGATGCAGCGTCGTGCCGATTACAGTTCCTGACGGCCTCACGGACTTCTATATCGTTCTCTACGGAACCGGAGTAAGGAACGGAAAGGTCATCTCCGCAACCCTGGGATCCATGCCGCTCGAGGTTGTCTATGCGGGTGCGCAGGGACAATACCAGGGATTGGATCAGATCAACCTCCACCTGAAGGGCCCAGTAACGCTAAGCGGCACGCAATCCCTACGCTTGCAGGCGGATGGTGTTGTCAGCAACGCGGTGTCGCTGCAATTTCAGTGATCGCAGCACCGCACCAGGCCCAACCGTAAGCGGTTCCCTGGCGGCGGTAAAGCCGAGTCACCGGGATACTGACTTGGGTCAGGAGCTGCTCGTACTCAAATCGGGATTGCGTGACACGCGAGCATGCGGCCGGCGAGGAGAGGTCCCTTTCGGGGCAATTCCGTCGGAGTCCGACGGAAATTCCTTGTAAGTTGTTGAAACTGCTAAGGCGCACCCGTCTGACTCAGACGGGTGCCTGCCGTGCGCAGCGCGCATTCGCAATCGTTTTCCTGTTGCGCCGTTCGGCATCTATCGCGGAGCCGCTGGCAGTTTCGCGCGCCGGAGATGTTCCTGAATGAACGGCGATTGCGGCTGGAGCCCGTCCCATTTGTTCCAGAGATCCATCAGGCGCCGGCGCAATTCGGCGACTTCCTCGGCATTCGACTCGCTGGCTGCCAAGGCGCCGGCCAGCGCCTCCATGGCGGAGTGCTGGCGGAATGCGACGGCAAAATCGCGCGGAGCTAAGACAGCGGCTTTTTCCGCATAATCGAGCGCCTTCCGGTAGTGCGCGATTGCGATGTTCGCTTGATGTTCCTGTTCGATGTCGCCACAGCTTTTCCAGGCATCGGAAAGGTTGTTGAGTCCAGTGAGCAGGGCAGGGTGGCGCGCCTGCTCCTCATCGTAGATCGCGATCGCAGCATGGCAACGTGCCCGGGCTTCTTCCACACGTCCCAGGTGAGCCAGAGGAACGGCGATGCTGGCGTGCGCGGCGGCCACCATCTCGCGGCGGTCGCGGCCTTCGGGAAGGAGCGCCTCGGCAGTGCGTTGGGCCGTCTCGTAAAGGCGAATCGCCTCGTCGGGTTTTACGGTGTCGAGCACGGAAGCCAGCTTGCCCGCGGACCGCGCCACCTCGAGACGTAGGGTGGCGTTGCCGGAATCGGACGCCGCCAACCGCTCCGCCAGAGCGAGAGCTTTCCGGTAGTACGGTTCCGCTTCGCGCGGACGGCCCAGCGTGAAGCGATCGGTAGCCCCAAGAATATCGCCGGCGGCGTGGTACAGCAGGACCAGGGACCGGCCACTCACGGGGTCGAATGTTCCGTCGGCAAGATGCGGTTCGATAATGGCAATGCCCTGCTGGAAGAAATCCGACGCCTGTTCGAAGCGCGCGACGCGTGCGGCGGCCCTTCCCGCGGTCAGGTCCAAACTGGCCAGGAATGCATGGGATTCCGACCATCCTTTCTCTGCGCTCACCAGTTGCGCATACACAGGCAGGACGGTCTTGGCTGTCTCGATGGCCTCCAGCGGTTGGCCGTTGAACCACTGGCTGTGAGCCAATGTGGCGTATCCTCTGAGCAGGATGGTATTGGAAAGACCCGCGGCGTGGTCGATGCCGCGTTTGGCTGCGGCTACTGCGTCCGGTCCGGTACCGGCCTGGACGTAGATCGCCGCTAACCTGAGATAGCCTTGCACGAATGACTCGCGCTGCGCGGCATCGAGGTACCCGCGGCGTAGCAGGTCCTCTTGAATCGCCAGCGCTTTCCGGTACGAATCCGCGGCGCTTTGGGAGCGGCCCAGGCTGGGCGTCGTCGGAGATCCCTGTACGTCGCCCACCTTCTCGTAGGCTTTCGCCAATTCCCACTGCAATCCCGGATCGGAGTGCGCGCTGCGGGATAGATTGTCGAGGTACTCGAGGGCGGTCTGCACCAGCAACTCGCGGGCGGGAACGGAGCCGGGAAGGGTACGGATACGGTCGTCGAAATCGAACAGAACCCGGTTCGCCAGCTTGCGGACCTGCAGGAAGCGCTCCTGCGCAAGACGCGCCTGGTACAACGCAGCGATGGCGCCGCCGGATAGCGAGATCGCCACGGCGGCGAGCGCAGACACTCCGAGCCAATGGCGGCGCACGTATTTTCGCGTGCGGTAAAAGATCGAGTCGGGCTGCGCCGATACCGGGAGACCGCGCAGGAACCTGCCGAGGTCCTCGGAGAATTGGCCAGCCGACTGGTACCGGCGGGTTGATTCCCTTTGCATTGCCTTGAGCACAATGTTGTCTAGATCCCCACGCAGACCGCGAAGCCCAACCGTGCTGGGAGGCTTAACGGGCGATTCACAGATAATGCGCACCGCTTCCACGGCATCCGCGGTTTTCAGTACGTGCGCCCGGGTTCCCGTCAGCAGTTCGTACAGCACCGCGCCGAGCGAATAGACATCGGTGGCAGTGGACACGGGCTGGCCGAGAATCTGCTCGGGGCTGGCATAGGCCGGGGTCATCAGTCGAAGGCCGGTCATGGTGCGCGTGTCGACGTCCGCGCCCTCAGTGGGATCCAGCAATTTGGCGATCCCGAAATCGACCAGCTTGGGCACGCCTTCTTCCGTGACCAGGATGTTCTCCGGCTTGATGTCGCGGTGCACGACGAGCCGCTGGTGTGCGTATTGCACGCCGTCGCAGACCTGCCGGAACAACTCCACGCGCGCTTCAATCGAGAGACCTCTCTCGCGGCAGTACTGCGTGACCGGAACTCCCGCGATGTACTCCATCACGATGTAGGGCAGTCCCGACTCCGCTGTGCCGCCGTCCAACAGGCGTGCGATATTTGGATGCTCGAGTCCGGCCAGTACCTGGCGCTCATGCCGGAAGCGGTTCAACGTCGAGCTGTCCGTTGCTTCGAAGCGCAGGGTCTTGATGGCCACTTCCTTGCGGTACTGATCGTCGTCACGGACAGCCAGGAATACGGCTCCCATGCCGCCCTTCCCGATCGGACGCAGAATTCGATACGGTCCGAGGTGCTGGTCTGTCCGGTTGCCCTGCGACACCAGGGAGATGGCCGCCTCGCGAACGATGTTAGAGATGGTGTCGCCCCGGTCATCGTCGCGTAACAAATCGAGAACATGCCAGCACAGATCGTCGTCTTGCGGACACTGTTCCCGAAGAAAAGGCTCCCACTGCTCTGGAGGCAGTTTGGCTGCCGTCTCGAACAACGATTCGATGCGTTGCCATCGATCCACCGACATTTCCGCACATCTTACATCATTGGTTCGAGGATCAAAAGGTAGTCCTGAACTGACCACAGTTTTGGCTGAGGCTTTGAGTTTGTGGGCTCAGACTTGAAACGTAAATAGGTTCCAAGCCACTATTCCGCACGAAGGCAAACTGGGATGCAGTGAGAGACTGTGCACCACGGACATCCCCACACTCAGTACGCACGGCGCGCTTTCATCCACTCGGGTTTACCTTCGCTGATTATGAATTCGCTTAAGCGTGTTGAATCGGGTCTGGCCGGGTTAGCTTTGCAGCCCTCCCGATTTTAGCCGAAATTTACACTCGTAACTGCGCCGGCCGATGTGAGGCTCTCACTTCGGCATGGGAAAGCCTCTTAGTGCAACTGAAGGCTTGGTTCCGAAGCTGTCAGTGCCCGGGGTCGTTCGAAGCTCAGCTTCGGGCGGCATTGGACGCTGGTGGTGTGAGCGTTCAGGATGACCCTTCGATAGCGTATGGGGTCATTGGCTTTGAGAAGGCCGACGATTCTCTCTTCTCGATGCTGCATGAAGTTCGCCGCGATCCGCACAGGCGTGTCCTGCTGGTTTCCGTTTCTACACAGCCGGCGGATCCTAGTCTAACCTGGCGTCTGTTGCATGCCGGTGCTTCAGATCTGGTGAAGTGGAGCGATCCCAGCGCGGGAGCGCAGGTAATCGCAAAGCTACAGCGCTGGACCGAGGTGGACGATTTCGCGGCGCAGGCGGTCTCCCAGGAAGCGCTGATCGGCGAGAGTTCGGCATGGCGGGTGTTGATTCGAAAGGTGGTGGAAGCGGGACGCTTCTCTACTATGCCGGTTCTGCTCATCGGGGAGAGCGGAACGGGAAAGGAACTGCTCGCGAAGCTGATCAGCGCGGCAGGCGCCGGCGCCCCAGGCACGAGTCGATTCCGCAAGGAACTCGTGACGGTGGATTGCGGCTCGCTCGTGCCGGAACTCTCGGGCAGCGAATTCTTCGGACACGAGCGGGGCGCGTTCACTGGCGCCCACATGCAGAGGGAGGGTGCGTTCGCGATGGCCGACGGCGCCACCTTGCTGCTGGACGAGATCGGCGAAATTCCGCTCGGCTTACAGGCGCAGCTACTGCGCGCGATCCAGGAGAAGACTTACAAACGTGTGGGTGGCAACGTCTGGCAGAAGACGAATTTCCGGCTGGTCTGCGCGACCAATCGGAACCTGGAGGATCTGGTCCAACGCGGCCAGTTTCGCCTCGACCTTTACTATCGCATCGCGGGCTGCGTTTTCCGCACGCTGCCGCTCGCCGAACGGAAGGAAGACATCCTCCTGCTGGCCCGCCATTTTCTGGCCAGCTATCTTCCCGGCAGTATCTCGGGATTCGATAACGCGGTCAGCGAATATCTGCTCAACCGCGTTTACAACGGCAACATCAGGGAACTGCGGCAACTCATCGAGCGGATCGCGTATCGTCACGCCGGTCAGGGTCCGATCACCGCGGGCGACATTCCTGACGAGGATCGTCCACCCAATGGGGACATTGATCGTGCGTGGCCGGATGAGGAACTGGAGCGCTCGATCTCCAACGCGCTGGCAACTGGTACCAGCCTCACGGAGATCAATCGCGTCACGGCGGATACGGCGATTCGGATGGCGGTCCGCTCGGAGCAAGGCAATCTGCAGCGGGCCGCCAGCAAGTTGGGGATTACCGATCGCGCGCTGCAGATGCGGCGGGCGGCCGACCGGCAGCGCGAGCAGCAGCATTGAGCTAACGGCCGCAGGCCGTGTGCAGGGCGTGGGCCGTATCTTCGTCCAGCACCCCTGTGAGGGGCAACCCGTGGCTCTCCTGGAAAGCGCGGAGGGCGCGCACGGTGTTCGGGCCCATGACGCCATCCTGCACCACCCAAGGACCGAGGATTTGCGCCAGGCATGCCTGGGCCCAGGAGATGCGGTGGTTTTCCGGCAAACCAAAGAACCAGCCGCGGTCCCACTTCATCCGCCCGCGCACAAACGGTTCATTGCGGCGGAAGCGGTATTCGCTCTCGCTCTCGCCCTCGCCCGGCCTGCCGGTTTCGGCCTCGAAGAGGAAGGGCCAGCGGCGATCGCGGAAAGGGTGTTCCTCACGGCGGCGTTCCTCGCGATGCCGTTCTTCACGTACACGTTCCCGGTGCCCGAATCCCCATTCGCCCTCGCCCTGGCTGCCGGTTTCGGCCTCGAAGAAGGGCCAGCGGCGCTCGCGGAAGGGATGTTCCTCACGGCGACGCTCCTCGCGATGCCGTTCTTCCCGGAGACGTTCGCGCCGTCCGAAACCCCATTCGTTCTCGCCCTGGCTGCCGGTTTCGGCCTCGAAGAAGGGCCAGCGGCGCTCGCGGAAGGGATGTTCCTCACGGCGGCGCTCCTCGCGATGCCGCTCTTCCCGGAGACGTTCGCGCCGTCCGAAACCCCATTCGCCTTCTCCCTGGGTGCCCGTTTCGGCCTCGAAGAGGAAGGGCCAGCGGCGCTCGCGGAAGGGATGTTCCTCACGGCGGCGCTCCTCGCGATGCCGTTCTTCACGGAGACGTTCGCGCCGTCCGAAACCCCATTCGCTTTCGCCCTGGGTGCCCGTTTCGGCCTCGAAGAGGAAGGGCCAACGGCGATCGTGGAGCCGGTGTTCCTCACGGCGCCTTTCCTCGCCGAAGCGTTCGCGCCGTTCCCAGCGGCGCTCACCAGGGAACTCCGCCTCCTGCGAGGTTCCGATCTCATGGCTTCCGCGATGGCCGCCTCCGCCCCCGGCGCCCTGGCCACCGCCTCCCATAGGCGGAGGACCCGAGGGTGCTCCTGGCGGCGGCGCTCCCCCTGCCGCGTCCGCTCCCTGTCCGCTACACGCCGCTTGCAGAGCAGCAACGGTGTTGGGATCGAGCAGTCCGGTCGGGGGTAACTGCTGCTGCGTCTGAAAGGTCTGCAGCGCTTGATGGGTCTGAGGATTCCAGAACCCGGTTTGCGGGATTGACGGATCCATGATTTGCGCGAGACATCCCTGCGCCCATTGCATCTGCGGATCCGGCTGCACTGGTGCGCCTCCGAATATTCCATGCCAGCGGTGAAAGCCTCTCCCGAAGCGGCGCCGAAAACCGCCACCCGATCCGCCCCTCCGAAAATTCCTTCCGCCCCCGCCCCAGCGCATGGGGCCATGACCACCCTGCCCTTTCCAGCTGCTCATCTCTTTGCTCCTTTCGTGCTGTGGTGCGCGCCGCGACCCGGCGCGGCCGACCGGTTTCCATTGAGTTGTGTTGTCTTTCCCGCGGCGCGCCCGAACGTCCCGGGTGCTGCCGCCGGCAAAGAGGAATCAGACCGATTGTCTTTTCCAAAGCTCGGAAAAACTTGATGGAGTGAAGTTGCCGCGGGCGAAGCCGGTCTCCTGCTGCGGTGCGGCGGCACGTCCCTGATGCTGGCCTTGTCCCGCTGGGCGCTGTCCCGCAGGCCGCTGTCCGGTGGGCGCCGGCGATTGTCCGGGCGTGCCTTCCGGCGGTTGTCCAGTGGGGGAAGCCGCATGTTTTCCGCCCGGTCCACCCGGCGACTGAGCCGCCGCCCCCGCCGTCGGTTGTCCCGACGGGCCGGCGCTTTTGCCGGGAGTTCCCGACGGTCCAGCGAGAGTTTGTCCCGAACCACCGGCGCGCGTTCCTGGCGATCCGGAGGGCGCTGGTCCGGAGGCGCCTGCGTTGCGCTTCCCGGTGCCGGCTAGCGGCGTCCCGTAGCAGGCTTTCCGGATGGTCCGGGCGGCGCTGCTCCCGGCCTCGCTTCGGGTCTCGCACCAGGTCTCCCTTCCGGCCTCGTGCCGGGCCGCACGTCGGGCCGCGCCCCTGGCCGGGCTTCGGGCCCAGCCCCGTGTCTTGGTCCTCCCGGCTCTCCTACTCCTCCCGGCCTCGGTCCAAACTGCCCTGGCCGCGGTACGCCGGGCGGTGGACCCCAGGGACCCACGGGCGGTGCGCCCCACGCACCCGATGGCGGGCCTGCCCAGGGAGCCGCCGGCGGAGCAGGCCATCGTCCCCACACAGGAGGTGGCGGAACCGGTGGCATGCCTTGCCACGGCCGATCGAGCCAGTGCCATCGATGGTTGCGGCCATGCCGCCACCCGCGTCGAAAATCTCTACCTTGTCCTGGAAACATTGCCTCCGACTCCTTTCGCTTTCCTTCGAATGCGCGCGCCCGCGGATGCGAGGATCCGGGCTGCCTGGTCGATCTCCTCGATTCCGTGGCGCGCAGTAAATACAAAACTGATTCGCGGACGCCCATCGCCCGGGTCGCGATGCAGGATGGACCGAACACCCTGCCGGGTGAGAGCTGCGTGAAGCGCTCGTGTATCCACCTGCGCTGGAAATTTCAGCGGCTGGACCGGAAACAAACTCCCGGCCACCACCAGATCGGGTACTGCCTGTCGAAAGCGCGAGACGTGCGTTGCGAGGCGGCGCCGCAAGCCATCGCCCCAACGCCGGTTCATTTCGAGCGCGCGGAGCGCCGCCGCCATGGAAGCTGCCGAAGGCGGACTGCAATGGACGAGGCTCGCGCTGTTCTCACGAAATTCGCCCATCAAAGACCGCGATCCGCCAATCATCGCCACGGGAACGCCAAAGGCCTTGGCGAGCGAACTGACCACCACCGTCCGCGAATGACGCAGATTCGAGTGGCGTAGTGAGCCTCCTCCTCCGTTGCCGTAGGGATCCAGGCTGGAAGGTTTCCTGCCCAGCACACCCAAGGCCTGTGTGTCGTCCACAATCAGCAGCCCGCCGGCATCCTCCACAGAGACGGCGTACTCGCTCAGCGGAGCAGGCGTGCCGCGGATGGGACAGAAACCATCCGTGACAATCACGGGCCGCGCATCGTGCGAGCCGCGCAGCGCCTTCCGCAATGCGGCTGCATCATGCGCCGGAAACGTCCGCACGCACACACCCGAAGCGGCCGCCCGATCGGTTCCCCAGCGCGCGATCGGATACGCCGCATCGTCCACCCAGATGGCCACATTGCGCGTAGCCAGCATCGCGAATAGATCGCAGAACAGGTGCAAGGTCGAACTGCCCAGCAGAACCCGTTCGCATCCGGTCAGGGCCGCCAGTTGTTCCTGCGCCTGTACCGTTCCTGGAAGCGCTTCGAGAGCGCCGGGCTTGCCCAGCGTCAACTGCGGCCAGCCCGGCAGATTCCATGATGCATGCTCGAAACCCAGATAGAGAGCAGAAGTGAAATCCAGCATCTCCCCTTAAGGTTTACCGCGCCCGGTGCATCGACGCACGCTTCTGCAGAAGAATCCCGGGAATGGTGGCATCCACCTTGTCGGTTGCCGTCTCGGCGGTGAGGTCGACCCCCGTGGCCGCGCGATAGGCGTGCAGATATCCCTGAATTTCGGGACGGAAGAAGCGCGCCCAGTTGATCGCCGAGTACTCGTCGTTATCGGCAATCCAGTCGCCGTAGCGAATCGACAGAAGGAGTTGCTCGCCGTAGACCGCCAGGTCGCGGAAGTGGCTCACAGTCACGTCCGTCCAACCCTGCAGCGTCTTCATGGTATCCACTTGCGATTCCCAGGGCTCGCGGTAAGGAACCATGACGCGTCCTTGCAGGAACGATCGGATCTCCGGCCGCGCCAGCATATACTGCGAGAGCATCATCTCCACGCGCGCCGTCCAGGGAAGGTCGCCGAACTGATTGTGAGCGCCTTGAGCGAGGATGAGGTGGACCTCCCGCAGCGCATTGAGTAGGGGGAAGCCGTCCGCGATCACGGTGGTCTGGAAATCTTCCTTGAAGAAGATGGAGGTCTGGTGCAGCAGGTTGTGGAACGCCTCCAGGAATTTCGACCGGCTGTCCGCGCCCTGGATGCCGGCGGTGGCTTTGCCGTAGAGCGTGAGACCGTATTGATGGTCATACTCAAAAGCACGCCGGCGCACCGAGAGTCGATTGAACTCGTCCTGGATGTATCCCCACAGCAGGTTATTGAGAGGCCGCAAAGGATCGATCTCCAGGTTCGCCAACGGATCGCGCTCTCTGCCTCCGCGCATGTTCTGGAAGCGCCGCGTGATGGCATTGATGGTCTGCACGAGCATGCCTTCTTCCATCCAGTAGGACCACATCAGCTCGATGAGGCAGGGCTCGTTGATGCGTTTGGCGAAGAGCAGACTGCTGTCGGGATCCTTCTTCTGCAATTCAGGGAAGGTAGCCCTGACAATGCGCGTGATATAGGGAAGCTGTGCGCGCTCCTTGCCGAGGTACTCATAGAGCTTCATCTCGATCTCGTCGATCGAGAACTTCTGGCCCAGCCGGCGGCTGTCCAATTCGGGATCGAACTGGGACTGATGATCCTCGCGACGGATGCGGACACCGCATTCCATCAGCAGGAACAGCTCGGTGAGGTGCTTGAGCGTCTGATATGCGGCCACGCCGTGCATGTGAATGCCGAGTTCGCTCAGATCTTTTTCCACCCGCCCGCGTGCATCCTTGGGAAGCCCCGGAGGAACCTCAAAGCGGCGCTCTTCCCAGTTCAGGGCGCGGTTCATGAAGTCCTGATAGCGGTCGAACGAGAGCGCGCGGCTGCGGTCGCGGATGGCCACCCACAGCGCCTGGTCCAAGGTGGGATCGGAGGCCGGCCGTTGGAGCCGCACGTTAACGGCCGGTCCCTTGATCGCGACGGCTCCATCGACGCGGGTTGCTTCCGGCTGCCAGGACTGAATTTGTGCGCTAATCCTGCTGGAAGCGTTGGTTCGGGGCTGGCCGCCCTTCTCCGAAAAGGACGCCTCACACAGCAATGATCCGGCGCGCGGTAAGAGTTCAATGGCATTGGGGACGACCATTGAGGGCGCAAAGGGCGTGGGAGGAGTGCATTTCCAATCGGTCACATGGATCCGATTGTCGCAATTGGACTTAAGCTGAATCATACAGCGCTGGCCGGCGATTAAGGCAGCGGCTGGTTCCCACTTGCAATCGCACTCCTGGAGAATCACCAGCTTCGCATCGAGACCCAAATCCCAGTCTCCCGCATCATAATTCTGACCCTCCACTACATTCATGGGTCTGTCCATCGCCTCAGTGAAGTGCTTACACCGCAACAGCCACTGGCCCGCGGAAACACCGGTGATGGTGTATGTGCCGTCATTCTGAGTCGTATCGAAAGCGACCGTTCGCCCGGCCTGGTCGATTACCTCGACCCTGGCGTTGATGATGGGGCCTCCAGAGTGCATGAGTCTGCCGTTGATATTCATGATGATCTTCTCCTTTCACTCGTACTCCCCGGCGGGACAGGCCTTGGCCGTCCGCAGCCGGATCTGAAATCAGGTCCAAAAACGAAAACAGGACAACACAAAAACCCCAGTGTCAGGACGCGATTGCGCATCCGGCAGCCGCCTGCAGGGTACTCCATAGTGCCCAGTGCGACAGGAGTTTCCCGAGCACCGCGCTCTCTTCTTCGGGCGTAATGCTGCCATCGATGCGGCCCTGTCCGATGGCGGCAAATGTCACGATCGGCCGCGTCTGATACATCTCCTGAGGCGCGTGCCTCCAGCGCCGCAGCAGTTCCTGCAGCCGCGAAGGCTGCAACTCGACGGTATCGAGTGCCTGCCGGACTGAGTGCCCACGGAGTGCCGGCGGGCGATGATCCACCAGCAACGTCACCAGCTCGGGAATCGTGCGCTCCAGCAGTTGCATCACTTCGCGCTGCTGCGGCGCGGCTCCAGAGCGCGGGTAGTATGATTCCCAAAGCTCCACCAACTGGCCCCAACCCGGCTGCGGATAAAACGCGTTGCCCATTGCCGCGCTGAGCTTGACCCGGATCCATGGAGTGGGGTGCGGATCTCCGGTATTGACGCGAAACACAAAAACGCGCGGCAAGCTGACCACGCTCATCAAGCCGAGTGTGGATGCAATCCCCACCCGGCCGGCAGCCCACAGATCGGCGACGATTTCGCCGATCCAGCGCTCCCACAGTTCCCAGGCCAGGCGTTCCGAGGGACGCTCCTGCGCCTTGCGCCGGAGCACCGGACGCAGGGACTCGACCAGGGAAAGCAAAGCCGCGGCCTGGTGCCCAACTTCGTGAACCAGCGAGGAGGCGATCCCGCTGCCCACCATTCGCTCGCGCGGAATTTTGATGATCGCCACCGGATTGTCGCCGCCGCCCGGCAATCGGGTGCGGGAGCGCCGGATCGCGGCGCCCATCCCGCGATCCAGGTAGCAGACGATCGGCGGCGAATCGTAATAATGTCCGTGCAGGCGCAGCGCGTCCGCCGAAACCACGTCCAGTCCGGAGAGCCAGACTCCCGTCTCGTTCTCGCTGCGCTGCGTGATCACGTTCTCGAAGAGATCGAAATGCGTAAGCACGCCGGTGAAGCGAAGGCGCAGACTGATGAATTTCCGCTGGGCGGTTTCGGCGTCCGAGCCAGCACCCTCGGGCGACTTCAGCCAGTCCAGGAAGCGCTCCACCAGAGAGCGCAACTGCCATCGTCCGACAATGAGGAATCGTTCGATGGCGGTCTGCGTCTCCGGCAGCAGACTGGCTGCGGGAAGCATCGACTCCTGCATGGCCAGCGGTTTGACCCGGGCAAGCCGCGTCAAGAGGGCGCGCGCTTCCTGTTCCAGCATCCACGAGGCAAACGGCGGCAGCGGCATGGCGAATTAGACCCCCACGAGAACGATGCGTTCTCCGTGCCGGTACCAGCGTCCATGATGACCCCGTCCGCCATGATGGTGGCAGCCGCATCCCTGATGGTGACCGCCCGCATGGTGGCCGCCCGTCAGGTAAGGCACGATATGCGGCGCATGGACCTTGGCGGCTTCCACTATGGCCGTTTTGGCAATGGTGTGCGGATCTCCCGGCCCCATCTGGGCGGCATTCTTGGTGGCCTCCGTCGCCAGCTTGACAAACTGGTGGGCGGCTTCCCACTCGCGTTCCTCGCTTTCGGCTTCGGCTTCGAACAGGCCGCCCGCAGCCGATCCGAGCGTTCCGCCGATCTGGCCGCCGACGGGTCCGCCGATGTAGGTGCCGAGCGCGGTCCCGGCCGCCGGAAGCAGTTGCTTGGCTACATCCTTGAGTCCGTTACCTAACGCCTGCCCGGTTGGCGAGCTGATGAATTTGCCCACCGTGTTGGCCACGCCGGAGATCACGTCTCCGAGAAAATTGTCCAGCTCCTGCTCGCTGCCGACTTCCATCAGCCCGGCGGCGAGGTTCGCGTTCTCTTCTTCGTTCAACACGGTTTCACCCATGGGAGGCGGACCGTATCCGCTTTCATTCTGGGCGTACCCAATCTGAGTGCGATCGATATCGTGAGTCATTTCAGTTCTCCTTAGTGGTTTAAACGCCAAACAAAATAATCCTGTCCCCTTGTCGAATCCATCTGCCCGTGCGGCGCGAGTTCCGATGGCCCCGGCCGCCGTTCCTCTCCAGGTCGAGCAGGCCCGGCAGATAGAGGCGTGCCGCCTCCCTCGCCGCGTGGTGAACCGTTTCCAGCGGATCGGCTCGCGGATCGGCATCGAGCGAATTGGCCACGGTCTGGCTGGCGAACCGGATGAACTGCCGGGACGCTTCCAGGTCGCGATCCTCAGGGCTGAGTCCTTCGAGCTCGAGGCCGAGCAGGCTGCCCGCCATCGAAGCCAGATTGCTGCCGATCATCCCGCCCGCAGGACCGCCGACTACGGTTCCAAGTGCTCCGCCGGCGAGTGGCAGGGCCGTTTTGGCCACGTTCTTGAGCACGCCGACCAGAGCCTGGCCCTGCGGCGATTTGACCCATTTGCCGACGCTGTGGCCGATGTTGTGAATCAGCTTGCCAAGAAACTGCTCCATCTCGGTGTCGCTATTCAATCCCAGAAACTCGGCGGCCAGTTCCGTCTCCTCCCCCTCGGTGAGGACCACGCCGCGAGGCTCTGCGGGAATCTCACCGAGTCCCTCGGAGAATTCCATCTGCGGGGAATAGTCAGTAAGCGGGTTGGAATAGGTGCTCATTCTCGCGTCCTCCTTTGGAATCAGTTCCGTTTTGCGCGGAACACAAATGCACGGGTCTCGCCAATTGCGAAGACTTTGAAAACATAGGAAGTCGCGATGGGACCCCAGCGAAGCGGATTTCGGTTCGGCCGAAGCTCCCTGGTTTCGAGCGAAGCGTGCTTCGCCCGCCGCGCCGGCGCCGCCATATCTGCAAGTGACTTAGGAGTTGGCACTGACTGTGCAACGCGATGACCCACGTGAGTACAAAAGCCATGACACGATTCAGCAGCTTGCAAAATGCCAATTTCGGAACGCGGGTTCTTATGCCTGCGGATAAGGCGGAATCCGAATTCCTGCACTCGCCGCGATCCAGCTTCGGGGGATACGTCGACACCTTCCGCATGCGCAGCGTGCCGGTGCGCTTCTCTGTCTATTGCCCGCCGGCGGCGATGGGCGCCCACGAGGTGGACGTGCTCGTCTTCGCGCACGGGCTGTTAAACGTCTGCAAGCCGGCGCCAAAGAATCCGCCCGAAGATCTCGTCTCCGAAGCTCCGTTCCGGTTAGGCCAACTTGTTGACGGCTGCGGCCGCGCGCTGGTGCTGATCGTACCTTTATTCGAATGGAGCGGGAAGATGTGGTTGGGTGAGCCCGAACATTTGAATGCTCTGGTGGAGGAGACCCGCGAGCATCTCGCCGGTCTACTGGGCGCGCCGCCAGCGGTGGCGAACCTGATCCTCGCCGGCCATTCGCGCGCCTATTCGTTTCTCGAGCCGCTGGCGAGGAATTTCGCCTCTCCGCAGATGCGCGAGGGAGCTTTGTCGCGGCTGGCGGAGATCTGGATGCTCGACAGCACCTACGGAGGCGATGTTTCGAACTGGATGGGCCTGATGGCAAAGAAGCCCGGATTGAATGTAAAGGTGTTTTATCGGAAGGGCAGCAAGACTTCCGCCTTTGCCCAGGCGCTCGCCAGCCGGGCGCGGGAGAGCGCCGGGAGACTCGTGGTGACGGGGCTCGATCCAGTGCAGATCGGCCATTGCGAGGTTCCGGGAAGCCAGTTGCCGGGGCTCCTCAGGAGGTACGCAGGCGACAGCCGGTCCGTGCAACACGAGCTCGACTTCGAAAGCCATCGGCCATCGCTGCGGCGGAAAATTCTGGAAATTGCCGAGCAGGAGTGGCAGAACTGGAAGCAGGGCACCATCGCGGAAACTGCGGCGGAGGCCGTGCCGCTGCTCACCAGGTACTGGGATGCGGTCGGAGTCGCTCCCACCCCGGAACAACTGCGGAGCACGGTCTGGCAGGCCGCGCATCCCTGGAGCGCGGCGTTCGTCTCGTGCGTCATCCGCGCGGCGGGGGCCGGCAAATCATTTGGATATTCCGCCTCGCACACCGGCTACATCGCCGCGGCGAAGCGCGCCGCCCAGAAACACGACGTGGACAAGTTTCAGGCTTTCCCGATTGACGAGGCTCCGCTCGAGCCGGGCGACGTGGTCTGCCACGATCGTCCGGAACGGCCTAGCGGACCATGCGCCGGTACCAACTTTGAGAACGCCGGTACCGCGGGACATATGGTTTCGCACGGCGAGATCGTGCTGGAGGTCAATGCGGCTGGTGGCTATGCGATCACGATCGGCGGCAACACTTCGCAGGAGTACCCGAGCGTCCGCGGCGCACTCGGAGGGAACACCGTCGGCAAACACAAGGTCGCGATCGATCACCACGGATACTGCATCGCTTCGCAGAAGAAGTGCCCCTACTTCGCGGTGTTGAAGCCGCCGCCGGAGAGTGGCGAGCACGAATTGCGCGATGCGGGACGCTGGTCGTGGATGTCGCCGGACGCCGAGGCGCGCAGGTTGGGAGGAGTGCAACTGGAGGAGGACGTCCACGATCCGTCAGTCACGGAGACTCGTGCGATACGCATTACCGTGGTCGGTCATGCCAGTGCGCGGTGGCGCGGGGCCAGGAATCCTGACGAGGCGAACCGCCTGAATGACGCGTTGTCGAACCGGCGCGCCGATAACGTGCGGGCGTTCGTCGAGCAGATCCTGCGCCGGCAACTCCCCGGAGTACCGATCCTGCCGGGTAGCTCGCCGGCGCCCGGGCAGCACCCCACGGGTCTGCAGGCCGGCTCGTATGGCGTGGGGAGCCGGCAACCGGTGGCGCCGTCGGCGAATCCGAAAGAGAATGATCCGCGCAATCGCAGCGTGCAGATCCTGATCGAATTGACCACGACCCAGCACGGCGTGAATCAGGTTTCGCTCGCGCCCAAACACATCAACGCGCGGACTGACAACTGGTACGGCAAGGTGCTGTCTCTCAAGGGCGCCGCCATCGGCGCGGCGGGATACCGCCTGGAGATGACGATTCGCAATCCTCTGTCGAACAAGCTGGCTACTTATGCGGCATATCTGGGTGGAGGCGGCGTGGGTGGTCCGGCGTGGCTTTCGGGATCGGACCTGGAAGACGAATTCTCATTCACAACGGACCACGCCATGGGATTCGGAGATTTCGACGGCCAGTGGATTCGCGTGGAGAGAGTAGGCGGGAGTTTCGGCGTGGAGATCATGCGGGCGTACCTGACGTTTGTCGGGTTGGGCGACGGTGCCGCGATGCTGCGGTTCCAGAAGTCCACGGGCTTCGGCCTGAAGCGGCCGGACGCGGAAGGGTTTGTGGCGAGCGGGAAGTTGAGTCTGCAAGGACAGAATCCCGGCGACTGGTATGAGGTGGATGGCGGCACGGACACGGTGCCATTCGCGGTGGATCACAACGTCGAAGACGGCATGATTCTGACTTTCCCCACAGGCAAGGCTTCGATGCGCGACATTAAGGCTGCGGAGAAGACAAGGCTCAGTGACTTCGTGAAGAAGTGGGCGCAACAACTTTAAGGTATTGCGCCGTGGCTCCGTGGCGCGGACACTCGTGTCTGCCGCGTCGACACTCTTGTCGACGCTTTCGGACGTCTGCCAATTTTGAACGCCGGAGGCGGCTGATTAGCAACAAAGATCAGCTCTTGCCGCAGATTTCGTTGGACGCACGAAAAGTCTCGACACGAGTGTCGAGACGGCAAACAAGAGTGTTTGCGCCACACCCGAGGCAGTACAGCTGCGCGTTACTTAGTTTCCGCCAGTAGTGGCCGGCTCGACTGGCGGCAGCGACACCTTGTTCCAGTCCGGCGGCTCTACGTTGAGCAGATTGTGCACGAAGTAGTCCTGCAGGTAATGCTGATTGGCCAGCACGCCGACGCCATGATCCTGACCGGGAATGTAGAGCATGTCGAAATGCTTGTTGGCCTTGACGAGCGCATTCACCACCTGCAGCGACGATGCCGGGTCGACATTGCCATCCATCTCGCCGATGATGATGAGCGCCTTGCCCTGCAGGCGATAGGCGTTGTCCACGTTGGAGGACGCGGCGTACTCCGGACCGACGGGCCATCCCATCCACTGCTCGTTCCACCAGATCTTGTCCATGCGATTGTCGTGGCAGCCGCTATTGGTCACCACTACCTTGTAAAAATCGGGATGAAACAGCACGCCGCCCAGCGAATTCTGGCCGCCCGCGGACGTGCCGTAGATGCCCACGCGAGAGATGTCGTAGTAGGGATACTTAGCGGCCGCCGCCTTGTGCCACAAGATGCGATCCGGGAACCCGGCGTCACCCAGATTCTTAAACGCCACATCGTGAAAGGCCTTGGAGCGATTGCTGGTGCCCATGCCGTCAATCTGCACCACGATGAAGCCGAGTTCCGCGAGGGCCTGTGTACCGGAGACCGCGGTGAAGCTCTTGGGAACGAAAGAACCTTGCGGGCCGGCGTAGATCTGCTCGATCACGGGGTACTTCTTCGACGGGTCAAAATTGGTGGGGCGGACGATAGTGCCCCAGATGTCCGTTTTGCCGTCGCGTCCTTTGGCGACGAAGACCTCGGGAAAGCGGAGGCCCGCGGCCACCAGCGCGGTGGCATCTCCCTTTTCGAGATCCATCACCACCTTCTGATCTTCGGCGCGGCGGAGTTGCGCGACGGGCGGCAAGTCGACGCGCGACCAGGTGTCCACATAAAACTTATGGTCGCTGGAGAAGACCGCCGTGTGGTTGCCATCCGCATCGGTGAGTTTGGTGAGGCCAGTGCCATCGAAATTGATGCGGTAGTAGTGGGTGAAATAAGGATCCTGGCCGCCGTTCATTCCGCCAGCCTCAAACCAGATCTGCCGCTTGTCGTCATCCACGCGATCGATATTGCGCACCACCCACTCGCCCTTCGTGATCTGATTCTTCACTTTTCCGGTGACCCCGTCGTACAGGTAGAGATGCTCCCAACCGTCGCGCTCCGAGGCCCAGATGATCTCCTTGCCGTCGTCGACGTCGTGGCGATAGACCCGTCCAGCCGACAGGCCAGGGCCGAGGGCGTTGTAGTAGATGAAGGTCTTGCTCTGCTCGTCGATGAGGGCGCGCGCCTTGCCGGTGGCCGCGTCTACTTCGATCACGCGCAACACCTGGTGTCCGCGCTGATTGTATTCGAAGGTGAAACCGCGGCTGTCTTTCCACCATGCCGCACGGCCCAGCGAGTAAGCGTTCGGTATCAGCGCCGGGTCGATCTCAATCTCCTTCTTGGTTGCGATATCGAAGAGCGCCGGATAGGCGATATCGACCGCGTCGCCGGGTTTGCGGTAGAGGGTAGGGAACGACGGATTCGGTTTGGTCGCGTTGGTGAAGAGTTTGGGCTGCACCTGGTCGGCGGGCGACGATTCGATGTAGTGGACCAGTCGCGAATAGCCGGGGCGAGTGTGATATGCCACCAGCTTCTTCGAATCGGGCGACCAGGCGATCGATTGAAGCGTGTAGTAGTTGCCTTCAGAACCGTCGTAGCTCAGCGGAGTTGCTTCGGGCGGACGATTCGCAGCGGGCGCACCGGCCTGGTCGTTAGCCGGAGAAGTCGCGAACGGTTGCGCCGATCCTGCGGGGCGCAGGAACACGTTGTAGTTCTGGATCAGGGCTTCCCATTTTCCATCGAACGAAGTGCAGACCGCGGGTTCGTTCGGGCCTGATGCCGCGCCTGCCGCAGCGCCGCCGCGCGCACCGCGTCCGCCGCGTCCCTGCCCTTGCGCGCGTCCGCCGGTCACTCGCGGGCCGCAGCCGGTCTGTCCGCGCCCGGCGCGTCCACCACCGTCTTCCTGGGGAGCGGGAGGTTCGTAGGAGAGCCCGTCCACCGGGTCGCCGCCCACCTCCATCGGGAATGGCTCGTCATCGGCGAAATATTCCGGGCCGCCGCCTCCGCGCCCTGTTGGTGGCGCGATCGCGTCGCCTTTGGTGCAGGTGTAGTCGGTGAGCGTGCATCTCCACAAGAAGCCCGATATGCCAAACGTGATGGCGCTTTCGTGATCGACAAAGGTGAGCTGTCCCTGCGGGGCGCCGCCGCGTCCGCCGCCACCGCCGCCCCGTCCGCCGGGAGCCGGAGCGAAGGGCAGCGCCAGGCCGGTGTAATGCCCGCCGGACGCCGCATTGATCGCCGCGGCGAGTTTGTCGTGGTCAAAGGCCAGTTTCTTCGTCGCCGCTTCCGCGTCTGCCAGCAGGAACTCGGTGCCGCCTTGGACCGAGCGGTAATACCAGAAGTGATTGGTATCGCCGATCCAGGTGGTGGGACCGGGCGCATTGATCACCAGCCCGCGAGCCTTTCGTTGCAACTCCTGGCCGCGTTGATAATCTGCCAGTGTTCCTTGCGCCAAGGCCGCTGCGGAAAACAGACCCGTAGCGGCGAGAGTAGCGGCGATGGCAAACCGAATCTCGAATCTCATGCGTATCTCCCGATGTTGGCGGTGACTGTTATCTTATCGCATACGTAAGCGCTTGCAAGGATGCGAAGCTGCGGGGAGACGTGACGCCGAGGCTCTTCGGTCACTTGTGGGGCCGCCGCTGGAAAGACAGCCTGAAAAAGAGATTGCGGCGCCACCGGAGCGGCGCCGCTCACTCGAGGCAACACACGATTAACGCACCCGGGCGGCTGCCAGTGTCACAGTTTTGACGCGACTGGCCTCAATGACCGGGAGCGGGCGTGTGGCGAATCGATAGGAGAAGGGGTCGGACCCACTCCACAAAGTCTGCAGCGTGCACGCCTCGCCGCCGCAGATGAAGGAGAGCTTCGGGTCGCCGCCCTCCCGCCATCCTTTGGGGGCGTCCGCGTTCGCATTCGCGACCAACAACACGCTGCGCCTGGTCTCGAGGTTGAACACGGAGAATGTCGGCGTGGCATTCTTTACGGACCGGATGAGATAGGATCCCGGTGCCAACACTGTGTTTCCCGCACGGAAAGCCATCGGGATGTTTGCTTTGTAGGTTTGTGCCGAGGCACTGCCGGCAGCGACTGCCAGGGCAGCCGCCGCGATCATCCAACGAGTCGTTGAGCTTTTCATTTTGGTTTCTCCTCTTTAGATTGGTGCCGGTTGACGGGCGCTCTAAAGGCATTCCCGGGGCCAAACCGTAAATCATTGTAAATACAACGCTTGAGAGTCAGAGAGAGGGCTGAAATGAACCGCGCTGTTCATCGCGTGAACCGAACCGATCACGGCACGCAATAACCTGTTACACTGACACCCGACGTGGCGTCTCAGCCCAGGCCGCAGCCGCACGAGAACACCCTCTTACAGGCGTGCGCGCTGATTTTTCTTTTTCGGGCGCTGGCGCGGTCGCAGGATGAAGAGCAGCGGACCGTGTGGGAGCAGCAGATCGTGAGGCTGATTGGCGACCTGGTGCCGTGTTCGGGCGGCGCCGTGCTGCTGGGATCCGCGAACGTCGAAGTCACGGAGGATTGCGTGGCGCTCCCGCTGTACGTGCGCGGAGAGGTCGGAGGGCTGTTAGCCATCTGGTTTGGTCCCGAGGAAGCGGACCGGATTGCCGATCATCGGGAGATTCTGAGTGCGGTGGCGACTCTGGCAGCCTCGGCTCTGGAGAATGTCCGCGACGTCGAAAGGCTTCGCATCGAGAACGCACTGCTGCGCGACCGGCTCGACTATAGCTCGACTGGCATCATCGGCGAGAGCCCTGGAATCCGTAAGTTGCTGGAGATGATCGGGCGAGTTGCGCCGCAGGAGACGTCGGTGCTGATTCTGGGCGAAAGCGGCACCGGCAAGGAACTGGTAGCGCGCGCCCTCCATCAGCTAAGCCCGCGAGCAGAGAAGCCATTCGTGGCGATCAATTGCGCCGCTCTAACCGATACATTGCTGGAGAGCGAATTGTTCGGCCATGAAAAGGGCGCGTTCACCGGCGCCACAGCGCTGAAAAAGGGCAAACTCGAGATGGGCGAAGGTGGGACTGTGTTCCTGGACGAGATTGGCGAACTGGCTCCGCTGCTGCAAGCCAAGCTGTTGCGCGTCCTGCAGCAGCGGGAGTTCGAGCGCGTGGGAGGCACCCGGACGCTGAAACTGGACGTAAGAGTGGTGGCAGCAACCAACCGCGATCTTGCGGCCGAGGTGCGGCAGGGCGCTTTTCGCGAGGACCTGTACCACCGCCTGAACGTGGTCGCGTTGCGCGTGCCGCCGTTGCGCCAACGGCCAGGCGACGTTCTACCACTCGCACGCTGTTTTCTGGCTCGGGCCAGCGCGCAGTGCCGGCGTCGCGTAGAGGGGATTTCAGCAGAAGCCGAGCGGTACCTGTTGGCGTATGCCTGGCCCGGCAATGTGCGCGAGTTGGAAAACGCGATCGAAAGGGCGGTGGTGCTGGGCCAATCCGAGGTCTTGCTGCCGGAGGATCTGCCCGAGACCATTCTCGACGCAGCACAGGCGGCGATGGTGCCGGGGGCTTTGCACACCTCGGTGACGCAGACGAAGCGCGAGTTGATCCTGGCTGCCTGGCGCGGATGCGGAGGCGATCACAATCTCGCAGCGGCGAAATTGAAAATTCATCCGAACTCGCTTCGACGGTTGATCCGCATGTTGAACTTGCGGGACTGTCTGTAGAAGATGAAATGAGGGTTCGGGCTTACCGGACGTCGCTCGCAAGACACAGTTAGACGCTCCCTCACGGTCGCGGCTCGTAAGCTACCCAAATACGTTCGCGCGATACGTGTGCTTGCGAGCCGCGCGCGTGAGCAAGCGATGCCTCATCGTATGTGGGGCAGGCGCGCCCGGATTTTTCACAGCTTCTCACGGTCGCGGCTCGTGAACACACATGCGGTGAACACGCAGCTTAAACTAACGAGCCGCGCGCGTCAGCAAGCGTCTTTAGATATGGGATTCGCCGAGCATTTGCTCGTAGGTGCGCAGGAAAAAGACGTCCGTCATGCCTGCGATGTAGTCGCAGACCACCCGATGCGCGGGCTCAATTTGAATCTGCTCGCAGTATGCGCCGGGCAGGTGGTCCGGATGATCGAGGAAGAACTGGAAGAGTTCCGCGATCATCACCACGGAGCGCTGGCGATGGGTGGCGAGAGTTTCCGACGCGTACACCTGGGCAAATAAGAAGCGCTTGAGAAGCCTGCTGGTTTCCGCCATCTCGGGCGTGAACGCCGCCAGCCGGCCGGGATGGGCGCGCACCTCTTCTACGCCGTGTACACCCGCCTCGCGCGCGCGGTTCACCGTTCCCTCGATCAGCCCCGAAACCAGTGCATTGATCAATTGACGGAGGGCTTCGTTGAAACGCTCGCGCTCGGTCGCGCCGGGATACTGGGTCTCCACCATTTCGTGGATCGCCTGGTATGCCGGAACGCCGGCGGCCACGGCTTCCCCACTCAGCATGCCCGCCGAGAAGCCATCGTCGAGATCGGCGGAGTTGTACGCTACTTCGTCGGCCAAGTCGATGAGCTGGGCTTCCAGAGGCGGGCGAAGGCCGGGGAGATACAAGTCCACTTCGGCACGCTCGCCAGGTTCGAAGTCGTGGGAATGCTTGACAATTCCCTCGCGAACTTCAAACGTCAGGTTCAATCCGGGGAAGCGCGCGTATCGCTGCTCGAACTTCTCCACGATCCGCAGCGCGTGGAGATTGTGCTCGAAGCGATCACCGAAGCGCTCCATCTGGCGATTCAATTCTTCTTCCCCGGCGTGAGCGAAGGGCGGATGCCCGATATCGTGCGCCAACGCCAGAGCTTCGGTGAGATCCTCATCGAGCCCCAGCACATTAGCCAAGGTGCGTGAGATCTGCGCGACCTCGATGGTGTGCGTCAGGCGATTCCGGAAGTGATCCGAAAGACCAGGTGCGAAGACCTGAGTCTTAGCCTCCAGCCGGCGGAAGGCACGTGAATGGACCACCCGGTCGCGGTCGCGTTGAAAGGCGTTGCGATAGGGGTGATCGGTCTCCGGATACCGCCGGCCCCGGCTGCGCTCCACACGAAACCGCAGCTCCGTCAACATGACAGAAGGCAGCGAGGCTACTGCAGTTCGTTGTAGACAGACATCGCAGCCTGGCCGACCGCACCCTGTTGCGAGCGGAGCGGGTCCAGCAGCTTGCGCGCCTCGGCAGGCTTCTTTTTGCCGATGAAGCGGGCCAGCGCGACGGTCGCCTGGTCCTTCGAAATGTAGATGGTAGGATGGTCGATCAAATCGCGCAGGACTTTTTCTCCCTGATCGTCCCTGCCGTCGGAGAAATAGATCTGCGCGAGCGAAAACTTCGCCAACGAGGCATACTTGGCATTGCCGTTGTCCGCGACGTCCTTGAAGTGTTTCTCGGCCTCGGCCAGCTTGCCCTGGTCCGCCTTGATGGCGCCCAAATAGTAGTTGGCAATCTCGCCTTCTTCGCTGCTCGGATACTGGCTCTGCAGGTCGCCGAACGCCTTCAGTGCGACTTCGTCTTTGGCTTCCTGGGTGGGAAAGCTCTGCGAGGTCGAGGAGCCTGGAGGCGGCGGTCCGACTGACGATTCCTGGATCTGAATCGCTCTTGCCAGGACGTCCTCTCGAATTGCATGCTGGTGCCGCGAATAATACACGAAACCAATGATCAAGACGATCACGACCACCGCGCCGAGTCCGTAGCGGAGGATGGCTTGCTGATGTTCTTCGAAGAACGTTACTGTGTGTTCGACTTCGAGGGCGAACCTGTCAGTCTTTAGCTCTTTACGGGTGATTCTAGCCACGATACCTCAGGGTTTGTTGGAACCCCTATAATATCACGACCGGAAGGGATCCCGCCTGCCCCGGTTCCTCCTGCTATGCTGGAACTCCTATGTACTTGAAGATCCTGGCTCACCCGGTCTTCACCGGCCTCAACTTCCACATGCCTATGATCGTCGACCTTTCGCATCCGCTGGTGATGCTGCAGGGCGAGAACGGCTCGGGTAAATCGACGCTGCTGCACTCGATTTATTACGCCTTGCGAGGCGATACGGTGGAGGGCTACCTTTGGCGGCTGGACCCCGGCGACGTCAAGATCGGGCAGACCTTCCTGTTCGATGCGGAACAGCACAATCCTCGCAATCAGCTCCAGATGTTCGAGAATCAGCCGGAGATGCTGGAGTTCCTTCAGATGGCAAGCCACGGCCAAGTGATGCTGTCGCTGTTTCGCGAGAGTTTCCCCAAGTTGCCAGACGGGACGATTCTGCTGCTCGACGAGCCCGAGATGGCGCTTTCCGTCTCGAATCAGCGGCGGACGCTGAAGATGTTGAAGGAACTGGTGGATCAGAAGGGATTTCGCATCATCTGCGCAACGCATTCGCCGGTGCTGATCGACGCGCCTGAGACGTACGTGATCAATCTCGATCGCCACGTCAATCGCAACGTGATCTCGACGGATATGGGTGTGGAAGGCGCGAGCACGATTCAGTAGGCTCTGTGGAGTATTCGCCAACCTGCTCTCGGGCAAGTTAGGTACGAAACGCAGAGACGCCGAGGCGGTCGAGGTCGCGGAGAGAATCGCGTCGCCGGGGCTAATCTCCGGCCCCCGCCGCGAGCTCTCCAAGCGCTTCCGCCAACACGAGCGTTCCGGCAGCGATGGCTTTCGGCGACGCATATTCGTCCGGGCGGTGGCTGACTCCATCGCGGCACGGAATGAAGAGCATGGCGACCGGCGCGATGTGCGACATGAACAGCGAGTCGTGATAGGCGCGGCTTACCATCTTCTGGTAGGGCAGTCCATGGGTCGCGGCAGCGCGAATCACTGCCTCCACTACACCCGGATCGCAGACCGCCGGCCGGTCGGCATTGACCATTTCGATGCGAATGGCGACTCCCCGGCGCGACGAGATTTCTTTCGCGGCCCGTTGAATACCGGTCAATACGCCATCTCGCCGCACTGATTCGGTATCGCGAACGTCCACCTCCATCTGTACAATGCTGGGGACGCTGTTCACGGCCCCGGGAAAAACCTCGCAGACGCCGACCGTGCCTACGGTGTTCTCCGATCCCGTGGAGCGCGCGGCACTCTCCACGGCCAGCACCAACTCGGCAGCGGCGCACAAGGCGTCATGACGGTCGGGCATCAGGAGCGCGCCGGCATGCCCGCCTTCGCCTTCCACTATGACTTTGAAGCTTGCAGGCGCGGCAATCGCCGTCACCACGCCCAACGGAATCCCGGAGCGTTCGAGTAGCGGTCCCTGCTCGATGTGCAGTTCCAGAAACGCCGCGTAATATCCAGGGGAAAGCGGCACGCTTGCCAGATCGCCATGAAAACCGGCAGCGAAGCGCAACTCGTCCAGAGTCTTGCCATCGCGGTCACGCAATCCGGATCCATCCAGAAGGCCGGCCAACATGCGGCTGCTGAAGCATCCAATGCCGAATCGCGTGGGCTCCTCTGCGCTAAAGATCAACAACTCGATCGAGCGCCGCGGACGAACGCCCGCGCGCTGCAAGGCGCGAATCGCCTCCAGCCCTCCGAGCACGCCGACAGTGCCGTCGTAACGCCCTGCATGGGGAATGGCGTCGATGTGCGATCCGGTGCCGACTGCCGGCAGGGCGGGATCGCTGCCTTCCCATCGCGCGAAGGTATTGCCGACCGCATCCTCACGCACGCGAAGGTCGACCGCCAGGCAGAGTCCCTTCACATACTCGCGCGCGCGACGGTCCTGTTCCGAAAATACGATGCGCGTCACCGCGGGCGCGGGCGCGTCCGAGAATCCCGCCAACGTTTGCAATTCTGCCGAGAGGAGGCCGCTGTCGATTTCCAGTTTCATCGGTTCCAGTCTTTATAGATCAGGTACTTCGCCGGCGTCTTCCCCAGGGCGCCGAACCACTGCGGGCACCAGGGCGCCATCCAGATGAAATCACCCGCTGTCACCGGGTACCAATGGTCACCCAGGCGGTAGATGCCACCGCCCGCGAGCATCAGCAGACCGTGCTCCATCACGTGCATTTCTACCATAGAGAGTGCGGCGCCGGGCTGATAGGTCATGGTGTTCACCGCGAAATCGAAACTGGGGTGATCGGGGATTAGAGCACGAACCTGCAGGTCGCAATCGCCTCCGAGAGGCTTTGCTTCCACCTGTCGTTCGTCTCCGACGAATCCGGAGGGCAGGCGGACGCCTTCGCATTCGATGTACGGCTTCTCGATGACGCAGGCGCGGGCGGGATCGGTAGCTTCGATGACCGGCCGGTGGCCTTCCGGGAAATACGCATACTCGTCGGGGCCGAGGAGTTTGCCGTCCACGCGAATGTCGCCCTGGAGCACGTAGAGAAAGCGCTGCCCCGATGCGGGCCCCAGCGAGCCACCCGCTTCGAATTCGGCCGTGTATTGCGTGAATCGCGCACCCGCAGCGGGCGAAACGTGCACGATTGCGTTGGCGCGCCGCATCCCCGGCAAAGGCGCGCGGACGAAGGTGTCGGGCGTAAGCAGCAGGTGGTCCCTCTGGTAGGAGCTACGGGTGGATCCCAGTTGGTACATGAGTGATCATTCTCCCACGGGGATCGCCCACGATTTTTCCGTCCGCGAAAATAGTCTCTCCGCGCAGTACCGTGCGGCGCACGACGCCCGAAAAGCGGGCGCCCACATAAGGACTCAATCCGTGCCGCTGGAACAAGGACTCGCGCGTCACGGTGTGCTCCGCGGCCAGGTCTATAACCGTGAAATCGGCGTCGTACCCTGCTTCCAGGCGTCCCTTTCGCGCGATGCGGAAACGCTGCGCCGGATTCGCCGCGGTGAGCCTCGCGACGTCCGCGCCCATCGTGAGCAGCACCGCCAAGGTCGATTGCACACCCGCCACGCCGCCCCAGACGCGGAAGAAGTCCTCGCACTGCTTCATCTCGATAGGCGCGGGCGAGTGATCGGACCCTACCATATCGACTTCGCCCCGCAACAGCGCGTCGCGTAAAGCGTCGCGATCCGTTTGCGGACGCAGGGGAGGAGCGCACTTCGCCACCGCGCCGATGCGGACCATGTCTTCTTCGGTGAAGTAGAGGTAGTGCGGGCAGGTTTCGATCGAGATATCGACGCCTCGCGACCGTGCTTCCAGAGCGGCCGCCACCCCACGTCCGGAACTGATATGGACGATGTGCAGCCGGACTCCGGTCTCGCCGGCGAACAGCGCCGCGCGGTGAATGGCCTCGACTTCGGCGATCACGGGCCGCGATGCCAGGTAATCGCGGACTCCAGTGCCGGATCCCCGCCGGCTCACCAGATCGTTGTTCTCGGCGTGGACGGCCACAGGCAGGCCGAGGCGCGCCGCTTCGCGCATCCCTTCGTACAGGGTGCGGTCATCCGCACGAGGGAATTCGGGCAAGCCTGAGTCCGCCATGAAGGCTTTGAATCCGATCGCGCCGCAGTCCGCCAACTCGGCCAATTCATTGAGATTGCCGGGGATAATGCCGCCCCACAGGCCGAAATCGGTCACCGACACCCTGTCCAGAATGGCCCGCTTTTGACGAAACGAACTCCCGTCGACGGTACAGGGAGAGGAGTTCAGGGGCATGTCGAAATACACGGTGCCGCCGCCCGCCGCCAGCGCCTGGCTGCCAGTGGAAGCGCCTTCCCAGTCCGCGCGCCCAGGTTCGTTGAAGTGGACGTGGACGTCTATGAGCCCGGGAAATACAGTGAGGCCACTGGCATCGATTTCTTCGCCGGACGCAGGAAGTTCGGGGCCGATCGCGGTGATGATGCCGTCCTCGGCGGAGAGGTCGGCCGTGACGGCGCCACTGGCCGTGATCAGAGTGCCATTGCGAAGGATCATGCCGGCCTCCAATTTTCGAGAAAACGCAGGCCTACGGCCAAGGCTGCCTCCACATCTTCGGGGAGCACCGTTTCGTCAGGATGATGGCTGATGCCTCCAGGACTGCGTAGGAACAGGATCGCTGATGGGACTTTACGTGCCAGAATCATCGCGTCGTGGCCGGCACCGCTGACCATTTCGTGAACCTCGTGCCCCGCGTCTCGCACGGCCTTCGACAGCGCGTCCACCATATCGCGATGCATGCCGACCGCCGGCTCCTCCAGCCATTTCTCGTAGGTGGTGCCAAGTAGCATCGCGTCGACGGCCTTCGTGCGAACGCCGTCGTTTTCGTGCCGGACATCGAGCGTCGCCCGCACCAGGCCTGGAATCACATTCGCTGCCCCTGGTTGTACCTGCAGCCGACCAACCGTGGCCACCAGCCCGGGAGTCTCGTGTGCGACGCACTCCACCGACCGGATCCATTGGGCCGCGACACTCAGAGCATCCCGGCGCCGGTTCATGGGAGTGGTTCCGGCGTGGCTCGCCTTCCCGTGAAAGGTCACCTCATAACGGCTCTGTCCCACGATGCTGCGCACGACCCCCAACGCCAGATTCTCCTCCTCCAGCACCGGACCCTGCTCGATGTGGAACTCCAGATACGCTTGCACCTCGTCTGCGATCGCCGCCTGCGGAAGCTGCGACGGGTCGAGACCGAAGGTGCGAATCGCATCCAGGACCTGACAATCCATGACGGGATCGCCCACTAACGCCCGGCTCCCGATGAACGGAATGCCGAAACGAACTCCCTCCTCTTCGGAGAATCCCACAACCTCGATGCTCGCGCCGTCACTCTGTTGCGCGAGCGCGATCCCCATCATCACGCCCAAAATGCCGTCGAACGCACCGGCGTGCGGCACCGTATCCAGGTGCGAGGCGATCATGATGCGCGGCCCCGTGCCCTTCGCCCCGCGAATATTGCCCGCCGCGTCCAGACGCACCTTGAGGCCCGCCGATTCCATCCACCCGCGGACATGAGCGTGGACATCGCGCATGGGCGCAGAGAGAAAGGTGCGCGTGATGTGTCCCGGCTCTTCGGTGCACTCCGCCAGAACGTGGCATCGGCGGATCACTTCATGAGCTACAGCCTTGAGCGCCTCCATCTACGAGCCTCGATAGGTGCTATACCCGTACGGAGCGACGAGCAGCGGGACATGGTAATTGCCCGCGGGATCCTCGATTCCGAATCGCACCACTACCTCGCCGAGGAACGGAATGCCTTGCGAGCCGAAATAGTCGGCAACACAGAAGATCAATTCGTAGATGCCCGTCGGGATCTCTTCGCCGGCGAGAAGAGGCTGGTCGGTACGGCCATCGAGATTCGTGGTGACGGTCTTCAGCAGGCGGCGAGTCTCGCCATCCAGCGCGAACAGGCGCACCTGCATGCCATGGGCGGGGCGGCCGTGCGCGGTATCGAGAACATGCGTGGAGAGTCGCGCCATCGCTATCTCCGCAGGGTGAGACCCAGAACGCCGAAGGGAGGGCGCGGGTCGGTGTAGGCGAACATGCCTCCGCTCTCGCCCACCTGGTCCCAGGTGCGATTGTTGGCTTCCATGCGCACCTCGGTTACGTTCTGGTGACGCTCCAGAATTCGCGTGCCGATCTGGTAGATCACCTGCTGAATACTGCCGGACTGGAACGCGGCGAATTCATGCCGGACGATCTGGCGCACCGCATCCGCGATACTCTCCGGGCAGTTCCATTCCAGATCGAGCCACATGTGGAGCGGGCGATTGGCCAAGTCGGGCAGCGTAGTGTATTGATCGCGAACGAAACCGGCGAAGGCGCTGCCGCCAGTGCGCAGCAATTTGAATCCATATATGCCGGAGGCCGTTTCCACCACGCCTTCGCGATTCATCTCGATCCGCGCCATGGCCCGCTCCGGGCCCGAAGGAGCGAGACCGGCGCTGCCTTCCGCAACGCGCTCGTACGGAATCTCCACCGCGGAGACCTGGATGCCATCGGTCTGCGGATAAATGGCGAGGAACTTCCCGGCAATGAACCGGCAATATTCATCCAGGCCGGCGCCGGCGAAGTTCAGGCTCTCGCGCTGGATGAAATTTTTCATCGAGTCGGTGGCAATGAGTCCGGTGTTGTCGCCGGTGGTATAGGTGGGCCAAAAGGCATCGCCATAGAGCAGCATGGTGACGTTGGCGCTGAAGCGGAGAGAGTCGGAGGCCGGACTCAGGCAATAGACGATGACATCGGCCTTGCCGTAATAGTTGCGTTGGAACCCGCTCGCGAAATGGTGCAATCTCAGCTCCTGGAGGGCGGGTCGACGACCTGCCCGATACGAAAATATGCGATGCGATAGACCTGGTAGAGCGCTTCGTGGAACTCTTCTTCTTGAGTGTTGTTCCCCCGGATCTGCAACGACAACAGGATATCGTGTTGCGTGCTGCCCTTCACGGCGTAAATGAAAGGGAAACCAAACCTCTCGCGATACGCGGCATTGAGGGCCTCAAGAACATCGAGTTCCACCTCGTGGAGCGAATCGAAACCGGCGCCTGATTGTTCGATGCGTGAGGCCGCGCTGAGCCTGGCGCGCGTTCCCAGGTCGGGATGAGCGCAGAGAAGCGCCAACTGCTCGTCGTGGGTGGCGTGTTCGACCTCCTCGCGCATGGCAGCCAGCAGCGCGTCTACGGAAGCGAAGGGACGTGCTTGCCATGCGCGCTCCGCGACCCACGGAGAGTGCTCGAACACCCAGCCCAGCTTCTCCACGAATTCGGTTTGGGAGAGAGCGTTGATCTCGTCAATCGTCATGAGCCTGGCCTGCCGCCTGCAGTGCGGCGATGGGTAGATCGGCGGAATTGCGCGCCTGTCGAACCGCCCAGAAGATTCGCTCGGGCGTCGCAGGACTGTCGATCGTGACCACTCCGCCATTCCCAAAGGCGCCGATCGCGTCGCGAATGGCTTCCCGGGCGGAGATGGCGAGCATCAACGGCGGCTCACCCACTGCTTTACTGCCGAAGATGACGCCAGGCTCGGCGGCGCGTTCCAGGAAGGAGACTTCGAAGACATCGGGGAGTTCCGACCACGAAGGCAGTTTATACGTCGAAGCGCCGGCGGTGGCCAGCCGGCCCTGGCGATCCCACAGCAACTCTTCGATGGTGAGCCATCCCAGGCCCTGCATGTAGCCGCCTTCGATCTGGCCGAGATCGATCAGCGGCGCGACGGAGTCGCCCACGTCCTCGAGGATGTGTACCTGGAGCACGCGCGAATCGCCAGTGAAGGCGTCGACCTCGACTTCGGTCACTGCGGCGGCGTAGGCGTAATAGTAGAAAGGACGGCCGCGGCCGGTCTTCATGTCGTAGTGGATCTCCGGCGTGCGATAGTAGCCTTCGGCGAAAAGCGGCAGGCGCTGGCGATAAGCCGCTTCTACGACCTCGGCGAATCGGAAGCGGCGTACCTGGTCGCCCTTGGCGAAAACCCATCCGTCCGAGAATTGCGCGGCCTCGGGAGCGCAGCCCAACATAGCTCCAGCGATGGGCGCGAGCCGCTGCATGAGCTGGCTGCAGGCGTCGGCCACAGCGGCGCCATTCAGGTCGGTGGACGCAGAGGCAGCGCTGGCTGAGGTGTTCGGCACTTTGTCGGTGCGGGTGGGCATGATGCGGATGGCTTCGAGCGGCTGGCCCAGGCACTCTGCGGCGATGCGCCGGATCTTGGTGTAGAGTCCCTGCCCCATCTCGGTGCCGCCGTGGTTCACCTGCACGCTGCCATCACGGTAAATCAGCACGAGCGCGCCGCCCTGGTTGAAGAATGTCGCGGTGAAGGAGATGCCGAACTTCACCGGTGTGATGGCGATGCCGCGTTTGCGGTGCGGGTCGAGGGCATTGGCGCGGCGAATTTCCTCGCGCCTCGACGAGAAGCGGCTGGAGTCCAGGAGTTCCCGCCAGATTCGTTGGATGCGCGCCGCATCTTTCACGGGCTGCCCGTAATGTGTGATGTGGCCTTCGCGATAGAAATTGCGCTCGCGCACGACATCGGGCGGGAGGCCCAGTGTGCGCGCGATGCGGTCCAGGATGTCCTCGATTACCAGCATGCCTTGCGGGCCGCCGAACCCACGGAAGGCGGTCTGCGAGGTCTTGTGGGTACGGCAGACGAATCCCGTGACTTCCACCGAGGGCAGGTAGTAGCAGTTGTCGAGGTGGAACATCGCCCGCCACAGGACGGGCTCGGAGAGGTCGAGGCTCCAGCCTCCATCGGAATAGAGGGAGACGGAGAGGTCTGCGATGCGGCCGTCATCGTGAAACGCGGCTGCGAAGCGCGCCAGGAACGGGTGGCGCTTGCCGGTGAGCGCCATGTCGAGAACACGCGGCAGGCGCAAGCGGACTGGGCGCCGCGTCTTCCAGGCACCCAGCGCGGCGATGGCGGCGAAGGGATTCGCCTGCACTTCCTTGCCGCCGAATGCGCCCCCCATGCGCAGGCACTCCACCGTGACCTGATGGCGCGGGACGCCGAGTGCGTGGGCGACGGCGTCCTGGGTCTCGCTAGGGTGCTGGGTGGACGAATGCAGCGACACGCCCCCGGACTCGTCGAGCCAAGCGATTGCGGACTGCGTCTCCAGGTAAAAGTGCTCCTGTCCCCCAATGTGCAGTTCGCCTTCGAGATGGTGGATGCCCGCGGGATCAGGAGCCTGGTCCACGCGGTGGAGGCGGTGGGGTCCGGCAAGATAGCTGCCCGCGGCAATGGCATCTTCGATGGTGAGGACTGCGGGCAACGGCAGATACTGGGCTGCTACGCGAGCGGCTCCCCGCTGCGCCGCGTCGAGGGATTCGCCGAGCACCCAGGCGACCGGCTGCTGGTGGTACATCACTTCCGCAGGAAAGAGCGGCTCGCCGGGATTTTCGTGGCCCGTCAGGTCGGCCGCCGTCAGGGTGGAGATCACGCCCGGCTCGTCGAAGGCAGGGGAGACGTCGAGAGATGTCACCATGGCGTGGGCGTGCGGCGCCATCACGGGCCAGGCGTGCAGGATGCCTGGGAATCGGACCGCGAGATCGTCGGTGTAGAGCGCCTCTCCGGTGACATGCCCGCGCGCGGATTCGTGCCGCAGCGCATGTATGGGCTTCGCCGGCGCCCCGTTTGTCGCGGCTGGATGAAGACCCGGGGCAGCGATCGCGAAGCTCTCCAGCAAAGACTGCGCGACGGCCACGCGATAGGCGGCGGACCCGCGATGATCGTCGATGGGCCGGAGTTTGCGCCCGAGGATCTCCTGGGCCGCTTGGAGCGCGGCGCGGTCGAGCGGAGTGCCCGTGACGGCATCTTCCGCGTCCACGACGCGCAGGGGAACTGCGGCGACCCCGCCGAATGCGAAGCGGGCACGAGAGACCCTGCCACGATCGTCTCGATCGATCGCAAAACAGGCCGCCACGGTGCTGATATCGTCTGCGCGCCGTTTGGCGACTTTGTAGAATCGCGCCAGTTCCGGCAGGGGTTTGGGCAGAACAATCGATACCAGCACTTCGCCTGCTTGCAACGCCGTTTGCCGGTATCCCGCGAAGAACGAATCGAGCGTGACGATCCGCTCGCCATTCAGGCCGGCGATGCGGACGCGTCCATCCAGAGCGAGCAGGAACGGTGGCGCATCGCCAATCGGGGACGCAGTCGCCAGATTGCCGCCCAGCGTCGCTCGGTTGCGGATCAGCGGCGACGCAAACAGTGGCAGCCATTCCTGCCAGACCGGAGGGGCCGTCGTCCATAGTTCTCCGATCTCGCTGAGTGTCAATCCTGCGCCGATCTCGATCTCGGTCGCCGTCTCGCGAAAGACGCGCAGTTCCTCGAGTGCTTCCAAACTGATCAGGAATGGGAATCGCCGAAGGCGAAGATTCGACTCCACGGCCAAGTCTGTACCACCTGCGATCAAACGGGCGCCGGGATGCTGCTCCAGAAGTGAGAAGCATTCCTTGAGGTTCGCTGCCCGCGCAAAACCGGCCCCATCGGCGCGCCGGATCGCAGGCGCAGGGTCGGATAGACGATCGCGGAGAGCACTTTCCGGTGCGGGTCCGAGCGAAAGGGCCGCATCGCGGATCGGCCGGTAGCCGGTACAACGGCACAGATTGCCGCCCATGGCGTGGGGATCGCAGGCGCCTTCGCGTCCCGGCCGATGCTGCTCGGCAAACAGACTCATGACGAAGCCCGGAGTGCAGTAGCCGCACTGCGATCCGCCGCCCGATGCCATGGCCTCCTGGGCTTCGGTAAGATCGCCGCGATTGGCCAGTGCTTCCACCGTGTAGATCTCGTGCCCTGCGGCCATGGGGAGGAACAGCAGGCAGCTATTCACGGGAATGTAGGCACTCCCGGAGGCAGACGGCCGCACCATGAGAACCGTGCAGGCGCCGCATTCGCCTTCGGCACAACCTTCCTTGGCGCCCGTCAAACCGCGCGCGCGCAGGAAATCGAGCAAGGTGGTTTGCGGTGCGAAGCCCTCGGCCCGTGTGGTCTGGCCGTTCAGAACAAATTCCATCCCAATCCCCAGGGTGCTTTCTTGCGATTGTAACTTACCGGGCCTCGCGCCACCGGGTCACGGCTTTCGGCAGGAACGCCTCGAAGCCCACGCCGGCCCCGATCGACGCACGAAGCACCGGCCGGATCGCGGTTGCGCAGGTATAAAACTGCACGTATCGGTTGGTGGCCGGCCGCGCTCTTCGAAGCGGGCCAGTTGTTCCGTCAATGCGCAGAAGGTGGTACCCCTGCTCATTGCGTGTGCTCTGGAGAGAGGCGCCCACGCAGCGCTTCGTCGAGATTGACGTGATTGACCTCGAGCGTGGAACCGGTGGCCTGCGCGAGCGTCACCTGAGCCTTGGCGAAGGCTTGACGTGCCTGTGTTTCGGCCAACTCCGCGGCGAAGAGATCCCGCTGGATCAGAATCACATTGTAGGATGTCGAAAGGCCGAGGCTCAGCTTCTGCTGTTCGGCGTCCAGTTTGCTTCGCGACAGCCGCACGGTTTCGCGCGCCGCGCCCACCTGCGCCTTGGCCTGGCGGAGAGCGATGAGCGCGTTCTCCACGTCCACCTCCACCTGGCTCTTGCTACGCACCAGAGTGTCCTTGGCCTGTTTCATCGTCAAGGTGGACCTTACTTCGTCGGCCTGCGCCTGTCGATTGCGCAGCGGAAAACTGATCGTCACGCCAAACGCGACTTCCGGATACTTGAAATGCAGCGCGTCGATGAAGGACGTTCCGAATTCGTTGAACAGGCCCACCGTGGTGATCAGTCCGAAGACGTTGAAATTGGGCAGCAGCGAGTTGCGGATGAAAGGCATCGCGTCGACCTGGCTCTTGATATTCCCCTCGGCGATAGCGATGTCGGGCCGATTCTTCATGGCGAGCGCTTTCGCATCGTCCATGGCTGGGACTTCAACGCCATCGGGATCGGGCATCGGGTCGGTCTCGATCGGGGCCGACGCGAAAGGCTCCATCAGATTGCGGCTGATCATCGCCTTAAGGTTCAGCTCCAGGTTCTGCACATTCGTCTGTGCCACGATCAGGTCGCGCTGGCTGGAGGCCACCTGCGATTGCGCACTCACCACGTCGAGCCGGGCCATGGTGCCGATCTCGAGCTGTTTGCTGTTCTCCTTCTCCAACTGCTGGGCCACTGCGACGGCCTTTTCCGCGGAGCGCAACGCATCGCGGGCGGCGACCAGGTCCCAGTAGGCATTCTGCGCATTTACCAGTGCGGTGATCACCGACTGGCGGAAGGACTCGCGCTCGATGGTCTGCTCGTTTTCCGAGACCTTGATGAGCGCGCGATTGACCGCAAATCCGAATCCGTTGAGCAGTTGCTGGCTGACGGTCGCGGTGAAACCGGGCGTAATCGCGGGATTGAAGAGCAGGTGCAACTGATTGGAGGCGAGATGCTGCATGCCGTACGAAACCGCGAAACTGGTGCCGGTGGAAAAGGCCTGCGTGTAATTCACCGAAAACGCGGCTGTGGTGTTGGTGACTGAGGGCACCCCCGCCACCACCACGGAATTCAGCGGGCTCGAGGTGCGATCCATGCTGAAAGCCAATCCGATGGAGGGATCGAAGAGTCCCGCGGGCCGGACGGTGACACGTCCCGCCGATCCAGTAATGCCACCAGGATTAGACGATCCGCCGCCGCTTCCTCCAGCGGTCCCCAGAATGCTACCGCCCACCGCGCCCGAAAAGACACCGCTGGGAATCTGGGCCGCATCCACGCCGCGCGGCGAGTTCCCTGAGCGCGCGCGCAGCAGATCGGTCTGCGCGATGGAAGGGAAGTAACGTGCGGAGGCCAGCGTCAGATTGTTCTCCACCACGAGCCGGGTGATTTGCGCCATCGTGAGGTGCAGTTTCCCATCTTGGACTTCCAGCGGGCCGGTGACGGAGTTCGAGAGGTCAGGCTTCGGGACGATCGGCTGGGCGTACGGCCGCAAGATACTGGGAAAGGCGGGAGCGGGCTTGGTGTAGTCGGGCAGCTCCTGCGCAGTGGCCGGGCAGACCACCGAAAGCGCCAGCAGAACGGCACGAAAAGGAATGCGCCGGCCCGTCACTTCTGCGCGCCTCCCGGCGTCTTGACCACTCCTGGACGCGCTTGGGAACGGAAGGGCGACGGCAGGTTGACCACGGTGCCTTTCAACGCGTCGTCCAACTGGATTCCGTTGCGCTCCAGCGTGTCACCCATCGACTGGCCAATCGCGACCAGGGCTTTCGCATAGGCATCGAGTGCCTGCACTTCCGCATATTGGGCCGTCACCAGGTCGCGCTCGCGGAGTACGACGTTATATGACGTGGAGGCGCCGATCTCGAGCTTCTTCCGCTCCGCGTCGAGCGTGAGCTGCGCCAGCCGTACGGCTTCGTGCGAGGCCTGCACTTGCGCCTTGCCCTGGATGAGGGCAACAAATGCCTGCCGTACACCCACATTGATGGTGTTGCGGGTGCCCTGCATCTGAACCTCCAACTGGTTCCTTTCCAGTTGGGCGCGGATGCTGTCGGCCTGCGCCGAGCGGTTGCGGATGCTCGCTCCAAAACTCAATCCGGCCGCAGTTTCGGGGTAGGCCGCTCCGAACGCCTGATTGAGCGAGCCCAGCGCGCCCGAGGTGGTGATTGCGGTATTGCCCTGCAGACCCGAACTGGCGTACAGACCAAACACCGACAGGCTCGGCTTCTGGTTGTTGCGGGTGTACTGGATCGCGATGTCTTGATTCGCCAGGTTGTTGGTCGCCTCGTGAATCTCGGGCCGGTTCCTGGCTGCGGATTCCAGCGCGGCAGTCAGCGAGGGAAGATCCGTGTCGCGCGGCTCAGGCAATGCGTCGGTAGTGACGACGGTTGCCGCATCCAACAACTTGTCGCCCTTCTTGCTGACCAACTGCTTGAGGTTCGTCTCCTGCTGTTGCAGATTGGTCTGCGCCACGATCAAATCGCGCTGGCTCGCGGCCACTTGAGACTCGGCGGTGACCAGGTCCAGGCGCGACATGGTGCCGATCTGCTCCTGCTTGCGCGTTTCCTCCACAAGTTCCTTGGCTGCCGAGAGAGATTCCTCGGCGACGCGGACGTTCTCCTGGAATGCGGCATAGTCCCAGTAGGCATTCTCCAACTGGGCGACGCTGGTGATCACCTGCAGTTTGAAGACATCCTGCGCGGTGGTCTGATTGGTGCGAGCCACCAACATGAATCGTTCGTTGGCCAGGCGTCCGAAGCCGGCGAGGATCGGCTGATTGAAGCCGATCGAGAGGCGCGACGTGACATCGGGATTGTAGAGCGTGTTCTTCTGCGTGGTGCTCTGGCGCAGCGCGCTGAGGGACACCGAGTAACTGGCGCCGGTGGTGAATAACTGCGCATAGCTGCCGGAGAAGGCGGTGGCATAACTGGTGGTCGTGGGGACTCCCGAAACGACGACGGAATTCAGCGGGCTGGTGACGCGGTCGAAGCTGAAACCGAAGTTGACGGTGGGGTCGAATGCACCAGCGGAGCCGATGGAGACCGCGCCGCCGCCGCCCGTGATACCTCCCGCGTTGCCGGTTCCGCCGGTGCTCCCGGTGCTGGTGACGCCTGCGCCGATGGCGCCCGAGTTCAACTCACCGGGAAGCAGGCCGCCGGTGAATCCGCGGGCGGCCTGGCCGGACCTGGTGCGCAGAATGTCGGTCTGGGAAAAGGGAATCACGTAGCGCGAAACGACGATATCGAGATTGTTCTCGATGGTGAGGGCAATAGCGTCGGCGAGCGAAAGTTCGAGTTTGCCGTTATGGATGAGGCTATCGAGCCGCGGGGAATTCTCCAGCATGGGCAACGGGATATCCTGCTGCTCATAAGGCCGCCAGAACCTCGGGAAGATGCCGGGAACTTTGGAGTAGTTATCCACGAAGCCCTGCGACATGCCGGGAGCGCCCGGATCGGGCTTGACGTCCTGCGCGAGCAGCAGGCAGGCACCCGGCGACAAGGTCGCGAGGGCACAGAGGCCAGCCAGGGACGATCCGCACAGCTTGCCAAATTTCCTTCTCATTGGAACTCCTGGAGTGATAAAACGACTATCCTTTGATGACGAGGAGAGCGCTATGGATGTTACAGCTCTTGGAAGATACGACATCGCCAAACGCTGGGAAACAATAGTATAACCCGTTCTGCCAGGCGGGCTTAAGGGCTTTCGGGCTAAACGGTTGACCGAGCCCGGTCAGAGCCCCTTATCGGCAGGCGGGTCGACGGGGTATCCCGGATCGATCCAGTCGGTCTTGAAGTTCGTGCCGGAGTACATGGCCTTCACATTCGTGAATCCCAGTTCCTTCAGCAGTGCAAGCGCCGGCTTGATGTTGGGACACCGGTCCCACGGGCAGCACCCGCAGTAGATCACGATATCGCGGTCGTGAGGCAGGTCTTTCACGGCTGCTTTCAGCGCCTCGAGACCTTCTGGCTTGGATGCGGGTCCACCATAAACGGCGCCCGGAATGTGGTGACTCCGAAACAGCAGGTTGGGGCCGACCTGGATGATCGCAGGTTTACCCGTCACTGAAGAAAGCTGGGCGGCCAAGTCCTTCGGTTGAATCAAGGGAAGGTCGGCTGCGGCGGCGGCACTGAGCAGCGCGAGCGCGAGGAGAGCGAATGGCTTCACGCGTTCCACTGTATCGCAAATGCGCCGGCACGGCGCGAGCCTGTGCGGTGAACCCACTCCTGTGAAGTTCCAGCCCAGTTTTCCACAGGCCCCCTGCATGTTCTAATAGAGGTTCGCTGGTTTCCAGTACTTCAATCATATGTTTCGTGTGTCTGTTCTCGTTTCCTTCATAGGCGCGGCATCAATGCTGATGGCCGCAGCTCCGCCATCCGGTCCGGAGCCGTCGGTCGTCCAAGCTCAAGCCAAAGCAGCGCTGGCGAAACTGCCGTTGCGCTTCGAGGCCAACCAGGGACAGTTGAATCCGTCGGTGCGCTATTCCGCTCACGCCGGAGGGTACAATCTGTTCCTCGGCGAACAGGGCGCTTCCCTGTCGATCTCGGCCGGATCGGCGAAGAACGGAAAACAACACCGCGTCGAGCGCGTGGATATTTCGCTGGTGAACGGCAATCGGGCTCCTCAGATCGAGGGCCTCGACCGCCTCCAGAGCCGCACCGATTTCTTCGTTGGCAATCGCGCCAACTGGCACACCAACGTTCCCAGCTTCTCGCGCGTGCGATACCGGGCGGTCTACCCGGGCGTTGACGTCACTTACTACGGCAACCAGAGCCAGTTGGAATATGATTTCGTTCTGCAACCCGGCGCCGACCCCAATGCCATCCGCATGAAGTTCAGCGGACACGCCCACCTCAGCGTTTCCCCGGAGGGCGATCTGGTGCTGGATGCCGGCGGAGCGCGAATGGTGCAGCATAAGCCGTTCATCTACCAGGAAGATCCGCAGACCTCGGCGCGCCGGCAGGTGCAAGGCCGCTACAAACTGCTCGGACACAACACGGTTGGTCTGCAGCTGGCGAATTATGATCGCACCCGGACTCTCGTCGTCGACCCCACACTGACCTATCTCTCTTATCTCGGCGGCACTGGTTTTGACCAGGTGAACGCCGTGAAGCTAGGACCGAACGGCCTTCTCTATCTCGCGATGCAGACCGATACCGCGGTGCTGCCGGCGGCTGGCTACCAAAGCGATAACACCGGCCTCACCGACGCATGGATCGGCGTCCTGGATCCTTCTGCGCAGGGTAATTTCGGCTTCCTCTACGGCACTTACCTGGGAGGCACCAATACCGACATCCCGCTGGGCATCGATGTGGATGCATCGGGCGTGATTTACGTCACCGGCAGTACCGCCTCCACCGATTATCCGGTCACCTCCAACGCGTTCCAACCCACGGGGGCGGGCGCCACCCTGGACGCCTTTGTTGCGAAGATCGATCCCTCGCAGTCGGGCAGCGCCGCGCTGATCTTTTCCAGTTATCTGGGAGGCCTCACCGGCGATGACGTCGGCAATGGCGTGGCAGTCGACAAGAATGGGGTGATGTACGTCGTCGGGACGACCAAATCTTCCGACTTTCCGGTGACCCCCAGTGCCTATGCAGGCGTGCAGTTCGGCAGCCAGGACGCGTTCATTACGCAGATCGATCCGAATGCAGGCAGCGTTCTGTATTCGACGTACATCGGCGGCGAAGATCTCGACTACGGCAAGGCGATTCTGGTCGGCCCTACCGGACTGGTCTACTTCGCGGCGTCGACGCTCTCCACGCAATTTCCAATGGCGGGATACAGTTACAGCGGCTCTTCGTTTGGGTTTGAGGACGTTGTGGTCGGAGTACTCGATGTCACGCAATCCGGAACCAATTCTCTGGTTTATGCCACGTACCTGGGCGGTTCCAGCAACGATGAAGTGAACGCCATGGCTTTTGATGCCAAGGGGAATATCATCGTTACGGGTTACACGCTTTCCACCGATTTTCCGGTTACGACGGACGCAATGCAGCCCGTCTACGGCGGGAATGCGGACACCTTCGTCTCGGTGCTGAATCCGAATCTGTCATTCGGCAGCGGGTTGGTCTACTCCACGTTCCTGGGGGGCTCGCACTCCGATGTGGCGTATGGTGTGGGTGCCGATAGCGCCGGGAACATCTATGTAACCGGGTATACGCTCTCGCCCGATTTCCCCGTGTTGAATGCCGTCCAGCCGAGCTGGGCGTCTGGAATCGAAATCTATCTGACGAAGCTGAAGCCCGGAGTGCCGGGACCGGCCGGCCTGCAGTACTCGACTTATCTCGGGCTGTCCAGTATCTATGTGCCGACGGCCATGGCCGTCGGACCTGATGGGACGGCGTACGTAGTAGGGTATGCGCAAGTCGGCTTGACCTCGACCTACAACGCTCTGCAGCCCGGCGGCTATGCCGGCGCTACCGACGGCTTCCTGTTTGCCGTAGGCAAGTAGGGCTGCGGCCCCAGCTTTTTCGGTACCATTTATTGCATGCGAAGTTTCGTCCTGTTGATGGCCTCCTCCGTGGCGGCGCTGGGCGCCGGTGTGCCTTACCTCACCCAACCCACGTTGTGCCCGACTCGTCCCGAAATTGCGTTCGTCTCCGGCGGCGACATTTGGGTGGCTCCTGCCAAGGGCGGTGAAGCGCACCTGCTGGTTTCTCATCCTGCCGACGAGTCACGCCCGCTGTATTCGCCGGACGGCACGCGCCTCGCCTTCGTCTCCACGCGTACCGGCGGCGGCGATATCTACGTGCTGAACCTGTCGTCGGGGGAGTTGAAGCGCCTTACCTTCGACGATGGGATGGAGCAACTGGACGCCTGGTCGCGAGACGGCAAATGGATCTACTTCTCGAGCGGCAGCCACGACGTGGGGCGCAAGAACGACCTGTATCGGGTGAGCGTCGAGGGAGGCACTCCGATGCCCGTGAGCGCCGATCGCTTCACCAATGAGTTTCAAGCCACACCCGCTCCCGACGGCACGAGTCTGGCCTTCGCGGCAAGAGGGAACGGCGATCAGCAGTGGTGGCGTCACGGTCACAGTCATCTGGACGAATCCGAAATCTGGATTCGCAAAGAAGGCTCACCAGCCGCGTACGAACGCGTCGTGGACCTCAACGGACGCAACGTGTGGCCGATGTGGATGCCTGATGGCCGCCAACTCTACTTCATGTCCGACCGCGGTGGAGTGCAGAACATCTGGAACACGACGCTCGGGGGCAAGCCGCGGCAGTCCACCAAATTCACGGAAGGGCGCGTGCTTTGGCCGTCCATCGGCTACGACGGGAAGTCGGTGGTATTCGAGCACGATTTCAAGATCTGGCAGTTCGACACCAAGAGCGGAGAGGCGTATGCGCTGCCCATCACGCTGGTGGGATCGGCCGCGAGTCCCGGCATCACGCACACGACCCTGAACACGTTTACCGATCTGCGGCTCTCTCCGGATGCCCGCAAGATTCTGCTGATCGCTCACGGCGAAGTGTTCGCCTCCTCGGCGCGCGATGGCGGCGAGGCGGTCCGCGTCACGCACACGCCAGGGCCGGAATCGCAGGTGACCTGGGCGCCGGATTCCACGCGCATCGTCTATCTCAGCCAGCGCGACGCGATCACTCACCTCTTCCTGTACGACTTCGCCAAGCGAAGCGAAACGCAATTGACCAACGGTCCCTTGCCCGATCAGGGGCCGCGCTTCTCACCCGACGGAAAGACCGTGGCGTTCCTGCGCGATCGCAAGGAACTGCGCACCATCGACCTGGAGACGAAGAAGGAGAACGTGCTGGTCACGGGATTCTTCGGCGGTTTCGGCGGTGCGGGCATGACCTGGTCGCCCGACAGCAAGTGGATCGCTTACACCGCGGCCAGTGATCGCGCATTGCGCAATGTCTATGTGGTTCCGGCCGCTGGCGGCACCGGCAAGCAGATCAGTTTTCTGGCCAACAACAACGCCAGCGCCATTCAGTGGAGTCCGGACGGGAAGTTCGTTCTGTTCGAGACCGGCCAGCGCACCGAGACGCCGCAGGTTGCCCGCATCGATCTGGTGCCTGTGCAGCCGAAGTATGGCGAGGATCGCTTCGAAGAGCTATTCAAACCGGAAGCGCCCCGCACTGGGCGCGGTGGCGCCAATGCCGAGGCCAAGCCGCCCGTGAAGCCGGTGGAGATCGAATTCGAAGGCATTCGCGAGCGGATCTCGATGCTCCCGATCGGACTCAGCGTTTCGAATCCGGAGATCAGTCCGGACGGCAAGTGGCTGCTGATCTCGGCGGCGGTGGGTGGGCAGTCGAATCTCTACCTTTACCCGCTCGATCCGAGCGGCGAGGGTGCTCCGGCTACCGGAGGCCGGGGAGGCGGGCGGGGCGGTGAGCGCGTCGCGCGCCAGTTGACCTCTACGCCTGGACCCAAGACGCATGGGCAGTTCTCACCCGATTCGCGCGAAGTCTACTACCTGGAAGGCGGACGCGTCCAATCCATCACCATCGACACGCGGACCACGCGTACAGTTGCTGTAAATGCGGAAATGGACATCAACTTCGATCAGGAGAAGATGGCGGTTTTCGAAGAGGCGTGGGCCGCGCAGCGGGACTCGTTCTACGATCCCAAGTATCATGGCGCCGATTGGAATGCGGTGCGCAAGACGTACGCGCCGCTGATCGAGGGCTCGCGGACGCCGGATGAGATGCGCAGTATTCTGCGGCTGATGATCGGGGAGCTGAATTCTTCGCACTCGGGCATTTCGGCGCCAGCGGCCGGAGGCGGTGGCGGCGGCCGCGGCGTGGTGGGCCAACTGGGCCTCGAGTTTGACCGCGCGGAGTACGAGAATTCAGGCAAGCTGAAGATCACCGCGGTTGTGCCGCACTCCCCGGCGGAGCTGGCGAAGATCAAGCCCGGCGAAGAATTGCGCGCCGTCGATGGGGTCGCGATCGGACCGCATGTGAATCTGGATGAGCAGTTGGAGCATAAGGTCGACAAGCGTGTGGTGCTGGATGTTAGCGGGCACGAGGTAACGGTGCGGCCGGTGGCTTCTCTGGCCGAGCCGATCTATCGTAAGTGGGTCGAAGACAATCGCGCGTACGTCGCCAGGATCAGCAATGGAAAGCTGGGGTACGTCCATATTCGGGACATGTCGGAGCAGGCGCTCACGCAGTTGTATCTCGATCTGGATGCGGAGAATCGTTCACGCTCCGGCGTTGTGATCGACATTCGCAACAACAACGGCGGGTTCGTGAACGCTTATGTGCTGGATGTGTTGACGCGGCGGCCGTACCTGACGATGACGGATCGCGGCGGCCCTGCTGGTTCTGCCCGGACGGTGCTGGGGCAGCGGTCGTTGGAACTGCCGACGATCCTGGTGGTCAATCAGCACTCGCTTTCGGACGCCGAGGATTTTACGGAAGGCTATCGCACGTTGAAACTGGGGAAGGTGGTCGGCGAGCCGACAGCCGGCTGGATCATCTACACCGGATCGCGCGATCTGGTGGATGGCTCCGTGATGCGCATGCCATCGACGCTGATCACCGGCGCGGACGGGAAGAATATGGAGAATAATCCCCGGCCCGTGGACATCGCCGTGACGCGCCCCATCGGCGAGTCGTACAGCGGCAAGGATTCGCAATTGGACGCCGCGGTCAAGGAACTGCTGGCGGAGATGAAGTAGGGATCGGGTGTTCATCTCGCGGGACCGGGGCGACATTTTACCCTTGTCTTTCACCCGTGGCCGTTACATTCGATTCACTTTCGCGTCCATCTCGGCATGCACTTCCTACGAGACCTCTTGTATGGCCTCCGCCTGTTCCGCCGCAATCCGGCATTCTACCTGCTCGCGATCCTGATCATCTCGTTGGGTGTCGGTGCAACTACTGCCATCTTCAGTCTCATCGACGGGGTGCTGCTCAATCCGCTTCCTTACCGCGACCCCGCGCGTCTCGCCGTACTCTGGTCGGATTTCAGCCGCCAGCGAGGATATAACCGCGCCCTCACCGCACCGGGGCTGTTCTTCGATTGGCGCGATCGCAGCCGCAGCTTTGAAGGAATGGCTGCGTATGTATCCAGCAATCGCACCTTCACGGCGCTCGACCAGCCGATTACCACTCCTACCCACGAAGTTACTCCGAACTTCTTCGAGATCCTGGGCGTCCACGCTTACCGAGGGCGAACCTTCCTGCCGGACGAGGGCCTGCCGGGCAAAGACGACGTAGCACTGATCAGTTATTCGCTGTGGCGTTCGACCTTCGCCGGTTCCGAATCCGCCGTCGGTTCATCGCTGGAAGTCGATGGCCGCAGTTTGCGGATCGTGGGTGTTCTGCCGTCCGGTTATCGCGTGCCCAACAACGGCATCACGGTGCAACCCGATCTCGTAGTGCCGACTTCGTTCGAGAACCAGCGGATGGAGCGCATCCGGCGATCGATGGTGGTCATCGGCCGGTTGCGCGAAGGTGTGTCGATCACACAGGCGCGCGGCGAGATCGCGGCGATGACCACGCAGATCGCGCGTGAGAATCCCGAAGGGGCCACGCCGCCGGGCGCCGTGGTCAACGCGATTCGCGACGATTTGACAGGCGAGTTCCGCAAGCCGTTTTTCCTCCTCCAAATCGCGGTGGGGATCATGCTCCTCATCGGCTGCGCCAATGTGGCGAATCTGTTGCTGGCACGATATTCGGCCCGCGGCTACGAGTTTTCCGTACGCACGGCCGTCGGCGCTTCGCGCGGCCAGATCGTGCGGCAACTCCTGGCGGAGAATCTGGTGCTCTCGGGGATGGGCGCGATGGGGGGAGTCCTGTTCGCCTCGTGGAGTTTGCGGCCCATGCTCGCGCTGGTGCCTGCGGCAGCCGGCCTGCCCTTCGCCGACCAGGTAAATGTCAGCCCAGGGGCCCTGGCATTCGCGCTTGGCTTGAGCCTGCTCTCCTCGATTGTGTTCGGCCTCGCGCCCGCGCGCCAAGCTTCTGCCAATGGGGCCGCGCGGCATCTCGGAGAGTCCGGCCGCTCTCGCAGTGCCGGACGATCGAGCGCCCTGTGGCGAAATGTGCTGATCGCGGGCGAAATCGGATTGTCGCTGATTCTTCTCGCGTCGGCCGGCCTGTTCGTGCAGACGTTTTTGAATCTCTCGAAAAAGTCTTGGGGATTTGAACCCGCCAATGTGCTGATCATCCGGAACTCGCTGCGCGGCGAGTCTTATCGCACCGCATCGGCGCAACACAATCACTTCGAAACGGCGGTGCGCAAATTGAGAGAAATTCCCGGCGTCGAGTCGGTGAGTGCGGTCAGTTTTCCGCCGCCGCTCGCGCCCTTTGCGCCTGCGCGTTTCGTGCCGTCCGGGCAGCCAGGCGACCCAGGGCACGATCCGACGGCCTCGGAGCTGGTCGTTCTGCCCGGATATTTCGAAACGATGCGCATCCCGATTGTGAGCGGACGTTCGATCTCCGAGGTGGATTCAGCCGAATCCGCGCCCGCCGTGGTGATTTCGCAGTCAGTGGTGAAGCGCTACTTTCCGGCAGGCGATCCGGTGGGGCAGAGCTTGCGTTTGAATGGCAGTGACCGGCGCGACTGGCGAATCGTCGGCATCGCGCAAGACGTCCGTGCTCACGGCCTCAACGCCCAGGCCCCCGACGTCCTTTATTTTCCGCACTCCCAGATGCCGGAATCGACAATGACGTTCGTGATTCGTACGGTGACCGCTCCCATGGCGATCGCCAACACGGTCGAACGATCCCTGTGGAGTCTTGGAAGGCTAATGAACGTGTACCACGTCATGCCTCTCGAAGAGAACCTGTCCGACAGCTACTGGCAGAGCCGCTTCACCATGGTCCTGCTGGCGGTCTTCGCCGGTTTGGCACTGCTTCTCGCGACCGCCGGTGTATACGGTGTCATGTCGTACCTGGCCGCCCAGCGGACACAGGAGATCGGCATTCGCATCGCGATCGGTGCATCGCCGTCCCAAGTGGTTTGGCTGGTCACGAATCAGGGGTTGCGCGCCGCGGCCGCAGGTCTTGCCGTCGGAATTGCGGGGTATCTCGCGATGAGCCACTTCCTCGCCGGCCAGTTGTTTGGCGTGAGTGCGACGGATCCCTTCACGCTGCTCGCGGCCGCCGTTGGACTGATGCTGGTCTGTCTGGCGGCCAGTGCGGTCCCCACTTTCCGCGCCGTGCGCATCGATCCGTTGCGCGCCCTGCGCCACAATGGATGATGCTTAAAAGATTCGCGGTTTAACGCAGTGCTTCGAATATGTGGCGAGCCGCGCGCGTAAGCAAGCGATGTCCCGATCGGTCCGAAAATCGTGGCGCGTTGCTTACGCTCGGCGCGACGGGTACGCTTGCGAGCCGCGCGCGTAAGCAAGCGGTGACCAATCATGACGCAGTGGCGCTCCCTCACGGTCTTGGCGCGTTGCTTACGCTCGGCGCGATGGGAGCACTTGCGAGCCGCGCGCGTAAGCAAGCGATGTCTCGGCCGCTTCGAAAGAATCACTCCCTTACGGTCGTGGCTCGTTGCGAACCGCCCTCGTCGCCTTTCCGCAGCCTGTTCGTTTAGTCTAGGATTCCAGCATGGAAGCTGGACGGAAGCCAGGGTAGAGACCTTTGCCGCCCCGATTTTGGGGTGTCTCTGCCTCCGAACTCATTTCCTGGTGATACACCGTCAGGATGGCGGACTCATCGTAATCGATGGCCTTGGCATACTGGCGGATGTAGCTGGTATTGTAGATACCCCCGGGCAGTTTGCGAAATTCCCCTTGTTCGATGGCCTCGAGCAGGCGAACGCTGATCTTGGTCGATTCGGCGATCTGCTCGAGCGAAATGCCCCGATTCCGTCGAATGGTGGCTAACCCCAAAACGCTTTTTTCCTCGTTCATTGAAAGGACCGTTCCTGTCCGGACTTCGGGGGGTGTCCGGTTAACGAATCTTGCCTCAAGAAACCAACACTATAACATTACTTATGCCTCTGATAAACTCTTTTTTTATGGGCATTTGCCGTCGAGAATTCGGGGCGTGTCTTTTGGCCGGAATGGCGGGCCGTGTGCTGGCCTTGCCGCCACGGCCCAAATTATTCGTTCTTCTACTGTTGGATCAGTTTCGTCCCGACTATCTCGACACCACGGGGTTCCCCCTAGCGCCCGGAGGCTTCCGCCGCCTGATGAAGGATGGCGCGTTTTTTCCGGACTGCCGCCATCTGGCCAGCACCTTTCCCGCATCCAGCATTGCGACGCTGGCGACCGGAGCGTGGCCCTCTCAGCACGGCATCGTGGCCGATCGCTGGTACGATCGCTCGATTCGCAATACCGTGCCGGCGAGCGACGAAGCTTTGCTGGCCACCACGCTGGCCGCCCAGGTGTCCGGCGACCCCCGTGCCCGCGTGACGGTGACAGTGGTTGCGCAGGAGCAACTGCACGGAGCACTGGTCGCCGGAAACGCGGATGCCCGCCAGTTTTGGATGGACGATGCCGGGCAGTTCGCGACCTTGAACGATCCTCCGGAATGGCTGACCCCCTTCAACGCCCAACACGCACCTGCCGATCTTCACGATCAGAAGTGGACGGCCCTGAACGCCAAGGGAGATTCTCCTCCGTCCCTGCGTACACTGACCTGGACTCCGGAGCGTCCCAAGGAGTTTCTGTCGCTCTATCGTTCGTCACCCTTCGCACTCCAAGCCCAATTTGATCTGGTCGCCGAGATCATCGCCCGGGACAAGCTCGGGCAGGGCAGTACGCAGGACCTCCTCTGCATCGTGACCGGCGCGAGCGGATTGCTGGGCTACGACGTGGGAGGCCGCTCTCCTCTGATGCAGCAGATGACTCTGCAGATCGACCGGCAACTGGAAACCCTGTTTAATATTCTGAACAAGACGCCGGGAGACAAGAATTTCAATCTGGTGGTGGCGGGCGCTCACGGAGCGCCTCCCGAGCCCGCTACGGATTTACGGGATCATATGGCGGTAAAGGGCGAGGGCCTGGCCCAAGCGGTGGACCGCAGCCTGGTGAACTCCGGCCAGGGCAGCGTGGAGAAGTACCTGTATCCGTTCCTGTACCTCGACACCAGCGGTTTTCGCGATCCCGAACCGCTGCGGATCGCGGCCGGCCGTGCCGCAATGGACGTCTCCGCAGTGGCCAACTACTACACGGCAGGCGGCGCCTGTTCTTCGCTGGATGGCTGGGAGAGACGGTTCCGCAACAGCTTCCACCCCGTTCGTTCCGGCGACGTGATGCTCTCCTACCAACCGGAGTTTCTGGAGGACTTCGGGCAGCCTCGCGGAATCTCGTATGGTTCCGTGTACAGCTACGACGTGCGGGTGCCGCTCTTCTTCTACGGTCCGCAGTTCCGGGCGGGAGTCTTCGAGAGCCCCGTGGAATCGGTCGATGTTGCTCCGACACTGGCGCGGCTTCTGGGTGTGCCGGCACCATCGACATCGGTGGGACGGGTGCTCGGCGAGGCATTCGCCGGATGAGTGGCGCGGCTGCTCCGTCGCTGGTCACGAAACTCGCAGGTCTGGTGTTGCGCAATCCGGTGGTGGCCGCTTCAGGGACGTTTGGCTACGGTGTCGAATTCGAAAAACAGGTAGATCTGAACGCGCTCGGCGGATTCGTGGTGAAGGGACTCTCGCGCGAGCCGATCGAGGGCAATCCGCCGCCGCGGATTTACGAGAGCGGCGGCGGGATGATCAATTCGATCGGGCTGCAGAACATCGGCGTGCGCGCGTTCGCTACGCAGAAGCTGCCCGCATTGGCGCGGCTCGATACCGTGGTATTGGCGAATGTTTTCGGATACGAATCCGGCGATTATGTGGAGGTGGTTCAGGTACTCGAGGATCATGCCGGTATCGCGGGCTATGAGTTGAACGTCTCGTGCCCGAACACGCGGCATGGCGGAATCTACTTTTCGAACGACCCCTGCCTGCTGGGCGAAGTGGTTTCGGAAGTGAAGCGCGTGGCCCGGCGTCCGGTGATCGTCAAACTCTCGCCCAACGTGGCGGCCATCGAACCAATTGCCAAAGCAGCGGAGGAGTCGGGTGCGGACGCAATCTCGCTGGTCAATACATTCATCGCGCTGGCGATCGACCCACATACCAGGCGGCCTCGTCTGGGTGCGGGATTCGGAGGACTCTCCGGTCCGGCGATCAAACCGATCGCGCTGCGGATGGTTTGCCAGGCGGCGCGCGCGGTCAAAATTCCGGTGATCGGCCTCGGGGGAATCGCTACCGGCGAGGATGCCGCGGAGTTTCTGATCGCGGGAGCCAGCGCCGTCGAAGTAGGCACCGCGACGTTTTGGGATCCCTCCTCACCGCTGCGCATCGCGCGCGAGCTCACGCGGTTCCTGGAGAAGGAACACATCGCGAACGTCTCGGAACTGGTGAACACTCTACAGATGTAGCGGCGGCGGCCAAGCTCAAACTCCCAGCGCCTTGCTAATCTAATACGGGCGGCAACACGGAGAGGCGAAGATGCAAGTGGTAGCGGGAGTAGATCTCGGCGGAACAGCCATCAACTATACGCTGGTGAACGAGGCGGAGCAGTTCCTTATCGAAGGACTCTGCGAACACCCGGCATTGGCGACGCAAGGGCCGGAGGTCTGCCTGCAACAGATTGAAGACGGCCTGCGGATCGCCGTGGACAAGGCCGGAGTTCCGCTATCTGCCGTAGTGGCGATTGGCCTCGACACGCCGGGTCCCGCGAGTTCGGAGGGTGTGCTCAGCGCACGCGGCTCCACCAACTTCGTGCATCCTGGGTGGGCCGGCTTCGACATCCCACGCAACCTTGCGCACAAGCTCAGAAAGCCTGTGAGCTATCTCAACGACGGCAACGCGGGAGCGCTATGGGGACATTTCTCCATCTTTGGTGCGCACCATAGCGCCACATCGATCTCCGTCGTGATCGGAACGGGCCTGGGCGGCGGCGTCATCATGGATGGCAACGTGGTGAAAGGCCGGATGGGCTTCGGCGGGGAACTCGGGCATGTGCTCATCCCCTACCAGTCGATTGCCGGGATCGAAGGGCTCACCCCGGTGTGCAATTGCGGACGCACTGGAGATCTGGAATCGCTGTGCTCTCTCACGGGAATCGCCAAGTCGATGCTGCCGTTTTTCCTGCGGCGCTACCCGGATCACCAATTGGCCAAGGCCGGCGATCTCGGTCGAGCGGCCAAGCTGGTTCGCGGCCTCGCCGAACAGGGCGACCCGCTGTGCCGCGAAATCTTTCGCGTACAGGCGCATGCCTTGGGACTCTTCTTCGACGAGATGATCAATACCTTCGATCCGGACGCGTTGATCATCGGCGGAGGAGCGCTGGAGACGGGTGAGGAGTTCCAGCAGTGGTTCATCAAGGAAACCCGTGCCGCGATGCCGGTGCAGCGCACCGAGCAGGCGGACATTCCCATCTACGTGATGCCAAATGGCGACACCGCGGGAGCACGCGGCGCCGCCATCGAAGCTCTCAAACTTGCGCGGCAGAGCGGTCTCGCCGCCGGTTAGTCTGAGCACACGCTCTCAACGGCCGCAGCTTGTTAATAGCGGCTCGCAAGCGCACATATCGCGCGAACGTATTTGGGTAAGCTTACGAGCCGCGCGCGTAAGCAAGCGCTACCGAGACCGGTCCTTAGGTCATGCAACGCTGGTGTATACTGTGCTGATTGAATCCCAGGCGACCCTCTCATTGGTGATTAGGAGATTGCCATGTCTGCTCCATCCATAGATCACTTGAAGAGCAGCTTCCGCGGGGAATTGATCCACCCCGGAGATGCAAACTATGATTCCGTGCGCAAAGTCTACAACGGGATGATCGACAAGCGTCCGAGCTTGATTGCGCGTTGCACTGACGTTGCCGATGTCATGGCTGCCGTGGCGTACGGCAGAGATAATGGCCTGTTGACCGCGATTCGCGGTGGAGGCCATAACGGCGCGGGTCTGGCCACTTGCGACGGCGGGCTGGTGATCGATCTTTCGCGAATGAAAGGCATCCGCGTCGACCCGGCCGCGAAAACCGTTCGCGTCGAGGGCGGATGCGTGTGGGGCGAGGTCGATCATGCCACTCATGCCTTCGGCATGGCCGCGCCGTGCGGTTTCATCTCGACAACCGGTGTTGCGGGACTGACGCTGGGCGGCGGCATCGGCTACTTGACCCGCAAGTATGGTTTGACGATCGACAACCTGCTGTCGGTCGACATGGTTCTCGCGGACGGCAGTTTCGTGACCGCGAATGCCACACAGCACTCCGATCTCTTCTGGGCGGTGCGCGGAGGAGGCGGCAATTTCGGAGTCGTCACGTCGTTCGAATTTCGCCTGCACCCGGTGTCGATGGTCAACTTCGGGCCCACCTTTTGGCCGCTGGAAGAAGCCTCGATGGTGCTGAAGGCCTACCGCGACTTCATTGTCAAAGCGCCTGAAGATGTGAATGGCTTTTTCGCATTCCTGGTGATTCCGCCCGCACCGATGTTTCCGGCGCACCTGCACATGAAAATGGTCTGCGGTATCGTGTGGTGCTGCCAGGGATCCCTCGAAGCGGCGGAAGCCGCTCTCAAACCGATGCGTTCCATTGGGAACCCTGTGTTCGATCATGTCGGGCCTGCGCCTTTCCCGGTGGTGCAGAGTATGTTCGACGGGTTATTCGTGCCCGGACTGCAGTGGTATTGGCGCGCCGATAACTTCACCGAATTGAGCGACGAAGCGATCGCGCGGCACGTGGAGCATGGGTCGAAGATTCCGAATATGCTCTCCACGATGCACTTGTACCCGGTCAATGGCGCGGCGCAACGGGTCGGCCGCAACGATACTGCCTACAGTTTCCGCGAAGCGCTTTTCGCCGAGGTGATCGTGGGTGTGGACCCCGATCCGTCGAATGCCGGTATGATCACGCAGTGGTGCAAGGAGTATTGGGAGGCGTTGCACCCATATTCCGCGGGCGGCGCCTATGTGAACTTCATGATGGACGAAGGCCAGGATCGCGTCCAGGCGACTTACCGTGACAACTATCCGCGGCTAGTCGAGATCAAGAGGCGCTATGATCCCAAAAACTTCTTCCGGGTCAATCAGAACATCCGACCGGCTGACTAAGTACGTGATTCCAGAGGTCCGCCGACGTTAGCGCCAGACCGCTCGCTCACGGTCGCGGCTCGTTGCTTCGAAGATCACTCCCTCACGGTCGTGGCTCGTAAGCTACCCCAATACGTTCGTGCGATACGCGCTTGCGAGCCGCGCGCGTAAGCAAGCGATCAGCTTCTCATGCGCGCGGCTCTTTGCGGAGCGTATACGGGGCCGTAGCGAAGCGATGCACTAAGCAATTTCCCGAAATCTTTCGATAGCAGCGCATTCTTATGCGCATCGCATCTCTTTTTTGCTATTTTCGAGAAAGAATTCACTTCGTGACGAAACGTCCAACCAGGCAAGTGCAACTAATATAGATGAGGATGTCCCGGGGCCACGTCAGCCATAAACCGCCTATTCCGGATGGGCGAAGTTCATCCACGGGAAAAGCTGTGAATCGGGTAGTTTCCAATTCTGTTGCCCTGGAGCCGAGCCCTTCGGCGATCGCTGAAACCTTGTGTCTCCAGGAGTTAGCCGAGTGAGCGGCCTGGAACGGTGGCAAGTCCGCAAGTTCCAGAACTCGCGAAGGCACCAGGTACTGGCGGCCCAAGTCGAGCTTCTGTACACCAACGCGAATGTGGCGGTGGCGGTTACCTGGATCGCTGTGGCGGTCCTGAGCACCCTGGAGTGGGGGGTAATCCGGCATTCGCTGCTGCTGGCCTGGTGTGTCTGGATGGTTCTTGTGTCCGGGTGCAGATACTTTCTGGTCCGGCAATACCGCCGTCAAGATCCCTCCACGCGAGACGCGTCAAAGTGGGGTGCCTGGTTCACGATTGGTGCTGGACTTTCGGGGGCAGGCTGGGGCGCGGCTGGCATTTGGCTCTTTCCGGAACCGCTGGCGAGCCAGATCTTCCTGATCTTCGTGCTGGGCGGAATGATGCTGGGGGCCTGCTCGCTGCTGTCACCCTGGCGTGCGGCATTCCTCGTATTCCTGATACCCACAGGCCTAGGTCCTGCCATACGCCTGGCGCTGCAGGGCGACGAGGCACACCTGGCAATGGGCTTACTAGCCGCTGTCTTCACGGTCGCCACGTTGGGCACAACCTACCGCATTCATCAGACTATCCTTTCCGGCCTGAGCCTGCAGTTCGAGAATCAGGACCTGGTGGAGGATCTGCGCGTTGCCAAGACCAGCGTCGAGAGCCTGAATGAGGATTTAGAGTTGCGAGTGCGGCAGCGAACCGCCGAGCTGCAGCGGTCGACCGAGCAACTGCGCGCGGAGATCTCGCAGCGCGAGCAGGTGGAAGAGGAACTGCTCCGCGCCCGCAAACTGGAATCGCTGGGCGTGCTGGCGGGAGGAATCGCGCACGACTTCAATAATTTCCTGACGGTGGTTCTGGGGAATGTGGAACTCGCCAAGATGCAGCTCGATCCCTTGGAGCCGGTGCAGGGCATCCTCAGCCAAACGGCCGCGGCCTGCGAAGGCGCGGTCTTCCTGTCGTCGCAACTATTGACTTTCGCGAAGGGTGGGGCGCCGGTTCGGTGTCTGGTTTCCGTTTCCGATCTGGTGAGGGACGCGGTGGAACTGGCCCGGTCAGACTCGACCAGCATCTCCGTGACTCTGGACGACGACCTGCGGTATGCCGAAGTAGACCGGAGCCAGATCGGGCAGGTGTTGCAAAACATCCTTCTGAACGCCCGCCAGGCTATGCCCTCTGGCGGCATCATCGAGGTGCATGCGGAGAATTTGGGGGGAGCGCCTGAATCCGCGCCGCGTGTGCGGATTTCCGTTCGCGACTACGGATGCGGAATTCCCGAGGAAGCTCGCTCCCGGGTTTTCGATCCTTACTTCACCACCAAGCCCGGCGGAAGCGGGCTGGGGCTGGCGACCGCTTACGCCATCGTTGCCAAACACGGCGGCACAATCTCGGTGGAGTCGGAGCCGGGAAGAGGCAGCGTCTTCCACGTCGATCTGCCGGCGTCAATAGAGAAGCCTGCCACCGAAACGCCGGCGGTTTCGGACAGCGCTCACGAAACGCCCACGGTCGGGGAACGGCTGCTGGTGATGGACGATGACCACGCCATCCGCAAGTTGTTGGCGACGGTCCTTATCGGTCTCGGTTACTGGGTGGAAACCGCTCGCGATGGCGCTGAAGCCATTGCCCTCTACGAAGAGGCGAAGGCGAAGGGACGTCCCTTCGACGCGATTCTGCTCGATCTGACAGTCAAGGGCGGGATGGGCGGTGTGGAAGCGGCTGCCAGGCTGAGGGAACTGGATCCGTTTGTCAGGCTGATCGTCTCGAGCGGTTACTCGGATGATGCGGTCCTATCGGACTATCGCAAGTACGGCTTCGATGAGGCGATTCCGAAGCCCTGGACGGCGACACAGATGGGCAAGGTCTTCCGCCGAGTGCTCGTTCCTCACCCCGATCGCAAGCGAACATAGCCTTCAGCAAACGTCTTCCGATCGTCAGTTCTCGGTCGGCGTTCGCTCCAGGTGATCGATCACCAATACCGGAAGGGGATATTTCTGCGAGCTCAACTTGAGCCCAAGCTGGCGGTCGATCGACTCGAAGATCGTAAGCGCATTCGAGGGCTCAGCTGCAGACGGCGCCCCGCCGGCTTGACCGCCCTCCCCATTCGCCTTCGCGGCGGCCCTTACGCGGTTGGCGCCAGTCCAACTCACGGCGAAGTCGTATGACCCCTTGAGGCCGGTCTGGTCCACCACCGGATGATCGATATATCCCGGGGCGATCTGTCGCAGTTTCGCCGCAAATTGCGCCATCGTGGTGGCCGTACAGGTGTAAGTTCTGAGGCCGTTGTCAGCGCTGAGCTTGCACGCGCCACGCGCGTCGGTGGCGGATTCCTGGAGCTTGGATGTTTTCTTCGGCATGGTCAGCAGGTAGGCCGGCATCGGCCTTTCCTCGTTGTGCACCGCCAGCTTGAAACGCTGTTCGAGCAGCGTTCGAAACATGGTGCGCAACGTCTCGAAGGAAGCGGTGGGTGCCGTCTTGGCGATGATATCGAAGTGGTCGGTGTCGATCCATTTCTCGCCGCCGGCGAGCTGGTCGTCGTCGATTCCGTAAGCCGACGTGATCAAGTCACGCATCGTGAGGGCGGTGGCTTCGAGCCGGCCGTTCTTCATCACAAAATTGCCTTCCGTGCCCGCCTTGCTGATGCGTACTTCCGCCACTTCGAACTCGGTGATCGGCGGAGGCAGTTTCTCCATGGTGCCGGGCGGATTGGGGGCCGGTTTCTCGTCGACGCGATCGACCACGAAGACGGATCCGGGCTCCATCACCTTCTCCGCCTTCAGACCGAGCTGTTTGTCGAGTGCGTCAAAGACCGAGATCCCGCCGGCTGATCCATCGGCCTGCGGAATCCCCAGAAGTCCTTTGGGAGTCCATTTCACAGTGATGTCGTATTGGCCCTTGAGACCGGTGCGGTCTATCAGCGGGCGATCGAAGTAGGCGCCCGCGGACTGCCGGATGGCTTCCGCGAACGCCCCCATCGTCATGCTGTGACACGCGTATGTGATCAAGCCATTGTCCCGATTGCTCGTGCACTCGGTGGGCGCGTCGGGCGGCGATTCCTTGAGCTTGAGATTCTTCCCCACCGTAAGCACATACACCGGCAGGGGCTTATCTTCCTTGTGAACCTCCAGGTGGAAACGCTCGGCGAGCAGGGCCTGCAGCATGGCCCGAACCGAGTCCGGCGCCGCTCCGGACCGGGCCTTAGCCACGATATCGAAGCGAGTGGTATCCAACCACTTCGGACCGCCCACGATGCGATCGTCGTCCGCACCGTATCGCAGGTTGTTCGCTGCCATGATCAGTTGCAGCACGGTGACACCTTTGGCTTCCAGTTGCCCCAGGCGGATGGTGACAAAGCCGTCGTTAGTACCCGATGCGCTGGCGTGGACGTCCGCTGCCTCGAAAGACTGACTTGTGGATGGTTGTCCCGTGGCCGTGCCTGTTGACAATACCGCCAACACTGTGACGAAAAGGATACACCTCATCGGTCAAACCACCTCACTAAATTGAGCTGAGTCCCTCAGTAATGACGCACGGGAACGACTTTGGTTGACAGCTTGTTTGAAAATACCAGCCGGAGCGCTATTTCTCATGAGTCGACTGGCACAAGCCTATCAGGAGCTGGTCGCAGATTCTCGTGGTTCGTCGTCCCTCGCGGCAGTCTACGGGGGCGTAGCCGTACCGTCGCCGTTGAGATTGGCATCAGTAGTGGCTCCGCGCCTCAATTCGAGGGGACGGAGGACAAAATTCGGTCTGAATAATTGCGCGCGCCCGAAGGAAGGTCCATAATCTACACAAGAGATTTTAGGATGAGAGTAAAACATCTGATTATGTTGTTCGCGGCAACCCTCGGGGTGTCGATGGCCGCCGATTCGCCCTTTATCGGCAAATGGAAGCTGAACCCGGCAAAGAGCCAGTTTGCCGGAACCACCATGACCTACGAAATGCTGCCTTCCGGCGAGATGCAGATGACCGCCGAAGGGCAGTCCTATAAATTCAAAATCGACGGCAAGGAATATCCGGCGTTCTGGGGCGCGACTGCGACATGGAAGCAAGTCGATCCCACTTCTTGGGAGACTACCGTCAAAATGGGCGGCATGAAAACTACTGAAACCACCAAGATTTCCGCTGACGGAAAAACCATGACGGCCATTTCCAGCGGAAAGAAGCCGAACGGGGAAAATCTCGAGATGAATGCCACATGGGTACGCGTTTCCGGCGGACCGGGGCTGGTGGGTAAATGGAAGTCCACCAAGGTCCAGGCGTCCACTGAGATGTGGGAAATTACCGCCAATGGCGACGACGGACTCACCATGAAGATCGTCGACTACAATGCGGTCTGCAGCGTGAAATTCGACGGAAAAGATTATCCTTGCACCGGCCCGACCATGCCCAAGAATTTCAGTATGGCGGCTAAGAAAACCGGCGTGCGCTCGGTGGAATTCACGGAGAAGATGGATGGCAAAGTGGCCTACAAGGACCTTTTCACCGTGTCATCCGACGGCAAGACCATCACCGATGAGGCAGCGCCTGCGGGCTCGAGCGAGAGGATCAAGGTCGTCTACGACAAGCAATAGTGCCGGCGCCTGGAGAGCACGTCGCGAGGTCCAGGATCGTTCGCGCCACCACCCGTGGAGGAGTATGGTTCCGGTTTTGGCCGGAAATGGAAAAGCGTTCCAGGCTCAGGCGGTTCGCTCCCTTACGGTCGCGGCTGAATCAAGCACGAGATGAGGAGTTGCGAGCCGCGCGCGTGAGCAAGCGTCACTAAATCAGGAGACCGGTGGCGCTCCCTTACGGTCGCGGCTCGCTGAATCACACACGAGATGAAGAATTGCGAGCCGCGCGGGTGAGCAGGCGGTCACTAATCAAGAGGCCGGTGGCGCTCCCTTACGGTCGCGGCTCGCTGAATCAAGACGAGATGAAGAGTTGGGAGCCGCGCGCGTGAGTAAGCGTCACTAAATCAGGAGACCGATGGCGCTCCCTTACGGTCGCGGCTCGCTGAATCAAGCACGAGATGAAGAGTTGGGAGCCGCGCGCGTGAGCAAGCGTCACTAAATCAGGAGGCCGGTGGCGCTCCCTTACGGTCGCGGCTCGCTGAATCAAACACGAGACGAAGAATTGCGAGCCGTGCGCGTGAGCAAGCGGTCACTATTCAGGAGGCTGGTGGCGCTCCCTTACGGTCGCGGCTCGTTGAATCAAACACGAGATGAGGAGTTGCGAGCCGCGCGCGTGAGCAAGCGTCACTAAATCAGGAGGCCGGTGGCGCTCCCTTACGGTCGCGGCTCGCTGAATCAAACACGAGACGAAGAATTGCGAGCCGCGCGCGTGAGCAAGCGGTCACTAATCAGTCCGGTGGCGCTCCCTTACGGTCGCGGCTCGCGAATCAAGCACGAGATGAGGAGTTGCGAGCCGCGCGCGTGAGCAAGCGTCACTAAATCAGGAGACCGGTGGCGCTCCCTTACGGTCGCGGCTCGCTGAATCAAACACGAGATGAAGAATTGCGAGCCGCGCGCGTGAGCAAGCGGTCACTAATCAGGAGGCCGGTGGCGCTCCCTTACGGTCGCGGCTCGCTGAATCAAGCACGAGATGAGGAGTTGCGAGCCGCGCGCGTGAGCAAGCGGTTACGCTCCCGAGATGGGTGATCGCTGCGGAATCGTCGTGCCGGCCGCACCCATAGTGAGGCGTCTAACCTATTTCCTTCGAAAATCGAGAACGTGCCAGAGACTCGCGAAGTCATCCGTCCAAGTGATTGGCGGTGTTTCCTGGTCGCGCGGCGCGCTCTTGCGACCGAGCCCGGAGCTTTCCAGGAAATCCGCGTTCGGCGTCATTACGAACCATTTGGCGGCACTCTCTCCCGTGTCCGAGTCGGCACTGGAAACCAGATAGGCGGACTTCCATCCCAGATGCTGCGCCAGTCCCTCGGCTACCGGCTCGAGATTTAGCACAATATTGGAAATGTGCAGCAGCAGCACTCCTCCCGGGGCTAACCGGCGGGCATACAGGTCGGCACATTCGGCTGTCATCAGGTGGATGGGTATCGCGTCGCTGGTGAAGGCATCGACCGCGATCACGTCGAAATCGTGCGAGCGCCCCTGCTCGAACTCGCGCTGCATCTGTACCCGCGCATCGCCCAATACAACTTCGACGTGCGCGGGAGAATCGTTCAGGTACGAGAACCAGGTGCGTGCGATGCTTTCGACCGCGGGGTCGAGTTCGTAATAGCGGAAGGTGTCGCCGGGATGTCCCCACGCGGCCATGGTGCCTGCTCCCAAGCCGACAATCGCGACCTTGCGTGCGGGACGATTGAGAGCTTGGAGCGTTTGCGCCACGCCACTGTGCGCCCCATAGTAGGTAGTCGGCCAGTTCCGCTGCGGATTCTTGACGTATTGCGATCCATGCAGAATGCGGCCGTGTTTCAACTCGCGCTTGATGCCGTTGTAGTCGATATTCTCGGAGACTCGCAGCATGCCGTAGAAATTGCGCTCCTTAGTGAGGGCGGGCTGATTGGCGGCGGATCCGGCAGCCACCAGCGCGGTGAGTCCTCCGATGAGCAGCGCCATCAAAGGCAGACGCACGGCAAAATTACGGCTGGTCCATTGGCGCAGCGCTCCTTCGCGGGCCCATCCGATGAAACCGCAAAGGCACGCAAGGGCCAGCCCGATCGGGTATTCGCTGAACTCAGTGAAGAGATGAGGCGCAATCAACGCTACAAAGACGCCACCCAGCACGCCACCCGCGGCGATCGTCAGATAGAACGTAGTGAGGTAACGGGGAGAGGGGCGCGACCTCGCCAGCTCTCCGTGGCACAGCATGCAAGTGGCGAAAAGCGCTGCTAGAAAAGTTGCCAATTGGAGCCAGAGTGACAGAGCGATCGCCGCGCCCTGCACGATGCAGCCGGCGGGCGCCAGCACACCAGCCGCGACGGCGAATCCCAGCCGATGGTACGCGTGGTCCCGTTCGAAGGTCAGTACAAAGGTGAGGAGATAGACGGCCAATGGCGCGACCCACAGGAACGGATTCACCGCGATCTCCTGCGAGATCTGATTGGTGGTAGCGAGCAGCAGAGTGGAGCCCGCCGCCGAAAGTGCCAGCCAGAACAGGATCGTCATCCAGCCGGGAGGAGCACTGGCGCGATCTTCCGGCTCCGCCGCCGCAATCGCCGGATCCGCCTGCCACAGCTTCCATGCTGTCCAGCCGCATGCCAGCACAAATCCGCCGTACAGCACCGACCAGATCGTCACTTCGGTATGCAGGCGCAGGAAGGGCTCCATAGCGAACGGATAGCTGAGCAGCGCGGCGAACGATCCCAGATTCGAGAGCGCATAGAGGCGCCACGGCGATTTGCCGGCTTTCGAGAGATCGAACCAACGCTGCAGGAGCGGGCCCGTCGATGACAACAGGAAGTATGGGCCGCCCACGGTAGCCGCGAGCAGCAGCAGAATACGGCCCGATGGGTCGCTGCTCGACGCCGGGCGCCAGATTTCCCGCGGCGCGATCGGCAGAAATGCCAGCGACGCGGCGAGCAGGGCGAGGTGTACGACGCTCTGAAGCCGCACTCCCGGACGCGACCCCAGCCAGTGTGCGTAGGCATATCCCGCCAAGAGCAGAATCTGAAAGAAGAGCAGGCAAGTCGTCCAGACCGCGGGGCCGCCTCCAAACCACGGCAGCACGTACCGTCCCATGATCGGCTGCACCTGGAACAGAAGGAAGGCGCTGAGTGTAATGGTGAGGGGAAAACGGAGTGAACGGGCCATGAACGGGGTGCGGTACGAGTCTATCACGCTGCCGAAGAGCTCTCGTCCGCGAGGTCACCAGCCCATTTGCGACATCCGGCGCTGGATCTCCGCGCTGTACCAGTTCATGCGCGACGGCTGGCGCCGCAACGGCGACGGGATTAGCGCTGCCATGCGGGCCGCCTGTTCGCGGTTGAGCCGCGATGCGGGAATGTTGTACCAGGTCCGGGACGCCGCCTCCGCTCCGTAGACACCCGGCCCCCACTCAATCACATTGAGGTACAGCTCCAGAATCCTCTGCTTGGGAAGAAGGAACTCGGCGGTCGGAGCCAAGGTGAACTCGACGGCTTTTCGCAGAATGGAGCGATTGGTGGTGAGAAAGAGATTCTTGACGAGTTGCTGGGTGATGGTCGATCCGCCGCGCCCCAGCTTACCCTGGTCGATATCCTGGTCGACTACGACTTCGACCTCTTTCCAATCGATGCCGTGGTGTTGGTAGAACCGGCCGTCTTCGGCGGCAATCACCGCGTGTTGCAACTCGGGTGAGATGCGGTTCAGCGGGACGTAAACGTAGCGCCTGTGATACGGCTTGTGATGCAGCCACGCCTCCATCTGGCGCTGCGCCTGGACCGTGGTGAACGTCGGATTCAGCCACCGCAGGGCCACCAGTTGGAACAGGCAGATCACCCAGAACGCGATGGCGAGCGAAACGGTCCAAAGCAGGACCGTGGCAATCCAGCCGCGCTTCTTTCTGGGACTTCGGGCCACCTTTCGATGGTACCGTGCGTTCCCCGGCGCGAGGGTACTTTGCGGGAGCGTGATACCGTCGGTAATCATTTCCAGATAACACGGCGAAACGATCTGGTCCCAATGCTTCGATGGGCTGCGCCCGAACCATCAAACCATGGCCTTCTTTAGAAGCGGTGGAGTCGGACTGCTCTGCCGCAGACTGGCACGAAGCGCGGCCCCGCCGTATCCGGATTCCGTCTGAGTCCGACGGAAATTGTCCGCAAGTTATTGAAAGTACAAGGCAGCACCCGTCGGACTCAGACGGGTCTGCGGCTAGCACTCGCGGACTGCCAGACCACCTACGAAGGTCATGAATTCACCAGTTGCACTATTAACCTCACTTCGGTTATTCTGTAAGGGTTCGCCAGTACAGGTCAGTTCCTGCGCTACCATCCGTATGTACGGATCCGGCCAGGTACGAGGCCCCGAGGTGCCACCGGTTACGCCGACTGGGACATGGGCCTGTCTAAGAGGTAATCCTCGCTGTTTCGACCTGAATTTTTCTCCGGAATCGGATGATTGCGGATTCCGGCCGTTAGTGGTTGCTCCACTTAGCGTTTTTGCTAGCCTCCACAGGTATTAGCGCCTGTGACCTTAGTTTGCACAGGCCGGGCCTGTGTTACGAGAGGAAATTCGTGCCGACGTTTAATCAACTTGTGCGTAGCGGGCGTAAACCGCCACGCTGGAAGACCTCGAGTCCTGCGCTCGAAAGCTGCCCGCAGAAGCGCGGCGTGTGTACGCGTGTTTACACTTCCACTCCCAAGAAGCCCAATTCGGCGCTGCGAAAAGTCGCGCGCGTCCGGCTAACCAACGGGATCGAGGTGACCACGTACATCCCCGGGGTCGGCCACAATCTGCAGGAGCACTCGATCGTGCTGATCCGCGGAGGCCGCGTCAAAGATCTTCCCGGCGTGCGCTACCACGTGATTCGCGGCGCCCTGGATACGGCTGGAGTCGCCAACCGCAAACAGGGCAGATCGAAGTATGGCGCCAAGCGGCCCAAATCGTAGGGAACCATATGCCACGTAGAAGAAGAGCCGTTGTTCGTGAAGTGCTGCCCGATCCGGTGTACAACTCCACCCTTGTCGAGAAGTTTGTGAACTCCATGATGTGGCAAGGGAAGAAGACCACCGCGCAAGGCATCTTCTATGAAGCCATGGACAAGCTGAAAGAACGTACCAGCGACGATCCGTTGAAGGCTTTCAAGAAGGCCGTCGAGAATGCCAAGCCGCTTCTCGAAGTGAAGACCCGCCGCGTGGGCGGTGCGAACTACCAGGTGCCCATCGAAGTGCCACAGACCAGGCGCACTTCGCTGGCGATGAGATGGATCATCACCAACGCCCGAGGGCGCGCCGAAAAGGGCATGGCGGAAAAGTTGGCCAACGAGTTGAACGACGCCGCGAATCTGCGTGGCGGGGCCATCAAGAAGAGAGACGACGTCCACCGCATGGCGGAGGCCAACAAGGCTTTCGCGCATTACCGGTGGTAGCAGCAAAGGGTTTTTAGGAATTCTCGTTTTTTTATGCCAAGATCTATCCCGCTCGAGAGGATGAGGAACATCGGCATCGCCGCACACATCGATGCTGGTAAAACTACAACCACAGAGCGGATTCTGTATTACACCGGACGCACCCACAAGCTGGGCGAAGTTCATGAAGGCACGGCCATCATGGACTGGATGGAACAGGAACAGGAGCGTGGTATCACTATCACCTCCGCCGCGACCACCTGCGAGTGGCGCGATATTCAAATCAACATCATCGATACACCCGGCCACGTGGATTTCACGGCCGAGGTGGAGCGTAGTTTGCGCGTGCTGGATGGCGCGGTCGCGGTTTTCGACGCGGTCGCCGGCGTTCAGCCGCAGTCGGAAACCGTCTGGCGGCAGGCCGACAAATACTCGGTCCCTCGGATTTGCTTCATTAACAAGATGGATCGTGTCGGCGCGGACTTCTACCACTCGGTGGACACGATTGTCGACCGGCTGAAGTGCCGGCCGCTGCCGATTCAGATTCCGGTGGGCGCCGAGGATCAGTTCAAGGGCATCATCGACCTGGTGGAGATGAAGGCTGTCCTGTGGCGCGACGAGACCCTCGGCTCTAAGTTCGACGTGGCGGAGATCCCGGCTGATTTGGCGGAAAAGGCCAAGACTTACCGGGACAAGATGATCGAAGTCATCTCCGAGTTCGACGATCAGTTGTTTGAGAAGTTCATCGAAGGTCAGCCGGTCACGAACGAAGAGATTCGCGCAGGTATCCGCAAGGCTACCATCGCCCTCAAGGTCTTCCCGGTGATCTGCGGCTCGGCGTTCAAGAACAAGGGCGTGCAGACGATGCTGGATGCGGTGGTCGATTACCTGCCGTCTCCGCTCGACGTGCCGCCGATCGAAGGGGCCGATGTGGATGATCCCGAGAAGGTGATCGTCCGCCATGCTTCCGATCAGGAGCCGTTCTCAGCGCTGGTTTTCAAGATCATGACCGACCCGTATGTCGGGCAGTTGGCCTTCTTCCGGGTATACTCCGGGACGTTGAAGTCCGGCGATTCGGTCTACAACGTGGCCAAGCGTCGCAAGGAGCGCATCGGGCGCTTGCTGCGCATGCACGCCAACAAGCGCGAAGAGATCCAGGAGATCCTGGCGGGCGATATCTGCGCCGCCGTAGGTCTGAAGACGGTTTCCACCGGCGACACGATCTGCGACGACCAGCATCCGGTGGTGCTCGAGTCGATCGACTTCCCGACGCCTGTGATTCAGTTGGCGGTCGAGCCTAAGACGAAGGCGGATCAGGAGAAGCTGGGCCTGGCGATTCAGAAGCTGGCGCAGGAAGATCCTACTTTCCGCGTCAATACGGATCCGGAGACCGGCCAGACCATTCTCTCGGGAATGGGCGAATTGCACCTTGAGATCATTGTCGACCGCATGATGCGGGAATTTGGCGTAGGCGCCAATGTCGGCAAGCCGCAGGTGGCGTATCGCGAGACTATCCGCAAGGCAGCCGAAGGCGAAGGCCGGCACATCAAGCAGTCCGGCGGCCGTGGTCAGTATGGCGTTGCGAAGATCAAAGTCGAGCCGCTGCCTACAGGCGGCGGGTTCGAGTTCGTCAACGACATCTATGGCGGCACGATTCCCAAGGAATACGTCAAGCCGATCGAAATGGGAATCCGGGAAGCGCTGGAAGGCGGAATCCTCGCCGGCTTCCCGATGTCCGATATCAAGGTGACGTTGTTCGACGGCAGCTATCACGATGTCGACTCTTCGGAAATGGCGTTCAAGATTGCCGGATCTCTGGCCATCAAGGAAGCCGCCAAGAAGGCGAAGGCAGTGCTGCTGGAGCCGATCATGGCGGTGGAAGTGGTGGTGCCCGAGCAATACATGGGTGACGTCATCGGCGACTTGAATTCGCGGCGCGGCCGCATCGAGGGGATGCAGTTGCGCGGCACGACCCAGATCATCAAGTCGATGGTGCCGCTTTCAGAGATGTTCGGATACGCAACTGAGCTTCGCTCGCGCACTCAGGGACGCGGTAGTTTCACGATGCACTTCGGGAGGTACGAAGAGGTACCGGGCGGTCTCGCGGAAGAGATCGTAAACAAAATTCAGGGCAAGATAACGAAATAACGTTGGGATTGGCCCCACGAAAGGACTACTTCTCATGGCAAAGGAAAAATTCGACCGAAGCAAACCGCATATCAATATCGGGACGATCGGGCACATCGATCACGGCAAGACGACCCTGACGGCAGCGATCACGAAGGTGCTGGCGAAGCACAA